>Ga0070730_10001803_pt1 | contig 20093 bp, 6 predicted proteins | sample Coa_R1_3_FD_66447 | JGI IMG/M metagenome (GOLD analysis project Ga0070730, IMG submission 66447) | Surface soil microbial communities from Centralia Pennsylvania, which are recovering from an underground coalmine fire - Coalmine... | ecosystem: Environmental > Terrestrial > Soil > Unclassified ... | reverse complement strand
AGTACCTGGCCGCTCCGTTTCTTGATCTTCGCAAGCGAGTAGTGGAGTATCCGACCGAGAAAGTGAACCATGCGCGGCTCATTGCCATTCCGACTACCAGCGGGACCGGTAGCGAAGTCACGCCTTTTGCCGTGCTGACCGACAAAAGCTGTGGGCGAAAAGTGACGCTCGCCGATTATTCGCTGAGTCCGGACGTTGCGATCGTCGATCCGCAATTCGTAATGTCGATGCCGAAAGCGTTGACGGCAGACACCGGAATTGATTGCCTAACGCATGCGCTTGAAGCGGGAGTTTCGAATTATGCCTCCCCATATACCGATTCCAACGCGATGCAGGCGATCCGGCTCGCGTTCAGGTACCTCCCCGCGGCATACGAGAATCCGAAGGACGAAGAGGCGCGATGCATGATGCACAATGCCGCGTGCATCGCGGCAATGGCGTTTTCGAACGCATCAGTCGGCGTCAGTCATGCTTTGGCGCACGCATTTGGCGCGCGCTTTAAAGTCGCGCACGGCCGGGCCAATGCGCTTATGCTGCCGCATGTGATCGCGTACAACGCGGCGGTTCCGAACAAGTTCATGCCCTCTCCTTACTCTCAGGGATATGTGGCGCACAAGAAGTACGCCACAGTGGCAGACCTGTTGGGACTGGGTGGCGATACGGTCGATGAAAAGGTTGCGAAGTTAGTCGCAGCAATCGAACAGTTGTTGGATCGGCTGGAGATCCCGCGGTCGATTGCCGAGTTGGGAATCTCGAAAGAAGAGTTTGAGCTTGCGATTCCCGAGATGGTCAAGAACGCATTTGACGATCCGTCGTGGCGCTCGAATCCCCGTATGCCCGTTATGGGTGAACTAGTTGCACTGTTCTGGAAGGCCTATGAAGGACGCGGTACGGCCAAAGCCGAAGTTTCTCAGGAACAGACGGCGTAGCGTTCTGGTGAGGGGCAACCCAACCGCATCCGATGCGGAATGTCGAGCGGTAGGTTCGCGACGATTGTGCGCACCAAAGAATTTTCCAGGCGCCACCAGCCGCTGAACTGCTGTGTGTCAGCGTAAGTGACTACAACCGGCCGCCACGCCTTTGTAGAGGACTCTGACTCCAGGCAGGGATTCGCAACCACGGACCGGGTATCAAGTCGGAGGCCCGCTCGCAGCGCCTTAAGTGCACTTTCTTTTGCACTCCACATTAATGTCACAAGTTCTGGCCTATGATCACCGGGTGCAATCTCGATTCGCTGCTTCTCTGTGTCGGTGAAGTAGTCTGCTACGAAGGCGTCGCCTCTTGGCTCGACAATCTCGAGGTCGCAACCGAAGTGGCAGTCGAGAGGACCAACGGCGCACATCGCAGTTCCAGTTCGATGGCTGAGTGAGATCGCAATCGGCGCAGGACTGTCTGCAATGAAAACTTCCGGCGCACCAGACAAGGCCGCGCGAACCTCGATCTGAGCCAGGGCTTCCCAATCTGAAGGCGTGTTCAGGCTCGCAGCTACACCCTGTTTAGCCGTCCACCGCCCTAGTCGCCACTCGCTCCGGCGCTTGGGGAACCGCATAGCATTGAGGGTGTTCTCCTCGCGAGCGCTGAGCCACAGGTTGTTGTCCGGTACATCGCCGACAGTTTGCTCGAGCCAATCAATCTTCATTGCCTAAGCGGCTTCCTCGACCAGGAATTCCTTCTGCGAGGCTTCCTCTTCGCTCTCAATCCCGCGCCTCACCGCATCGATCAGGTATGAACGAAGATTCGCGGGCGGAATGATCGTGTCGAGTGCACCGACATCGCGAGCCCGGTACACGCTGTGCACGCTGTCGAATTCATTTGCCATTTCACCCAGCTTTTCCGAATAGACCACCTTGTAGACCTCGTTCCACTGAGCGCGCAGTCGACTTCGGTCGGCACCCTCGGCTTTCAGCAACGCATCATTCAAGGATTGCAGGCGATCGTCCTTGCGAGTTCGAGCCTCCACTTCCCCAGCGAAGACGACGGCAGCCGCTGGAGCGCCACCGATGACCGAAGCATAAGTGCCTTCCAGCGCAGCCACTTCAAGCTGTGCATTCAGCGCCTTGGAAAAAACCACATAAGCGCCGCCGTGGTAGCGCGAAATGACACAGAAGACGATCGGCCCTTTGAAGTTCACGACCGCCCGACCGATTTCTGCCCCGTATTCAAGCTGCAATCGCCGCATCGACTCCGGCGAACCATCAAAGCCAGAGAGATTAGCTAGAACGACAACCGGGCGATTGCCGCTGGCTGCATTGATAGCGCGCGCTACCTTCTTGGAAGATTGGGGAAAGAGCGTCCCCGCCGACCATTGATCGGGCCCGTCAGCCGGTACGAATCCCATGCGGGGTACCGAGCGGGATTCGATGCCGATCAGGCACACGGGATATCCGCCGAAGTGCGCATCCCACACAACGGCGGTTTCCGCCGCGCGCATTCCGCCCCAACGCTCCAGCGGTGGATGGTCCTGGTCGACCGCTGCCATCATGACAGTGCGAATGTCGAAGGGCTTCTTCCTGCCGGGATTTGTGGCGTCGGACAGGATATCTCCCACCAGAGCGAATCCCGCTTCTGCATTCTGACTATGCGGGTAATTCTGCACATCCCTTTCGACCGGATCATTCGTCACAGCCCGGCGCGGAAAACGCTCGCCCGGCAGAACGTAAGTGTGTTCGTAGTGTCGGAAGAGAATGTGGCACGCTTCATTGATGTCGCGTGCCCAATATTGCGCCTGTCCGTTCACACCCATGATGCGGTCATACCCGCCGATGCCCTGATTATCTTCGGCGGAGACGCTTCCGGAATAATCGAGAGCCCGCTTGCCCGTCAGCACCATTGCGGCCTTCGGAGTCATGACGAGAATGCCGCGGGTGTGCATGAGCATCGTAGCCTCCGCATTCCAGTAGGGTTGGGCGCCTACATTGATTCCATTGATCAAAAGATTGACTTCGCCGCCGGCCTGCGTAAATTCCACCAGCCGTCGCAGAACGCGAGCGATCCAGTCCATGTTCTCAACGCCACTCTCCATGGAAATCTTGGCGCCGGCGGAAATCGGGAACCATTCCAAGGGAACGGATTTCTCCTGGGCAAGATCGAGGGCGGCCATGATCATCCGGCATTCCGCTTCGGCCAGCGCTCCCAGGTCTTTGCTGGGGTCGCCCAGCAAGAGAACTCGAGTCATGCCCTCCGGATAGCGGGGAGTAAAGTTGCGAATGATGCCCGCAATAATGTTGCAGCGGTTCTGCCCGTAAGGACGTTCAATTGGGGCAAAATGCCCGTTGGCATTGAGATCGTACTCAATAAAGTTGCCGGGCGGGAATTCCGTCCGTGTGTCTTCCCGGCCAGGAGTAAGCATTTTGATGATTTCGTAGGGATAGACCATTCCACGTTGGCGTACCCGCACGACTTTTTGATCGTAGCCAGTGAGAGGCTTCAGGGCGAGTACCTTGTCGGCAGGCCTGAATGTAATGAACGTACCGCTACCGACCGGGCTCGAAATGCGGACGATCATGTCGCGCAGTTCGCCGGTGGCGGGATTGGGTATGCGAGCTCGCACCACAACCTGCTCCAGTCCCAGACCTTCGGTCTCCGTGGTCAGCCTGCGGACGATGTCCTGCAACTCCTTGGGCTTGAGATTCAGCGGCGGCCAAACATAGAGGAATATTCGATTCCAATACAAACGTTGCTGTGGGCGGCGGCGAGACTGGTAAAGCCGAATCGCTGCGATCGCCTCCATCAGCATGCGTTCGAGATGCGGCAGCTGCACGACTCGACCGGACTCGTCGCGCACCGGGGTCACATCCCGCACTTCGGCCGCTGCGAACAGCCGCTCATCCTTCGGATTGTCTTTCGCGACGGCGTGCAGCAGATAAACGTCTTCGACCGAGGGCAGGCGTTCGATTTTGAAATTCGTGAGCCGCCACAGATGCAGGCGCTTGCCCATCATGGGATGTATTCCACGGAAGAACTGGTCCTCTTCGTATCCATTTTCCGTGAGCCGGTAAGTGAAGTGCTGCATTCCACCGCCGCGGACACCAGGGGTCTGGCCCGCGGCGGAGACTACGATCCGCATTATGGGACGGGGAAACGCGATCTGGTTCAGCTTGGTTTGCAATTCATGCTGGGTTAGGTCGGGCGCGCTCAATTTTCCAGGCCGCCACAGGTGAAAATCCATTCCTACCTCGTGATCGACGGGCACCTGCGCGACAGCCGGAAGAATGGCCTGGGCTGTTGCAGCCAGACTCTGGTATTCGCCTGATATGGCAAAGACGTGAATTCGCTTGCCTTCATCCTCATATTCAACCGAAAAACAAGGATGCCCTGCTGCCTCGGAGGAGATGGGATTCTCTAACGTGCAAATGCGATAGTAGCGCCGAGTGAGGACCTCGAGCATGGTGAGCTGCTGGGCGGAATCGGCTGTGAAGAAGCGGCTTGCAAAGAGCCCCGCCAACAACTGGGGACACTCGAGCAAGGCATGGATCCTGGTCCGCCGGTCCGAGGCTTGCGGATTTGCCGAAAGATAGTTGAGGTGCTCTTCGGCTTCGTCGTAAACCTGATTGCGAGCCTGCTCAAAGGCCGGCTGATCGAAATATCGATAACGCAGTTCGTGGGCAAGATCGCTGACAGCCGGATACAGTTCATGAGAGATGGCGATTATGCGATCGAGCAGCGTCCGGAAGACCTTGCCGGCGAGCGGTTCTGGAACCTGGGTGTTATTGAGACGGCGCTCAAGAATGTTGAGAATGGAAGTTGTCTGCTGCGACATGCGCTGATGGGACTTGCAGATCCAGAGCAATGTTTCTCTGAGTTTCGGTGACACCTCCAGATCGCGTATTCCATAGTGGAGCAGAGTCTTCCGCAATGCACTGATGAAGGAGGCCGGCAGTGCCTCGCCTTTTGTTTCCACCATGCGCAGGTAAGAGAACAAATAGGACTCGGTGCTCGGTTCTTCGGCAGAGGCGCGGTGATTTACCTCCGGCTCACGATGGAACAGTGAACAGATGTCGACAAAAATAGTGAGGATCTCATCTTCATGTTCCGTAACTCCGTTGCCGTAGGCGGGGCAGCTTTGACTCCATGCGGTGAACAGTTTTGGCGAGAGAGCGGGATCCAGATCAAAGCCGAGCATGACTTGGCGTAGTTCTTTCAGGCTTTCCGTGCATGTCGCTTCAGCCTTTTCCTGCGCGGTTAACTCGCGATCAAAGATCACGCGCTTTTCGGCTTGAATGTTTGTTTCCGAGTCCGAAGGCTCGATTTGCACGAGCGCGGCGCCGACATCCACCTGCACATTCGGCATGATCAAAACTTGCCGAACTCTGCCGGAGAAGGGCGCGACGACGAGAGTCTCCATTTTCATAGCCTCGAGCACTGCAAGGCGGTCGCCCTCTTCCACGGTATCGCCGGGTTTCACGGCGACCGAGACCACGACGGCGGGGGCCGGGGCATGGACGATTCCTCCATCGTCGCGATCAATTTGATGAGAGACTCCATCCACGATAACGCGTGAGCTTACCCCCTGGCTCATGGAGACGATGTGTAAGCGGCGACCGGACACGGTCAACCACGATTCGAACTGGTCACGGCGGTCCACGTGGGCGTCGAAGCACGCGCCATCGACCTCAATGCGATAGTCCTGAAGCCCTACCCGGCTCGTCTTCATCGAGTAAAGCTGTCCCCGATGACGAAGAGACAGCGTGCGCCCGATTTCGCTTCGAACCTGCGGGCGGCCACGGGCTGCTGAGGCATAGAACTGCACCTGCTCAATTTCGAAACCGCTTTCGTAGGCATCAATCGCTGCTTGCAGGAGCGCAATGTCGGCATATCTGCGTGAAAGATGATTTCCTTCGGCCGCGAGACGGTCGAGCCAGCCGACACTGACGTCCCCACTCTGAACCTCAGTGCGGCTCAGAAGTTCCCGTAAGAAAGCCTTGTTGCTGGCTCCCCCGCTCACGACAATGACGCTCTCGCTGAGGGCCCGCTGAAGTCTTGCCAGCGCCTCCTTCCGAGTGCTGCCGTAGCCAATGACTTTGGCCACCATCGAGTCAAACTCGGGTGGAATCCTGTCTCCTTCACCAACTCCGGTATCCACACGCACGCCCGGTCCGGTTACGATCCGGAAGCGCTCCACTGTGCCGGGTGCCGCCGCAAAGTTATTGTCCGGATCTTCCGCATTGAGCCGAACTTCGATGGCGTGGCCGATCGTTCGAGGCGGTTCGCCTTCCAGCCGGCCGCCTCGCGCGATGTGGATTTGAAGTTTTACGAGGTCGAGTCCCGTGGTGCACTCTGTGACGGGATGCTCCACCTGAAGACGAGTGTTCACTTCCATGAAAAAGAAGCGCTGCGTCTCAGGCTGGTAGAGGAACTCGACCGTTCCAGCATTACAATAGCCTGCAGTTTTGCTAAGGCGGACAGCCGCGTCCCGGAGTTGTTGATCCTGCTCTGGGGATAGAGCTGGAGAAGGAGCTTCTTCGAGAATCTTCTGATGGCGCCGCTGAATCGTACAGTCGCGTACGCCCGCAGCCCACGCCGTGCCATAGTTGTCGGCGATCACCTGGACTTCGACATGCCGAGCTCCTTCCACGAGCTGTTCAAAGAAAACCGTGGGATCTCCGAAGGCTTTGAAAGCCTCCGCGCGTGCGCTCTCGAATGCCTGTGGAAGTTGGCTGGCTTGCAGGACTCGGCGGATTCCGTGGCCTCCGCCGCCGGCCGTTGCTTTGATGAGAAGTGGAAAGCCGAGGCGGTCCGCGTGCGACAGTGCATCCTCGAGTGTCTCAACCGGCCCATTGCTCCAGGGTGCGACATCGATTTGCGACTGCTCCGCTAAACGCTTGGCGGCGATCTTGTCGCCCAACAGACGCATCACGTCACCTGAAGGGCCGATGAAGACGATGCCCATCTCTTTACACAGATCCGCAAATGCGGCATGTTCGGCTACGAAGCCCCATCCCACCCAGGCCGCATCCGCATGGGCGGCCGTAAACGCCTGTTGAAGGCGCATGTAGTCTAGATAGCTACTCTTGTGGCGATGTGTTTCCGCATCGACCACATGAGCCGGCCCAAGACAAAAGGACTCGTCCGCCTCGCGGACAAACATGGCATGACGATCCGGTTCGGTGAACAGAGCAATGGTTTGCAGCGGCACGCCATGCTGGTGACGAAACTCGCGAGCTGCGTGAATAAAACGCATAGCGGCATCGCCGCGATTGACAATGGCAACGCGCTGAAAGTCGTTTGGCATAAAGCCCCGTGAAGATTTGGTTGCGTTACTGCGTTGTGTTCGTCACGCCACCAGGACCGGTTCTGCGGTCAGAATCTCATGCAGGTGGTGCAGGCGCTCCTTCTGAGCGCCGTCTGGAATTGCAACTGTCTGGTAGCCACGAAGTGTGAGGTAGCAGTCTCCTTTTACGTCGACAATCTCCGCATCGAAGAATGCGTGATCCGCGTCGGGAGTGACCACCGCATACAGATCTGCATTTGGATCGGGAACGCCAACGATACAGAGTTCGCGCACGTGATGAGGCAAGCCCATCGTTCCTTGTAGCCCCATCTCCCAGATGCCGGCTGTCTGGAAGCAAAGCTCGATCAGCCGTGGTTCAGTTATGGTGGGCAATTCAGTGGGATGGTGATTGGACGGCAGATGCTTAGCCATCAATCCGACAACCTGCTTTCCATCCCACCAGGCCTTTTCCACCACTTGATATGCGGGTCCATGGAAATAGAGTTGATAGATCTCGGGTGCTTCGACGTGAGGGCCATCCGGCCTCGAAAATGCCTGTGACGATTGCGCTGGAACCGCCTGCTTCGCCAGCCGAACGTGTGCAGTGAAATGTGTAGTCGCCTGTGGTTCGGCTTGCGTCGGCAACTGTCGGTATCCGATTAACTTGCAGTCAGCGATGAATTCATCGCCGGCAGGATGGACTCTCGTTTCGATTCGGACAGAACGCGGCTCACTACGGTAGAACTTGAACGGCGCGAGGAAGTCTACGTTTTCAATCGCCTTGACGTGCCATCCTGGAAGCAGACAGAGAGCCGCTTCCGCGAAGGCTTCAATGCCCATGACGCCTGGCAGTACCGGAGTGCCGCCGATTTGGTGGTCGTGCAAAAAAGGCTGATTCGGCGGATCGAGAGTGGTCTCAACCGTGTATCCGTCAAACAGGCTCATGGATGCGATCTTTTGCACCATGGGGCCGGTTGAGGGCATGATCGCTCTTGAAGTGTCCAAGCCTCCAGTGGAATCGAACTCCTGCAACAAGACGCCGAGCCGCTGCCCAATGACAACTTCTCCGCGAGTACCGCCGGCGGTGAGTTCACGGCGAATCAGCGGAATCCCAGCCTCGGGCGGAAGCATATCGATTCCTGCAAGCTCCATGACTTTGGGGATGGAGCCGCGAGTGGCCATGCCGATGCCGCCCCAGGCTGTCCAGTCGATCACGATGCCGCGAGTCTCCGGACGCGTGGCGCGGAAACTCGACGTGATCTTGCAGAGCAGGTCGTTGGCGGAGGCGTAGTCGGTTTGACCCACATTGCCGAAGCGGCCTGCAATCGAACTGAACGCCACGGTCGCTCCCAGAGGCATCTTGCCGATTGCATGCAGCAGGTTGAAGAAGCCGTTACACTTAACATCGAAGACCAAGTTGAACTCTTTCGAATCTTTGTCCGGCAATGCGTGGCTTCGGTCAAGCCCCGCTGCATGTAGCAGGACGTCGATGCGCCCGCTCTGCTGACGGACTTGTTCAATTACTCTTTTCACCGCTGCTTCGTCGGCAAGGTTCACGCTGAAGTAGTGTGCAGTTCCGCCAGCCGCGCGTACCGCGTCGATGGCGGACTGCGCTGCCTGCGCTCTCTCCAGGCCGGCGAGTTCTTTCTCCACCAGCGCAGGAGTGGCGCGCTCGCCGCGAGCCTGAATTCGCGAAAACAGATCGCGTTTCAGGTTTTCTTTATCGGTCACAAAGCGTTTGAGATCTGAGTTCGTAGGATCGGGCTCCGGCACAAGATCAAGCAGGTAGAAAGTGCCGCCGGATGCAGCGGCCAGGTCAGCCGTGATTGCCGAGACGATGCTCCCAGCGGCCCCGGTAACTACAAACACGGTGTTTTTATCAAGCGCCATTCCCGGATTGCCGTCGACTGCTGGTTGTTCTTCCAGCCCGATCGACCAGCGCTGATCGGCGGTGTATCCGATCTCAACCGCGCCGGGATCACGTAATGTTTCTTGGATTAGCAGGCCGGCAATTTCACCTGGGTCGCGCTTCTGCTCAAAATCGACAACCTTGACGAGCGGGTCTGGCCGCTCCCGTTTGTACGCTTTGGCGAAGCCGGCTACAGCGCCGCCGAGTGGGTTGACGGCTCCGGCATCGTCGTACCCGTGGTGTCCACCAAGGCGAGTCGCCGAAACGAAGAAGGTGTCCGGGTTTGCGACCTGTTCGTACCGGGCACGCATCGTGGAGTACAGCAGTTTCACGCGAATGCGAACGGCCTCATGCCATGTGGTTGAATCGAGCTCGCTGAGATTGCCCTCGAAATCGAGAGCAGGCAGCCAATAAACGCCTTGAACTGGACCGGCCGAACTCCATTGCGTGAGGAGATTCGTCACCGTGTCTGCGTCGGGAGCACCTTCGATCGCTAACACATCGAGTCCCATGTCGCGGAGACGCCTTGTTAGCGCTTCGCCAACTCCAGCCTTGTCTGGCATAACAACGACCCGAGTCCCCCGTTCGAGTTTCACTCCTGTCAATTTGCAGACCGTTAGTGGTGGCCGCAGAGTTGCAACCGGCACGCGGCGCGGAATCCGGTTCGCCGCGTCCAGACTCAGCAAAGCTGGGCGGAGCTCGGATTTCGCGGGCGGAGTCACTGGCGCTTGATGCGGGGACTTCGTTACTTTCTTATCGGATGACGCGGTTGGTGCTGCCTGCTCCGCTCGGTCGTGCGCGAACTTGATCACGTGAGCGAGCGTGGGGAAGTCCCGCAGTTTCAGATTTTCATCGCGTGGAATATTGTAGGCGGCGCGCACCGCCGCAAACATCTCCGCCTGTTTTACAGTGTCCACACCCAGGTCGGCTTCCAGGTCGAGATCAAGGTCGAGCATGTCTTCCGGATAGCCCGTTTTTTCAGCAACGATCTGCAACACCTTCTTCTTAATAGGATCGTCTTCGATCTGTGCGGCAACTGATGGCTGCTCAGATATTGGGACTCTTGCGGCCACCTGCGCAGCAGGGGCGGTTGCCTGCGTCCCTGCCAGGTCTGGCCGCTGTTCGTACACGAATCGAATCACATGCGCGAGTGTCGGATACTCGCGCAGCTTGCGACTCTCGTCGCGCGGGATGTGGTAGATCTCGCGAATGGCCGCGAACATCTCAGCCTGCTTGACGGTGTCAACCCCCAGGTCCGCTTCGAGATCGAGGTCTAGATCCAGCATGTCTTGGGGGTATCCGGTCTTCTCGACAACTAGTGCCAGGACGCGCTCTTTCACGGCATCTTGGGAGATAGGCAACGCCGCTGTTGGAGTGACTCTTACTTCTTCTTTCACTGGGGGCGCAATCACCGGTTGCGGAACCGGAACGGCAGGTTCAGCCTTTAGATCCGGCCGCTTCTCATATACAAACCGGATGACGTGAGCAAGAGTCGGATAATCGCGCAGCTTGCGGTTCTCATCGCGTGGAATGTTATAGATCTCGCGGATAGCAGCAAACATCTCGGCTTGTTTCACGGTGTCAACGCCAAGATCCGCTTCCAGGTCGAGATCCAGATCCAGCATGTCTTGCGGATAGCCGGTCTTTTCCACCACTAACGCGAGGATCCGCTGTCTGACCGGATCGCCGACGCTTTGCGCAGCGGCTGTAACTGGGGCAGCTTTGACCGCCTCTTGCGACTGCGGAACCGGTGCCTTCGATGGCGCCTCTGGAGTTGCAGCAAGATCTGGTCTTCGGTCGTGCACGAAGCGAATTACGTGCGCCAGCGTGGGGAACTCGCGCAGTTTGATTTTATCGTCGCGGGCGATGCCGTAGGCCTCGCGGATTGTGGCAAATACCTCAGCTTGCTTTACGGTGTCGACGCCGAGATCGGCTTCAAGGTCGAGATCAAGATCGAGCATATCGACCGGGTAGCCAGTCTTCTCCGCGACTAGAGCGAGGACTCGCTGCTTGACCGGATCTTCCAGGGCGGCCTTCACCGCGGCTGGCGGTTGCACAACCCCCGACTTGGTCTCCAAGTTTGTTTGGACGAGTGGCGTCGGGACCTGCGCAGCTACCGGCGCGGGTGTCGCAGTCGTTGCCGCAACTGGTTCTACCTTGACTGGTGTTACTGGCTTGGCAACAGCGACCGGTTCCGCCTTCGTTGCGGACTCGAGCGCTCGTGCTGCAGCCCGCTGATCGCGCACACGCAGAGTATGTTGCACAACTTCCAGATCAGCAAAGCCTTGACCTGCGATCCGGCTGAGCCAGTCTTTCCAGACCTGGTCGTCGGCGATGCGGTATGTGTAGCCGAGAGCATTGGGACGACGGCGGATGCCATCCTTCGTAGCGACCCACTTCAACAGGCTCATGCTGATTTGCGACCCGAACCCGGCGCCAAGGCGAATCGCGTACTCGACCGGATACGAGCCGCCCTTGGACAGGTTCAGCGTGCCAAGCTCCGGATCCACTTCCTTGAAGTTGGCGACTGGCGGCACCACGCCGGTTTCCAGCGCTTTGACGGCGAGGACGTCTTCGATGCCCGTCGCCATCGCATGACCGGTGTACCCTTTCGTATTGGCGATGACGATCTGATCGGCGGCATCGCCGAACACGCGCCGTAAGGCATTGATCTCGGCCGAGGCACTGCCGCCACGCGCCGGAGTATAAGTTTCGTGCGAAACAAAGACGGTATGCGGAGCAATCTGCTTGCGCGAGATACCCTTTTTCGCCTCCGCTTGCGAAACCAGATCTTCCATGATCCCGCCAATGTGTTGCACGTCGAGACGCGTTCCGTGGAAGGCGCTGTTTGCCGTGATGGTGCTCAGCACCTCGCAGATCGGCTGAACTCCGCGCTCGCGGGCCGCTTCGGCACTCTCGACCACTAAGGCCGCAGCTCCCATGCCCACAATCAGGCCGTGCCGCCGGCGATCAAACGGAGTTGCAGCCTCCTCCACAACTTCGTCAGTTGCGGCGGCCCCGCTGGCGAGGAATCCCGCACCAAACCATTCGATGGTATGGTCGGAAGTTACGTCATCGGCGGAGACGATGATCACACGACGGCAGCGCCCCGCCTGAATCCAGTCACTGGCAAGCGACACGGCTTGTGTCGTACTTGCACAGGCAGAATTGATCTGAGTGTTGGGTCCCCGGGCTCCGATGAACTCGGCAAACTGCGAGTGACCCATAGCCAGCACCCGCAGCAGGAAGCGCCGGTCGAAAACATAAGGTTCTTTCTCGATGATGTCGCGCAAATCCTCGGCACGACGTTCGATCTCCTGTTCGAGCGCAGAATCGCCATTGGACTTCGCCCGGCCGAGCAGGCTTTCCAGCATGCCCAGTTGTTCGCGGCGGGAGTGATCGGTGTAGTACCGAGCCATCTCGTCGGCGTAGGAGTCGTATCCCGGGAAAGCTGAAGCAAAAATGACCCCGGTTTCATCACGCAGCGCATCCGGCAGCGCCCACCGATCTGGTAACTGTGTTCCCTTGCTGGTCGTCTTGTAGCGCATCACCAGGGGAATGCCTGCGTCGCGTAATGCGTCGATGCCAACCGCAATCGCCAACTGCGTAGCTCGATCGAGCGCAGCTTTGCGCTCAGCCGAGATGCCAAACTCGGCTTCGATATCGAAGGCATTTCCGCGGCCTGCGAGCTTGATCACGTCGGCGACATTATTGATGGTCTCGAACGTAGGGCCACCGTTGTCGCTCTTGACCAGGCGCGTGATGTGTTTGTCGAGCATCGCCTTGCGCAAGCGCGTGGGAATGAGATCGATGAATTGATCGCCACGCAGAATGCGGGCGAGGTTGCCATCGTCGAAGATGCGCTCGGTCCCGGGCAGGCCCAAAGCCGCGCCGGTTATAAATACGGGAACATCGGATTTTGCCGGTTTCTGGCCCTGGTAAATCTGCCATCCTTTTTCAAGAACGTCGGCAAAGTATTGCCCGAGTTCCGCGAGGTGATTGCCGTTCTGGGGGTGCGCATGGAGAGGCAGGGGAATGGAAGCCTGGTTCCTGACGACGGTAGCAGTTGTAGCCGAAGCCGTTTTCTCTTGCTCAGTTGCTTCTACTCCGCGACCTAATCCGGCCGCATACAGCCCGCACAGCGCCTGATTGAAGGAAACAAGGTCGCCGAATTTCGGGTGATTGGTGAACAGTGACAGTACGTCGCCGCGTTCACCCAGCACATCTTCGGCAAAACCCTGCAGGGCTTTCTTCGGCCCGACTTCCACAAAAGTGCGCACACCCGCGTCATAGAGAGTGTGCAGGCCTTTCACGAATTGCACGGGTGCGGCAACCTGCTTCGCGAGAATGTCCAGCATTTCTGGAACTACGCCTGTGCCTTGCGGGTAGAACTCGCCATTGACGTTGGCAACGATGGGAATCCGCGGCGCTTGCAGGTGCAACCGCTCGAGCGTCTGCCGCAACGGCTTGCTTGCCGGGGCGACGATCGACGTATGGAACGCGTGGCTGACCGGCAATGCGGCGACTTCGTAGCCGGCTTTTTGGAAGACTTCAATCGCTTGCTCGACAGCTTTGCTGTCTCCTCCAATCACTGCCTGACGGTCGCTATTGATGTTGGCAGTCACGAGGTAGCCGTCGATGGTCTTCAGAATTCGTTCGATCTCGGTTAACGGGGCGAAAACAGCGGCCATCCGTCCGTTGTCCGCGAAGGATACGCGGGTCATTTCACGGCCGCGTGCGCTGACCGCCTCAAGCGCGTCTGCAAACGGAAGAGCTCCAGAAGCCACGAGCGCGCCGTACTCACCCAGGCTGTGACCCATCGTGAAGTCAGGTTCGATGCCGTAGGCGGCCAGCAGTCGCGTGAGGGCAAGATCGGTGGCCAGCACAGCGGGTTGCGTGATCGCGGTCTGCCGCAAATCATCCTCGGCCTTAGCGACCGCACTGGGGTCTGTCTTGTCGACAAAAATGAATTCGCTGAGCGGTTTGCCCAGCAGGGGCGTCATGATGCGATCCGCCTCGGCAAAGGTCTCGGCGACGATGGGCTCTGCCGCGCAAAAGCTTCGCAGCATGTTTACGTACTGCGATCCCTGGCCGGTATAGAGGAATGCGACTCTTGACGCCGGTCCACGCCCGCGAAATACACCCTGGGCGCGCAGCGCCTTCCACAGCGCAGGCTGGTTGGCCGCAAGAGCCTTGAGGGCCTTGCCGCCTTTGTCTGTGAGTTCGGCGGCGTCGCCGTAATCAATCGCCAGCCGCTCTGGCGCGCGAAGATCTGATTCTGAGGGAGCCGCCAGAATCGGCAGGTGACCAGCTTCAACATCTTTCAGGACGACACGCAACCGCTCTACGAGCGCGGCTTCGGAATCGGCGCCAATTACGAGAGCGCCGCGCAAAGGTGTTTTGCAGGAGGGAACTGCGGACGACGGAGAAGATGACGATACGGCTTTTGCGTTCATCGATGCCTCTTTGATCACAGTGGGTGGAAGCGCGCTCACCGCGATTGACTTCTTTCCATTTCCGGTCAGCCGGTGAGGAATGTGCTCTTCGAGTACGAGGTGAAAATTAGTGCCGCCAAAGCCGAACGCGCTTACTCCCGCGCGGCGTGGGGTGTCTGCCGGCACGTTCCAGGGTTTCAGTTCGGTATTGACGTAAAGCGGGGAATGAGCGAAGTCGATGTCGGGACTCGGATGCTCGCAATTCACGCTCGGTGGAAGAACCTTGTCGCGCAACGCGAGCGTAGTCTTCAAAAGCCCGGCGGCTCCGGCTGCTCCTTTGAGATGCCCGATGTTGGACTTTACCGATCCCAGTGCTACCGAATGAGCGGGAAGATTCTGGCTCTTGAGCACGTCGGCCAGACTCTGTGCTTCCACCACATCGCCAACACGCGTCGATGTGCCATGACCTTCGAACAAGGTTGCCGTTCCGGGCAAAAGCCCCGCATTCTGCCAGGCCCTCTCCAGGCACAGCTTCTGACCGACGGGGTTCGGAGCCGTGATTCCCTTTCCCTTGCCGTCGCTCGATGCCCCAATGCCTCGCAGTACCGCATAGATCTTGTCGCCATCGCGCTCCGCATCTGCCAGACGCTTCATGACAAAGATCGCGCAGCCTTCGCCCATGACAAAGCCGTCCGCTCCTTCGGCATACGGACGTGTGCCGGTGGCGGAAAGAGCGCCGATTTTGCAGAATTTCACAAAGGTGGAAGCGCCCATGTTCCGGTCGATTCCACCCGTGATCACCGCATCAAAATCATTGGCAACAAGTCCCTCGACGGCAGCCGTCATGGCTGCCATGGCGGAGGCGCACGCCGCATCGCAGACGAAGTTCGGGCCGTGGAAGTTGTAGATGTTGGCGATGCGTCCGGCAATGCAGTTAGACAACTCGCCCGGCATCGTATCTTCCGTGACCTCGGGCAGACGCTTGCCCATACGGTCATGCAGTTCGCGCGTGATTTCCTTGCGCGTTGACTCCGGAAGGGAAGCAAATCCCTTCGTGCCCTCCAGTTCATGCGCGTACTCGGGAAAATTCACACGCAGCGCGGTCTGATAGTGCTTCTCACCCGCCATGGCGTTCCCGAGAATGACCGCGACGCGATCCGTATCGAGTGGCCGCTTGGGATAGCCATAGTCCTCGAGGGCTTCGCGGGTGGCCGCGATCGCCCACTTCTGTGCCTGGTCCATGGCGTCGGTGACGCGCGGCGGAATGGGCAGGTGCCACTTCATCGGATCCCACACCTGTTCCCGCACCCATCCGCCGATCTTCGAATACGTCTTGTCAGGCGCGGCGGGGTCGGGGTCGTAGTAAAACGCCGGGTCCCAGCGATCCTGTGAAACCTCGCTGATGCTGTATCGGCCTTTCTTGATGTTTTCCCAGAAGGCATTGACATTGGCGGCATCGGGCAAGACGGCACCCGCTCCCACAATTGCGATTGCCTTGTAAGCTGTATCTTCCATTAGGCACTCCTGTACAACCGCAACCAGAGCGGTTGCATGTGAAAAATAGTCAGGCGTCTAGAAACTCAGGCGGCCACTGCGGGCTTGGCCACTCGGGCGTAGAGGACGTCGGCTATGAAATCCATGTCAGATAGCAGACCTGCCTGTGCGCGATGCACAGCGGGTAACTGCAAACTTGTTTCGAAAGCGGAAAACTCGGCTTCGCTTACGCCACCTGCACCACTGAGCCAGCGCAATCCCTCTTCTGCGACTTTAAGAGCTGCGTCGCGAGCGAATACGCGGCTCACGGCCGCGAGCGCCGTGGGATCAAACCGGCGGTTTGCCTTCTCGTTCAGCTTTCCTTCAACCGCACGAGCCGCACGGCGAGTGAGGCAGCCGGCACTCTCTGCGAAAGCGATCCACTCGCCGATGCGCAACAGAATGTGCTGATATCGGGTCAGGCGGGCGATGCGGGCTTTCTCCAGCAATTCGGCGAGCGCATGATTCGCCAATGCGGCGTAATTCGCGCCCACTTCCGGATGCTTCGCGTGCAGCGCTTCGAGTTCTCTGGCCCGGTCGTGATAGTGCTGCCCGCGGGTCTTCAGGTGAAGCTGCCATCGGTCACGGCTGATGGTCATCTCCATAATCTCGGAGGTGCCTTCGTAAATCGTCGTGATCCGAACGTCACGGCTGATCTTCTCCACCAGGTACTCGTGGGTATAGCCGTATCCGCCCAGAGCCTGAATACTGGCGTCAGCGGCACTGTTTCCGGCTTCAGTTGCCATGTACTTGGCGATCGCACCTTCGGTGTTCAGACTGCCTTCGCCGGCGTCAATCCGCTCTGCCGTCTCTTCGATGTACGCGCGCGCCGCTTCCAGACGAGCTACGTGAGGAACGATCAGCTTGTGGGTGTAGCCCTGTTTTTCGGAGAGCGGTGCTCCGGCTTGGATGCGCTTGGTGGAGTAGGGAATCGCGCGATCGAGCGCTGCCCAGCCCGCGCCGAGTCCGAATGCCGCGACCATCAGTCGGGTGTAGCCGAATACCGCCTGTGCCTGAAGCAGACCCTGCCCCGGGACTCCTCCAATCAGCCGGTCATTGTCCACATAGACATCACTGAAAGCGAGCGCTGCTGTGTTGCTGAGACGGATGCCGTGCTTGTCTTCCGGTTCGTCGTGACTGAAACCCTTGGCTCCTTGTTCGACGATGAACCAGCTCGGGCCACTGGGCGTGTTTGCGAGCACGGTGTAAGCTCCGGCGATTCCGCCGTTGCTGATCCATTGCTTGTTGCCATTGATCTTGTATCCGACAACCTGGCCATCCTTCAAAACAGGATCCGCCGTGGTGCGAAGAGCTCCCAGGTCGCTGCCGGCCTCGGGTTCGGTCGCACCATAGGCAAAGAGCAGTCCTTCATTCGCGATGCGGCTCAGCCAGATCGTTTTCTGCTCCGGAGTCGCGCCCACGGTAATTGGGTCGCTGCCCAGGAATGTGGCAAGCACCGAGGTGGCGACGCCGAGATCAATGCGCGCCATCTCCTCGCAGATGCAGTAGACGTCGAAGGTTCCGCCGCCCATACCCCCGTACTCTTCGGGGATGAACAGAAGTTGAATGCCCAGCTTGTCGGGACTGCACATGTCACGCACTACGTCGATCGGGCACTCATCCTTTTCATCCAATTCGATCAGCGTTTCGTCCGGCAGGCGCTTCTTGGCGAACTCTTTGAGAGACTTCAGACTCAGTTTCAGTGTTTTTTGTGCAAGCATTAGGTCAACCCCTATTTAGCGGCGACGCCGCGCATTTCTCGAACTTTGTTGGTCAATTCCGGCAGGAACTCGAGGATGTCGTCCACAATCCCAACGTCTGCGACTTGGAATATCGGAGCCTTCGGATTCTTGTTGATGGCGATCAGGAACGGGTTCCCTTTGATACCGGCCAAGTGCTGAAAGGCCCCGCTGATACCACACGCGAGATAAACCTTCGGCTTGACAGTTTTTCCGGAGGAACCGACCTGGCGTGATTTCTCCAGCCACTTCGCATCGACTACGGGGCGAGAACAGCTGACTGCAGCGCCCAGTGCTTCGGCAAGATCGTCAGCAATGCCGATATTGTCCTTCTCCTGGATGCCGCGGCCGACCGAGACCAGCACGCTGTGCTTGGTGATGTCCACATCGCCGGACTCGGCAACAATCGTTTCGATGTAGCGCCGGCGCACTGTGAGCGTGCCCACAGCTGCCGACTTATCGATAACCGCGCCAGCCTTGGCGGCGGCCCGCTCGCCTTTAAAAGCTCCCGGACGCACGCTGATGACTGCCCCGGAAGAAATGTCGCAGCGAACGCTGGTGTTCACTTGGCCGCCGAATTCCTGGCGAACCAGGTTGAGAACGCTGCCTTCCACTCCGTCGATGCCCAGAACGTCAGGGACGTAAGCGGCATTCAGCTTGATCGAGAGCCCCGGGGCCAGATCGATCCCAAAATGATCGTGTGCCACAAGTACAATGCTGTTCGTCGGCACAGCAGCAAGCAGAGCCTGGCGCACGACTTCTGCGTTGGGATAGGCTAGGGCCTCCTGCGCGATTTTCCAGATTTCGCCGAAAAGCGGCTGCAGAGAGGTGCACGCCAGGTCAAGGTCAGTCCCACTACCAGTCAGAACAGCAATGGGAGTCGCCGTGGCATCGATATTTCTCGCTGCTTCCAGCAATTCGACGGCGGGCTCATCCACGATCCCGGCTTTGTGTGCGATGTATGCAAATATGCGAGCCATTACTTGAGCCCTCCCTTGGCTGCAATCAACTCAAAAACTTTCTCGGCGTTCTCTTCGCGGCTGCCGGAGAGCATCTCGGCTCCCTTGGTCAGAACCGGGATGAAGTACTTGACCCGTTTGACCTTTGCGGCGGTTTCTCCGACAGCAGTTGTCACAATCCTGAGCTCCGAAACGCCCAGCGTGGGAATCGGCAGAGAGGCAACCTGCCGGATCCCGCGCATCCCGACATAACGCGGTTCGTTGATGCCCGTCTGGATTGACAGCACGCAGGGCAGATCGATCTCGCTGATCTCGCGATTGCCGCCTTCAATCTCGCGGCTGATCTTCAGCTTGCCGTCGAGAACTTCGATCGAATTCACCAGCGAGGCGAAGGGATAATCCAGCATGGCTGCCAGCATTCCGCCGACCTGCGCTGCCCCGTCGTCCGCCTGCACTCCGGTGAGAATCAGGTCATAGTGGCCCTTCTTTACGAAGTCTCTGAGGATGGTTGCCATGCCACGACCATCCGACCCGGCAAACGCCTCATCCGAGATCAGGACTGCATGGTTTGCGCCCATAGCCAGTTCGCGACGCAGGATCTCCTCGTCTTCGTCGCTGCCAACAGTGACCACGGTGACGTTCCCGCCGACCCGGTCGCGAATCTGCAACGCCTCTTCGACGGCATAGTTATCTGGCTCATTCACCGAATACACGAGGTCGTCGCGCTCAATGTCGTTTCCAGCGGCATTGAGCTCAATCTCGTTCTCCGAGGTATCCGGCACTCTTCGTGCACACACTAGGATTTCCACGTTTCACCCTCCACAAGTTGCGATCTCAAACTCTGGCGCGCGCACTTCCCGCGCGATCTGCTGGTCCGCGAGTTCCGCGAGGTCCGTGACGGACATCTTGCCCTCCAGCCCCGCGACCTTGATCGCGTCTTCGATATTGGCCATGCAGAAGGGGCATGCGGTGACGATCACGTTCGCCCCGGCCTCGGCGGCCATCTTGACTCTGAGCACCCCCATGCGCTGCTCTTCTTTGGGCTCGTAGAACAACATCAGCCCGCCACCGCCGCAGCAGAACGAGCGGTCCTTCGAGCGCTTCATCTCCACGCGCTTCAATCCGGGGATGGCATCGAGCACTGCGCGAGGATCGTCGTAAACCTGGTTATGACGTCCCAGATAACAGGGGTCGTGGTAGGCGTAAACCTTTGATTCGTCATTCAAGGGATGGAACTGAATCTTGCCTTCCTTCACCTCGTGTGCGATCACCTGGCTGATGTGCTCGACGGGCGGAAGATCTTTATAG
>Ga0070730_10001802_pt1 | contig 20094 bp, 18 predicted proteins | sample Coa_R1_3_FD_66447 | JGI IMG/M metagenome (GOLD analysis project Ga0070730, IMG submission 66447) | Surface soil microbial communities from Centralia Pennsylvania, which are recovering from an underground coalmine fire - Coalmine... | ecosystem: Environmental > Terrestrial > Soil > Unclassified ... | reverse complement strand
CACATCGTCACTGAAGAAGGGATCGCCAATCTGCTCCTGTGTCGCAACAGCGACGAGCGCGAGCAGGCGATACGTGGTGTTGCGGGATACACCGACATCGGTCGGGCCCGCGATTTGAAAATGGTCGAGCGGCTGCGTGAGCGCGGCGTGGTCCGGCGGCCTGAAGATCTCGGTATCGATCCGCTCGACGCCGATCGCCGTTTGCTGGCGGCCCGCTCGATCAAGGATCTCATGCTGGCATCCGGCGGACTTTACCGGCCGCCTGGCCGGTTCCGCAATTGGTGAGGAGTTCGCATGGAGAAACTCAGCTTCAAACTGGACGCACCGATACGCGCCGGCGGCAGCCGCAAGCAGGCCATCGTGGGCGTCGTTGCCTCGGGCAATCTGGAGGTCTTGCTGGAACGAGCCTCGCCGAGCGACGTCTGCACGATCGACGTCGCCACAGCCGCCCACGGATTCGGCACCGTGTGGGAGGCCGTGCTCCGCGACTTCGTCGCCCGCCGGGCCGCCGGTGGTCTGCGCATTTCAGTCAACGACGGCGGGGCCCGGCCCGACACGGTGGCGCTGCGCCTCGCGCAAGGCGTCCGTATGATCGAGGAGCCCGAAGCATGACAACCGTGAGAGCCGACGCGGCTTCGCTGAGCTGGTATGAGGCGAGCGCACGGCAGCGCATCGACGCCCTGATCGATCGCGGCAGCTTCGACGAATTCATCGGGCCGGAGCAACGGGAAACGAGCCCGCATCTTTCGATCTTCGACCTTCCAGAGCAGTTCGACGACGGCATTGTCATCGGCCGCGGCCACCTCGACGCTTCATCGGTGCTCGTCGCCGCGCAAGAGGGACGCTTCATGGGTGGCGCATTGGGCGAGGTTCATGGCGCCAAGCTCACCGGGCTGTTGCGCGCTGCCCGAAAGCTCAAAGAGGACGTGCTGATCCTGTTCGACACGGGTGGCGTGCGCCTACAGGAAGCCAATGCCGGCGAGCTCGCGATTGCCGAGATCATGCGCGCAGTGATCGAGGTACGGCGAGCGGGCATCAAAGTCATCGGGCTGATCGGCGGACGGGCCGGATGCTATGGCGGCGGCAGCCTGATCGCCGGCACCTGTTCGAACCTGATCATCTCGGAGCAAGGCCGAATCAGTGTCAGCGGCCCGGAGGTCATCGAGACCAACAAAGGCGTCGAGGAATTCGACTCGCGCGACCGCGCCCTCGTATGGCGCACGATGGGCGGCAAGCACCGGTACTTGATCGGTGGCGCCGACATGTTCGTCGACGATGCGGCACTGGCGTTTCGCGAGGCCGCGATCGCCGCACTCCAACTCGACCGGCGCTGCGATCTCGCGGTTCTCGCAGCGGAACAGGAGCGCCTCGAACGGCGCCTGAAGCGCTTCGGCCACGCCAGGGATGCAGTTGAGGTTTGGCAATCCATGGGCATCGAAAAGCCGGCAGAAATCCCCGGACTTCCGGCCGAGGAATTTCTCCGCCGCGCGGCCGACAAACGGGAGAATGCCGATGACGCTCGATGACATCCTCGCCGGCCTATTCCCCAGCGGAATTGACATCAAGAGAGCCGGCACGGAGGTCGCCGGAAGGGCGACGCTGTCCGATGCGGGGCCCATCCACCTGCTTGGCATCACGCAAGGCTCGCCCGTGGGCGTGGACGAGGCGATTGCGCTGGCACGACGGGTGATCGAGATCATCAAATCGGGAGATCGGGCTCCTATCCTGCTCCTGGTGGACTCGGCGAGCCAGCTCATGAGCAGACGCGACGAGCTGCTCGGCCTCAACGAGTACCTCGCCCACCTCGCCAAGGTTTTGCTGTTGGCCGAAGCTGAGGGCCACCGTACCGTCGGCCTGTTGTACGGCGGCAGCGCCGCCGGAGCGTTCATTGCAACGGCGCTCGCCGCCGGTACACTGGTCGCGCTTCCCACCGCCCATCCCGTGGTCATGGACCTGCCTTCGATGGCGCGGGTCACCAAGCTTCCAATCGAGGTGCTGAAGGCCAAAGCGGAGACGACACCGGTCTTCGCCCCGGGCCTCGATAACATGGTGCGAACCGGCGGCGTCCATTTCGTCTGGAGCGAAGGCGAGCCGCTCTCAGCACAGCTCGCCGCCGTTCTGGCGCGGCCGGCCGGAGACGATGAGCGCGATCGGCTCGGCGCTGCGCGCGGCGGGCGACGCAAGGCGGCCGAGATCGCCGATCGCGTCGCCGCTATCGCGATGCGCTCATGTACCGAGCCGCACGATGATTGAATCTCTCGACCGCCATATGATGGTGAAGCCCTCCGCGGCAGCCTGGACGAGGGTGATGACGCGGCATCCGGAGCTCGCGGAGCACGCGATCATCGAGGGCTGGGTACGCGCCGGTCGTCCCCTCGTCGTACGGCGGCCAGGCTGCAGCGATCCCGCAGGAAAGATTCCGCTCGGCTTACCGCTGCCACCTTCGCATGGCAAGCGGCGCATCGCGGTGGCTCTCGAGGCCGGCGAGATCGTCGAACGCAAGCCGCCTCCGCTACTGGCAGACGCGGCAGCGTCGGCACCTTCGGCGTGGCAGGAAACGATCGACCGACTTCTCCGCCTTCATCCTGAGACCCGAACGTTCGGCAGCCTGGCCTGGCAACATCTCACCGGCCTGCCCTATCTTTCGGATCACTCGGACCTCGACCTGCTGTGGCCGGTGCGAGCAACCGAACGGGCGAGCACCCTGCCCCCCGACATCGCCGACGTCGCGCGCCAAGCGCCCATGCGGCTCGACGGAGAGATCATCTGTGCCGCGGGCGGCGTGCAGTGGCGTGAACTGACCGTCGAGGATGCGGACGAAGTCCTCGTGAAGGGGTTGGGTGGCGTCCACAGCATGACCAAAGCCGCATTTCTCTCCGGCGCACGCCCATGAATGTTGCACCGAAATGGCAATCACAGCCGGCGTTCGGAGACCATGCGGAGCAGTTTGGCCGTCTCGCGGCGCTGTGCCTGAACCTCGAAGTAAAGACCTTTCCGAAACCGGGTCTCGTCAGCCATATCGACAGCGGCGCGCACAGCGATATGGATGCCGAACTGCTTCACCGCAGCGCCGACACGCTGAGGCCGTTCTTCCGAGACCTGGCGCTCGCAGGCGCCGCGGGTGCCGGAATGGACCGATTGCGCGCGATCGGGATCGCGGCAGAGCGGGCGATGTTGGCGGCCACCGGCGGCGTCAATACCCATCGGGGCGCAATTTTCGGCATGGGTCTGCTCTGCGCCGCGGCGGGGTACCGGAACGCGCGCGGTCTCCGCAAGCCGCTTGGCAGATTGATTGCAGAGCGCTGGGGCGAAGCGATCCTGTCGGGCCCGGTATGTCTTCGCAGCCACGGCGCCGCAGCCGCACGACGCCATGGCGCCGGCGGCGCAAGAACCGAGGCGGCCGGCGGTTACCGCTCAGTCTATGATCTTGCCCTTCCCGCATTGCACGAGGCGCGCAATCTCGCGCCTCACGACGACGAGGCCGTGCGCATTCATGCCTGCATGACGCTGATCGCCACCATCGTCGACACCAATCTCCTGCATCGCGGCGGAGCGGAGGGCCTGCGTTTTGCGCAGGCTTCCGCATCCGCATTCCTGGCGACGGGGGGCGTGGGATGCCCCGGATGGCGCACGCGGGCCGTTGCCATGCATCAGGAGTTTGTGGCGCGCAACTTGAGCCCTGGCGGCTCTGCGGACCTGCTTGCCATGACCCTGTTGGTCGAGCGGCTGGAGGCGTGATGCTTGCGCTTCTCTGCGGCGGTCAGGGAGCCCTATCGTCCAACACGTTCGACCTGGTCGCGGGTCAACCCGCTGCAGAGCCGGTATTCACCGCGGCCGTGCGCCATCTCGGCCAGGATCCTCGCGACTTGGTCCGGACGCGCGGCGCTGACGAGCTATCGATCAACCACGTCAGCCAGATCCTGACCGTTACGGCGGCTCTTGCAGTCTCTGCATGCGTGACCGACCTCCTTGGAAAGCCGATCGTTGTTGCGGGCTACAGCGTCGGTGAAATGGCCGCGTGGAGCCTCGCAGGAATATGGACGGCGGAAGAAGCGCTGCGACTTACGGACGTTCGCGCTCGCCTGATGGAAAGTGCGGCGGCCCAGCCTGGCCGCCTCGGGTATATCCGTGGGCTTGATCGCGATGCGCTGCATCGCTTGCTGGAAAAGCATTGCTGCGAAATCGCGATTACAAACCCCGGCAACCTTGTCGTGATCGGAGGCGCCGAGCAGGACGTGACCGATCTCTGTCATGAGGCAGCGGCACAGAGAACTGCACGCAGCGGCCTTCTTGCGGTGAAAATCGCCTCGCACACAGCCCGGCTCGAACGAGCCTGCGAGCCCTTCCGGCAGGCGCTGGAGGCGAGCCGACGCTTGCCCATTGCAAGCCAACATATCTTGCTGGCCGGCGGCGACGGGGAACGCATCTTTTCCGCATATGCTGCGATGGCAAAACTGGCGCGCCAGGTCGCGCGCCCCATCGACTGGTCGGTGACGCTTCAGGCCGTAGCGGAGTTGGGAGTGAGCAAAATGCTGGACTTGGGCCCAGGACATGCACTGGCAGATATGATGCAGGGCTTTCACCCGTCCATCCGATGCTATTCTGCCGACGGATTTCGCACGATGGATGGCTTGCGAAACTGGATCGCGTCCGACTAAAGCGCGATGAGATTTGGACCGGCCTTTTCCGGCATGGCGCCGGCTCGGCCGCGCGCACGGCCCGCCCTCACCTGTGCAGCGTGACGTGAATCGCCTTCTCCGTGCTCACGCGCTCCGCGCATCGGTAGCCCAGCTCGACCATATTTAGATCACCGAACAAGCGTTCCCCCGACCCGAGGAGAACCGGCGATATCGCGATGTGCAGCTCGTCAATGAGCCGGGCTCGCAAAAACTGCCGAATGGTCTCCACGCCACCACCGATCCGCACGTCCTTACCGTTTGCGGCAGCCCTCGCACGATCGAGTGCGACATGGATGCCATCAACCACGAAGTGAAAGGTCGTGCCACCCTGCATGGCGATGGACTCACGCGGATGATGCGTCAGCACGAACACGGGGACGTGATATGGCGGATTCTCGCCCCACCAGCCCTTCCACGCGTCGTCGGGCCACGGTCCGCGAACCGGGCCGAACATATTTCGACCTATGATCCACGCGCCCACATTCTCGAAGCCGCGCGCCGCGAAACTCTCGTCGACGCCGGTAGATCCGCCGTCCTGACCGACCATCTTCCGGAACGTTCGCGTGGCGAATAGCCACTCGTGCAGCCCCATGCCGCCGACGCCAAGCGGATTCTGGAGGCTCTGTCCCGCACCCGCGCCATACCCGTCGATTGATATCGAGAACGACTTCACTTGAACTTTGCCCACCTGCGCCCCCCGCCTACAGTTACCGGCCGTCTTGGTTGAGTCGATGATACAAGCACACGAAACGTGATCGGTTAATCGATCGGGCGCACTACATCCCCAGACATTGCGAGCCAAAGCCGCCCTGGCACGCATCCGGGCACAGTGACTCCATGACCCGCAGCGGATGCCCTTCGACCATTGCCCTTCACGGCGGCCGCTCAAGTAGGGGATTTCTTACGCCAAGAGGTCTGAAACCAGGGTGTTGAATTGCGACGCTGCTGCAGCAAACTGCAGGCGTGAAACCGGCACGCCCTCCAAGTAAAGAGGATTTTGGAAAAGCTGAGTCGCAATCAATCGTCCCCTACCACTGTTCTGTGAAACCTCAAATACGACGGTCACCATGACATCGATCACGAAGAACGACACACCACCCCGGTGGAAAATAACAAACGGCAGGACCGCTGCCTTGCACGTCATGCATTCATACGTTCCAACAAGTTCGTAGTCTCCATATTTGACCTGATACCGCCTCCAGCTCGGTTATCTGGAGGTGTGAAACCGTTCTTTCGTGGGTCAGCGGCCAGACGTTGCCGCAAGCAAAAGGAGCGATTTTGACCATGCAGGTGTTGAGGACCGTCGTAGCATCCCTTCTCGTTGTCGCAGCAATCACGAACGCCAGCGCTGACGATGCGCCACCCCCTCCCCAGGGGGTCTGGATCGGCAAAGGGCAGGTTGGTTTTTTGGATTCGAAAGGCAACAGCGACTCCGAGTCGATCAATGGCAACATCGATCTTTCGCGGTCTGACGGTCCCTGGAAAAACGACATCTACCTGGGTGCGCTGTATGGAAAGAGCGCCGGCATCGTGTCCGCGGAACGGTGGGAAGCGCGCGGACAGACCAATTACGCCGTCCAGGACGGGTTGTTCGTGTTCGGCGGACTGCGGTATGAACACGATTTGTTCGACGGCTTTCAGTACCAGGCGAGCGTCACCGGCGGCACCGGCTATAAAATAATCGATACTTCCGATACCACTCTCGCCGCGCAAATCGGCGCGGGCTACCGGCGACTGCGGCCGGAGACCATTATCAAGAACGACGCGGGCGAAGTCATATCGCGGATTCCGCTCGAGCGCAGCGGCGAAGCGATCGGCACGGCGGAGGTGGATTTCTCCCATAAATTCACGCCCACGACGATCCTGTCGAATAAGCTCTATACGGAAAGCGGGTCCATGAATACGATGCTGCAAGACCAGATCCAGCTGGCAGTCAAAATGAGCAACAAGCTCGCGCTTACCGTTGGCTACGGCGTCATCGACAACACCAGTCCGCCGGCGCCGTTGAAGAAGATCGACACCGTCGCGACCGTGAACTTGCAGTTTGTCTTCTGACCTTACTTCAGCTCCACTACCTGCATGCGCCCGGGCATATCGGGGTTGCACCTCTCATTTTTGAAAGGTTGCACCTTTAGGCTATACTAGTGCAACCTTAGAGGGGAAGCTAGATGGCCGGAACTACGCTAGGCGTGAAAGTCGATGATGAACTCAAAATGCGGCTAAAGGCGGCCGCCAAATCCGTCGGGCGCACGCCACATTGGCTGATCAAACACGCCCTCATGGCCGAAGTAGAACGCATCGAGAAACACGGAACCTTGGCGGCCGCGGCGACCGATCACTCGCAGGACGATGAGGACGGCGAGAGCACGACCGGGCCTGATGTGTTGCCGCACCCGTTCTTGGACTTCGCGCAGTCGGTTCAACCGCAGAGTGTGCTGCGGGCCCAGGTCACGGCAGCGTATCGCCGCCCGGAAACGGACTGTCTGCCGTTATTGCTGTCGGAAGCGAGCCTGCCGCAAGCGCAGCGCGAGGCGGCGGCGGAGCTGGCGCGGGGACTGGTGGTTGCCCTTCGCGATAAGAAGCGCAGTGGGGGAAGCGGGGTCGAGGCGTTGATTCAGGAGTACTCGCTCTCGAGCCACGAGGGCGTCGCGCTCATGTGTCTGGCCGAGGCGCTGTTGCGGATTCCGGATCGGCCCACGCGCGATGCGCTGATCCGCGACAAGATTTCTCGCGGTGACTGGCAGGCGCATGTCGGTCGAAGCTCATCGGTGTTCGTCAATGCAGCCACCTGGGGATTGGTGGTCACCGGCAAGCTCACGACGACCAATTCAGAACGCGGATTGTCCGCCGCCCTTTCGCGTCTCATCGGTCTCGGCGGTGAGCCTCTGATCCGCAAGGGCGTCGATATCGCGATGCGGATGATGGGGGAGCAGTTCGTGACCGGGCAAACCATCGGGGAGGCCCTGGCGAACAGCCGCCGCATGGAGAGCAAGGGCTTCCGCTACAGCTACGACATGCTGGGCGAGGCGGCCACCACCGGTGCGGATGCGCAGCGCTACTTCGAGGAATATGAACAGGCGGTTCATGCCATCGGCAAGGCAGCCAATCGCCGGGGGATTTATGATGCGCCGGGAATTTCCGTCAAGTTATCCGCCCTGCACCCGCGCTACAGCCGCTCGCAGCGAGAGCGCGTGTTGGATGAACTCTTCAGCCGGCTGAAGACTCTGGCGTTGGCCGCGCGTCGCTACGATATCGGCTTCAACATCGATGCGGAAGAAGCCGATCGCCTCGATCTCTCTCTCGATCTGCTCGAAAAATTGTGCTTCGACCCTGAGCTTGCGGGCTGGCATGGCATCGGCTTCGCGGTACAGGCGTACCAGAAGCGAGCCTTGTCCGTGATCGAGTGGGCGATCGATCTGGCACGCCGCTCGCGGCGCCGGATCATGATCCGCTTGGTGAAGGGCGCCTATTGGGACACTGAAATCAAGCGCGCGCAAGTGGATGGATTGGAGGACTTCCCGGTGTTCACCCGCAAGCTCCATACGGATGTGTCCTATCTGGCCTGCAGCAAGAAGCTGCTGAGCGCGCCCGATGCAATCTATCCGCAGTTCGCCACGCACAATGCGCTCACCGTGGCGGCGGTCATGCAAATCGCGGGGCCCAACTACTATGCCGGACAATATGAGTTTCAATGCCTGCACGGAATGGGCGAGCCGCTGTACGATGAGATCGTCGGCGCCGACAAATTCAATCGTCCCTGCCGAGTCTATGCACCCGTCGGTACCCATGAGACGTTGCTCGCTTACCTGGTGCGCCGGCTGCTCGAGAATGGCGCCAATTCGTCGTTCGTGAACCGCGTCGCCGATGCGGCCGTTCCGGTGTCGGAACTCATCGTAGACCCGGTTACCGCGGCGCGCGCACTCTCGCCGGTGGGGCTGCCGCACCCGAAGATCCTGCATCCGCGGGCCCTGTTCGGCGATGCGCGGCCGAATTCGAACGGTCTCGACCTGTCCAACGAACAACGTCTCGCCTCTCTTTCCGCAGCGCTGCTCGCCGGGGCGGAAGAGACCCACACCGCCAAGCCGCTGATCGGCGACACGGAACGGGACGGTGTGACACGCCCGGTGCGCAATCCCGCCGATGACAGGGACTTGGTCGGCTTGGCCACGGATGCGACCTTGCGGGACGTCGACGAGGCGTGCGCGGCGGCGGTCGCCGCAGCGCCCATTTGGGATGCAACGCCGGTCAACGAGCGCGCCGCAGCGCTGTGGCGTACCGCGGAACTCCTCGAGACGCGGATGGCGTCCCTGATGGGCCTCCTCTGCCGTGAGGCCGGCAAATCGCTACCGAACGCCATCGCCGAAGTCCGGGAAGCGGTCGATTTTTTGCGATATTACAGCATAGAAGCAGTCTCGAATCGCTCCCCGACCCAGCAGCGTTCGTTGGGACCGGTGGTGTGTATCTCACCCTGGAATTTTCCGCTGGCGATCTTTACCGGACAGGTCGCTGCTGCGCTCGCCGCGGGCAATAGCGTGATCGCCAAGCCTGCCGAGGAGACTCCGTTGATTGCCGCGGCGATGATCCGGATTCTGCGTGAGGCCGGCGTGCCGGCGGGGGCGCTGCAGCTTGTGCCGGGCGATGGCGCGATCGGCGCGGCGTTGGTTGCCGATCCGCGCATCCGCGGCGTCCTGTTCACCGGATCCACCGAGGTGGCGCGCTCGATTCAACGCGAACTGGCGCGGCGACTGACACCAGACGGAGGGACCATCCCGCTGATTGCCGAAACCGGGGGGCAAAATGCGTTGATCGTGGATTCATCCGCGTTGCCGGAGCAGGTGGTGAACGATGTGATCACCTCGGCTTTCGACAGCGCGGGTCAGCGCTGTTCGGCGCTGCGCATTCTGTGCCTGCAGGAGGAGATTGCGGATCGCGTTTTGGACATGCTCAAAGGCGCCATGCAGGAACTTTGCATCGGTGCTCCCGATCGGCTCAGCGTCGACATCGGACCCGTGATCACGGCCAACGCCAAGGCGGGAATTCTCAGTCACATCGAGGCCATGCGCGCGAAAGGCAGAGCGGTTTACCATGTCGCCATTCCTGAGACGCTGCGCCATGGTCACTTCGTAGCGCCTACGATCATCGAAGTCGAGCAGGTCAGCGAACTGGAGCGCGAAGTGTTTGGTCCCGTGCTGCACGTTCTACGCTACCGGCGGGATGAGTTGGAGGATTTGCTCGACGCCATCAATTCCACGGGCTACGGCCTCACTTTCGGCCTGCACACCCGGATCGACGAGACGATTGCCTACGTCACTGATCGCATCCGCGCGGGTAACATCTACATCAATCGCAATACCGTCGGTGCGGTCGTCGGCGTGCAGCCATTCGGGGGCCAAGGGCTCTCGGGGACCGGCCCCAAGGCCGGCGGTCCGCTGTATTTGAGCCGTCTCGCGCGTGGCTGGGCGCCCGCCATGGCGCCCGCAGCGTTGAGGCCTCTCGAGCCGGCGGTGGCGTACCTCGAATTTCTCAAGACTCGGAAATTCTTCGCGGCGGCGGAGCGCGTTACGCGATATTTGGGTGCGTCGGGTATCGGCGTAGTGAGGGAGCTCGACGGACCCGTTGGCGAAAGCAATCTCTACGAACCACACCCGCGGGGTGCCATTGCGGCGCTGGCACAAACGGAGTTCGGGTTGCTCACGCAACTCGGCGCCATCCTGGCATCCGGCAATCGTGCCATCGTTCCGGCGGTCAATCCGGCCAAACAAACCCTGGAGGCACTGCCGCCATCGATTCAAACGCTGATTACCACGGTACCGGATTGGCATCAGGCGCAAGGCGTCGGCGGTGTGTTATTCGAAGGGGATGCGGATGGGCTATTGCGGGTCAACCAGGTGGTGGCCGAGCTCGATGGTCCCATCGTCTTGGTGCAGGGTGCGTCGGTGTCGGGGCTTGTGTCGGGCGAGGACGACTATTCTCTCGATTTATTGGTGCATGAGGTGTCGATCAGTACCAATACGGCGGCCGCGGGAGGCAATGCGAGCCTGATGGCGATCGGATGAGCTCGATGAACGAGCCACGCCCTGCCATCGGCGACCAAGGATTGGAGTTTCGTCGAACACCCTATCTCGATTGGCTGCTCCGGGATCGGGCGGCCCACGATCCGTTGGCGTTGCAGTTCCTTCCGGACGGCCGGGAAATGAATACGCTGGCGTATGAGAGCGCCGATCCCATCGGCGATGACGCTCACAGCCCGATCCCCGGAATCGTGCACCGATATCCGGACCGGGTGTTGCTCAAGGTGGCGCATGCGTGTGCGGTATATTGCCGGTTCTGCTTTCGCCGGGAGATGATCGGAAGTAAGGGCTCGGCACTCATGGGGGATGCGCTGGATGCGGCTATCGAGTACATCCGTGGCCGCCGGGAGGTGTGGGAAGTCATTCTGACGGGCGGTGATCCGTTCACTTTGTCGGTGCGGCGCCTTGGCGATATTGTGTCGCGACTGGCCGCGATCACCCATGTCGGCGTGATACGAATTCATTCGCGGGCACCGGTCATCGCTCCGGATTCGATCGACGGTGATTTGGTGCGCGCGCTCGAGTGTCCGTTGCCTGTGTACGTGGCGGTACATGTGAATCATCCCGAGGAGATCACGGAGCCCGTCGTTGGCGCCCTGCGCCGCTTGTCGGACGGCGGTATCGTGCTTTTGAGTCAGACCGTGCTGCTAAGGGGCGTGAATGACGACGCGAGCGTATTGGAGATGCTGTTCCGCCGGCTAGTGCGTCTGAAGGTGCGTCCTTATTACTTGCACCATCCGGATTTGGCGCCGGGCACGTCGCATTTCCGGGTCCCAATCGAGGTCGGTCAGGCGTTGATGCGTGAATTGCGCGGGCGATTGTCGGGGCTGTGCCAGCCGACTTACGTTCTCGATATTCCGGGGGGATTCGGCAAGGTGCCGGTGGGCCCTGGTTACTTGGGGCGCAATCCTGTTAGCGGCGTTCGGGAAGTACTCGATTGGTGTGGTGAGCGGCATGCGTATCCGGAGTGAGCCTCCCTCTTAGAAGTGCCGCGCCACCGGATACATGCACCAAAATGGCCTGCCCCGTTGCCGGATGGTCGCGACAATGAGGAGATGCACTGCACTTGCTTCGCACGAAGAGGGCGTCAGTCGAGGTCAGAAACCGAGTAATGTCGGGTGTCACCAACCGAGGTTTGCGTCAAAATGATTCGAAATCCGAGGGAGACACGGCATGCCTACCGCCATGAACGCCGTTTTACTGCTGGGGCACGGCGGATTCGAGCAACTCGTTTACCGCAGCGGCGTGCAAATTCCCGTTCCTGCCCCGGATGAGGTGCTCGTCCAGGTTCGTGCGGCGGGGGTCAACAACACCGACGTCAATATGCGTGTCGGGTGGTATTCGAAGAGTGTGACGGGAGGAACCGAGAATGGCGGGGCTACCGGACCATCCTCGGCTCTGGCGCATGACACCGGGTGGACGGGCGACACCGTTGCCTTTCCGTTGATTCAGGGAGCCGATGTGTGCGGCGTCATCACAGCAACGGGTTCGAAAGTACCTGCCGCCCGAATTGGCGAACGCGTGCTCATCGATCCGGTGTTGCGCAATCGCCCGGTGACGGGTGGCTTCAAGACGCTGTATTTGGGTTCGGACTGCCACGGTGGCTTTGCAGAGTACGTTTGCGTCCCAGCCATCAATGCCTATGCCGTCCGCAGTTCCCTCGACGATTCGGCGTTGGCCTCGTTTCCGTGTTCTTATTCCGCCGCCGAAAACATGTTGACGCGTGCGGGCGTCCGGGCTGGAGAAACCGTGCTCGTCACCGGTGCCTCGGGCGGGGTCGGCTCCGCAGCCGTGCAACTCGCCAAGCGTCGAGGGGCGACGGTGATCGCTCTCGCGGCCGGTACGAAGGCCGCGCAAGTCGAACGGCTCGGTGCAACGCGCGTCCTGCCGCGCGACGCGGATCTGCCGGCTGCCCTGGGGCTGGAGTCCGTGGAAGTCGTGATCGATGTGGTCGGCGGGCCGCAGTTCGGCGGTCTTCTCGATATTCTGCGCGCCGGAGGCCGATATGCGGTGGCTGGCGCCATAGCCGGACCGGTGGTCAGTTTGGATCTTCGCACTTTATATCTGAAGGATCTTCGCCTTTTAGGTTGCACCATTCCCGAGCCCGAGGTATTTCCAAACCTCGTCGGCTATATCGAACGCCGGGAGATCGAAGCCGTCGTCTCGAGAACGTACCCCCTGCGCGAAATAGCCGACGCGCAACGCGATTTTCTCTCCAAACGACACACTGGCAAGATCGTGTTGCAGCTCTGAGTTGATGCCGGAAGAGCAGACCGCCGGGCCGTGGTCCACACGGAAGTCGCTCCAAACTCCCCCGGCGATATTACTTATTAAATTCCGCGTGTGACCGCGCGCGCAGATTTATTTTTGTGCCCCCACAGGGTCGACAACGCGGAGCATGCTTGATCACCTACACCCACCGGGACAGTGCCAGATGGCTGCTCAGGATCAAAGACGCGTCGACGCGGATATCTACGTATACGAGGCGATCAAGGTATTGCACGCTGTGAAGTCGAAGCGTCTTGCCCATACGGATGCGACCAATATTCGGGCGGCATTGGAAGGCCTCGGCATGGTGCAGCGTTGGACAGCCGGAGCCGCCGTCCCCGATGATGCGAGGGTCGCGGCCAGACTGCGCCAAGTCGCCGCGGCGGTAAAATCATGCATCGAGCCGGATGCAAGAATTGCACACGCGAACATCGAAGCCGCCGCGGGAATATTCCAGGCGATGGCTGCCAGGTCGTGAACCGTGACGCGCCGACGCTCATGAGCGCCACCGGTACTTGGTGTTACCATATCGCGTGATGCGCTCACCAACACTCTCCGCTGTCGTTGTTGCGTTCCTCCTCGTTGCAGGCTGCGCATCGGTTGCTACCAAGTCGGTTGATGTCGAGGCGCGGGTCGCGGCACAGAATGCGCTTTTCGAGGAATGGTATCAGGCCGATCTCGAAGCCCACCCGGAGCAAGCGACCGCATACGGCGATTATCGGTATAACGACCGCTTGGACGGACGATCCTTGGCCGCACTCCGCGCCGAGCACGAGCTTGACCAGCATTTTCTCGCGCGCCTGCAAGACATTGCGACGAGCGGCTTTTCCGAACAGGATACGATGTCACACGAGGTTTTGCTGCGTACCCTGCAGCAGCGCATCGACGACTTCGACTTCAAAGAATACGAGATGCCGGTCAGCCAGATGAGCGGCCCGCATGTCGGTCTTGCCGATCTGCCGCTGTCCGTTCCGTTCGAATCGGTGAGGCAGTACGAGGACTATATCGCCCGTCTCCACCAGATCCCGCGCGCATTCGCCGAAACCGAGGAAGTTCTTCGTGCCGGGATGAAGGACGGACTGATGCCGGTACGCTTCCTGCTCGAAAAGGTGCCCGCGCAATGCGACGGCGTGGTCAAGGCTGATCCCTTCCTGCTGCCCACACGACACTTTCCCGCCGGCATCTCACAAGAAGATCAAGGGCGTCTGACCAGAGCGATCACCGACGCCGTCACGAACGAAGTCCTGCCTGCGTACCGGGCCTTCGGCACTTTCATTGGCATGGAGTACGCGCCTCACGGCCGCACCACGCTCGCCGTTATTTCGCTGCCCGGTGGTGAGAAGCGCTATCTCAACGATATCCGCAGCCGCACCACCGTCAGCACGCTCACTCCCGACCAGATCCACCAGACCGGTTTGCGCGAGATCGACCGGATCGAGGCTGAGATGCTGGCCATCGCGCATCATCAAGGCTTTGCCGATCTCGCATCGTATCGGGAGGCGCTAAAGACCGACTCCAGGTACCGGCCGGCCTCCGCAGATCAGATCCTCGAGGATTTTCGCAAGTACATCGCACAGATGCAGCCAAGATTGCCGGAGTTGTTTGCCTACATCCCTGGCTCTCCCATTACCGTCGAAGCCATCCCGGATTTCCAGGCGGCGATGGCGACTCACTATCAGACCGGCACGCCTGATGGTCGGCGGCCGGGCCGAGTGGTAGTGGCCACTTCGCATTTCGCCGACCGCTCGCTGATCAACGACGAAGCCATCGCGTATCACGAAGGCATACCCGGACATCACATGCAGCGGTCCGTGGCACAACTGATGACGGCCTTGCCGAAGTTTCGCCAACATGTCTCCAACTCGGGATACATCGAGGGGTGGGCCCTGTACGCCGAGCAGCTCGGCAAGGAAGTAGGCTTCTATCAAGACCCGGCCAGCGACTATGGGCGGCTCTCCAGCGAGTTGTTCCGCGCCGTGCGGCTGGTAGTCGATACCGGGATCCATTCGAAGGGCTGGAGCCGCGATCAGGTGGTCGAGTTCATGCGACGATCCGGGGCGATCGATGAGCCCACTATCCAGTCGGAAACGGATCGCTACATCGCGTGGCCGGCGCAGGCCCTCGCATACAAGCTGGGCCAATTGAAGTTCCGCGAGTTGCGTGATCGTGCCCGAACGCAGTTGGGCGCCGGATTCGACATCCATAGTTTCCACGACGAGATGCTGAACGGCGGCGTGCTTCCGCTCGACCTGCTCGATTCCCGGACGGATAGTTGGATTCGCGCGCAGAAACTTGCGCCCGCATCCGCTCGCGTCACCGCAGGGCAGTGATCCGCGAAACGAAGTTGCGCCCCATCCCCGCCGGCGGCGCGGGCGCCACACGAGTTCAGCCTTCCCGAAACACTGCCTCCATGTTGTTGCCGTCGGGATCGAGCACGAAGGCAGCGTAATAGCCCGGCGGGTAACCTTGGGCGGTGGCGCGAAGTTCCGGCGGTCCGTTGTCCGTCCCGCCGGCCTTCAAAGCGGCCGCATAAAAAGCATCGACTTCGGCGCGGCTCTTGGCGGCGAAGGCTGTGTGCTGCTTCGCTCCATGCGGGTGAAACCGGTCAATCCAAAAAACAGGGTAATCGATACCGTAACCGATACCATCCGTCCCGGTGTTTTCCGGAAGCTGCATGACCCGGCGCAGGCCGAGCACCCCTAAGGCCGCATCGTAAAATACGGCAGAGCGGGCGACGTCCGCCACCCCAATGCCCGTGTGGTCGATCATGACGATAGCTGCTGCTGATGACTGCCCATGTTGATCGCTCGCCGAATATACAGAATACTACGCCGAGTTGGAGTCCACGTGTGCGCTTGGGAGATTGGCTGTCGGGATGGCGGCTTCAAGCGGACGAACCGTGAAAGTGGCCGGAAACATCGAGGTTCTATTCATCCCTCGAGTTCCTTCAGCGTATCGGCCGGTAGCCTGCCCCGCGAAGAATCCGGCCGGGCAGCGCATTGGTCGCGACGCCGTCCGCGATGACCGGCACCCCGTTGACGAGCACCCACTGCATGCCGGTGGAAAGTTGCTTCGGCGCACTGAAAGTCGCCTTGTCCGTGATTTGCTCCGGATCGAACACCACGATATCGGCCCATAGTCCAACCTTGAGCACGCCGCGATCATTGAGACGCACTCGGGACGCCGGCAGGCTCGTGAATTTGCGGATGGCCTCTTCGAGGGACATCCGCCGTTCTTCGCGCACGTACTTCCGCAACACCCGGGGGAATGTCCCGTAGGCGCGCGGATGTGGAAATTCCGTGCCGAGTAGTCCGTCGGGTGAGGTTCCCTCGCTGTCGTTGCAAAACGAGACCCATGGCTGAACGGCAGCAAGCGCTACGTCGGGCTCGCTCATGGCGAATACAGCCACGGAGGTCTGAGCGCCGTCCTCGACGAGGATGTCGAACAGAGTGTCCATGGGATCGGTGCCGCGTGTCTTCGCAATCTCGGTGAGGGTGCGGCCTTGCAGATCCGCCAGCTTTGGATTGAGGACTGTCGTGATCAGGATCGCTTCCGGTCCCGGAACCGACAGCCATTCGTTGTCCCAGTCATGGGAGGGGGTGGTCAGTTCCTTTTTGAGGCGCGACCGCGTTGCGGAGTCGCGGAGGTGCTCGATCAGCTTCGAGTTACCGCCCTCGTGCGCCCAAGGGGGGATGAAAGCCGATAGATCGTTGTACCATGCCGGATAGGCGTACGTATCAGCCGCAATATCCACGCCGGCGGCGCGCGCGCGTTCGATGTGCGCGACGATTTCCGGCATGAGGCCGAAGTTGGAAACGCCGCCGGCCTTGAGATGCCAAATCTCAACCGGAATATGGGCTTCGCGACCGATCCGAATCGTCTCGTCGATCGAGGTCATGATCGATTCCTGTTCGGAACGCATGTGGGTTGCGTAGATTCCGCCAAACTGCGCCGCCGCACCCGCCAGCGCGATCAACTCCTCGGTGCTGGCGTAAGGTGCCGGGGCATATTCCAACGCGCTCGATAGTCCGAGAGCGCCTTGACGCATGGCCTCGGCCACCAAGGCCCGCATGCGCGACAACTCGTCCGGAGTTGCCGCGCGGTCGGCGAATCCAATCACCATTTCCCGTATCGTGGTCGCGCCGACGTAAGTTCCGAGGTTGATGCCGGTTCCCTGCCTTTCGAGCCGCGCGAAGTATCCCGTGAAGTCGGTCCAGTCCTGCGTAATCCCGTAATGGCGGAAACGAGGCGCCGCTTCCTTGGCGATCGCGTCATCAACAGGCGCGACGGATTGCCCCTCACCGGTGATCTCGGTCGTTATTCCCTGAAATATCTTTGAGGGCACGTGCGGATTCACGAGCAGCGTGAGCTCCGACTGCCCGAGCATGTCGACGAATCCCGGCGCAACGACCCGTCCCGCGGCGTCGATGCGCCGCTTGGCGGCAGCGTTGTCGAGACGTCCAATCGCAGCGACGCGTCCTGCGCGAACGCCGATGTCAGCAGAAAACCATGGTGCGCCCGTGCCGTCGACCACCCGACCGTGTTCGATGATGATGTCGTATGCGGGTACCGGGTTCTCCGCGGCCAGTGACGGCAGGCGGCCGCACCCGAGCGATAGTGCAATCACGGCGGCCGCAACCCGTGCAGGCGCACGCGACACGTTCCTCCTGACGGGAATGACGGGCTCAGGCGCCTCGCTACGGCGTGATTTCGGCTCGATCGCGATCGGGATCCACCAGGACACTTTCATGGTAACCGCCCTATAAGATCCACGTGAAGATCCACGTGCGTTCACCCTATTTGTGATTGTCGACATGATCGAGTGTGACACGTGGCCGTTGCACCCGTCGAGGATGCGCCGTCAATATCCCCACGCCAACAGTATCTAACTTTGGATACTCGGAAGGATTTCGCGAGCTTTTACATGCGGATTCGCACTGCGGCAGTCGATATTTTCAAGTCGGCAGCGGGTATCTGAGTTCGTGAACGAGCCGTTCGCCGCGGCGGCCCGTCGCCGCCAACCACGCAGTGGCAGCGGCAGTGCCCGCGGCGTACAAGCGGAACCCGACGGCCTATCATTTGGGAACGGATTCGCGGCGGCGCGCACAGCGGGAACGGCCGACGAGAGCCGCGGCGCGTTGGTCGTCGCCGGGACCCATCCGCCGATACGGCTTCCCTGCCGAAAGCCATTCCAGGAGATCGAATGCGGAAGGAAGTCGTCGCTGGTGTCGCACTCTGCTGCGTGGAAGCCTTCGTTTACCTTGCGGCACAGATTTATCTGTTTCAAATCGTGGCGGGAGCGAACTACGCGATACTTCCAGGAGTCCCTTGGTTCGTCATTCCGCTCGCAATATCCGTCTATCTTTCTTCGGCGTGGCCCGTCAGAAAATGGAGTGCCTGGCCGATTTTCTGGACCCCGAAACGCGGAGTTCCGGCTCTCGCGCTGATATTGCCGGCGCTTCTCATATGCCTGGCCGCCGTCGTCATTCCGGGCCGGATATTGGGCCTTACGATTACGACACTGCCGGTGTCTCCGCATGCCACCGAGTCTTTGATTGCTTCCATTCCGATCGCCCTCCCCGTCTTCGCCGCGTTCACGGAAGAGATCGGCTTTCGTGGAATATTGCAAGGCAGATTGGAGCGATATTTGGGCCCGCCGCCGGCCATCGCCGTCACGACCGTGGCGTATGTTCTCGCGCATTTCGGGACGCCCTGGTTTTTTCCTGAAATTCTATTTTACGTAGCGCTATCCGTTGAGTGCGGCATCCTCGCGTCTCGTGCGCGCTCGGTACTCCCTGGGATTCTCCTGCATTTTGCCGTCAATGCGATCGGTATCATTGGGCCGCTCGTGTGGGGACCCATCCATTTGCGAAACACGCCCGACGCGGTCGCCATCCCCTTATTCTTTGCGGCCTTGCTTTGCATATGGCTTTTTCGCAAGATGACCAGGAAAGTCACGGGTACAGGCGAAGCCGCAATTTGACCACCGTCAAACAGTCGATGGCGGCCCCTTGAGTTCGATCACATTACCTTCTGGATCCGTGATGTAGATGGATGGTCCTTCCCCCTCGGCGCCATAGCGAGACTCCACGGGTCCTGCGACTACTCCATGCGCTCCCAGCATGCGGCGGATTCCGGGTTCGTCAAACGGTTCCACCCGAAAGCAGAAGTGATCCAGATTGCGGCCTTCAATGCCTGGCGCGGCGCCGCCGGCACGGCCCAACTCGCCATTGACCGGCACAAGGTCCACCAGGGATCGGCCGGCCCGCAGTTGGACCAGCCCTATCGAATCTTGTCGCCGCTCGATCTTGCATCCGAGAACATCGCAGTAAAAGCAGAGCATTCGGTCTAAATCGGCGACCCGCAGGACCAGGTGATCGATTTCGCGAATGTTGATCATTAGTGCGCCTTAATTGAGAACCTCGCCACACGCGACAATCTACCCCTCCCCCGCCACAGATGGAAAGCTGCAAAATCTCGCGGGCCTGGGCAAAGCCGGGGGGGACGGTCTCCGGCAGCTCGCCCCGCAGTTCAAAGTAAGATCAGCCGCCGGCAGCATTTCGCGGCGCATGGGCTCAAAGCTTGACGAAATAGGGTATGGCAACAAGCACCATCCCTACCGTGATGAGCGCAATGGTGTTGGACAAGAAATAGGGAAAGATCATTAACGCCAATCCGCACAGCAAAGGTACGACGGCCCTTTGTTTTCGGCCGTAGATGACGAAGCCAAGTCCGATCGACCCGAATAGCAAGCCCCAAAGAAGCGACGAGGTATCCAACTTACCGAGGAGGTCCAACGAGCCCGCCAGGAGTCGGCAAGCGTGACCCCGAGATGCGCCAGACGTCTATGGAGCTTCGCTCAAGATGGGCTCCAGCGGTAGCGGCCCTTTTCTTGCCGATAGCAGCATGGATACAGCGGCATAGATGACTACGCCGATCACCAGCCACCGCATCAGCGATATATGGGAACCAATGGCATTGACCAGTGGAAACGCACAAAGCGTGCCGACGACGCCGCCCGCCGTGAGTCCGAGAGCAGCGCCATGCGAGAATCGCTGCGAACGGAGAAACCCCAG
>Ga0070730_10001800_pt1 | contig 20107 bp, 16 predicted proteins | sample Coa_R1_3_FD_66447 | JGI IMG/M metagenome (GOLD analysis project Ga0070730, IMG submission 66447) | Surface soil microbial communities from Centralia Pennsylvania, which are recovering from an underground coalmine fire - Coalmine... | ecosystem: Environmental > Terrestrial > Soil > Unclassified ... | reverse complement strand
CTCGTCGGCCAGGCGGTTGCACAGGGCCAGGTTGTCCTCGACCTGCTGGAACGCGGCCAGCACGGTGGATCTGTAGCTGTCGCTGGCCTCGTCGAACTGGTCGCGCGACTGGCGCAGCACGGCCCGGCGCCGTCCGCCGTCGAAGATGGGCAGGGTGACGTTCGGGCCTAGCGTCCACCAGCTGCTGGCGAGTTGCAGCAGGTTGGCGCCCCCGGCGTTTTCGAAGCCGCCGGCGGCGCCCAGGGTGATGCTCGGATAGAAGGCGGCCCTGGCGACGCCGACGCCGGCATTCGCGGCCGCCGCCCGACGCTCGGCCGCCGCGATGTCGGGCCGGCGCTGCAGCAGCAGCGAGGGCGCCGCCACCGGGGTGGCGGGGGGCGCCGGCATGTCGGGTCTCACCGGCAGGGAAAAGGTCGACGCGGGCTGGCCGACCAGGGCGGCGATCTCGTGCTCCAGCAGGGCCCGCTGGGCGGCGACGTCGATCCGCATGGCGCGGGCGGTCTCGAGCTGGGTCTCGGCCCGGCCCACGTCCAGGCCGGCCACCGCGCCGCCGTCGTGCAGGTCGCGCGTCAGGGCGAGCGCTTTGGTGTAGGCGACGACCGCGTCGGCCAGCACCTTGTCCTGGGCATCGAGGCCGCGCAGGCCGAGGTAGGCGTCGGCCAGCTGCGCCTCCAGGCTCAGCCGCACGGAGGCGGCATCGGCGGCGCTCGCCTGGGCCTGGGCCTTGCCCTCCCGGACCAGGTTGCGGACCCGGCCCCACAGGTCCAGCTCGTAGGAGGCGGCGGCGCCGACGATGTTGTCGTCGTAGTTGCTGGCGCCGCCGCGGCGGAGGGGGCGGCTGTCGGACTGCCGGTTGGTGGTGGCGCTGCCGGAGGCGGTCACCTGCGGGAACTGGGCGGCGCGGGCCTGGGCGGCCAGGGCGCGGGCCTCGTCGTAGCGCGCCAGGGCGAGCGCGAGGTCGGGATTGGACGTCTCGATCTCCTGCTCGAGGCTGTCGAGTGTCCGATCGCCGTACACGGTCCACCAGTCGCCGCGCGGGGCCGAGTCGTCCGGGCTCGCCGGCGTCCATGGCCCCATCTCCTTGAAGGCGGGGGGCGTCGCCAGGGTCAGCGGCGCGTAGGGCGGAGCCAGGGAACAGCCGGCCAGAGCGACCGCCAGCGCCAGGGCAAGCGCGGCGGCGCGGGCGGCGCCGCGGTCAGAGCGTGGCATGGGCGGGCGCCCCGGTTCCGGCCGGGCGTGGGGCGGAGACGCGCACCAGGTCGCCGGCGCGCAGGCTGTCGGGAGGATTGTCAATCACCCGGTCGGTGGCAGCGAGGCCGTAGGCGATCTCAACGGTCGCGCCGAAGTCGCGGCCGAGGGTGACCGGCTTGATCGCCACCCGCCCGTCCGGCCCCGCCACGGCCACCGACATCCCGGAATCGCGGAACATCAGGGCGCTGGCCGGCGCGCGGATCGCGCCGTCGTCCGGGGGCAGGTCGAAGCGCACCTGGGCGTAGTCGCCGGGCTTCAGCTGATGGGCGGTGTTGTCGATCTGCAGCTGGATCAGCAGCGAGCCGGTCTGCGGGGTGATGGCGTCGGCGCTGGCGGCCACGGTGGCGGTGAAGACCTGGCCCGGATGCTCGGGCACGGTGAAGCTCGCGGTCATGCCGGGCTTGATGTCGGCCGAATAGTTCTGCGGCACCTGCACGTAGATCCTCAGGCGATTTTCGGCGGCGACCGTGAACAGGGGGACGTCGGTCGGACCGCCGACAGTGATCAGGGCGCCGATGTCGGTGGAGCGGCTGGTGACGACGCCATCGAAGGGGGCGGTGATGCGCTTGAACGATTCCAGGGCCTCCAGCCGCTGGACGTTGGCCCGGGCCGACGCCACCAGGGTGGTCTTGGCCGCGAGGTCGCCGTTCTTGTTGTCGGCGTCCTGGCGGGCGACGGCGTCCTTGGCCAGCAGGCCGGCCCAGCGCTGGGCGGTGATCTGCGACAATTGCTGGTTGGCGACCGCCGTGGCGAGGTCGGCCTTGGCCTGGTTCAGCTGCTGGTCGAGGTCGGGCGTGTCGATCTCGGCCAGGACCTGGCCCGTCTTCACCGGGCTGCCGATGTCGGCGTACCAGCGCTTGAGGTAGCCGCTGACGCGGGCGTGGATCGGCGCGTCGTTGAAGGCCTGGACCGTGCCGGGCAGGACCAGGTTCTGGCTGTTCAGGCCGGCGACGCTCGCCAGGCGCACGACAGGGATCGCCTGGGCGGTGGTCCACCGCCGCAGGGTCTGGTCGGCCTGCACGCGGCTCAGGGCGCCCCAGGCGACGATTCCCGCCGCCACGCAGAGGACGGACAGGCCCACGGCCTTCAGGCGTCGTGGCGGCTCGTGGCGCAGGATCGCGGTCGGGCCGGCGGGCGCGGCTTCGATCTGGTCAGGCGTGTCACGCATACGCTTCTCCTGGTTTCGGGGCTTGGCTGTCGTGCGTCCTGGCGGCGCGCGTGGCCTCACGGCCATGGACGATGCTGAACACCACCGGCACGAACATCAGGGTGGCGCAGGTGGCGAACACCAGGCCGCCGATCACGGCGCGGCCGAGCGGGGCGTTCTGCTCGCCCCCTTCGCCGAGGCCCAGCGCCATCGGGGCCATGCCGATGATCATGGCCAGGGCGGTCATCACCACCGGCCGGCAGCGGGTGAAGCCGGCCTCGATGGCGGCGACCATGGCGTCGCCCGTGGCCGCCAGCCGCTCGCGGGCGAAGCTGACCACCAGGATGGAGTTGGCGGTGGCCACGCCCATGCACATGATCGTGCCGGTGAGGGCCGGAACCGACAGGGTGGTGTGGGTGGCGAACAGCATCCAGGCGATGCCGGCCAGGGCCGCCGGCAGGGCGGTGATGATCACGAACGGGTCCAGCCACGACTGGAAGTTCACCACGATCACCAGATAGATCAGCACGATCGCCCCCAGCAGGCCGAAGCCGAGGCCGGCGAAGGCGGTGTTCATGGTCTGCACCTGGCCGCGCAGGGTGACGGTCGCGCCGTGGGGGGCGTCCTTGGCGGTGGCCTTCATCAGGGCGGAGACGTCGGCGGCGACGGCGGCCAGGTCGCGGTCCTGGTTGGTGGCGAAGAGGTCGATGGTCGGCTGGACGTTGTAGTGGCTGACCACCGCGGGCGTCTGCTCGCGGACGATCTTGCCGAGGCCGCCCAGCACCTGCACGCCCGGCGTCCCGGCCCCCGCGCCGCCGGTGCCCGCCGCCGCGGCACCCGGCGTCCCGGCTACCGGGACGCGCGCCGTCACAGGGATGTTCTCCAGCCCCGGCAGGGTGTCGACCTTGTACTCCGGCATCTGGGCGACGACCGGGTAGGAGACGCCGTTCTTGCGATTGAGCCAGAACACCGGCGCGGTCTGGCTGCTGCCGGCCAGCGAGGTGGTGACCGCGTTGGTGACGTCCTGCTCGGTCAGGCCGTACTGGGCCATGCGCGAGCGATCGACATCGACGCGCAGCTGCGGATTGTCCTGGGATTGCTGCATGCGGGCGTCGGCGACCCCGCGGATCTTGCGCATCCCGCGCAGCAGCTCGAGGGCGTAGGCCTGGTCGGCCTGGATGTTCGGGCCGATCACCTGCACGTCCAGCGGCGCCGGAGAGCCGAAGTTCAGGATCTGGCTGATGATGTCGGCGGGCGGGAACGAGAAGGTCGACCCGGGGAAGGCGCGCGGCAGCTCTTCCCGCAGGCGCCGCACATAGTCCGCCGTCGGATGATGCGCCTTGTTCAGGCTGACGTAGATGTCGGCGTCCTGGTAGCCGATCAGGCCGGAGTTGTTGTAGATCGTGTTGATGGCGCTGGTCGGCAGGCCGATGTTGTCGACGATCGAGCCCAGTTCGCCCGGCGGGATGGTCTGCCGGATCTGCCGCTCGATATCGCCGAATATGATCGAGGCGTCCTCGATGCGGGTGCCGACCGGCGGGCGGACGTGCAGGGTGATCTGGCCCGAATCCACCGAGGGGAAGAAGTCGGCGCCGAGGAACGGCATGAGGGCGAACGAGGCGATCACCACGCCGAGGAATCCGACGACGAACCGGCGGCGGTGGGCCAGGGCCATGGCCAGAAGGTTGCGGTAGGCCTCGCGGAACCGCTCGAAGCCGGCCTCGAAGGTCCGCTGGAAGGCGCCCAGGGGCCGCAGCCAGGCCGGGCCGGAGGCGGACGCGCCGGCCGCGGCTTCCCCCGAAACGTGCGGCTTCAGCAGATACATGGCCATCGTCGGGATCAGCGTCCGCGACAGCACGAACGAGGCGATCATGGCGAACACCACCGCCTCGGCCATGGGCACGAACAGGAAGCCGGCCACGCCCTTCAGCGCGAACATCGGCACGAAGACGATGCAGATGCACAGCAGGCTGACGAACGCGGGAACCACGATCTGCTGGGCGCCGTCGAGAATCGCGGTGTTGACGTCCTTGCCGTGCTCCAGGTGCCAGTTGATGTTCTCGATGGTCACCGTGCCGTCGTCGACCAGGATGCCGACCGCCAGGGCCAGGCCGCCCAGGGTCATGATGTTCAGCGTCTGACCGGCCAGGTTCAGCCCGATCAGGGCGCACAGGATCGACAGCGGGATCGAGGTGGCGATGATCAGGGTCGAGCGCCAGCTGCCCAGGAACATGAGGATCATCAGGCTGGTCAGGGCGGCGGCGATCACGCCCTCGCGGATCACGCCGGAGATCGCCGCCTTGACGAACAGCGACTGGTCGTTGAGCGCGGACACATGGAAGGAGGAGGGCAGGGTCGCCTGGATCTTCGGCAGGGCGTCCTTGACCCCCTGGATGATCGACAGGGTCGAGACCTGGCCCGCCTTGAGGATGGTGGTCAGCACCGCGCGCGAGCCGTCGACGTGCACCAGGCTCTGCTGCGGCGGCGAGCCGTCGCGCACATGGCCGACGTCGCGCATGTAGATGATGGCGCCGTTCACCGTCTTGACGGGCACATCGTTGAGCTCCGCCACGGTGTCGGGCGAGTCGTTGAGCTTCACGTTGTACTGCATCGAGCCGATCTTGGCTGTGCCGGCCGGGATGATCTGGTCCTGGTTGGCGATGGCCGTTTCGACGTCCTGGGCCGAGAGGCCCTTGGCCTGCAGCGCCTGCGGATCGAGGTCGATCTGCACCTGGCGCACCCGCCCGCCGTAGGCGTAGGGGATGGCCGCCCCGGGCACCGACGTCAGCACCGGGCGCATGAAGTTCTGCGTCAGGTCGAGCACCTGCTGCTCGGAGAGGCTCTGGCTCGAGGTGGCGAGCTGCAGGATCGGCACCGTCGAGGCGTTGTAGTTGAGGATCAGCGGCGGGGTGATCCCGGGCGGCATCTGCTTGAGCACGCTCTGCGAGACCGAGGTGACCTGGGCCGTGGCCGTGCGGATGTCGACGTCGGGCTGGAAGTAGATCTTGACGATGCCGATCCCCGGCAGGGACTGGCTCTCGGTGTGCTCGATGTCGTTGACCGTGGTGGTCAGCGTCCGCTCGTAGGGGGCGATGATCCGCCCCGCCATCTCTTCGGGCGACAGGCCGGTGAACTGCCAGGCCACCCCGATCACCGGGACGCGGATGTTGGGGAAGATGTCGGTCGGCGTGTTCAGCGCCGCCAGCGGGCCGATGATCACGATCAGCAGCGCCAGCACGATGAAGGTGTAGGGTCGCTGCAGGGCGACGCGGACGATCCAGAGCATGGCGATGCCGATTCAGGAAGCAGGCAAGACGAAGTCCCGCGCCCGGCCGCTCCCGGGAGGGGGGGAGGAGGAACGGCGGAGCGCGGGACAGAGCAGCGTTTGTGCTGCGACCCACGTATTGCGCCGCAGCCTCTAAATCGGCCGCGTTGCGCCGGTTAAGACAACTTCATCTTGGAGTGGGCGCCTCGAAGAGGCAGCCATGGCCGGCGATGGTGCGCAGGCGGACCTCGAGCCCCGCCGTCGCCAGGCCCCGCCTCAGGCGTGACAGCCGGGCGCGGATCAGGTCCGGGCGGGGCTCCGCCTCCTCTCCCCAGACGTGCTGCTGCAGCTGCTCGAGGCTGACGACCTCGCCGGCGTGGGCGACGAGGTGCGCCATCAACAGATAGTCGCGTCCCGAAAGGGTGAGCTGGCGGCCGTTCACACGGATCGCCTGTTCGGCCGCGATCATCTCGACCGTGGCGGTCTGTGGCCTGGGACCGGCGCGCGAGACCAGGCGGTCGAGGGCCTCCAGCCGCGCCTCCAGTTCGCTGAACGACGCCGGGCGGGTGAACACGGCGTCGGCGCCGGCCGCCAGGACGTCGGCGGCCGGTTCCGGCGCATCGGCGGAGGCGATCACGACGAGCAGCGGGTCCGCCGCGGCCGCGGCGAATCTGGCCGCGCCATCGGCCGGCGTTCCCCACCAGTCGAGCACGATCGCGCGATAGTCGCCGTCGCCGGCCATGGCCAGGGCGTCCGCGGGCTGGCGGGTGGTCTCGACGACATGGCCCGCCTCGCGGAGCGCCTTCACCAGGTAGCCGTCGACCCGGCGATCGGTCGCATAGAGCACGCGCACGGCGTTCAGCCGCCCATGGCCGGCGCCCAGCAATCCAGTGTCACCCGCAGGCCGGGCGAGGCGTCGCCGAGCTCGAGCTTGAAGTTGTGCAGGCGGGCGACGGCGGCGACGATGCTCAGTCCGAGTCCCGAGCCCGGCGCCTGGCCCGCCAGCCGCCCGCGGTAGAAGCGCTCCAGCACGGCCTCGCGCTCGCCCTCCGGCACCCCGGGGCCGGTGTCCGCCACTTCCAGCCGCGGCCCCTCGGCCTGCTTGGTCAGCTTCAGGCGCACCACGCCGCCCGGCGGTGTGAACTTGACGGCGTTGTTCAACAGGTTGCTGAAGGCCTCGAACAGGAGGTCGCGGTCGGCGAGGATCTCGCAGGCGTCCTGCGCCTCGACCGACAGGCGCAAGCCGTGCTGCTCGGCCAGCGGCGCGTACAGCTCGCCGATCTGCTCCACCAGCGAGCGCAGGCGCACGGCGGCGAATCCGGCCCGCCGCTCGCGGCGGTCGATTTCCGAGATCCGCTGGAGCGCCCTGAAGCGGGTGAGGAGGGCGTCCGTCTGGGACAGGGCCTGGTCGATCATGTCGGCGTGGGCGGCGCTCTGACCGGTCTCTTCGCGCACGCGATACAGAAGCGCGCGAAGGCGCGTCAGCGGCGTGCGCAGGTCATGGGCGACATTGTCGCCGACGCTCTTGACCGCCCACAACAGCCGCTCGACCTCGTCCATCATGGTGTTGGCGATGCCCGCCAGCAGGTCGATCTCGTCGCCGCGGTTGGAGGTCGGCAGGCGCGCGCTCAGCTCGCCGTCGATGATCGGCTGGCTGGCCTGCTGCATCGCTCGAATCCGGCGCAGCGGGGCCAGGCTGAGCACCGCGCCGACGGCGAGGCCCAGGACGATGGTCAGGCTGCCGCTCCACAGCAGGGCCGTCAGGATGATGACCCTCACGCCCGACAGCACCTTGGCGTCGAAGCCGACGAACAGCAGCTCGCCGGAGGGCAGGCGCTCGACCACCGCGCGCGCGCCGGGCTGAAAGCCCGGCTGGCGCAATTCCCGCGGGCGATCGTCCGCCGGCGTACCCTGCGGCAGGTGGTGAACGTTCCCGGCGATCCATCCGCCATCGCGCCGGAACAGACCGAAGTAGTAGACGTGGCGGATATCCTGCGCTTCGAGCTCGCGGAACGTGGCCGCGAGGGCGGTGGGGGGAACGTCGTGCAGGCCGCGGGCCTGACCCACCACGATCTCGTTCATCTGCCCGGTGATGAAGACGACCGTGCTGGCGTAGGTCAGGCCCAGCACCGCCACCACGCCGATGGCGAACGCCAACCCATAGATCAGCGTCAGGCGGAATGTGGTGGTTCGCCAGATCTCAAGCTGTTGCACTGAGAGCGTATCCCGAGCCGCGGATGGTCCTGATCAGGGGCGTCACCCCGGGAGGGTCGACCTTGCGGCGCAGGCCGCTGAGGTGGACGTCGATCAGATTGGTGCCGGGGTCGAAGTGGTAGCCCCAGATCGCTTCGAAGATCATGGTGCGGGTCAGCACCTCGCCGGCGTTGCGCATCAGATATTCCAGCAGCTTGTACTCCGTGGGCAGGAGCGTGATCTCGCGCCCGCCGCGCCGCGCCTCGCGGGTCACCAGGTCGAGCTCCAGGTCATGGACCCGCAGCACGGTCTCGCGCGGCTGCGCCCGCGCCCGGCGCAGCAGCACCTCCAGCCGCGCCGACATCTCCTCCGAGGCGAAGGGCTTGGTCATGTAGTCGTCGCCGCCCGCCCGAAGGCCGCGGATGCGCTCGTCGACGTCGGTGAGGGCGCTGATCATCAGCACCGGTATGTCGATGCCGGCCTTGCGCATCACGCTGACGATGGTCAGCCCGTCGACGTTCGGCAGCATGCGGTCGAGGGTGACGGCCTCGAACTCGCCGCTCACCGCCCGCACCAGCCCCTCGCGGCCGTCGGCGACGCATTCGACCTCGTAGCCGCGGCGGGTGAACTCGGCGACGATCTCCCGCGCGGTGATCTCGTCGTCCTCGATTGCGAGAATGCGCGTCATGGGCCGATCGTCGAAATGGGTCCGGTCAGCGCCGATATAGGGCGCCGGGCGCGCTGGCCCAACCGTCGGCGCGGTCTAGGTTTCCTCGTCCAGCAGCGCGCTCGCGGACCGGCCGCTGAGCTTGAGCCACAGGACGGTCGCGAGGCCCACGGCCATCCAGGTGAGGCCGGCGATCTTGGCGTTGGCCTGGGCGTTGATGAGCACATAGGCGACGATCGCGAAGCCGATCGCCGGGACCACCAGATGGCGGATCCAGCGCCGGCTCTTCTGTCGCACCATGAAGTGGATCACCACCGATAGGTGCAGGGCCAGAAAGCCGGTCAGGGCTCCGAAGTTGACCAGCGAGGTGAGCAGTTCCAGCTGGTTCACCAGGGACAGCCCCAGGATGAGGGTGATCGCCGCCGTCAGGATGATCGCCCGGTCCGGCGTCTGCCGCCGCGCGCCCACATGGGCGAGGGGCCTGGGCAGCATGCCGTCGCGCGCCATGCTGTAGATCAGCCGCGCCGTAGCGGCCTGGGCCGTCAGGGCCGCCGCCAGCCCCGAGAACAGGACGCCGAGGAGCGACACCGCCCAGCGGAACGGCTCGCCCCCGACGATCCGGGCGATGCCGAGAAAGGCCGTCGACGCCTCGTCGCCCGCCTTGAAGGCCGTGCGATCCAGCACGAACAGCGAGGCCAGATAGGTCTGGGCGATGAACAGGCCGGCGGCCAGAAGGAGGGACAGCATGGTCGCCAGGCCGACCGCCTTCGCGCCCCCCTTGGCCTCCTCGGTCAGGGTGGAGATGGCGTCGAACCCCAAAAAGCTCAGCACCGCCAGGGACAGGGCGCCGAAGATCAGCGAGGGGGAAACCTTGTGGGCGTCGTAGAGCGGCGTCAGCGTCAGGTGGGCGCCGCCCACCCCGTGGGCCAGCGCCAGCACGGCCAGCACCATGAACAGGCCCAGCAACGCAAGCTGGAGGCAAAGCATGATCACGCTGAGGCGCGCCGTGCTCTCGATGCCCCACAGGTTGATCACGGTGTTGAAGCCCAGGAACGCCACCACCAGCAACGGCTTGGAGAGGACCGGGAACACCGCGTGCACCGAGACCGCGCAGATCACGTAGACCAGGGTCGGCAGCAGCAGATAGTCGAGCAGCAGGGCCCAGCCCGCCAGGAAGCCCGCGCTCTCGCCGATGCCTCGCCCCGCGTAGGCGTAGACCGAACCGGCCACCGGAAAGGCGGCCGACATGGTCATGTAGCTGAGGGCCGTGAACACCATCGCCACCAGACCCACGACATAGACCAGCGGCACCATGCCGTGGCTGGCGTTGAATACGAACCCGAACGAGCTCCAGGGACCGATGGGCGCGATGAACACCAGGCCGTAGACGAGCAGGTCGAACGGACTGAGCGACCGTTTCAGCTCCTGCCGGTAGCCGAACGATTCGACACCGGCCGGGGTCTCGGGGTCCTTGGCGAAGTCCATGCGGTTCGTGGCCTCTGACGCGCGGCGCGGGGGTTGGCCTGCTAGTAGCGGCAGTGGCGCGAGAGCCCAATCCTCTTCTTCCAAAAAGCGGGCTTTCCCGAATTCCCTCCGCAAATTCAATCAAACATCAGGCGATGGAGCGGCGGCCAATACCGTCGCATCTATTGACTTGCGAGACGCGGCTGGCCAACGTACCCGGGAAAAATCGGGTTACGGGGCGGAATGTGACGTCAGCGGAGCAATATGCCTTGAGCCCGTTCTCATCTGTCCTCGACGCGTACGAAGCCCGTAGCGCCGACCACGCGCTCAGGTTCGGACCCTATGTCGAGGGCGCCGCGTTCGTGCGCGGGGAATTCATGCCGGCGGCCGAGGCGACGGTGCCGCTCTTCGACTACGGCTTTCTCCGCTCGGACCTGACCTACGACGTGCCGGCGGTATGGGACGGCCGCTTCTTCCGCCTCGACGACCATCTTGCCCGTCTGGAGCGGAGCTGCGCCAAGCTGCGTCTCGAGCCCCCGATGTCGAGGCCCCAGATCCGCGAGATGCTCATCGAGCTGGTTCGCCTCACGCAGCTGCGCGACGCCTACGTCGACATCATCGTCACCCGCGGCGCCGCGCCCAGGGGTCAGCGCGACGTCCGCCTGGCCAAGCCGGCGATCTACGCCTTCGTCGTGCCCTACATCTGGATTCTGCCGCTGGTCGTACACGAGGTCGGCGGCAGCGCCATCGTCACCCGCGACGTCAAGCGTACGCCGCCGGGCTCCATGGATCCGACCATCAAGAACCTGCAATGGGGCGACCTCAGCCGGGGCTTCTTCGAGGCCTTCGATCGCGGCGCCAATCTGCCGCTGCTGCCGGACGGCGACGGCAATATCACCGAGGGTTGCTACAACATCTTCACCGTCCACGATCACGTGCTCCGCACGCCGGCGCGGGGGGTCCTGGAGGGCGTCACGCGGCTGACCGCCAGACAGATCGCCAGGTCGGAGGGCTGGGAGGTGCGAAGCGAGGACGTGCCCGTGAGTCGCCTCTACGATGCCGACGAAATCTTCCTCAGCTCGACGGCCGGCGGGATCATGCCGATCACGACCCTCGACAACCACCTCGTCGGCACGGGAAAGGTCGGGCCGGTCACGCGGCGCATCTGGGAGCGCTATTGGGCGCTGCACGCCGATCCGGACCTGAGTTTCGCCGTCGACTATGGCTGAGAGCGCGAGCGGCCGGCGCGCGCTGCGCAGGACGACGGCCCGCAAGCCGCTGCAGGAGCGGGGCCGGGCTCGCTACGAAGCGATTCTGGACGTGCTGGAAGGCCTGCTGGCCGAGAGCGATTGGGACCAGATCGGATACTATCAGATCGTCGAACGGGCGGGCATGCCCGCGGCGTCCATCTACCACTTCTTCCCCTCGAGAAACGCCTTGGCGGGGGCTCTGGCGGATCGCTATTTCGAGCACTTCAGGCAGGAGGCCCAGAGCTTTACCGCCACCTGCAACTACCCGCGATGGCAGGATTTCGTCGCGGCCGGACATCGGGTGACGGTCGAATACTACAACAGCCATCCGGCGGCCATGAAGTTGATCCTGGGATCACAGCCCTTCATGGAGATCCATCGATCCGATTCGACCACCAATCGGATCATCACCAACGAGACGGTGGAGTCGTTCCGCCGGATGTACGAACTGCCGTACATCCAGGATCCCCATCGAAAATTCCTGATCGTGCTGGCGATCGGCGATGCGGTGTGGCGGACATCGCTCGACGAACATGGCTATATCACGCCCGTCTATGAGGAGGAGGCGACGCGGGCGGTGATCGCCTACTTCCGCACGTTCCTGCCGGAAGACTTGGAACCTAAACAGGAAGCTGCCCCGAGCCCATGACCCGCAACTCACCCTCCATCGCCGATCTCGAGGCCCGCGCCCTCACCCTGCGCAAGCGCGTGGTCGAGATGGTCGGGAAGATCCGCGTCGGCTACCTGCAGCAGGGCCTGGGCGCCGCCGACATCTTCGCCGCGCTCTATTTCGGCGAGCTGCGCCTGCGCGAGGACGATCCCGACTGGCCGGCCCGCGACCGCTGCATCCTCTCGACGGCGCACAACACCGCGCTGCTCTACGCCACCTTCGCCGAGCGCGGGCTGATCCCGGCGGCGCTGCTGGAGGGCTACACGCAGGACGGCTCGCCGCTGGAGGTCAACGCCTCCGAACGGCTGGGCTCGCTGGTGGAGGCCACCTGCGGCTCCCTGGGGCAGGGGCTGTCGGTGGCGGTCGGCATGGCCCTCAGCCTGCGACGGCAGGGACTGCCCAGCCGCGTCTACCTGATCCTCGGCGACGGCGAGCTGCAGGAAGGCCAGGTGTGGGAGGCGGCGCTGAGCGCCGGCGGCCACGGGCTCGGCAACCTCACGATGATCATCGACCGCAACGACATGCAGGTGGAGGGCCACACCGACAAGGTGGTGCGCATGGATCCGGTCGGCGCGAAGTTCGCGGCCTTCGGCTGGAACGCCATCGAGATCGACGGCAACAGCATGGCCGCTATCGTGGGCGCCCTCGACGAGGCCCGCGAGACCACCGACCGGCCGACCGCGATCGTCGCCCATACCCTCGCCGGCGCCGGCGTGCCGTTCCTCGAAGGCCAGCTGCGGCATGTGGCGCGGATCACCCCCGAGGAGGCGAAGCGGGCGATGGACCATCTGAACGGAGTCGCCGCATGACCGAGACCTCCATCGCCGGGATGGGCGGCTTCAAGGACGCCAAGTTCTACCGCCAGGAGGCCCTCGGCGCGCGCTCCTACGGCCAGGCCCTGCTCGCCGCGGCCAAGGCCGACGAGCGCATCGTCTGCCTGGGCGCCGACCTCACCCAGCCGACCGAGACCTACCTCTTCCGCGACCAGATCCCCGAGCGCTTCTTCATGCTGGGCATCCAGGAAGCCAACATGGTCGGCGTCGCGGGGGGCATGGCCCGGGCGGGCGACATCCCCTTCGCCCACAGCTTCTGCGTGTTCATCACCCGCCGGGTCTACGACCAGATCGCCATGCAGGCGGCCTATCCCAGGTTGCCGGTGAAGCTGGTCGGCTTCATCCCCGGCCTCGCGACCGAGCTCGGCGTCTCCCACCAGGCCATCGACGACATCGCCCTGATGCGCGCCCTCCCCAACATGGCGGTGATCGAGCCCTCCGGCCCCGAGCAGATCGGCGCCGCCTTCGCCGCGACGCTGGATTATGACGGCCCGGTCTACCTGCGCCTCTCCATCGCGCGGACCAAGCCGGACGAGACCACGCCGCTGGTCCCGCTCGAGCTGGGCAAGGGGCTGGTCGTGCGCGAGGGGACCGACGTCGCCATCCTCGCCTGCGGCGCCATGGTCGCCCAGGCCCTGGCCGCGGCGGACCAGCTAGCCGGGCAGGGCATCTCCGCCACCGTCGCCAACATGGCCAGCCTCAAGCCCTTCGACACTGCCCTCGCCGAGCGCCTGGCGCGCGAGCACCCGGCGATGATCACCGCCGAGAACCACTCGATCATCGGCGGCCTGGGCTCCGCTGTCGCCGAGACCCTGGCGCTGGCCGGCGTGGCCACGAAGTTCGCCATGATCGGCGTCCGCGACGTCTTCGCCGAGGGCGGCACGACGCCGTACCTGATGGAGAAGTACGGACTTACCGCCCGCCATATCGTTGAGAGGGTGGTGGCCCTGCACGGGCCGCGCTAAGCGCCCGCCCGAAGGGGTATCCGCCGCTCCACCCGTGCGCCGCTCAAGAGCGGGATCCACCGTTAATCAACCGTTGATGCGGTGGGCGCCCGCCGATACGTCGGCGTCCAATCCGCGATCAAAAAGACTCTTTCCGACCCGAAAGCATATCAAATAGCAATTTTTCTGACCGATCCGCGCCGGTTCGCGTGCATTGCAGACTCCAGCAGGCCGCCCGGCGCCCAGAAAGCCCGGCTCTGGACATCCCTCGGCGCAGCCGAGTGCGGCACGAACCCGCGGGCGGCTGCGTGGGACTGGGTTCATTCACGATGGCAAAGAGCGAAATCCACCCAGAGTTTGCGATTTGCAGTGTTGAATGTCAAGGAAAGCCTTCTATTGGCCGGCGGCCTCGAGGATCTCCAACGCTCGTTGCGACAACGTTCCCGCTTGGCTCACGGGGGGAAAGTCGCTCGCGATCGCGCCGCTCAGCACCCGCCGGTAGACACCTTGGGAAATCGACGCGAGACGGAAGAGGCCGAAGGCCAGGTAGAACTCCCAGCCCTCGATCCGGTCGCGCCCCGTTCGGCGGCAGTAGGCGGCCTTGTAGTCCTCGACGGTCGGGATGCCGGGCGCCTGCATGTCCGGCGCCTGATTCTGGGAAGAGGCGCCCGGGTACCAGGGGAAGGCGCTGAAGGCCAGGTCCGCCAGGGGATCGCCGATGGTGCAGAGCTCCCAGTCCAGCACCCCGATCAGCCGCGGCTCGGTCTTGTGCAGGACGACATTGCCCATCTTGTAGTCGCCGTGAACGATGCCCACGCGCCGGTTGGGCGGCGCCCGGCTGGGCAGGATCAGGATCAGCCGCTCCATCGCCTCGATCCGTTCGGTCTCCGCCGCCCGGTACTGCTTGGTGAAACGGCCGATCTGGCGGGCGATGTAGTCGCCGGGCCGGCCGAAATCCTCGAGGCCCACCGCCTTGTAGTCCAGCTGGTGCAGAGCGGCCAACACCCGGCCGAAATCGTCATAGACCTTGGCGCGATCCTCCGGCGACAGCAGCGGCAGGCTGGCGTCGACGAAGATCCGGCCGTCCAGGAAGTCCATCACGTAGAACGCCGTGCCGATGACGCTGTCGTCCTCGCAGAGCACCCGCATCCGCGGCGCCGGCACATCCGTATCGGCGAGCGCCTTCATCACCCGGAACTCGCGGTCGACCTGATGGGCGCTGGCCAGCAGGGCGCCCGGCGGCTTCTTGCGCAGGACGTAGCGCCGCGGCCCGCCCGGCCCCTGCGTGGTCAGGAGGAACGTCGGATTGGAGGCGCCGCCCTGGAACTGGCGGACGACGAGGTCATCGCCGAACCCCTCGATCTCGCGCCGCAGATAGGCGCCCAGCGCGCCCTCGTCGAACCTGTGCGCCGGCGCGATGTCGCCCAATGATGGTTCGCCGCTAGCTTCCGCCACAGTCCGCAGTCACCTTTGATGCTCTCGTAGCACCGCGCAGCCTATCGCGCTACGAACACCGTCCCGGCTTCAAGTGGCGCTGCACGGGCGGGGTGACCAGCTCGGGCAGCGCCCCCGGCGATGCGTCAGACGTTGATCTCGACGCCGATGTTGCCGCGCGTGGCCTTGGAGTAGGGGCAGGTTTCGTGCGCGGCCTGCACGAGCGCGGCGGCCGTCTCGTGATCCAGTCCGGGCAGGCTCACGTTCAGGCGGGCCTGCAGGGAGAAGCCGCTTTCGCCGTAGCGGAGGTCGACTTCAGCGTCGACGGCGGCGTCCGCCGGCAGCGCCACCTTGCGCTCGCGCGCCACATGCCCGATCGCGCCGAGGAAACAGGCCGACCAGCCGGCGGCGAACAGCTGTTCGGGATTGGTCCCCGCGCCCGGGGCGCCGGGCGTGGACAGATTGACGTCGAGGCGGCCATCGGCGCTGCGCGCGGCTCCGTCGCGGCCGCCGGTGGTGTGGGTGCGGGCGGTGTAGAGCACCTTTTCGTTCAGTGAGGTCATGGATTGGGTCTTTCGTCAGAGGGTTGTACATTACCGATTTGATCGGTAGCGCGCGATATGGCGGCTCACCCGAGTGGTTCAAGCCCTTCCGATTTGATCGGTTCCGATTTATATGTGTCCCGAGCGCTTGAAATTCGGAAGGCCGCCATGCCGTCAGACGTTTTCCCCGACGCCGACGCCCCCAGGCTCAGGGACTTCCTCTGCTTCGCGGTGTATTCGGCGAACCTCGCCTTCGGGCGCGCCTACCAGCCCATCCTGGAAGCGCTGGGACTGACCTCGTACACGCAACTCATCGCCATCGTGGCGCTCGGGGAAGAGGACAACCAGAGCGTCCGCAGCCTCGGCGAAAAGCTGTTCCTGGAATCAAACACGCTCACGCCGATCCTCAAGAAGCTCGAGTCCGTGGGCTACGTCCGCCGCCGCCGCGATCCGGCGGACGAGCGTCAGGTGATCGTCAGCCTCACGCCCGAGGGGCGACGGGTGCGCGAACGGGCGCGCGACATGAGCCTCACGGAGGCCGCCGGCGTTGGGGCGGATTTGCCCGAGGTGCAGACGGCGGTGGTGAAGGTCCGGGACAACCTGCTTCGCCACGTGGCTGACGAGAAGGCCGGTTTGGCCGCGGCTCGGGCAAACGCGCCGGGGGAGAGCGGCCAGCCGAGGACGCCTTCAACGGTCTGAGGGGGACTGGGGACGTTCCTCCTCATGCCCGTTGGCGCCCGGCGTCCGGCTCCGGCCGCCCGCCCCATGTTCCATCGAAGTGAGCACGGATCGCGACACGCGCCTGCCGGGCGAAGGAGCGCTCCGGCAATTCCTGTGCCGTATGCGTGACGTCGGCCGCTTCCACCGATGGCCGGGTGCGTCCGCGTTCTTCCTGCGTTCTGGATGGCTCCGGTTGCTTTTCCATGGCGATTCCTCTCTACGGAAGGGGCTGCGGATGTGGCGGAACTGGCAGACGCACTGGATTTAGGTTCCAGCGCCGTGAGGCGTGGAGGTTCGAGTCCTCTCATCCGCACCACTCTTCTCAATGGGAACAGGGGTTGGATTTGGCCCGCGGCCGTCGCTGGCTCGGGTCGACTGCCGGGCCGGCCTTGGGTGTTGGCTACTCGGTGGGCGCGGCGCGCTTCGGGCGGGGTCCGCCAAGGGCGACCAGGGACTTGAGGTAGATCCCCATGTCGGCGCGATCGTCGTCGCTGAGTTGAGAGGTGCTGCGGATCACCTCGGTCATCGGCCCGCCGACGCGGTCGCCATCCGGCGTGAGGCCGCTGCGCAGCATCTCCGCAATCTCCGCGGCCGACCAGGTTCTCAGGTTCGCCTGAGTGATGTTCGGGAAGCCGAGGACGCCGAAGCTGTTGGGCGACCCGGAGAACCGCCGGTTTGCGGCCACCGCGCCGAACACATTGCGAGGGCTATGGCACTCCGCGCAATGCGCCGGACCGTTCACCAGATAGGCCCCGCGGTTCCATTGCGCCGACTGGCCGGGATCGGGAGCGAAGGTCTTGCCGTCGAGGTAGAGCAGCTTCCACCCGCCCATCAGGCGGCGGATATTCAGGGGGAAGTGGAGCTTGGGCCCCGGAGGCTGTCCCGCGACGGGCGGCAGGGTCTTCAGGTAGGCGAACAGATCGCGCACGTCGTCGGTCTTCATCCGCTGGAAGGAGGTGTACGGGAAGATCGGGTAGAGGTGCTCGCCCTCGTCGGACACGCCGTACTTCATCGCCGTCACGAACTGCGCTTCGGTCCAGCCGCCGATTCCGTCCTTCGCATCTGAGGAGATGTTCGGGGCGTAGAACGTGCCGAACTTCGAGATGAGGGCCAGACCTCCGCCTAGTCTGGTCGGGTCCGTCTGCCTGGGAACGGCATGGCAGGCCGAGCAGTCGCCCGCCATGAACATGGTCTTGCCGTTCGCAAGGTCCGGCGTGTGCGGTCCAAGCGCACTCTGGGCGACGGTCTTTGGACCGGTCAGGACCCAGAAGCCGGCGCCGATGATGACCACAAGCGCCGCGGCGGCCCACAGGAGCCGCGGGCGCCTGCGCGTCGGGGTGAAGTCGCTGTCATGGGGCTCGGACATCGTCAGCTCTGCAGCGGCGCGTCGACGAGCGCAAGGCGGTGCTGCCCCTGGCGGAAGGACACCGTGGTCGAGCCGAGGACGCTGCGCAGGCGATCGGCGGCCACCTTTTTCGGGCCGGGCTTGGGCGCCGTGCCGGGCGCCGGCTGCGGGAAGGCCGTCGACATCGCGGTATGGAAGACGATGTCGCCCTCGACCTTTTGAAGAACCTGGTGGATGTGGCCGTTCAGGACCGTCACGGAGCCGAAGCGCTTGAGGAGCGCGAGGACTCGCGCGCTTTCCTGGGTGCCCCAACCCCACGTCGGATAGGCCGCCCACAGCGGAACGTGCGCGAAGACGACGATCGGGGTGGACGGCGAGCGTCCACGGAGGTCGTCGGCAACCCAGGCGAGCTGGTCTTCGCCGAGCACGCCCAGTCCCCCCGCCTTGGGGCCCGGGTCGTCGATGTAGACGACGCCCGTGTCGCGACCGCTCATGTCCACGTTGACAAGGCCGATGAAGTGCACGCCCGCTGTATCGAAGCTGTACCAGCCCGCGCCCTTCGCGCCCTTTCCATAGCGTTCCCGATAGAGCGACATCTCCGGGTCGAGCATGTCGTGCTCGCCTGGCACGTAGTAGGTGGTCAGCCCGGCCTGGGAGACGATTTGCGCCGCATCGTCGAACTCACTCGGCTTTGAGAGATGGGTGATATCGCCGGTGTGGATCAGGAAGGAGGGTTTCACCGGCATGGCGCCGATCCGGCTCACGACTTCTCCCAGGGTGCGGTGGACGTCGGGGTTTACCGGCTTGGCGAAGCCGATATGGCTGTCGCTGATCTGCACGAACGTGAAGCCCGCGGCGTCCTGGGCCGAGGCCTGGCCGAGCAGTCCGAGGGCATAGGGAACGCCGCCCCCGACGCCCCACACGACGCCCGCACCCGCCCAGGGCGCGCATTCCAGGAGCCTTCGTCGCGTCAGCCGGCCCCGCTCGTCGCACGCTTCATCATGATCGCCGTCGGACTTGGTCATTGAATGAATCCCGTCTCGGACAGGAGACAGGCGGACACGTGGATTTATTCCCGGCGGCGGCAAGAAAATCGACAGCCGGCGGCGTTCGCGAAGCCGGGCTCTCGGCGGTTCCCAGCCTGCGCCCGACACCACACTTGAGGCCCCTCCGCCGCCGTGACATAAGGCGCGTTCGTTTCGCGCCGCCGGCCAGGACGGATCTGGGCGGCGGCTTTTGCTTTGGGCGCGTGGCCGGACCTGCGCGCCGACATTCGGGACACGTTGATGCAAGTTGTTGAAAAAGCAGGCGAAGGTCTGAGCCGCAGCTATGGCGTGACGGTGCCCGCCGCCGAGCTCGGCGCCGCCCTGGACGCGCGGATCGCCGAGATCACGCCGACCCTGAAGCTGAAGGGCTTCCGCCCGGGCAAGGTGCCGCAGGCCCACGTCCGGCGCCTCTACGGCAAGGCGCTGATGAGCGAGGTGGTCGAAAAGACCCTCAACGACACCTCCCAGCAGGTGCTGAACGACAGCCAGCTGCGCATCGCCTCGCGCCCGGACCTCAAGCCGGTCTCCGACATGGACCAGGTGATCGCCGGCCGCGAGGACCTGGCCTACGACATCGAGGTCGAGGTGATGCCCGACTTCGAGCCGATCGACGTCTCCACCCTCACCCTCGAGCGGATCGTCTACCACTCCAGCGACGAGGAACTGGAGACGGCCCTGGCCGAGGTGGTGGCCCAGAACCGCACCTTCGAAGCGCGCGGCGAGGGGGAGGCGGCGCAGGACGGCGACCAGGTCCTCATGGACTTCGTCGGCCGTATCGACGGCGCGGCCTTCGAGGGCGGCACGGCGACCGACGCCGAGATCGTCCTGGGGTCGGGTCAGTTCATTCCCGGCTTCGAAGAGCAGCTGGTCGGGGCCAAGGCCGGCGACGAGGTCACGGTGAATGTGACGTTCCCGGACGAGTACCAGGTCGATCGCCTCAAGGGTAAGGCGGCCGCCTTCGAGGTCACCGTCAAGGAGGTCCGCGCGCCCAAGGCCGAGGAGGCGAACGATGCGCTCGCCGAACGCCTGGGCATGGCCGACCTCGACGCGCTCAAGGCCGCCCTGCGTGAGAACCTCGACCGCGAGTACGTCTCCGCCTCGCGTTTCAAGCTCAAGCGCGCCCTGCTCGACGTGCTCGACACCGCACACGATATCCCTCTTCCGCCGCGCATGGTGCAGGCCGAGTTCGACGGCATCTGGGTCCAGGTCGAGAAGGACCGGACCGAGGGCCAGATCTCGCCAGAGGACGCCGGCAAGAGCGACGAGGAGCTCCGCGCCGAGTACCGCAAGATCGCCGAACGGCGCGTGCGCCTGGGCCTGGTGCTGGCCGAAATCG
>Ga0070730_10001798_pt1 | contig 20135 bp, 18 predicted proteins | sample Coa_R1_3_FD_66447 | JGI IMG/M metagenome (GOLD analysis project Ga0070730, IMG submission 66447) | Surface soil microbial communities from Centralia Pennsylvania, which are recovering from an underground coalmine fire - Coalmine... | ecosystem: Environmental > Terrestrial > Soil > Unclassified ... | reverse complement strand
GCGACCGCCTGGTCTACGTCACCGCCACCGTGCGCTCGCTGGCCGAGAGCCGCACCCCCGGCGACAACGAGTTTGCCGAGCTGTTCATCGGCCATTCGCTCAACCTGGGCCTGCTGCCGCCCGACGACGCCGCGCGCGTGCTCCAGCGCTTTGGCGGGTCGGTGCTGCCGCCAGCGCTCACCGAGACCGTGCTGCGGCTGGCCGGCGGGCACTTTGGCCTGCTGACCGCCCTCACCCAGGCAGCGCTGCGCGAGGCCCACAACAGCCCCACGCCCGCCCCCAGCCGGCTGACCGCCGACCTCACCGCCCGCGCGGAATGCCTCAAGCTGTGGAACCAACTGCGCCCCGAAGAGCAGGGCGCGCTCACCAGCCTGGTGACCAACCCCGAGGAGGGCCTGGCGGGGCCGGACCGCGAGCGCCTGGAAAACCTGGGGCTGGTGCTCGTTGACCATAGCCAGCCGCGCCCGTTCTCCGAGCTGTTCTCCAGCTTCGTGCGCCATCAAAGCGCCCTGCCCTCGCAAGCCGGCCAGGGTGTGCTGGTGGATGAAGACGCCGGCGAAGTGTGGGTCGATGGCGCCAAGGTCACGATCCTCACCGACCTGGAATACCGGCTGATGCGGCTGCTCTTCCAGCGCCGCGACCGGTTGACCACGAAGGACATGATTGTCGAGGCCGTGTGGGGCGGCGAGTACCTCGACCGGGTGGACGACGCGCGCATTGAAAAGCTGGTCAGCCGGCTGCGGGCCAAGGTGGAACCCGACCCGGCCCGGCCGCGCTACCTGCTCACCCAGCGCGGGCGAGGCTATAAGCTGGCCAGCCAGGCGACAGAAGAACCCAGGGATGAAGGCTGAAGGATGAAGGATGAAAAAGAATGAAGATCTTTGTTCATCCTTCCGCCTTCAGCCTTCATCCTTCATCTGATGCCTGACTCCACGATCCTGGTCGTTGAGGATGACAGCGCCCTGCTCGACGGTCTGCGGGATATCCTGGAGCTGTCGGGCTATCACGTGCTCACCGCCCGCAACGGCGTAGAGGGCCTGGCCGTGTTGCAAGCCCACCTGCCCGACCTGATCGTGTCCGACATCAACATGCCGCGCATGAATGGCTACCAGTTTTACAGCCAGGTGCGGGCTCGGCCCGATTGGGTCAGCATCCCCTTTATCTTTCTCACCGCCAAGAGCGAAAAGACCGACGTGCGCCTGGGCAAGAGCCTGGGCGCCGATGACTACGTCACCAAGCCGTTTGAAGAGGCCGACCTGCTGGTGGCGGTGCAGGCCAAGCTCAACCGCCGCGCCCAGCTCGACGCCGCCCACAGCCGGCAGGTGTCCGATTTGAAGCGCACCATCCTCACCACCCTCAATCACGAATTCCGCACCCCGCTCACCTACATCACCACCTACGCCGACATGCTGGGCGACCCAGACATCAGCACCGACGAGCTGAAGGAATTCATGCGCGGCATCCAGGCCGGCAGCGACCGGCTGCGGCGGCTGGTGGAAGATTTTATTATGCTGGTGGAGCTGCAAACCGGCGAAGCGCAGCAGACCTATGACCGCCGCTGCGCGCGCCTGGCCGACCTGCCCAGCCTGTTGAGCCTGGCCGTCGAGCGCGTGCGCGGCCGGGCCGAGGCTCGCCGGGTGGGGTTGGTGCCCGAGATGCACGCTCCGCTGCCAGCCATCCTGGCCGATCGCGAATACCTGCTCGACGCTGTCGTGCGGCTGCTGGATAACGCTATCAAGTTCTCACGCAAGACCGGCGGGGTAGTGATCTTGCGCGCCGGGCCGGGCGGCCGCGGCGTGCGGATCGAGGTGGTGGACGAGGGCATCGGCATGCCGAGCGCCCAGCTCGACAAGATTTTCGACATGTTTTACCAGATCGACCGGGCCAAACTGGAGCAGCAGGGCTCCGGCTCGGGCCTGGCCATCGCCCAAAGCATCGTGCACCTGCACGGCGGCGAAATCTTTGCCAAGAGCCTCGTCAATGCGGGCAGCACGTTTACGATCGAGCTGCCGGCAATAAAAGAGGGATGAAGGCTGAAGGCTGAAGGATGGAAAGCGTCCATCCTTCAGCCTTCAGCCTTCATCCTTATTCCTTGTTATACGGATCGGCCCGGGCCGAAAACACCCGGGTAATCTTTTCCACATCCTCCACGGTCAGCGTGCCATCGGCCAGCAGCGGATAGATTTCCCTGACAACAAATTGGTGAAAGTCTTTACCGCCGACCAGGTCAAACTCGCCGTTGCCAATGCGGGTGATGAAGGCGCGCAGGATGGGCTGCTTGTTGGCCGGCGCGGGGCGGGCGGGCGCGGGCGCAGCCGGGCTGGCGGTCGTAGCGGGCGCCGGCGCGGCGGCGGGTTTGGCTGCGGGTTGTTCGCTCATCAGTTGTTCACTCCTCAATCGCCAATCAACGTTCCCGCGATTATAACCGCCTCCGCGGTCGAATCAAACCTGATACAATCCGCGCGTGCAGCTCTATTTTATTCGTCACGGGCAATCGTTCAACAACGCGCTGTATACCGCCGGCCAAGGCGCGGATGTGCGCAGCCACGACCCGGCCCTCACCGAGCTGGGCCAGCGCCAGGCCGCCTGCCTGGCTGAATACCTGGCCCGCACCAATCCTGAGGCGCTCACTGGCCCATACGACTTACAAAACCGCGCCGGCTTTGGCCTCACCCACCTGTATTGCAGCCTGATGCTGCGCGCGGTGGCCACCGGCGCCGTGGTGGCCCAACGCCTGGGCCTGCCGCTGCGGGCCTGGCTAGACTGGCACGAAGAGGGCGGCCTTTACCTGGACGGCGACAATGGCCAGCGCCTGCCCTCGGCCGGCCCCGGCCGGACCGATTTCGCCCGCGACTACCCCGACCTGGTTCTGCCGGAGAGCCTGGACGAGGCCGGCTGGTGGAACCGGCCCTTCGAAGACGAGGCCGAGCGGCCCGTGCGCGCCCGGCGGGTGCTGGCCGAGCTGCTGGCCCGGCATGGCGCCGATGACCGCGTGGCCGTTATCAGCCACGGCGGCTTCTATAATCAATTTCTGGGCGCGCTGCATGACGTGCAGCCGCCCTATCGCTTGAACTATCTGATGAACAACACCGGCGTCTCGCGCATCGCTCTCCTGCCCGAGGCCCACTACGTGGTTTACCAGAACCGCTGCGAGCATTTGCCCGATGAACTCGTAACCGCCTAAACAACATTTTTGGCTTGTCTTCTCCTAGAATCGTAAGAGCCGCGGACGCCGACCGCGGCTCTTACTCAAGGAGGAGAAGAAGAGTTTGCTCTTCTGGTCAAGAAGATATCACGCCCCACCCGGGCTGGCTTGGCGGCCAGCCTACGCCCAGCCTGCGCCCGCCCTGCGCCGGCCATCGGCGCGCCACAGCGCTTAACCAACCTTAATGTAAGCCCGCCCATGAGAGACGGGGGCCAGGTCCCAACTGCGGTAAAATTCAACCCACTCTTGGAGGAGAACCCCATGAACTTCTTTGCCCGGCGCGGCCCCGACGACGATGACGAGGATGAAGACGACGAAGAGCTCGAAGAGGACGACCTGGACGACGACGAAGACGAGGACGACGAATAACTCTTAAGGCCGGTCAGCCCGCCTCAGTCCGGCCGCAAGTTCCCCAACCGCGCCGCGCCGGCCTGCGCTTTCAGCGCCAGCTCGCAGGCCAGGAAACAATGCGCCTGCGTCATGGCCGTCTCGGTGCGCTCGCGGATGTCGGCGATGAGCTGCCGCCCGTACGGCAGCTCGCCCGCGCGGCAATCCTCGACATGCGGCCCCGCGCCATCTACCCACACCAGGTGATCCCCGCCGGGCTGGCCGCCCACATCCACATTCTTGCGCACTTCTAAATAGCCCTCGGTGCCCAAAACAAATAGCCGGGTGTCGCCCCAAGTTGGCAGGCCGGCCGGGGTGTACCAATCCACGCGCGCGTAGCCGCCAGCGCCCGGGCTACGCAAGAGCATCTCGCCAAAATCTTCCAGCTCGGGGTGTTCCGGATGGCTGAAGTTGCCCACCTGGGCCGTGACCACCTCGGCCGCGGTCGAGCCGGTGAAGGCCAGGAACTGGTCGGCCTGGTGCGCGCCGATATCCACCAGGATGCCGCCATAAGCCGCCCGCCGGAAGAACCACTCCGGCCTCTGGTGCAATTTGGCCCGGTGCGGCCCCAGACCCACGGTCTGCACCACGCGGCCCAGCGCCCCGCTCCGCGCCAGCGCCTCGGCGCGCACCGTGGCCCGGTTTTCAAAGCGCTCGCTAAAGCAAACCGAATAAATGCGGCCAGTGGCCGCCTGCGCCTGGCGCGCCTGGGCCAACTGCTCGAGCGTGGTGAAGCCTGGCTTGTCGCTCATCACGTCCTTCCCGTGCGCCATCGCCCGCAGCCCCAGCGCGGCCCGCTCCGCCGGGATGGCGGCGGTGACGATGAGCTGGAGGCTTTCGTCTTCGAGCAGCGCCTCGGCGCTGGCGGCCAGCGCCGCCGTGGGGAAAGCCCGCGCGAACTCGGCGCACAAGTCCGGCTCGGGCGCGAAATAGCCCGCCAGCTCGGCCCCGGCGCGCAGCAGCAAGTTCACCTGGTCGTAGATGTGGCCGTGGTTCAAGCCAATCGCGGCAAAGCGCACTGGCGGCAGGTTCATAAGCCTATCCTAGCAGACTCGCCGGGCGGGCTCAATTAGAAAAAACTTTGGATCTGAACTTCTATTACGATGGCCAAGAGGGGCATGTGTCTGTCTCTTGCGCGCCTAACGATGACCCATTCTCTGTAGGAACGCGACCGGAGGCTGTAGGATTTCCGATGTGTTCGGCAACGATAGCCTTTCCCGCCCGAGGCTATCGAGCTTTATTCGGCTGGGTACAACTGGTTCGTTCGACCGATAACGCGTCTGGTGGAAGCGCGTTCGAGATCGATCCATTTGAGCTGTTTAACGACTCGCCCGCGCCTTACTGCTTTTACGGCATAAATCCAACCCTTTTCGACGCGCCATCGCGCTCTGACCGGCACCGGCTGGCGTGGATTGCTCATAGCTTTTTAGGGGTCACCCCGCGGGATGCCGGCCAAAAGCTCGTCGTGCCCGTATTGGGCTTCTCGTGGGGCTTCAATATCGGTGATGACGCCAACATCTCCCTGGTGCCGATACAACCCTTGGTTAAGAATGACTGGGATTCTCACGGGGGCTACCTTCAACAGCGGTACCCCGGCTGGACATTTAGCGACGGGGGACTCATGCTGTAGCCTTATAATAGCCTCGCTTTAACCAACTGCTTCGTTCTGGAAGCCTGGCGGCAGCGGAGATTCAGAGTGGGCTTGCTGCACGATCTGACCGTCGCTGTGTTGGTCGCCTGGGTGGCGAGCGAGGTTGTGATCAGTCTCATCAGCTTTATCAACCGAGCGAGGGGCCCGTCACAAGGCGAAGATCGGCTGAGCTTCCTCGCCGTTGGGCTTTCAATCATGCCAACCATGTGGTTTGTGATCATAACCTGGACCCATCGGATCTTTGCAACTGGGTTGGGGAGTTTTTCTGCCCTGACCCCGCTGCTGGGCTATGTGGGCTGCCTGGTCGCCAGCGTTGGCATCGCCATCCGGCTTGTGGCCGTTGGCACGCTCAGAAAGCAGTTCACAACGACGGTGGCGATTGTTAAGGACCACGTCATCGTCGATACCGGCCTGTACCGAACGATACGCCATCCGGCGTACCTCGGACTGCTGGCGTCCATACTTGGTTTTGGGCTGGCCTCCGGGAACTGGTTCAGCCTGGCGGTCTCAGCCGTGCTGCCCATCACCGGGATCCTGTATCGTATCCATGTCGAGGAAGGGGCCATGTTGCGTCACTTTGGGCCGGCCTATCAAGTGTATGCCAGCCGAACCAGGCGACTGCTGCCCGGCATCTACTAGAATTGGCATTTCTTTTGACCTGCGCGACGGAGCTTGACTATGGACAACAAAGAAACGGATTGGCGCCAGCACGGCGTCCGCATCGTCCGCCACGATCAGCTCGACCCCAACACGGCGCAAACGCCGGGCATGACCCGCGCCGCCGCCATTAACCAGGCGCTGGCCGGCGCCCAGCGGCTGTGGGCGGGCACCGTCGCCGTCCTGCCGGACGCCCGCACGGGCCCCCACCACCACGGCGCGCTGGAGAGCATCATCTACGTCGTCAGCGGCCGGGCGCGCATGCGCTGGGGCCGGCGGCTCGAGTTCACGGCCGAAGCCGGCCCGGGCGACTTCATCTACATTCCGCCCTTCGTGCCGCACCAGGAGATCAACGCGCTGCCCGAAACGCCCCTGCAGTGCGTCGTGGTGCGCAGCGACCAGGAGCCGGTGGTGGTCAATCTCGACATCGAATCGGTCGAACCGCCCGAAGACGTGCGCTGGGACGATGGCGGGCACGCGGGCGCGTGAATGAAAACGCCGGCCAACGCAGACGGGCTGCCAGCAAAGCTGGCAGCCCGTCTGCGTTGGCCGATAACCCCTAACCGTGGATTTAGCCTGTCTCTGGTTTAGGCCGGCCCGGCCACGGCAGCGCCACGAACCGCTTCCACAAATCCCCGCGCCCGGTCCAGCGCGCCCGAATTAGCACCGTCAGATACAGCGCCAACCCGAAGTTGAAGAAGCTCGTGCCGCGCACATCGGGTACCATGCCCACATAGGCCCCCGAGGGCCAGAAGTTGGCAATGAGCGCTGCCACTTGCGGCACCAGCACCTTGTCGTAGGCGATGATGGCAATGGCGCCCAGAAAAGCCCCCGGCACGCTGCCCGCTCCGCCCAGGATGACCATGGTCAGCGTCAGCGTGGAGATGTTGAAGGCCAGCAGTTGCGGGTCCACATAGGCATACGTGGTGGCGTACAGCGAGCCCGCCACGCCGGCCAGCGCCGAGCTGAGCACAAAGGCCAGCAGGTTGTAGCGGCCCACATTCAGCCCGGAGGAAGCCGCGGCGATTTCGTCGTCGCTGCTGGCGCGCCAGGCACGGCCGGTGCGCGATTGGATCAGCCGCAGGCTGACCACCGCCGCCAGGGCCGCCAGGCCAAACACCAGATAATACTGCGCCGTCACCCCACTCAGCAGCAGCCTGAAGATCGACGGCGGCGGTATTGCGCCCGCGCCGCTGGCGCCGCCGGTCAGGCTGCTCCAATTGACGATTACCCGCTGGCCCACCAGCCCCAACGCCAGGGTGGCCACCGCCAGGTAGTCGCCGCGCAGCCGGCCGGCCAGCCCGCCCTTGAGCACGCCCACCAGCGCCCCCAGCCCCACGCTGGCGCCCAGCACGATGGTGTAGTCCAATGGCTGCGGCAGACTGGCCCCCACCACGCCCACCCGGTTGGTGAGGATGGCGGTAGCATACGCCCCCGCGCCAAAGCTCAGCGCGTAGCCCAGGTCCAGCACGCCTGCCAGGCCCAGGAGCAGGTTGAGCCCCAGGGTGAGCAAAATGAAGATGCCCAGGCTGCTGAGCAGCACCTCCCCGCTCCAGCCAAAGGCCAGCGCCAGCACCGGAAAGATCACGATGGCCGCAAAGAAAATCAACAGCCACGACTGGCGCTTGCCGGCCTGCCCGGGCGCCGTCAGGATCACGCTATCGCGCAGCGCGCCGCTGTCCGCGTCATTCGCGCCTGGGGCCGCCAGGCCGGTGGGCCGCAGCACCAGCAGGCCAATCAGCAGCACCAGCAGCAGCACCGGCGTCCACTGCGGGCTGAGGAAATAATCGCTAAATGAGCCCACCAGGCCCAGCATCAGGCCCGCTGCCAGCGCGCCCAGCGGGCTGCCGATGCCGCCCAGCAGCGCCGCGGCAAACGCCAGCAGGCCGCTCTCGGCCCCCTGCTGGCCAAACGGGCGCGAGTAATACAGCGCGAAGGTGAAGGCGGCCACGCCTGCCAGCCCGCCGCCCAGCATGAAGGCGCGCTGGATGGTGGCGTTGAGATTGATGCCCACCATCTGGGCCAGCTCTGGGTTTTGGGCAGCGGCGCGGATGGCGCGGCCGGTGGCGGTGCGCTGCAGGATGTAGGCGGTGACGGCCACAAAGGCGGCGGCCACCACCAGCACGAACAGGTCGTTGGCCCCAAACACCACCTTCAGGTGCAGCCCCAACGCCTGCACCAGGTTCACGCTCGGCAGCAGGTTGGGAATGCCGTCGGTGGGCACCTCGTTCAGGCCGGGCACGCTGCGGTGCTCGCCGCGGATGAAGCTGGCCTGGAAGGTGCGCCACACCAGCCCCACCTGGAACAAGATAAACGACAGGCCCAGCGTGGCAATCAGCGGCGCCAGCCGCGAGCGCCCGCGGAACGGGCGGAACGCCGCCCACTCGATGCCGGCGCTAAGCAGCACCCCGAAGCCCACCGCAAACGCCAGCATGCCCACCAGCACCGCCGCGATCACCAGCGGCGGCCAGTTCTGGCGCACGCCAATAAAGTTGAGCGTGGTGGTCACCAGCGCGGTGATGAGCGCGAACACATCGCCGTGGGCTAGGTTGAGAATGCGCACCGTGCTGTAGATGACGGTGATGGCGATGGCGTTCAGCGCCAGCACCGCGCCGTTTGACAGACCAAACACAAAGAGCTGGATCACCAGATCGCGGCAGTTCACGTTCAGGCCGCACCAGCTCGCCGTCACCGGCGCGGCCGGCGCCACCACCACCGGCGCCAGCTTGGCAGCGGTCCACGCCGCGTGGTAATCGCCATTGCAGTAGTTGTAGCGGGCGGCCCATAGCAGATTGAACTGGCCGGCCGCGGCGGAGGGCGAGCTAAACGTGCCGCTGATGGTCAGGCTGCTGTCGCTGTAGGCAAAAGCACCGTTGGCAATCGGCGGCTGGCTGCCGGCCGGGAAAGGGTCGTGCGAGGAATCGGTGCACGGCAGGCCATTGGTGCCCGGGAAGCTGTAGGCCACGCCCGTCACCACCGAGTCGGCCACGGTCAGCGTGAGGCTGATGGCCCGGCCCTCCGCCGTGGTGGCCGAGCCCGCCCAGGCGCCGTCATAGGGGCCAGGCGGGGAGGCGTGTGTGGCGCGCAGCGTGTGGGTAGGTGACGCGAAGCGTGGGAGTGTAGGAAGAGACGCGAAGCGTGGGAGTGTGGGCGCGTGGGAGAAAAACACCAATAGCGCGGGCAGCAGCAGGCCGAAAGCAGAGAGCAAAAGTGGGCGGCGCATTCAAAATAATTGGTAACCGGTAATTGGTAATTCGTAGCCGGTAAGTGGTGCGTGGTACTTCGTTATTATAGGACCGGGTTGGCAATAAACCACAATCATCGTTGCTCAATACTGTCGACTCTGAGCGCGGATGCAATCGTTGGATACGAAACGCAAGGTCGCGCGCGAAGAGCCTCCCGGCCGAATGAAAAAGTCTAATTTCCCAGGCTAGCCGCCCTCCAAGCGCTTCCGCAGCTCCTCCATCTTGGCCGCATCCGCTTCGGCATTCGGATGGCCGATCTCGCGCTCATAGTCCACCGTGAACTGCAGCAGGTCTTTGGCGCGCTGCCAGTCTCCTTGAGCCGTGTACAGGATGCCCAGGTTCCAGCTCGCGTTTGACTCACCACTGCGGGCGCCAATTTCGCGTGATATTGCCAGCCCTTGTTGGGCACACGCCACCGCTTGCCGTGGGTCGTCGAGCCGGTTATATGCCGCGGACAACCCGGCCAGAGCGTCGCCCTCACCCAGGCGATCACCGATCGCGCGGCTGATCGCCAGCCCCTGCTCGTAATACTCAATGGCCCGGCGCGGCTCGCCCAGCTCGAAGTAGGCGCCGCCCAAGTTTTCCAGAATCTGTTCTTCGCGAAGGCGGTCGCCCATTGGGCGCACGATCAACAATGCCTGCTCGTAATAGGCAATCGCTTTGTGATGCTCGCCCAGGTCGGCGTAAGCCCGGCCCAGGTTGCCCAGGGTGACTGCCTCGGCGCGGCGGTCACCCAGTGAGCGCTGGATTTTGAGGGCGCGCTCGTAATACTCAATCGCCCGGCGCGGCTGGCCCAGGTTGGCATAAGCCAGACCCAGGTTGGCCTGAGTACTGCTTTTCCCGCGCCGGTCGCCAAGTTCACGCGCGATGCTGATGCGCTGCTTGTAGTAGTCGATCGCGCGGCGCGGCTCGCCCAAGGCGGCGTAGGCATTGCCCAGGTTGCCAAGGTGCCCGCCCTCGGCCGGGCGATTTTTCAAGCGCCGCGCGGCGGCCAGGCCGGCTTCGAGCCAGGCAATCTTTTCGCGCGGGTGCTGGCGCAGCGCGAGCACATACACACCGGCGTCTGGATATTCGCTGGTAAGCCGGGCAGCGGTCTCATCCTGCTCGGCGTGAGCGGCGGCCCACGCCTGCCCAGCGAAGATGTTGGCCCGCTCCACGTCGAACAGCGCCAGGCCCAGCTGGATATGGCTTTCGCCTTTCATATACAGGCTGTCGGCGACGGCCAGCACATTCTTGTAATGCTCGGCATGCCGGCGCTGGGCGTCGTCGCGCTCCGCCTCGCTCAGCCGCGAGCGGGCAAAGTCGCGCGCCAGGTCATGCAGGCGGTAGCGTTTGACTTCCTGGTTGAACTCAAGCAGGCTGAAACGCAGCAGGTCGCTCAGCCGGTCGCCCGCCAAATCCAACTCCATCGACCAAAGCGCCCCGGCGCCATCCACCATGAAGTCCGCCGGGAAAACAGACAGCCGCCGCCACAGCCGTTGAAGCTCAGGCGAGAGCAGGTCGTCGCTCAGCGCCAGCGAAGCAGCCACCTCGTCAAGCAGGGCCAGCCGGCTGTGTTCAAGCCGATTCAGGTATTGCTCGGGCTCCAGGTCTTCGCGCTCAGCCAGGGCGCCGCCAGCCAGGGTCAGCGCCAAAGGCAAATATCCGCATAGCCTCGCCAGCCGGGCGGCGTGGTCCCCGATGCGCGACGCCAGCTTGAGCAGCAAGGCCTCGGCGTCGGCCGGCGGCAGGCTGTCGAGATTGATGGCCGTTAGCCCTGGCAGGGTGAACTTCTGCCGCGAGGTGAGCAGCAGCAAACAGCCGGCCGGCGGTAGCAGTGGCTTGATTTGGGCGGCGTCGCGGGCGTTATCGAACAGCAGCAGCGCGCGCTGGCCGGCCAGCACGCTGCGGTAGATCGCGGCCAGTTGGGCCGGATCATCCGGCAGCTTCGCTATCGGCTGATAAGCCCGGATGACGTGCGCCATCACCGCCTCGGGCGCGAGCGGCTGGGTGACGCCCTGCAGGTTGACAAAGATTTGCGCGTCGGGGTAATCGGCGGCCAGCTCGTGGGCCAACACCAGCGCCAGGGCGGTCTTGCCCACCCCGCCCAGCCCGCGCACACCCGAGATGGCCGCGCCCTGCTCGCGCAGCGCTGGCCGCAGCTCGGCCAGCTCGGCCGCCCGGCCGGTAAAACCCGCTGGCGGCGAAGGCAGTTGATGCAGCGCGGCGATGCCGACCGCAGGCGCCTGGTACGTGATCTTGTCGCGGCCGACAATATCGCCGCCCGCCTGCTGGATGACCGTTTTGCTGCCGGGGACAACGTCGCCGCCAGCGCTGCCCGCAATATGGATCGGTGGTTCGGGCATGTGTGATTTTGCTTATTCCGTTCTTACTCTGCGATTCTCTCTCCCCCCTCCGCGTCGCTCCGGGGGGACACGTCGCCTCAACCCTCTTCCGCTGGGAGGGAGCCGCGTCCTTGCCTTCTGCCTACTTCTCCCACACCCACACACTCACACACCCTCTCACAGCCCGCTCCATTCACTAAACGTCTCGGCCGGCGTCTCATCCACCGGGGCCAGGGCCGCCTTCATGCGCTGCAGCGCCGCCGCCAGCATGGGCCGTGGGCAGCCAAAGTTGAGCCGCACAAAGCCCTCCCCACCCGGGCCAAAGCCAGCGCCGTCGCTGCAGGCCACCCGTGCCAGGTCCAGGAAGCATTGGCACGGCTGCGACAGCCCCGTGGCGCGGCAGTCGAGCCAGGCCAGGTAGGTGGCTTCCGGCGCGGCCATGCTTACGCCCGGCATCTCGGCCGCCACGAACCGGACCACCGTATCGCGGTTGGTTTCCAGGTAGGGCAGTAATTGCGCCAGCCACTCGTCGCCAGAGCGGTAGGCGGCTTCGCCGGCGATCAGGCCCATCACGTTCACCCAGGTGACCAGCCCGGCGCGCGAGGCCACATAGCGGGCGCGCAGCTCGGGGTTGGGGATGATGGCCACCGAGCACTGCAAGCCCGGCAGGTTGAAGGTCTTGCTGGGCGAGATCAGGGTGATGCTGTGCTGCTCGATCTCCGGCGCCAGCGAGGCAATCGGCACATGCCGCGCGCCGGAATAGATCAGCTCGGAATGGATCTCATCCGAGCAGATGGTTACGCCATGCCGCAGGCACACCTCGGCCATGCGCGCCAGCTCGTCGCGTGTGAACACCCGCCCCACCGGGTTGTGCGGATTACACAGCAGGAACATGCGCGTGGCCGGGCTAAAGGCGGCCTCGAACACGTCCCAATCGATGCGGTAGCGATAGTCGGCGCCGCGCAGCAGCGGGGCGTCGCGGCGGGTGAAGCCGGCGTTGGGCGCCGCGTCGAGCATGGGCGGGTAAATCGGGGTCTGCACCACCAGCTCGCCGCCGGGCTGGCTGCTCATCAGCGCCAGGGTGCGCGCCGCCAGGTTGAACGCGCTGATGACGCCGGGCAAGAACACCAGCGCCTCGGGCGCCACGCGCCAGCCATAGCGGGCCGCCATGCGCGCCACCACCACCTCGCGCAGGCCGGGACTGTCGGCCATGTCGTCGTTAAATTCAGGGTAGCCAAACACCCCGCGGGCCGCCGCGTCTTGCAGGGCCTCCACCACCGGCTGCGGCGGCACGAAATCCATGTCCGCCACAAACATGGGCAGCACGTCCTGCGGGTGTTTGCGCCACTTACCGTTGTTGGTCGAGCGCCGGTCGGGAAGGAAGTCGAAGTCGTAAGTGGTCATGGGATAGGATTCTTGTACGCGGATTTCGCAGATGGCGCGGATGAAGGGAAAGGGCCTAATCTAACGGCGAGCTGAAACACCTGAGCTTTGGCGCGGGCCTGCCGAACGGCGGCCACGACCAGGGTGAGCCCGAACCAGCCTAGCAACCATAGGCTAGGCCACAAGAAGAACGGATCGGACAAGCTGGGCCATGCACCGGTAAGATGCCCGGAGGCGGCTTGACCAATCAACAACAGCCCCAGCACCACCCACGGCAGCAGTCCCGGCCCCAGCGATGGTAACTGCACCGTATGCCAATAGGCAGCGTGGCTGGCCACGTCCCAGGCCGTGTCGCGCAAGCGCTCGAATGCGGCCTGGTCGCTGGCGGGCAGCGCGTCGCCGGAAAGCTCGGCCAGGCCCAGCGCCAAAGTGCGCCAATCATCGCGCGAGCGCGGCGGCACGAAATGTCTCGCCGAGCTTAGCATTGCTGATGTTCCCGCTCAGCGCCTGACCAGCGGCAGATACAGGCCGCACAACCCGGCGCGGTTGAAATATTCGGTCTGGCCGAGCAAGCCGGCGATCACGTCCTCGTCGCTGCTGCCGCCCGACAGGCTGGTCTCGGCGGCGCCCAGCTCGAGAAACGTTGCGGCCCGGCCGAGATACCTTCCATACCAGCCCTGGATCAACGCGGCCTTGTATTCCGTGCTGGACAGGATAAGCGTGATGTATTCCAGCCGCGTGTGGCTGCCAAGATAGCTGAGCCCGAAGATGATATCCGTCGATATGGCCGGCCGGCCCAGCAAGTCTGGATACAGCGCCTTGATCAGGTTGGTGTTGTCGCCCCCGACGCGGGCCTGGTCGAAATATTCGACCGAGCCGGCGATAAGTTTGACAACGTCTTCGTCGGTGCCGGGGGCATTGAGGATGGCAATGCCGGCCGACACTTCCAGCCCGTTGGCCGGGCGGCCGAGGAACTTTTGATAATAGCCCTGGATGAGCACGGTCTGGTAGGGCGTTTCGCCCAGCAGCAGGCTGGCATAGACCGTGCGCCCATTGCTCACCAGAAAGCTCAGCCCGTTCGACTGCTCCGCGGAGGACGGCGGCCGGCCCAACAGATCATGGTAAAGCCCGAGGACAAAACACAGGTTGGTGGGCGCGAGCCCGCCGCCCTGCGGCGCGGCGGGCGCGCCGCGGTAGGGCGTGGTAGGCGCGGCGGCCAGGGGATGCGGCCAGACCAGGCTAGCTGCCAGAACCAGGCGTGAGGCCACAGCGAGCGGCAGAAGGGCGGTGCGGCGGGTGAGGAGTAGGGCTAGGATAGATTATGTCCCTGAGGCAACAGACTGCCGCGAGGATTATAAACGGGCGGCGCGGGGGCGCAAAGGCCGGGGAGTGAATTTCAAGCGGGGGAGAAATTCTAACGAAAGGTGCTATACCCCCTGTCTGTTTTGAAGTTCACTTTTTTCCTTGATGCGGACGGAACATATGTGCTATTATGGGCTGTTGACGGCCTCGGCCTTGTGGCCGACGTTTCGGGACGCTTCGCGTCACCCACTCAAAAGGAGTTTTTTCCATGAACGAACCCATCACAACCGGCGACCCGCGTAATCCCAACGCCGGTGCCACGTCATGGGAGGAGACGCGGCGGACGCTGGAAACTGCCGAGCTATTCTGGCTCACAACGGTGCGGGCCGACGGCCGGCCGCATGTGACGCCGCTCGTGGCGGTGTGGCACGCCGGGACTCTTTACTTTACGATTACCGACGACGGACAGAAGGCAGCCAACCTGCGGGCAAACCCACACGTCATTCTGACCACCGGCTGCAACACCCGGAAGGAAGGCCTCGACGTGGTGGTTGAGGGCGAGGCCGTGCGGGTCACCGACCAGGAAACGCTCCAACGCGTCGCCGCGGTCTGGGCCACCAAGTGGGATGGAGGCGTCTGGACATACCAGGTGCACGACGGTCATTTTCGCCTCTACGCTGAAGACGGACAAAAAGTTCTTGCTGCTTCAAACCTCGTGTACTCTGTCAAAGCCAGGAAGGCCTTCGCCTTCGTCACAGGCCGCAGCCAAACCCGCTACCAGTTCTAAAAAGGTCAAAGGCACGGTCTCCGGCTGCTTCCGCCTGAACCACAGGTCGCAAAGCGCCGCGTCCAACTCGCGAGAACGGCAGGGCAATCGCGTCTTAGCGGATGGGCCTAAAATGCCTCCGTAGGTGCGGCCCTTGTGGCCGCAGCCCGCTCGCTTTGACCGGCAGTCGGGCGGGACAAGCCGCGCCCGCTACGGGACTTGAGCCACGAACCAATAAGGCGCGATTGCCCTACGAGAACGGTCGGCCTGGACCGCCGCGCACGGCCGCTGCTATACTAGAGCGCGCACCGCTCGGCTTGATGGCAAAAGTGTGCCGTTTCATGCGCGCCACGCGGTTATCCGTGCCTTACATCCGAGCGGTAAGCTAGAGCGCGTACCGCTCGGCTTGATGGCAAGAGTGTGCCGTTTCATGCGCGCCACGCGGTTGAACGCGCCTTACATCCGAGCGGTGAGCGCTCTAGGGATATGGCGATTAAGAGATTGGACCACGTCAGCGTCGTCGTCGACGACCTGGCAGCCGCCAGCGCTTTTTTCACCGCGCTCGGCATGACGCTCGAAGGCGAGATGCCGGTCGAGGGCCCGTGGGTAGACCGCGTCAACGGGCTCGAAAGTGTCCAGGTCGACCTCGTGATGATGCGGACCCCAGATGGGCACGGGCGGCTTGAGCTGACGAAGTTTCGCAATCCAAAACTGGTCGAGATCGAACCGGCGATCGCACCGCCAAACACGCTCGGCCTCCGGAGCGTCATGTTTACCGTCGAAAGCGTCGACGAGACTGTCGCTCGCCTGCGCGCCATCGGCGCCGAACTCGTCGGCGAGGTGGCCCAGTACGAGGACCAGTACAGACTCTGCTACATGCGTGGCCCGGCGGGCATCATCGTCGCGCTGGCCGAGGAGCTCTTCTGAAGCGGTCACCGCGCGGTTTTGATAGGCCCACGCACTCGTCACGATCGTTGATGCTGGGCCAGCCGTTGAGCCTCTACCAATCCTTCCGGCCGGCAATGGAGAGATGAAAGGAACTCGTTGATGAGAAAAGTTATCGTACTCGAGTTCGTCTCCCTGGATGGCGTCATACAAGCCCCGGGCGGGCCAGAGGAAGATACCAGTGGTGGCTTCGCGTATGGCGGCTGGCCAGGCCCATATTCCGACGAGGTTACTGGAACACTTATGAATAGGCAGATGAACCTGCCGTTTGATCTGTTGTTAGGGCGCAAAACCTTTGAAATTTGGGCCGCGTACTGGCCGCAGCATGCGGACCAATGGCCGGGCGTCAATCCAGCGACCAAGTACGTCGCCTCGAATACCATGACTGCGCACGCCTGGCAGCCGTCCGTGTTTTTAGGCGGAGACATTGCGGAAAAAGTGCTCAAAATCAAGCAACAGCCAGGGCCGGATTTGCAAGTCTACGGAAGTGGAAATCTCGTTCAGACGCTCCTCAAGCATGATTTGGTCGACGCGTTGTGGCTAAAGATCTATCCGCTGACGTTGGGCGGTGGAAAACGGTTGTTTGCCGGTGGCGCCATCCCGGCGGCGTTCAAGGTGACGGATAGCCAGGTCTCCCCTAAGGGCGTCATTATCGTGAATTACGAGCGTGCCGGCGCGCTTACCACCAGAAGTTTTTGAGTTACTCCTGCCCAACACCCTGACGATCGGCTCAGACCTGGCGGTCAACCCCGCATAGCCCCAGCGCCACTGATGCGCGCTTTGAAGCGCAGACGGCTATTCACGCACCCTGCCGCTGGCCTATCCGTTCATGCTGGGCCAGCCGCTGACGATTGATCAAGTGTTCCTGGCGGTAGTGGAGAGATGAGCGGGGGCGGGCGACACGTTCAGGCCGGGGTCTGCGACGGCCCGCGGTCGGGCAACTGTTCGATCGACACGATCTGGCCGGCCGCGAAATAGGCCGCGATGTTGTCGCCGGCCTGGATGCGGCCGACCAATTCATCGTCCAACTCAAAATCCGAGCCGCCAAACTTAACGACCGTCACGGTGTACGTCCGGCTGTCCTGGCCGCCGCTCGTGCGCTTCACCTGCTGCAATTCCACCTGGCCGGCCGCGCGGGTCACGTCCCAATTTGTCCTGCCGGCGGCGCGGGCCGAGCGCAGCAGCGCCAGGCCGGCGCCGCCAAAGACGACCAGCCAGACCAGGGCGCCGCCCCAGGCGATGAGGGTCGTTTTCCAATCCTTGGTCAGCAGGGTGAGCACGCTGATGGGGAGCAGGAGGCACGGCAAAAAGGCAGCGGCTACCAGTGCCACCACCGAGCCGGTTTTCGAATACTTCTTCATTTGCAGGGCCTGGGCGGTCAGGGTTTTGTACTGCCGATCGGACAGCCGGCCCTGCTGGTTGGCATACAGATCGTCGTCGTCGAAGTCGTAATACTCGCGCAAGGCCTTGACATCCATAGCGCAGCTCCTGGCATCCCATTCGGGCGGGCGGCGGCTGAGTCTACAGTACGCCCGAATCGGCCGGCCATGTTGCCATTTGTTGTCAGATGGTAAATGAGGGATTGACCCACAACCTATTCCCGACTAAGTTAAGCAGTGTTTCCACGCGACACGCCTGACGGAGGCTGGGCACTATGCCTATTCAACACCGCTGGACTTTTGTCGGGCTACTGGGGGCGGCTGGTCTGGGCCTGGCCGCCGCGGCCTGGCTCGTGCTCGGCCGCGACCCGGGCTGGCTCACCTACACCCTCCCGCCGGGCCAGGCCCAAAACGAGCTCACGCTAAGGGTGAGCGGGCAGCACCTGGAGCTGCTTGACGGCGCAACGGGCGTTGTGCTGCAAAGCCGGCCGCTGGGCGGCACCCGCGGGGTGAGCATCCAGGGCGGGCCCGGTCAGGGCGACGATTCACTCACCGTGGACTTGAGCGGCGGCGCCATGCCGCTGCCCGACGGCATCCATTTCGACGCCAGCGCTGGCGGCTACAATACCCTGGTGGTGACGGGCGGGGAGGCCGGGCCGGGCAGCTACCAGGCCACCGGCCCGGGCGCAGGCATTGTCACGCACGGGGACACACAGGTATCCTTTTCAAACCTGGCGCCGGTCACGGATACGGTGCCGCTGACCGACTTCACCATCAATATCCCCGCGGGCACCGATGTCATTAGTATCACCAATGGCGCCGGTTGCGGGGCCGGCTGCCAGACCACCAAGGTGAGCAGCCCCGCGTTCGAATCCATCGCTTTTGCCCACAAGACGAACGTCACCATCAACGGCGGCGCCGGGGCGGACGCATTCAATCTGAACAACTCCAGCCCCGCCACCGGCTTGAACAAGCTCGTGATCCAGGCGGCCGGCAACCCGACCGACACGGTGGGCATCACGGACTTCAATCTGCCCGGCGGCACCCTGGCGCTGTCGAATGTGGTGACGGTGAGCCAGTCCGGCCTGCTGACCGTGGGCAGCCTGGCTATGCACGCGGCCGGCACGGTCAACCTGGGGAACATCTCCAATCAAGTGACAACGGTGGCGGATAACACCACGACCAACGGCGCGAGTTTCGTGTTCAGGAGCAGCGTTCCTACCCTGACGGTCGGCAGCGTGGCCGGTATCGTGGGCGTCACGACCGTCAATGGAGCGGCCTTGCTTGAGAATACCCAGACGGGCGGCGCGCTGGTCGTGAGCAGCCCCGTCGCAACCGCGGGCGGCGGCCTCGACCTGTTTGCCGATCACATGACGTTCAACGCCGCGCTCAACGCCGGGGCCGGCACGGCTTATCTGGATAACGAGACTTTCAGCGAGCCGATCGCCCTGGGCACCAAGCCGGCCAACATGCTTGGCCTGATCCAATCCGACCTCAGCCAGGTGACGGCTGGCGCCTTGCGGGTTGGCGACGCCGGCGCCGACACCGGCAGCCTGACGGTAACCGCTAGCCTCGCGGCCCCGGCCGGGTGGAGCACGCTCGATCTGCGCCAGGCCACAGACATCAACGAGAGCTTTTCCGCTATTGTGACGGTGCCCAACCTGGCATTCCAGACGCATGGCGGCAGCGTGAACTTCGGACTGACCCCCAATCGAGTGGGCACACTGGCTGGCGCCACCCAGGGCGGCGCTTTCGACTTCACGGTCAGGGGCCACACCACCATCTCCACCGTCGTCGGCGTCAGCGGCCTCAATACGGCCGGCGGCAGCATCGCAATTTCCTCGAACAAGGACGGCCTCCGGGTTGGCAAGGCCATGCTGGCCGGCGCCGGCTCGATCTTCTTGAGCGCGAGCGAGAGCGCCAACCCGGACGATAGCATCACGGTGGATCCCGGCGTCGTCGTCAGCTCCACCGCCAGCGACATCAACCTGTGGGCCGCCGATCGAGTCGATCTGGGGGCGGGCAGCCTGGTCGCGGCCGGCGGTGCGGGGAACGTCACGATCCTTTTTAATCTCAGTGACAACGATGGACAGGGCGGCGCCACCATCGCCGGCACGGTGGCCGGCACTTTTCCCAAGGTGCTGGGCGGCGATGCCGACGGGACGCTGCTGGTTGACTTCACAGCCGGCGCCGCGCTGCCCAAAGGACTCAGTTACGACGGCGAATTTGGCTTGAAGGGTCTGACCATGAGCGACGCTGGCAGCGCTGGCCCGCACCAGTATGTGGGCAGCGGCGTGGGCCTGTCACGAGATTTCGCCAACCTGGTCCAATGCGTCAACGTCGAGGTCATGACCGTGATCGGCAGCAACGGGGGCGACACTTTCGAGATCGAGGCCAACGCCGTCGCGACCTACCACGTCATTGGCGGCCTTCCGGGCGGCGCCCCGGGCGATAACCTGTTCATGATCGACATCGGCGCCACGAACCCCACGCTGACGACCACGTCGTTCGACGCCACCGGCCTGTCGGGCCAGTGGACCTTTGACAACCGTGTGCCGATTTACTTCACCGGCATCGACACGTTCGGGAATTTGACCAACCAACTCCAGTTGCCGCTGTTGCGAAAGTAAAGGCCAGGGCCGGTGTTCGGGTGCATATGCCTTTACGGCCAAAATTCCCAAATGCACCCCGGCGTTCCTGTCGCTTGCGGCGCGCTGAGCGGGGCTAAACACGGCGCATACGTCATTGCGCGCGGGCGCATTTCAGAATTGGGGCAATTGGGGTGCCAGCCGGACCGCCTCACCCCCTACCCCCTCTCCCAAAACAAAAACGGTTTCGGGAGAGGGGCCGATTTTTCGATTGCGACTCCCCCTCTACCAGTCCGCGCCTTT
>Ga0070730_10001797_pt1 | contig 20146 bp, 39 predicted proteins | sample Coa_R1_3_FD_66447 | JGI IMG/M metagenome (GOLD analysis project Ga0070730, IMG submission 66447) | Surface soil microbial communities from Centralia Pennsylvania, which are recovering from an underground coalmine fire - Coalmine... | ecosystem: Environmental > Terrestrial > Soil > Unclassified ... | reverse complement strand
TCACTAATCTTAATTTGATAGAAGGAGACTATTCCATTTTATGAGCCATCTCAGTCAGGTTGTGGCAGTAGAGAAGGACACAAAGGAAAAAGCATCACAGAGACTCTCTCAAGCAAGAGGCGTCTTCGGCAATCGTGGTCTCTTCACCGGTCTGGCTCGTGCCTATACACCCAAAGATGAAGAAGGTGAGCAACTCCCACCTGAGTCCACACGAGTCCAGTACACTGTTAAGCAGGTGCTCAAAGATGCACAGGAAAGCCTGGTAGCACTTTTTGATGTAACAGCTACCAAAGATTATACCAACTGCGTAGCAAAAGCCAACATTGAGGTTGATGGCAATGTCCTGCTCAAGGATGTGCCTGCCACGTATATCCTGTTCTTGGAGAAACAACTTGCGGAACTGCTCAACTTCGTAAAGACCATTCCAACCCTGGATATGGCAGAGGAATGGCGCTACGACACCACGCAGGACGCATGGGCTACTCCACCTGTTGAAACGATCAGGTCCAAGAAGGTGATGCGTAACCATGTAATGGCAGAGGCAACGCCGCATCACCCTGCTCAAGTCCAGGTGTACGCTGAAGATATCCCTGCTGGTCGCTGGAGGACCGTGAAGTACTCCGGTGCCATGCAAGTCACTGACCACAACGCTATGATTGGGCGTATTGAGCGACTCCAAAAGGCAGTGAAGCATGCCCGTGAGGACGCCAACCGTCAGGAAGTCCTTCAACAGCATGTGGGTGAGACACTCTTGCACTATATCTTCGGGTAGCAACGATGGCGCATGCATACTATCACGCAAAAAGTAGTGCCAGACAGTTTGGAGGGACATATGAAGACTATATGCCCCTCCATCAGTTCATGGACCACACAAAAGGACATATCGGTGATAACAGACATCGCCTCTTGCTTCACAACACGTGGGGCATTTTCCTGGTGGAACGGATCTTTGGCGCACTCTGGACACGCCCCTCTGACGGCAAGCAGATTCCCACACGAACCATTCTAGAGCAGCATGTCCTGGAAGACTTACGATGCATCCCAACATTAGAGCAGTGCTTTGCGCACGTCCCAGTGGAACCGTGGCAATTTCGCAAGGCACGATCACTCTCAAAAGAGGAGGAGAACGATGACCACAATGCAGACCCCATTGACCCGACAACAACTGACGCAACTAACCCAGGAGTACCAAACACTGGAGGAGTGGACGACCATCCGTGATTTTGCAAGCCAGGTCTACGGACCTGAGAGAGCTGCTAAGGTTGAAGTTGAGACCTATGGCGAGTACAACGATGAGGGCGGGACAAACTACAGTGTCAGCGCCGTAACTGCTTACGATGCTAATGGAGAGGGAATAGAATTTGATCTGACACTACCGTTCTGGACTCAATCCTATTTTGCAGAGACCTTTCAAGGGAAAACGGATGTTGAAGAGGCACTGGAGGCAGCACTTGATGCACTGAAAGAGTATTATCCTTACAAACCAGAGGGAAAGGCGCTTCTGGAACAGCAGAGATGGGTCCAATGGGAGGATCTACCCGTAGATGAGCATAACGGTGGTGACAAGACCTATGATCTCACCATGCAGCCCTCTATCAGTTTCCCTGTGGTCTTTGCTGGGGTTGCTAGTTGACAGGACTCCCTGTCCCATGTATCATGGCGACGAAGCACAGATTGAGTAGTAACTTGAGTCTTAATCATAATTTCAGATTCTTGCTTCAGACTCAGTATGCTTCGTTGCCAAACATGCGGAGAGCAGGCATTTTTCGCTACTGGTCGCGGGTTCGATCCCCGCTCGCGCATTTCGCTGCGCGATAACTCAGTGGCTAGAGTGGGTAGCTGTAACCGAGATGCATCCAAACCCGCGTGAATGGATGAGAACGAAACTCTTTTGCTAAGAGAAAAGACAAGCCAGGATAGGGCATTTCCTGGCTTGTCGCCTTATTGAGTGACTATTTCAAGGGTGAGTATCCAAGTGGACAAAGGAAACTGTCTGTAAAACAGCGGGCATCATGCCTTCAGAGGTTCGAATCCTCTCTCACCCACCCTCTCTCTAGAATTCGCCTTTAATGAAGGAATTCATAAGCAAAGGAGTGACGGTATCTAGTCCTACACAATCCATCGCCCTGCGGTCGTCTGGCGCATTGTTCGTCACATGAGTGGCGGTCATCTGCACATTGATGATCTTGGCATTTGGGTTGACCTGAGCACGATACATTTCCAGTAATTGTGCAGGGTGTCCACCGCGCCCGGACCACGTTTCACTATCTGTCAGGATCACAAAGGCGTCCACAGGCATTTTGTCGTACAACGCATACCTCATCGGCAGTGACAAATCAGTCCCACCTCCGCCAATTCCCTTAAGCGTTCTCACTACATCATCCAACCTCTGTGAAGGAGAGATGGTCAACTTCTGCACACCCGTATCTATGCCAATGAGATGGTAGTTCGGCTCAGTTCTCGCCATCACCAACGCCATAGCGCCAGCAGCCGTATGCACATCCATACCAGGGATGCCATTGACCTGCCCATAGTGCATCGATCCACTGGTGTCCACTGCCAGCAAGATGTGCTTTCCAGTGGGTTCTACTGCTTCAAATGACAGATAGAAGGCATCATTGAGTGCATCGATAATTTCACGTACTGGCTCCCAGGTATGATTCCCTCGCACGCCTTTCCCGCTGGCATACGTGGTCAATGCCGCAAGGATCTTAATTGGGTGAAGCTTCGCATTGTGAATCCTTTCGCGGTCCCGAAGACGCGACGTAATCACTTTTGTCATCTCACCCATTGGCTTGATCACACCCTCCCTGGTCATCGTTGCCAGATTGCGCGTCATTGCCTCAAGCGGCATATCCTCTAGCAATGCCTCCCAGACCCGTATAGAATGCAAATGCTGAGTAGGAACTGCTTCGCGTGGTAGTTTGTAGGTCTTGATCAGAGAAGCCACTTCACGATCATCCTGAGCACGTTTGGCTCGCTCGTATGCCCAGATGATCTTGAGCGCATCATCAGGATGCGGCTCATCACCAACAGACTCCCACCCGCCTTTGACAATCCAGTGATAGAGGGTGTTATACGTTGAAGTCTCTGCCTTTGGATGTGCCAGGCGGAGCAGATCGCGCTGACTGTAGCCATCCCTCTGCTGATACTTGAGCACCTGATACGCCAGATTGTGTTCTTTCCTATCATTGAACCAGGAGGCAACGGCACGACGATAGGCACGTCCCCAGCCTCTAAACTGTTTGGCATAGGCGACGAAGTGCAGGAGGTGCGTGCCGGTCCTGGCTACTTGTGGCAACACAGAGAGCGCATACTGGCGAATCTTCTCATCATCGGCAGCAGCACACCTTGCCAGCGCAAACAGAGCAGGGTCGTTGGAAGCAGCTCGTCCAGCCTTTGACACTTCTACGATGGAGGTCACTATATCACGCCCATTGCCCTCTTTAAGCATACGCTCCACGGTCTCTAAATTTTGTTTGGTCAATTCACGCTGCCCGACATAGAGTGTGTTGCTATTGCTCCCCAATATTAAGAACCTTAAGAGGCGCGTAGGATCATCAACAGACCAACTAAACCCACCAGCGTTATTGAGAACTTGACTTGACCCAGGAATAGGCTCGGTTTGTGGCGTCTGCTGTGAAAAACGTCCAAAGTTGAGATAGTTCTTCATCGTCCCCCTTCCTCCACTCATAAAATGACACGGGCGAGAAAACGCTCATAGGTACCAAAAGCAGCGATAACCTACGAACTGCGGCCCGTGTCGATAAGTCCTGTACTGAGCAAGTGAACTGGGGCGGGAATGTCAGCGATCCCAAAAGAAGCTAATAACCCGCCCATCTCGGCTCAGTACCATGATTGCGTGTCCTGGATAAAAAGCGATACTGGGTATCTTAAAGTCAATCGCTTTCGACCACTCAGCCACAACAACCTTACGGTCATTGGTGGGATTCGAACCCACGGACATTTGATAATAACCCAAAATCCGCGACCCAGGACAATTGATAAGTCCATGTGTCAGGCAAAAGGCGATAGAGGAAAGCCTGAGAGAACCCAGGTGCCCTACCACTAGGCAAAGTCCCCAGCGGAGACTGAAAGAATCGAACTTTCGAGAACCTCCACCAAACGGCCCGACACCATAAGTGCGTGAGATAGACAAAAGGCGACATCGGGGTAGGCGCTTATGCCACAAGCTCGACAGGTTTCCCTGCGTCGGGATTCGAACCCGCACTCCCTCTTCCAAAAGAGAACCAATGCCAAACGGCCCATCTCGCTGTTTAGTATACTCGCTGTTTGCGATTTGTCAAGAAGTTCCAACGAACACGCCTCATCCTCTGCCACATGGTCCAGCCAGATCCGATCAGCACGACCAGGGTTGTCAGCGCGTAGCAACCACTAGCAACTTCAAATGCAATCAAGTTCAATTCAATCCCTTTCAACGTATCCCTTGTCCTAGCTAAGTAATACACAAAAGGGACCATCATCTCAAAATTAGGAATATTTGGTGATGGAAAACTGTAGTTTCCCCGCCTCGATGCTGAGTGATAGATTTCGCATTTCATGCTGCCAAATGATCTTCACGATATAGCCCTTACTCTCAATATAAGCAATACGTTTGGCATCATGTTCACGAATAGATTCGGCTGATCTGATACCCTGACCTCTTGACTTCCTGATGCCTTGGGTGTGACCACATTGCAAACAGGCATGCCACCAGCAGCCATAAATCTCCACAACTTGGTTACTTTTGATAAGGTAGAAGTCTACGAGGCAAGACCTAATACGAAATTGCTTTTTGTAGTCAATGTTTTCTTGCCATCCTAATGCATTTAGTTTCTTTTCGAACGCGATCTCCGGTTTTGTGTCCTTGAGAACACGCTTTTTGCTATTTAGTGCTGCCTCAATCGATGGCATGAGCATATCTGTTCTTTCTTCCTTAGTGAACTGCTCCCAATAGGTTGATTTTGCTTTTGAGTGCCTCTTTTTTGCCTCATCAGTGTGTTTCTTCCCCAGAGCTGCGGTAGAACTCTTCTGCCTCCTTATTTCAGACTGCTTCTTTCCCTTCTTTGCTGCCGATATTTTTCTTCGCGTCTCTTCAGAGACTGGCGTATCTTTTTTGGATTCAAACCTTTTCTGAATGTGTTCGGGTGACTGCTTCCGTCCTTTCATCGCACCAATCTTACCGTACATTGGGTTGCCTTCGCCTTTGACTCTCTGCGACATTTTTGCCTTGTTCTCTGGTGACATGTTCCATTCATGAACCTCCCAATCAATATCTTGCAAGAAAAGCGGATTCATGCCCTGCTCTTCCCTAATTGAATTCAATGTAGCAAGAACATAGGAAGCGGGTTTTATGCGAATAGATTTGTTTTGTTCATAATAGCAAACTGTGGATACTGGTAGGGAGGTTCGTTTTGCAAACTCCTTTTGCGTAAGCCCTAATTGCATCCTCGCTTCACGCAAAGTTAATTTGACAGGTTCTTTGTGGTCAGTTTGATGTTCCAAAAAGGGATCATCGAAGGGTAACGATTGTTGTCTATAGTTCTGCGGTGATAAACTATCCATCGTGTATAGCCTCCTCCATAGGTTATGCACACGTCTTAGAGGTGTTACAGCACCTCTAAGACGCAAAAATTTTCATATGTCTATTATACCATGAACAAGCTTCTAGAACAAGTTTATTGGCCGTTTACACCTTTTCTTGCCCATTTTTGCCAGCGGGCTTCTTTGCGTCTTATCAGCAACCAGATTGACATGATCAAGGCGTAAAATTCTACGAAGGTGAGTATATAAAACAGGCACCACGCGATAGGGGACAGTACAAGAAACTCATATCCATACTCCGTTCTCTTTTCCCAAAACTGGACAAGAAACATGACAAACACGATGATCACGCCACTCAAGAAGGCACTAAAATCTCCGCTGAAGAAGCTAAAGAGGTATAATGCCAACAAAAAGGACGGTTCAAAGCCTATTTGCACGTCCTGGAATACTGCGAGCGGAAGTATGAGCCAACTGAGCACCTTATTGTGATGAGGTTGCAGCGAAAAGAAGAGATCCCTGTGTTTCCAGAAAGTCTGCAACCTCCCGCGTTTCCACCGTAGCCGTTGTTTCATGAGTCCGTTGAGAGTGTTAGCGCCCTCGGTGTAGATCAAAGCGTCTGGGCAATAGGTTATCTTCATTCCCGCCTTTTGAATACGTGTACTCAGTTCAATGTCTTCCGTGATGTTTTTACAATCATACCCACCCAATTGCTCAAATACTTTTTTTCTGAACGCTCCTGCTGCCCCTCCAACAATATAGATGCTATTAAGCAAACTGTCTGCTCGCTTAAATCCGAAACCTAAGATGTACTCTAAATATTGCAAGGTTCCAATTAACCCCTTTGTATTCGCAATACGAACGTTGCCAACCGCTGCCTGTGTTCGAGGGTCTCTAAACGTCTCTACAAAGTGCTCTACTGCCCTTTCATGCACAATACAGTCAGCATCGATACTGATGAGGATATCGCCGCGAGCAATTGAGATAGCCGTATTGAGCGCTGCCCCCTTACCAGCATTCGTCTGATATCGATAGACAATCTCTATCCGCTCTGAGCGAGGGATGCCCGCCATTTCTCTCTCATAGTCTGCCAGAAACTTGTGCATTTTGAAGTCAGAGTCATCCGTACTACCATCATTGACCACCACCAATTCAAGGTGTTTGTAGGTTGAGGCAAGGAGCGTCTTGATCGTGGCAGTAAGTCCAACAGATTCATTCCAGGCAGGGATCATCACGCTGACCAGCGGCTGATAATCATGCACGAAGTGATCAAGTAACGCTTTTTCTCGCTTCGCTATGACGCTATACCAGGGACTCAAGAACATATACACGGTGTAGCGAGTCAGCAGCACTGAGGCAAAACACACAATAATCACACGGAGAATGCTTAGAAGTGGGCTATCGAATGGATGTGGCTTCAGTAGGACCGATGATGCCATGATAGCCATTGTGATGAGATAGAGCAGGAAATAGACAAGCGGTTTTAACAGTCGGTGCATCTTCAAGAAACTCTTTCTTCAATGATCTCAAATACATATTGGTATCCTGAGTGAGCGCAGGGTGATCGGCAATAGAATACGACACACTTTTTCTCTGCTCTTGCTCATACATCTTCACGGCTTTGACGCTCATCGTATCCCTGAGATGAATTGCCTTCTGGCGTACCTTTTCTCGTGCAGGCGGGAGTGCTGTCCATGATGCTACATTTGCCCACAGGATCGCCAACACGACCCATGTGACAACTCTGTAAATGGGTTGTGACGCTAAAAGCCAATACGCCATATACGCCATCTCAAGCGCAATGACGAGGTACAATGCCTCCGTTACCCAGAGCCAGATGCTCACTTTGGAACGAACAGGTGGGAGTGGAAGCACTGTCACTGGCATAGGGATAGTTTCATAGGAGAGAGGCTCGTTATAAACGGGTTGTCGCATAGGCAGTGTCAGGTAGGGTGATATGCAGGTTGTTTTTGTTTGCGAATAATTCAATGGATTAGTCCTCTTCTTCCACGTAGTCTTGTTGAGATATACCACTCATACAACGAATGAATTGACCTATCAGAAACACTCTACTGTTCACAGCATGAATTCTCTCTTGCATTTTCCCTGATGGTGCCGTACTATGCCACTTGAATCAGGTGAGATTGAAGGTATTTTGAACTATGCACTATTACATAGACACGGAATTCATCGATGACGGGAAGACGATAGATTTGATCTCCATAGGGATTGTGTCTGGCGACGGCAGAGAATATTACGCTCAATCGACCGAGTTCACCATTGATAAGGCGTCACCGTGGGTACGAGAACACGTGCTCATGCATTTGAAATTATGCCCATCCATCAGCACGCCTTCAGTGTACTCTTTGGGAACAGTCTACGGAGCGCAATCACGTCATAAGCAGGGTCAATGTGTTGATCAGTGGCGTGAACGTATCCACAACTGCCCGTGGCGAACACGGGAACAAATAGCTCATGAGGTGAAGTCGTTCATTGGCGATGATATCCCTGAGTTCCACGCCTGGTGCGCAGGCTATGACTGGGTTGTCCTCTGCCAGCTTTTCGGCACCATGATGGATCTCCCATCTGGTTGGCCGCACTACATCCGTGATCTGCAGTACGTACTAGACGAGCGAGGCATCACCGATGAGATGCTCCCACCACAGGAAGAACAATCTCACAACGCCCTAGCTGATGCCCGATACATTCAAAAGATCTGGCAGGTACTCGATGGAAAGAGATGAGGGAGGAACTGGTGATACTCTACAATCTACAGAAAACGTGTGAAGCAAGTCCCGCTCAATGGCGTGCTGTCAATGAACTGGGTGAGCAAGTCTATATCCGGTTTCGCTTTGACACACTGACTGTTCACTGCCCATTTGACCCTGAGTGCGAGGATTATCCTGCATTTATGGCGACACAAATCCTCAAGATTGAGCATGTCAGAGGAGAAGAGTATGCCGGGAGTATGGATGAGGATGAAATGCTTCAATTGACGGGCTACACGCTTGGAGAACGGGTTTTCGTGGAGGCTAACGTAGAAGAGGCTATGGAAGCCTTCAGGAAATCAGAACTTCGCTATAGAAATCTGTACACAAGATTAGCAGAGATGTAGGCAGGAGGAGGGAAAATGACAGCCAAGCGACGTACCGATGCTGAGATTGACTATCTCATGGAACTCATCAGAAACGCACCACCACTTCCACCGCGAGCGAAGGCATTACAACAACAAATGGCACAAGTCAATCGTGAGAAGCAGACTGATGCTCAACCACGCCTGTTCAAAGATGGCGATCAAGTGCGCAATATCAACCCACGGAGCCAGTACTACCAACTTATAGGCACCTTCAAACGCTACTTCTCGGCATGGACCTTTTGCCACGGACCTGGCTGCGATGTAGCCTACCCTGGTCACACTGGGCCATATGGATATTTCTACGTGGCGCAATCAGCGCGTGATCTGGAACAGATTCATGACACATAAGGAGTGGTTTCTGCTCTGGCTGGTCCTCTGGCTCATCCTTTCCATCTTTCTTTGCACAGTCAACCAATTCGATCTCTTTCAGATAACATGCGGAGGCACCATTGCAGGGTTGTGTCTTTTCGCTACCATCTACAATTATGGACAATGGCGCAGATCAGTCATGGACAAAAAGGATGAGGAAAAGGGTGGAGAGTGACGGAGAGGGACTCAGGCGGTGCAAATCGTGCGAAGACAAGGGACTCAACACCTGGCACCCACTTACCGACTTCCATCGAGACAAAAACGGAAAGGATGGACTCTCATTCTACTGCCGGTCTTGTTATGCTGAGCGAAAACGCAAGTATCGGCGTCCCACCAAACCTGCCATCGTGCTCACGCCAGAACAACAGGAGCAGCAGAGGATGGCAAAGAGAGAGAAAGCCAAACAGGTATCGAGAGACTACTACTATCAGCATAGAGAAGAGATCCGACAAAAGACCCGTGGGCGCAATGCAGCATACTACACCAACAACAAGGACCGGTTACGTGCCTACAAGCGGATGTACACCAACCGACGCTACCACAATGACCCGGTGTACCGAGAACGGTTACTGACCTGGCAGAAGAATGCCCAGCAAGAACGTCGTATTTTGACACGTCTGATTGCCTGGTGTTTGCGCGGGCCTCATCGTCTCCATTTGTTCCCGTGCCTGAATAAGGCTTTTGAGCATCTCTTTATCTATGGAAGAAAGAAGAAACAATGAGAAGATTCATGGTCAAGTACTGCCAGGAGGAATATGAGTGTGTGCTCTTCTCTGATGGGGAGGTGTACATCCATAACTCATCTATTGTCCCTCCCGAATTTCCCAATTTACAGGCATTTCAACAGTTTCTCGGTAAGAACGATACAGAAGCGTGTACGGTGTTCAGGTGGATTGATGGCACTTCTATCACCTGGACGGGTATCTTGCCGGCAGGGAGCGCTATGACCCTTGATGGGGACCAGGAGCGGCAAGAAGACAACGTTGTCACCGATGAGGAGGTAGACCAGGATGAGTGGTGAGGTCATCAAGTGGGCGGCACTCCTGCCAGATCAACGGGATGCGTTGGTGCATGAAAAAGTAATGGGACACAAGGAGAGGGCGATTTGCCGTAGCGAGCAGCGCTATGGGTATGACGACGGTGATTGGGAGTGTGGCGAATGTGGTGCAACTGGACAATGGAACAATGCAATGGTTGGTGATCACTATCAGCCAATTCCACATTATACACAAAGTCTGGATGCAGCATGGTTGGTGATGGAACATTTCGATGAACTTGTGCTCGTAGTACACGTCAAGCCACGATGGCACTGCACACTTCACAAAGACGAGGCTCCATCGGGAAATGCAACCATGAAGACACCACAGGAGGCTATTTGTGTGGCGGCGCTCAGGGCAGCGGGCATCACTGTAGATGAGAGCGAGAAAACAGATGGGTGAAGCACGTAATGACTACCCACGTCTCTGCTGGGGATGCTTAGGGATCATCGAAGCATGGGAGGAGGATTTTGCCTTGACTGATTTCGGTGGCACGTGTCCCGCATGCCATAGCTCACAAATTGGTGAGATGCCAGGACTCAGGAATATCCTGAATGGATACACAGAGCGGATGAATAGCGTTGTTGAGCAAGGCGAACTGACGATGGCTGTGATCGAGAAGGCGTTGGCGGGATCAGAAGAACAGCGAGAACGGATAATTGGTTGGTATAGCCTGAAGAATGTTGAGGCTATCAGAGCAGCAAAACAGTTTATCGGTGCTATGGAAAGACTTCAGACACTTGGTCCCATTGATTCCACCGCTTTGGAGGAAATACAAGCACAGTTACTCATGGTGGGTGAGCCACAAGAACCTCTCAAGAGCGAGAAGGGAGCGTTTTGAAGCAGCACATTACCCAGACTCAATTTGATGAGCTGACACCAGAGCAGCATGAGAGATGGTTGACCTGGACCTTCTCGAAGGACAAGGAAATCGACCAGGATCGGGTACGCCTGGAGACGATGATATCGTATATGGGGCAGCCTTCCTTTCGCTCTATCGGACATCTCATCTGGTTCCTCAATGATTATATGAGTCAACAAGATGGTTGGTGGGCAATCAACAAATCGAGTTATCCGAGCGTGTGGTCCATCCATAGCAAATATGATGTCGGATTTGGCGAAGAGGTAGGGAGTCCCGAACTCATCGATGTCCTCTGGGAGACCGTGAAAGCCGTGCTGAGCATGAATGATAGTGAACAAGAAGAAGGGAAAAGGTGAGCCATATATCTGTAGACATCTTGACCCGCATTGCCGAGGGATTCGAAGAACAGAACCAGATCAACAGAGAATGGATTGAGATGCAGAAGGCATGGCGAAAGGCGGATGTCAGTGCATACGAAGCCAGACAGTCACAAGATGCTGCGTATCTCAAAGTGATTGAGCACCGGCATCAACATGAATCTCTCCTTTTCGGGTTGGCACGAGCAAATCATGTCATTCTTCTTACTCGATGTCAGGGTCTTCTCGCACACTATCGAAAGATGTGCCCTCCATCTGAAGATGAGGCAGTAAGCCAAGCACTCAAGGACATTGAGAGCGCATTGAGCCAGTTCCAGTTGATGGATTTGTTGGAGAAAGCAAGTAAGTAGTTTACGCGAAATTTTAGTTCCGTGAATAGTAGTAAAAGCACCATCGAAAGGAAGATAGAGCCATGCATGGAAAGTGTATTATTTGTTGGGAAGAGAAGGGCGACTCTGAGATCGCAGATGGCATCCAGGTTGGCGAGAAAATGGTTTGTCGAGAATGCGACCTCATCATCACTGACCGAAGACTCGCTTATCAAATAGCCGAGAAGCATCTTGAAAAGTTGGTTCGCCTGATGCGCATTGAAATGGCGACACAGGGGGTTCAGATCTACTTACGCGAAGCCTACCATAATCAAGACTCTCCATTCATGAAGTTTAACATTGGTCAGGCATTTGGTCTTCTCGCAAAGGCGTTGAATGGAGAGGATCTTCAGGGACCTCATTATATGGAACCTGATGCATTGCCACCATTCGAGGATGAATAAGCACATACAATGAGAACAATCAAGTTTAGAGCCTGGAACAAAGCAGAGCAGAAGATGTACTACGATGTGGGGATCAACCCTTACGCTCAAGACTTCTTTATTTTTCACAAAGACGGAGCGATTCAGGATGTCTATGGTTCATCACCAGAACTGATGCAGTTTACAGGACTCAAGGATGAGAGAGGCAAGGACATCTACGAAGGCGATATTGTACGAATACATCATCCTCAAGACCTCACAGGTGATTTTACCAATGCAGTTGGAGATGTATTCTGGTGGGATGAAGAAGGTGGATGGTATCACGGGAATAATCATGGGAGACCCCCTAAGCGAATGTGGGACTATGTAGAAATCATTGGCAACATCTGGGAACATAAAGATATGTTCCTCAACGCTGAGAGAGATTCTGAGCCATGAGCATTGATGAGACAGGAGAACCATCATGACCCAACCCAAAGTCACCAAACGTCCCATATGGTTCCATGTCATTGCCGTTCTCATCTTGCTCATTGCCACTTTGATCAGTTCCCATATGGCGGCGCTGTACGTCTATATCCTCGTTATTCTAGGGATGAGCCTGATGGTTATAGCCTGGACTATAGCCGTAAAAGAGCGTAATGCCATCCAACGTTGGATGGAGGAGCACCACGATGACTGATATTTGGGTAACGGAACATGACCTGTGCGAGAACTGCGGTGCCTTGCTTGACGACTTATTTGGCATCTGTCCTCGTTGTGGCTATGATGGCTACGACTATGACGAGGACGAAGATGAGTATTACGATGACCTTGGCGATTATGACGAGCGTGCGTACCATCAAGGTGACTACGATGAAGAGGCAGAGTGGGAAGTTATCACGAGCAAACCACATGTGATAGATGTCTTGTGCGCTATGGCAGATGAGGCACTACGACAACGCGATGCAGGAGAAACAGAAGAAGGTGGCTTTGATTGCGAGTGAGCACGAATAGTGTTTTTAGCATGGCGGCAACGCCAAAAAAACGGCTTCGGCAAGTCAGACCTATCAATTATCGTCTTGCCTTCGGAAGAGGCAAATTTGCGCGACATACAGACCGCTGATGGCATGATGGAAGGAAGGGCATGGAGTGAGGCCAGGAAAATGCGAATGTGCCGGTTGCTTGTTGGTGTTTACATCGATCTCAGCATTTGATATGCATCGGGTAGGTGGATATGGAGAACCGATCTACAAGAGACTAGCGAGTGGCAAGCAAAACGAGATTATAGGCTACACCCAACCAACGAGGGGATGCGCTACCATTCCAGAGATGATCACCCGTGGTATGGTCCAGACGAGCAAGGGATGGTGGGCCACTGGGCAGTTCCATTATGAGCGAGAGGAGAAAGTGAGCACCTGATCTATGGTATACTCCCATTGAGGACCAACCACTTGCTGCCACGTAACCAGAATGGGAGGTGTGCCATGTGATAAACCTGGAGGAGAGACCTTACGCTAAGATAATGGCGGAACAACTGGTTTGATCTTCTCAAGCACCGTCTTGAACTGACCCACGGTCAACTTCTGCTCAGGAAAGAGCACAGCATATAACTCATCAAGCATGTCTGACTTCCATTGGTCCTCTGGTTGTGGCGCTTTGATCTCCTTCTCGCTGACAATGCCCTTGATTCCTCTGAACGCCTTCGCTGTAATATTCATAAGACAGGCATTCCACCACCATTCGCCATCCATCGGTGTCTCTGGTGATTGACGACTCGCCCACTCATAGATGGCGAGCCACTCTTCTAACGGATCTCTTCCCAATGCTTGTTTCTTCTTCCTTTGCGATTCACATATCCCGGCGTGACCACTTGCCCTTCATGGCGTCAATTTGCAAGGCAGTACTGGACGCACTCCTCTGTCCATATGGGTAAATGGACATTCGCTCTATCCAGATCCTGCCCGTTTTGAGGGCATGGATGGTAGACAAAAAGCGGGTGCCCTTCGTGAGATTCCCTGATAACTCCAGGAATTGCCCCAACTTGTTCCATCCCTCGATATCCACCAGCAAAATGGTCTCAGATGTGAAAGTAGCGATGATGCCCATTCGCTCAGGATATGCGCCATAGGAACGTTTGAAGACCTTTGCTGCTGTTTGGATGAAGGTGTGGATACTATCTCCCATTCCCTCTAGGTTTCTTCCTGCTCATCAACAACCCCGTCATGGATATTCAGATGGTAGACGCTATCACCACCCTCCCAGATGACGAGCGCATTGAGCGTCCCATTGAACTGCTTGAACAGTGGCAGGAGGATATCACTATAGAGATGACCTGAACCGTCCCCTGTCCAACCCTCAAAATCAGTGAGGACCAGGCTATCACCGTTTGCAGCACACCTGAGAGAGTGGGTCCAGCACACGCCAGCTTCCAGGTCTGAGACGCAAAATCAACGAGAAGCTTGCTCTCTTCGTCTTCCATGCACCAACGCTTGCCCACATTCTCATAGCCCTTCTCATCTCGGTCTGGCTGCATGTGGAGCCACTGCCTGAAGTCGAAAATGAGTGGTAATGTGAGGTTGATGGTACGGACCTTCCATTCGGTGATGTTATAGCTCATTCGCTTACCACCTCTATCACTCTCGAGAGAGCTACCTTTGCCTGAGCCATCTTGCCTACATATTCCTGGTAATAGTCATCACGATACTCGTCGAATTCATCAAAGCGATGATAGTCTGACTTGGCACTTCTCAGTTGCTCTTGAACATCCTCTAGCATCTTCTCCAGGTCATTGAGAAAGCGCCATCGTTCTTGGTTGAGATCACGCCCTTTCATCTTTTCTCCTGATCCTTCTCAGTCCATGTATCCAAGAATGTACCAGCTTGGTGTATACTTGGATGAGTCAATCCCTAACTCCTGAAGAAACGCCGCAATGTTTCGAGTATATTCTTCCGTGTTCGTAAGGGCGGAAGCCTCAATGACTGCAATATTCATATTCTTGCTACTGGCTTCCGCTGAAAATGCGGCGAGGATATCGACATCACTATACCCAACCGAAGACAATGAAATGTGGTGCTTCTTCTGGAGTTCCCGATGAAGCTCTTCAAATGCGTATTCTCCTCCCTCATCATCATCGTTGGCTTTCTCTGTGATTGCCTCGAACAACTCTTCTGTGTCCCTGTTATGGACAAATCCATTTTGCATACACTCCCATGAGAACCACTCCTTCACTCTTCGTTCTTCTTGACGACATTCTTTCTCATTGCGTCCCGCAGCGCGATAACCAACTTTCGATGCGCCTCATTTGGCGCAATATCAAGTAACTCATCCATCTTCTGCACGAATTGCTGCCGTGACGCTTCTGCCTGCCTGTTGAGCCTGACGAATGCTCGCCATAGGTACACAAGGAGACCTGTGCCAGCCATAGTGATGGCGGTAAGTAATGCAATGTAGACCCATACCCATGTGCTCATAGCAGACCTCTCAGTTCCGTCCGTCCAATCTCAATTGTCGTTCCCTCGCAGCGTACCTGCTTATCTGTGGATACAATCTGCTCACCACGTCCTTGATAATGCGAATCTCATCCATTGAGCCGGGGACTTCTAACCGCTCGCTTAAATGTCGGAGATAGAAGTTGACTGCTTTCATGATACATAGGGTCTCATCGCTGTCCATTTCCACCGTCACACGGTCCTCTGCCATCATCTCTCCTCTTCATCTGCTTTGTTGTTCTTGATGATACGATCTATATACACCTGCGTATCCTCATTTTTTGCCCGGACGTAGAGGGTGACGGTGTATACAGCAGATCCTTCATGAAAAGGTGCAGATCCCATCCCTTCCTCAATCTCTTCCACATTGTAGCCTTCATAGGCCACGTCTTCCACCAGGAAGTAGGCGGTATTGAAGGTGATAGGACTGGCTGGATTGAGTCTCCACTCACTTCCACCCTTTGCTCCAAGTGACATACGCAAGTAGACCGTTTCTCCGATGCGAGGAACAACTGGGCAGAGCATATGCCCAACGGGATACGTTTCACCGTGCTCATCACGCACATCAAGATGGATATCCATTCTTGTGTTTTCTCCTCTCAATCCCACCGATCCTCCTGCTTGCTCAGGATGCTCTCTACCCGATCCTCTGCCTGGTCCACCCGTTTGCCCATCTTCACGACTTTTCTCCACTGGTAGATGACCACCACCGCAACAATGATAGCAACGACGGCAAGGACCAGCAAAATCCCACCGATCAGGTTCATGGTAGATTATCCCTTCTTGGGAAGTAGGGTCCACAACCTGATGACAATGTACAGCGCCAGCCCAATGGTGACACCCGTTGTCAGGTTGCTAGGAACCGTGTTGGATAGCCACGTTGCCAGTTCAATCACCGCGATCCCGATACACGCAACGTGGAGATCAATGATCCTTCGATTGGACATCCTCATCATCTCACTTGATCCCCATGCCACTGGCAACCACAATCACATCTTTCACCTTCCGCAATGCGTCCCGAAGTTGGTCTACATCCTCTGGCGTCTCACAAACAAAACGCAGAAGTTGCACCCCATGCACAAATGACTCTGGAGGCTCGCTTTGCTTCTTGGTATCAACCATATATTCCACCCAGAAACCCTGATCCTTTGCTTCTTGCCACTCTGTGCTCATCCTCATTCCTCGCTGCTATCCGTCACGGATCGTAGCATCTCACCAGCATCATCTCCCAGTGCCACTCGCGCTTGCCTGAGTGCTGCCCTGAATGCTTCAAGTTGCGTGACGGTCGGAGCCTCCTCGCTTCCCTCCATCACCTTTGCCAGTGAGAGGTGGTAGAACGCTGCTGCTCCTGTGGCGATGACAGAGAGCGATGTGGATGAGATGAGTAATGGACGGTCAGACATGCGATTCCTCCTTTGGCGGACCTATACGTTCGATAGCAGCAAGATTCCCACGTTCAACCTCGCGGTGATGAATACTGAAGTCACCGTTGCGCATCTTTCCTCGAAAGCGTTTCCCGATAATGTACTGAGGCAGGAACGCATCGATCTCAGCAGGAACATGGTTGGTAGAGTAGACGGATGAAGAAATCCCTCTTGGCAAATCATCTGTCCCTAGTATCACCCAATGATCGACATCCACGTGATCAGAGAGCGATGGAACGCGCCCTGTGTGACAATCCAGGGCAGGGAGCATGAAAACATCAGGGTTCATCGGATGGTACCACATGAGGAGTGGTGCAGCTTCCTCTGCCTGCTGATTATCGAAGCAACACAGGGCGACCGCGTACCCAGGATAGCAACGTGCATAGAAGTCAAAGAGTGGTTGGTTGACTGCAATACGCTTATGAGCAGGAACGAGAGGAAGTGCATTTGGAATGAGTGAGGCATCGGTAGCGAGCACAACAGTGTAGATATCATACTCGAATACCTGCACGTGTCCCTTGCTCATACCCCCAAAGGAGTGGCTCCTCGTCTGAGGCATGAGGGACGTCACCATATCTCGCAGGATATGGCGACAACTTCTGGTATCGAGGAAGTTCTGCTGGGTCATTCCAACGGCAGGGAGGTGAAGCAACATAGCGTTGGGACCAGATGCAAGGTTTTGCGCCGTATTCTGATAGCCTAGCACGAAAACCCATCCATGCTGAGGGTGATATTTCTTTCCCAGGAACAGCGTCGTCCCTGTAAATTGTGCAGGTGCGGTAGAGACACACATGGGTTCATTCTCCCTTTTTACTATCTATTCGATCATACACCGTCACCCAATCATGAATCGCTTCCCACTGGATTGGGCGATGTGACGCCACCTCTTCCCAATCCTTCTCCAGTGCAGCAAAGAAGTTATCATCAGCATTGCACCCACCTTGACCCTCGCCAATGTAGATCAGTCTATCCCCTTTGTAGTGCTCAAGGCATTCTGTCGCCATTGATCCGCCATAAGGAGGCCAGCACAAGAACAAGGTGCGGTCGGGGTACCGAGCCAACACTTCAGGGGTTCCCTGATACACGACATTCCAAATCTTCGAGAGGATGTGAGGCTGTTTGCCAGCCAATAACTCATCACGAACTTCCCGCAATACTTGAGGATCTTGAATAGACACACAGGGAGGCGCATGGAAGCGATTGAACACCTTGTCAGGTGGCGCGATATCATACGGGGTCACGTGTATACCGAGTTGCTCAAGCTGCCAACTCCAGTACCCTGTTCCAGATCCCATCTCGACCACAGGACCATGAGCATGTTCTGCTACAAATTGGAGTGTGGCTGGATCAGGGATAGCCCAGGCGTACTGACGGACAAGGCGCTCACGCTGCTCATCGACACCCTCACGATTGAAGAAGAGACGTTTGGGTTCCCAGTGTCCCTGCCAATCCTTCTCACCAGACAGTTCTTTCACGCTCTCCCAATACGGGTTCTCCGTTGGCGATGTGAGCATGATCGGGTCGGTGCAGACTTGTGTGTATGTCGCGTAGTATCCATTGATCACACTTGAGATATATTCATTGTCCGGTACAGCCATATCATCCCTTCTCTCACTTTCCTTTGACGTGTGTCGTTCCCTGTGCCTTGAGCACCTTCAACTGGTTGAGTTGCTGATCCAATGCCAGTTTCTCCCTCTCCAATCGCTCTTTGTTCCCCTGATGGCTCTTGAGTCGTCCGTTCTTCGCCCCGTGCTGTGCAGCGCGTACCAACTTGCCGACAGTGCCACCTCCATGCATATGGACACTCTGTGAATAGTGAGCGCGAATGTTTGCCATTTCACTTTTGACCTGGCGCAGTTGCAGGCGTTTCTGCTCAATCTCCTGCTTGACGCGAGCGATTTCCAGATCGATTGGGACAAGTGGCATGGTTCCCTCCTTACTGACGATCAACGTTCATATGCCGATGATACCTGAAGTTGCATCACTTGTCAGCAAGGAGGCGTCTGTACATACTTTCCTATTTTTCCCTAGATTCTACGGAATCTCTTTGTCTGGTTCTGGTGGTTTTCCTCTCGTTTGATCTTCTTTGTATCGCTCAATATCCTCTCGATTAAAGCGCCATACGTCACCAACACGCCAACCAGAAATCTCATTGCGTTCAACCAAACGAATCACAGTTCGGGAAGTGACGCCCAAAATCTTTGCGGCTTCACTTGTGCTAATCGGGGTCTTTTCCATCAAGTACAGTCCTCCTTATAGGTCTTCATGGAAATTTTAACACAGTAAAGAGAGTACGTCAAATAAGTCTTGACAGACATAAGACAATTAGGTATACTGATACCGAAGAGACGCATCATTCTTATAGGTCTTCATCATCAACTTAGGAAGATGTGACTTTTTAGTAAGTCTCTAGAGGCTCCTTTTGTCTGAGTAGTATTTCGATTCTGTAGCGCCACTTTCTTATCTAACAGAACTAGCAAGAAAGGCAGCAGATTGCATGCTCACCACCATTGAATCCACTCCCACTTCCATTCCCGTTGAGGACCTTGTGCAACCTTCTCACTCTGCCGATGACATTGAAGATTACGGCGACTATGACTCAGAGATAGACCCACCACCTTGTTGCCGCCTCTTCGTTGGTCGAGATGCCTGGACGGTGCCAGGTCAGATAGCCAAAGATGGCTACTATGCTGGTCGGAAGGTCTTTCGTCAGTCATCAGACCATCTTTTTGAGTTGCCCATTCGCCTGGGAGGGTTGCCAGAATTGCCCACTGGAGACACCTTCGCTCATTACGCCCGTTGTTATCGCCCACAGGAACTGGATAGGGATGAGGCAAGGTTGTGGCAGTCATTTTTCATCATGGGATACTTCAGCAAGGTACTGGATATCGACAAGAAACGATAGACCGCATAGACGTTTATCGCTTGCACTAGGGTTGCCCTGTAATGTTATCATTCAGGATACGAACCATTTTAACCGGGAGGATGACGTGATGAGGATGTTACGAGACAAAGAAATAGGCTACTAGACTGTTTGTATTCTTGGCGGAACTTCAGTCTAGTAGCCTCAAACAACCACTCTTTGCAGAGATGGCCCAATATGTTTACCCGCACGCGCCTGCGCACTTTCCTCTATCCTATCTGATGGTAGAGGTGTTGTCAAGTAGTTCAAAGTATTCGTC
>Ga0070730_10001796_pt1 | contig 20153 bp, 20 predicted proteins | sample Coa_R1_3_FD_66447 | JGI IMG/M metagenome (GOLD analysis project Ga0070730, IMG submission 66447) | Surface soil microbial communities from Centralia Pennsylvania, which are recovering from an underground coalmine fire - Coalmine... | ecosystem: Environmental > Terrestrial > Soil > Unclassified ... | reverse complement strand
GGGTGCGGCGGCGTGGGACTCAATCTCGTGCAGTGCGCCGCCGTCTCTGGCGCGCACGTCATTGCGATCGATCTGAACGCGCAGCGGCTCGAGATCGCGCGCACGCTCGGCGCGGCAGAGACCGTGAACCCATCCGTGACCCCGCGCGTGGACAAAGCCGTCCGCGCACTGAGCGATGGGGGTGTCGACGTCGCGTTCGAAGCCATCGGGACGCCCAAGACGATCGAGCTCGCCTTCAGCCTGTTGAAGCGCGGCGGCCGACTCTGCGTCCTCGGCTACTCCGCCGAGCCCGTCACGCTATCGGCCGCGCGGCTGATGTACTACGAGCTGGAGGTCGCGGGCAGCCTCGGATGCGGCGCTGGCGAGTATCCGGAGATCATGACGTTGGTGCGCGAAGGCAAGCTGCGGCTCGACCCGATCGTGAGTGGTACGCTGCCGCTGGCGGATATCAATGAAGGATTGGATCGACTACGGCGTGGCCAGGGCGTTCGATGGGTGGTGACACCATGACCGTCGGAGTCCATTCTTCGAGGCGACACTGTTCCCGATCCGCTTTGCCGATCTGGAGGCGGAGGGCTCAGTAAATCTCCCGGTTCCACTCCCGGACCAGTCGCTCGTAGTCGTCCGGTGTGTTGACGGCGTCGATGACCGCCGGGTCGTCGACCGCAACGCTCACGACGTCGTCTTGATGCGCCTGCAGCACCGCCCGGGCGCCTTGCCGGGTGGCTTCCGGACTCTCCAGCAGCTCGGCGAATACGCTCGAGCCCCAGATCACCGGATGCCCCCGACGCTTGCCGAACGTCGGCACGACTACCACCCCACCCCCCCGGCGATGCGCTTCGAGAATACGCTCGACGGTGGTGATCCGGACGTGGGGCAGATCGACCGGCCACACCAGCACGGCGCTTGGTTGCAGGGGCTCCAAGGCGCGCAAGGCGCCACGCAACGAGGCGATGGGCCCCGTTTCGGGCTCAGGATTCTCGACGATCATGCAGTCGTGATCTGCCAAGACCGGCAGGATTCGCGGCGCGTCGGCCCCGACGACCACGACTCGGGTCTTCACCTCGAGGGCTTCGAGCGCCTGAAGAATGCGAACAACGAAAGGAAGGCCGAGAAAATCCAACAGGGCTTTGGGGGACCCCATCCGAGCGGACCGACCGGCTGCCAGGACGACGCCCGCTAAACTCATAGAGACTAAGACACTAAGGGCCTAAGTGCCTCCGTAGCTAGAGGTAGTTGCACGACGGCCAGAAAGGCGCAATCTTGGCGCGCCCATGGCTGCCCGACGCATCCGACAACTCGGTGACCCGATCTTGCGGGTCCGCTGCACGCCGGTGGAAGACCCGAAGTCCCCGGCTGTGCGGCTGCTTTCCGACGACCTGCGCGACACGCTGCGCGCGGCCCGCAAGAAGTACAACATGGGTCGCGCCCTGGCCGCGCCGCAGATCGGCGCGCCGGTCCGCGTCGTACTCGTGGAAATCGGGAAATTCCGCGCGACCATGATCAATCCCGAGATCACGGACGTTGGCGCGGAAGACTTCCATGTGTGGGACGACTGCTTCTCCTTCCCGAACCTCCTGGTGCGCGTCACGCGCGCCTACCGTGCCACTCTGCGTTACACGGATATGAAGGGGAAGATCGTCACGATGGATCTCGAAGGTCCTATGGCCGAGCTGCTGCAGCATGAGCTCGATCATCTGGATGGTATCCTCGCTATCGACCAGCCAAGCGGCCTTGACCCGTTTGCCTACCGGGCTGAGTGGGAGAAGAACCACAAGCCTGACGAGCGTTACGGACCGCCACGCCCGCGCGAAGTGTAATCCAGGTTACATTCCGGCCATTGACAGGGGTGCCTGCGGAACGTCCCGCCGGCTGAGAACACACCCTTAGAACCTGATCCGGTTCGTACCGGCGAAGGGAGCTCCGCATGACTTGTCGCACGCAGATGTTCTTCGCCCGCCAGGGCACCACTACTCCCGAGATGCAGCGCGTCGCCGAGCGGGAATCGCTGCCCGTGGACGCGATTCGGGATGAAGTCGCGATCGGCCGGCTGATCATTCCCGCCAACGTCAATCACCTGAAGCAGCGCCTCGATCCGATGGCGATCGGGAAGGTCGCCAGCGTGAAGATCAACGCCAACATCGGCAACTCTGCCGTCGAGTCCGATATCGACGGCGAGCTCGAGAAATTGCACCACGCCGTTCATTACGGCGCGGACACGGTGATGGATCTCTCGACCGGCGGCAACATCGACGCCATTCGCGAAGCGATCATCGCCGCGTCGCCCGTTCCGATCGGAACGGTGCCGGTGTATCAAGCGATCGAGACGGCCGGGGATGTCACCAAGCTGACCGCCGACGATCTGCTCGCCAACATCGAGCACCAGGCAAAGCAGGGCGTCGACTACATCACGGTCCACGCCGGGATTCTGCGCGAGCACGTCGGCCTGGCACTCGGCCGCGTCACCGGGATCGTGAGCCGCGGCGGATCGTTGATGGCGTACTGGATGACGCAGCACGGCAAGCAGAATCCGCTGTACGAGCACTACGACCGGCTGCTCGACATCGCGCGCGAGTATGACGTGACGCTTTCCCTGGGCGACGGGCTCAGGCCGGGGTCGATTGCGGATGCAACCGACAAGGCGCAGCTCGCCGAGCTGACGGTGTTAGGAGAGCTGACCGAGCGGGCGTGGAAGCAGGATGTGCAGGTCATGATCGAAGGGCCCGGCCACATCCCGATGCATCAGATCGAAGTGAACGTGCGGCTCGAGAAGGAGCTGTGTCACGAGGCGCCGTTCTATACGTTGGGCCCGCTCGTCACCGACGTCGCACCCGGCTACGACCACATCACCTCGGCGATCGGCGCGGCGATGATCGGCTGGTTCGGCGCGGACATGCTGTGCTACGTCACGCGCAAAGAGCACCTCGGCCTGCCGAACGCGGAGGAAGTGCGTGAGGGCGTGATCGCGTACAAGATCGCGGCGCACGCGGCGAACATCGCGCGGCGTCGCCCCGGCGCGACGGAGCGGGACGATGCGCTATCCCGCGCTCGTTATGCGTTCGACTGGAACGAGCAGTTCCGCCTGGCGCTGGATCCGGCGCGCGCGCGCGAGCTCCACGACGAAGCCTTACCGGCCGAGTACTTCAAGAGCGCGGAGTTTTGCGCGATGTGCGGGCCGAAGTTCTGCTCGATGCATATCACGCGCGAGATCGAGCGCTCGCTGGGCAAGCGGGAACCGCTGAAGCAGGAGAAGCGGGAGACCGTCGGAGCGGAGTGAATGCGACAGAGGAGTCGACCCGGGACTTCATCTCGCCAAACGAGGATGTCGTTCGCCACAAGAGTCTCGAGGTGACATCCAGATGGTTCTATGTCCCGGGAACCGGCCATTGGGAGCGCGGAATCGGCGAGGAAAAGCTTCGGCGCTCTGATTACCCGATGCTGGCGGTATCGCCCGCACCTTAGAGCCCTAGTCTAGTCTCCGCTCTGCGGAGCGGGCGTGCCCTTCCAGCCCCTCCACGCGGCCGAGCCACGCGGCATCCTCGACGAGCGGCCGCGCCGCGGCACCGTCATCGATGCGCAGCCAGGTGCGCACACGCAGGAACGTGTAGACCGACAGCCCCCCGGTTGACCGCGCGGTGCCGCCCGTCGGCAGGACGTGATTCGGTCCGGCGCCGTAGTCGCCCAGCACTTCCGCGGAGGCGCCGCCGATAAACAACGCACCAAAATGCGCGAGGCGCGGCGCGACCAGGTCCGCATTGTCCAGTAAGAGCTCGAGGTGTTCGGGCGCGAGCGCGTCGCACGCCGCAATTCCCGCTTCTACGGTTGGTACAAGGACAACCCCGCCGTTCGCGAGCGCCTCCCGGGCGACTGCCGCGGTCGGCAGCCCCGCCAGCTGACGCCCGAGCTCCGCCTCGACGCGGTCGGGAAGCGCGGGGTCGCAGGCGATCAGAATCGGCACCGCATCCACATCGTGCTCTGCCTGCGCGAGCAGATCGGCCGCGATCGCCGCGGGAGCGGCGCTGCCGTCCGCGAAGACGACGAGCTCCGATGGCCCGGCAAGCAGGTCGATCGCCACGCGTCCCGAGACGAGCTGCTTGGCCGCGGTGACGTAGCGGTTGCCGGGACCCACGACCACGTCGCACGGAGGAACCGGACCCGCACCGAAAGCGAGCGCCGCGATCGCCTGGGCTCCACCCGCGGCGAGGACGCCGTCGGCGCCGGCGAGCGCCGCGGCGGCCAGTGTGATCGGCTGCGGCTTGGCGCTCGCCACCCAGATCTGCTCGACGCCGGCGGTTCTTGCTGTCACCGCCGTCATGAGGACGGATGAGGGCAACGGATACCGGCCGCCCGGCGCGTAACAGCCGGCTCGCTCAAGCGGCGCGATCCAGTGACCAGCCGTGCCGCCTGGCACCGTGACCGTGACGCTGTCGAGCGCCCGCCGTTGGGCCTCGGCAAACGATCGAATCCGCTCCGTGACGCGCTCGAGGCGTGCGCGATCCACGGCGGGCAGGCCGTCGAGTGCTCGCGTGAGCATGCCGCGTTCGAGAAACAATGCCCCGCCGCGCGGCAGGTCGCCGAAGCGCTCGGCGTGTTCGCGCAGCGCCGCTGCGCCGCCCAGACGAACGGACTCCACGATCGGCGCCGCCACCGCAAAGGCCTCGGCGGGGACGACACCGTTGCGCCGGCTTACCAGCTCGGCCACGCTGCGCTGCAGCAACAGCCGCGCGCTCACGTTTTCCCCACCATCGGACGACGACTGACCGCGCGATGCCGGCGGGCGAGCTCGGCGCGGACGTCGGCCAGGGTTCCGCCACCACGTGTCAACGTCACGAGCGCCATGTAGAGCACGTCGGCAGTCTCGCGCACGACATCCTGCGACGACTCGGCCTGCGCGAGCTCCTCCGCTTCTTCACGCAGCTTCGCCGCAAGCAGCGCGGGATCCGCCAATAGCTTCGTGGTTCCCGAACCGGCAATCGGCCGGCGCTTGCGATCCGCGAGCGCAAGCTCCAGCTCGGCCAGATCGAAGTCGGAGGGCCAGCACGAGCGGCGATTCAGGTGGCAGAAGCCCGCACCCGACTGCCGCACGGTGAAGCGCAGCGTGTCGCGATCACAATCGAGATCCACACGCACCAGCTGCTGCCTGTTTCCCGAGGTTGCGCCTTTCTCCCAAATCGCTTGCCGCGAGCGCGACCAATAGATGCCGCGCCGCTCCGCGACCGCGCGCGCAAGCGATTCCCGCGTGCTCCAGACCAGCCCGAGCGCGCGGCCCGCTTCGTCGCAGACGACCGTGGGCCAGAGGTCGTACGCGATCGGCTTTGCCAGGGGTGCGGCGACGGCGTCGCCGAGCGACAGCAGGCCGGTGTACAGCGCCATGCCCACCTGCGCATCGGCTCCCAGCGCATCGAGCTCGGCAATTTCAGCCGCGGTGGTAATCCCGCCCGCCGCCGTGACGCGCACACCCGCCGCGGCGCGCACGACGGTATCCACCGCCGCCCGATCGAACCCGCCCATCGCTCCTTCCTTGTCCACTTGCGTGAAGAGGAAGCCGCCAACGAGCGGTGCCAGCTCGCGCACGCGCCCGAGCACCGGGATGCCGGTCGAGGTGCGCCACCCGTCCACGACAACCGCGCCGCGTTCGGCATCCACCGCCGCGATGACCCGTTCGCGCGGCAACGCGCTGCAGAATCCCGGTGTCGCGGCGGTGCCGATCATCACCTGCGTCGCGCCCGCATCGAGCCAGCGCCGAGCGGCGTCGAGGTCGCGAATGCCCCCGCCAACGCGGCACGGCGCCCGCCGCACCAGGCTCTCGATCAGCTCGGCGTTCGAGCCCTGACCGAGTGCGGCGTCGAGGTCCACAACGGCCACTTCGCCGGCGACCGAGAACTGCTCCAGACGCTCGACCGGGTCGCCCCCGTCCAGCACGAACTCCCTGCCGCGCCGCAGCTGCACGGCGCGGCCCCGCATGATGTCGATGCTCGGCACGATCATCGCCGCACCTCGATCCCGCGGCCGGCCAGGTCCGCCTTGATCCCGTCCACCGTGTCGTCGCCGTCGTGAAAGACCGAGGCCGCCAGCACGGCGTCCGCGCCCGCGGCGAATGCCGCGGCAACGTGCTCGCGCGTCCCGACGCCGCCGGACGCGACGACGGGAATGCGCACCGCCGCCGACACCGCGCGCAGCAACTCGAGGTCGTGCCCGGTGCGCGTACCGTCGCGATCCCAGCTCGTGAGCAGGATTTCGCCGGCGCCGAGCCGTTCGCCTTCGCGCGCCCACGCAACCGCGTCGGGCCGCGCGGTCTCCCGGCCGCCCAGCACCAGGACCTCCCAGCGCTCCGCGGCGCGCCGCGCGTCGATCGCCAGCACGACGCACTGACACCCGAACGCCCGCGCGAGCTCGGTCAGCAACGCTGGATTTCGTACCGCGGCCGTGTTGACGCTCACCTTGTCCGCGCCGGCCTCGAGCAGTGCTCGCGCATCGCTCACGCTGCGAATGCCTCCGCCCACGGTCAGCGGAATGCCGATCGCGGCGCGCACGCGGCGCACGGTGTCGAGCTGGGTGCCGCGGCCCGCGGCGGACGCCGCGACATCGAGGATGACGATTTCGTCAGCGCCCTGCGCTTCGTAGCGCTCCGCCTGCTCGGCGGGGTCGCCCGCGTCACGCAGATCCTGGAAACGCACGCCTTTCACCACACGGCCGTCCCGCACGTCGAGACACGGAATCAGGCGGGGCCGCAACCGTGACGTCGCAGTCGCGGCAGCCACGGCGGGAGCCGTTCGTCCCGTCAGCCAGCGCTCGAGCAAGGCGGCGCCATAGCTACCCGACAGCTCGGGGTGAAACTGGCACGCGAGCACACTCTGGCGCTCGAGCGCGGCGACGAAGGGAACGCCGTGCGTGGTCCAGGCGGCAGTCCAGCCATCCGGCCGCTCCCGCAGCGCATAGGAGTTTGCGAACGCGGCCACACCATCGGTCACGAAGCGTGCGCCTGGTTCGACGCTCACCTGGTTCCACCCCAGGTGAGGGATCCGGACGTTGGGAGGCAGCCGGCGGCACGTTCCCGCGATCACACCGAGTCCGCGAGACTCGGGCGATTCTTCGCTCCCCTCAAACAAAAGCTGCATGCCGAGACAGATCCCGAGAATCGGCATGCCGCGCGAGGCGAGCTCGGGAATCACGGCGTCGAGGCCGCGGCTGCGGAGCGCCGCCATGCCGGCGCCAAACGCGCCAACGCCCGGGAGCACGAGTCGCTCCGCCTCGCGCACGACGGCGGGATCCGCGCTGATCACGGCAGTCGCCCCGAGCCGCTGCAGCGCCCCGGCGATCGATGCGAGGTTCGCGACCCCCGAGTCCACGATCACGACGTCACTCACGACTAGCCGCTCCGAGTGTGCCCTTGGTGGATGGGACGTCGTCGAAGCCGGACAGCGCGACAGCCTGCCGCAGCGCGAGCGCGGTCGCCTTGAACGCCGCTTCGGCGCGATGATGATCGTTTTCGCCTTTCAGCACATCGACGTGCAGCGTGATCCGGGCGGCAGTCGCGAGCGAGCGCAGCACGTGCGGAATGTTTTCGCACGCGAGCTCACCAATCGTGTCGCGCTGGAGGTCCAAGGCGATGTCCGCAACGGGCCGGCCGGAGAGATCGACCACCGCCCGCGCGAGCGCCTCGTCCAGCGGCGCGAGCGCCCATCCGAAGCGATTCACCCCGCGCCGCTCTCCCAGCGCGCGATCCAGCGCCTCACCCAGCGCGAGGCCGCAATCCTCGGCGGTGTGGTGGTCGTCCACCTGCAGGTCCCCCTCGCACGTGAGCATCAGGTCGAAGCGCGCATGGCGGCTGAGCGAGTCGAGCAGATGGTCGAGGAACCCGATGCCGGTCTTCACTGCAGTCTTGCCCGTGCCATCGAGATCGAGGGTCATGCGGATCGACGTCTCGCGCGTAGCGCGCGTGATGCTGGCAATGCGCGAGCTCATGAAAGCATCTCCTCGAGATCGGTGATTTGGTTGAGAACGCGGGCGGCGCCCGCCTCGGTCAGAGCGGCGCTCGTCGCGACCAGGTCGTCGCCGGGGGCGACGATGCCCAGCGGGACCACGGAAGCCCCCGTGGCGGCGCGAATGTCGTCGGGCGTGTTGCCCACCATCCAGGCGGATCGCACACCCAGTCGTGTGAGCGCGAGGCGCACGGGCGCGGGATCGGGTTTGCGCGCCGCGTCCTCCATACAGACGGTGGCGCGGAACAGGCCGGCGAGGCCTTCGCGCGCGAGGAACCAGCGCGCCTCGTCGCGCGGTCGACCCGTCACGACCGCGAGCGGGAGACGCCGCGCGAGACGCTCGAGCGCCTCGCGTGGCACGATCGACCGTTCGCGCTCGCGCAACCCAGGAGAGCCGTTCGCGCCGAGGTACAGCGCCTGGTAGCGGGTGGTAACGCTGGCGAGCTCAACGGTGCCGCCGCCGGCGGCGATGAGCCGCTGCGTCACGATCCAGTCATTGGTTGCGTCACCGGCGCGCAGCGCGGCCTCAATGTCGTCCATGTTGACCGTCACGCCAAAGGACGCCGCGGTGGCAATCATCGCCGCGCGCTGCGACTCACGGACGTCCGCGAGCACACCGTCGAGATCGAACACGATCGCCTCGGGCGCGAGAACCGCCTCGAGCGCGCGCGTGAGCCGCTCGAAGTCCGCGGGATCGCCCGGCAGCGTAATGCGCAGGCTCGTCTCGAGACCCGCGCGACCGGGGAAGTCGCGCACGAGAATCCCGTGAGCGCCGAGCCCGTCGCGGACGAACGTCGCTCGCGGGCCAAAGTCGGCGAAGACGAAGTTTGCCTGCGAGCCGCGAGCATCGACGCCCCGTGCACAAAGAAGTTGTCGCAGGCTGGCCCGCTCCATGCGGACCTGCGCCACGTGAGCCCGCAACGCGGCGTCGCCGCGTCTCAACTGGGACAGCGCGAGCGCGAGCGATGGCCCGGCGACGGGATACGGGGCGCCGGCGGCGCGCACCACGGCGATCACTTCCCGAGTCCCGACGGCATAGCCGACGCGACAGCCCGCGAGACCCCACGCCTTCGACATCGTGCGCACGACGACCACGTTTCCGAGATCGAGTGCGAGCGACGCGATATCCTCGTCCACGTACTCGATGTAGGCCTGATCGAGCAGCACGAGGGCCTGCGGCACCGCGGCCGCGATCCGCCGCACGTCATCCCGGGAGACGACGCCGCCTGTCGGATTGTTGGGCGACACGATGACCACGAGCGCGATCTGTCTGTCGAGGCGGGCGAGGATCGCTTCGAGGGGGAACACGTCCGTGCGCCACGGCACGCGCACGAGAGGAGCACCGGCGAGCTCGGCGAAGCGCTCCAACATGTCGAACGTCGGCTCGGGCAGCAGCACCGGGCGACCGGGTCCCGCGTACGCTCGGTAGATGCGATCGAGCGCTTCGTCGGCGCCGGCCGTGACGACGACGCGGTCCGGGGTCACACCGACGCGGGCAGCGAGCGCGGTCTCGACTGCCGTGGCCTCGGGGTAGCGGCGCAGCAGCTCCGGATCCAGCGCCGCCAGCTCGGCGAGCAGGGCCTGAGGTGCTCGAGGCCCTTCATTGCTGTTGAGGCGAAGCACGCTCATGGCACGATCTGCGACAGCGTGGAGACTACGACATCGGTGCCACCGGCGGCTTTGACCGCGGGAATGACCTGCGGCAGCAGCTCGCGCGGCACCGCGGCCTTCACCGCATAGCCGCCGTTGCCGAACAACGGCGCGACGGTTGCCTGCCGCATCGATGGCAACACCGAGACGACGGCATCGAGACACGCGGCGGACGCGTTCACTTCCAGCATGACGCGCCGCCGTGCTTCGAGCACCGAGTTGATCAGCAGGACGAGATCGTCGATGTAGCGGCGCCGCCTGGGATCTTCGAAAGCCGCGCGGTTCGCATACAGGCGCGTGGAGGAGCGCATGAGCACGTCCACGATCGTCAGACCGTTCGCCTCGAGCGTCGCCCCGGTCGCGGTGTTGTCGACGATCACGTCGGCATCTTCAGGCGGGAACACTTCTGTCGCGCCGTACGAGCGCACGAACTCGGCACGGACTGCACGCGCGTCGATCCAGCGGCGCGTCAGCCGTTCGTACTCGGAGGCGATCACGAGGCGCCGAGCAGGAAGTCGGCCATTGTCGAGCAGTGCGGCCGGAGCGGCGACGACGAGCTGCACGGGATCGAGTCCCGTATCGAGCAGCTCGACGACATCCACGGCGAGCTCGGCAACCCAGTCGGCCCCGGCAAACCCGACATCGCGGCTGCCGAGCGCCAGCATTTCCACGATGTTCTGCGGCTTGAGCAGTTTCGCTTCGGCTCCCGGCAGCGAGATGTCCGGGCGATAGCCCCGCGCGCTGGGCCGCACGCGAATGCCCGCGTCGGCGAGCAGTGTCAGGACGCTATTCTCCATCCGGCCTTTGGGGAGGCCAAGACGGAAGGGCATGGCGGTTGTGTTCATTTCATCGGCTCCAAGTTCACCGAGCCGGAACTCCCCGAAGAGACAGCGCCGCCCCAAACGCACGACGCCGGCTCTTGGGAAGCCGGCGTCGATCGTGATTCAAGACTTATGCGCCTCCGGCTATCCCCCGTGGACCGAGTGATGATGGTGATGCCGGCGATGAAGCGACGTGCGCATGGGTCGTGATATACCTGAGTAGACGAAAGCCGTCAAGGTAGTCTGCTTACGAACCTGCGGGGCGAGTAACACTCTACTCGCGCGACGCGATCGCGAAGGCGCGCACGGGAAAGCTGCCCATCCCCTTGATGCGCGGCGGGACTGCGAAGAACCGGAAGCTGCGCTCCGGCAGCGCGCCCAGGTTGGTCATGTGCTCGACGATCGCGATGCCGGCGCCGAGCAGGATGGTGTGGGCCGGGCGGCTGCCGTCCTTGTCATCGTCGATGTTGAGCGAATCGATCCCGACCAAGGCCGCGCCCGACTTCGCCAGGTACTCAGCCGCGTCTTTGATAACAAAGGGGTGTTGGCCGGCCGAGTAGGTATCGGTGCGCCAGTGCTTGTCCCAACCGGTGTGAACGAGCACCGCCTTCCCTTTCAGCTCGCGCCCCTGAAATCGAGCGGCGTTGATCGGGCGACCAGGACCGCTCGCGCGAATGAGCACACCAGGCAAGTCCGCCACGGCCTCAAGCTCGTATCCCGCGATATCGCGCCCTTCCGGGTATCGGTGGAATGGCGCGTCGATGTACGTGCCGGTGTTGGCGAGCAGGTCGATCTTGCCGATCTGGAAAGTCGTACCGGGAGCGTAGCGCGCACTCGACGCGTCGCGACTGAGCCAGTCGCTAATGGTTGGCGATGGCAGGCCGCCGTAGGTGACCATGCCATCCTCGATCTCGTGACTCAGATCGATCATGCGGGCCATATGCGCGCCAGTGCTTTCAGGAGCTGACCTTCGGCAGTTGCGCCTTCAGGGGCCTCGGAGAGAACGGTAGCGAGCCGGCGCCGAAGCAGCGGATCGCGCGTCGCCTGAGCGGCAAACTGAACGGTGAGTGGAATGAACCAAGGCGCCTGACGCGCACCCGAGCCCGCGCGCGCGACCGCGGCGTACTGCTCGAAGAGCGCCAGCAAGAACGCGCCCTTAGAGGGAAAGTGCCGGTAGATCGCACCCTTCGTGAACCCGGCGGCGAGGGCGACTTCATCGAGTGTCGCGATTTCAAAGCCCCGCTCGGCGAACAGCTCGAGCCCGGCGGTGACGAGAAGCGCCCGCGTCTCCGCTTTGCGTCGCTGATGAACGATTCCCACGAGTATCCACGATACCTGTCGGGACCAGTGGCGCAAGTTCCGGAGCCTGCGAAGGCGCGATCCGCGATACCTGCAAGTATCGGAGATTCTGAAGGGTCCCTTGACTGAGCTAACTCTCAGTCTAGGTTTGCCATTCGCCGCCCGATCGGCCTCGCTTTCCACTCAGGAGAGGGAATGCCGTACATCATCGCTGAGCCCTGCGTCAACGTCAAAGACCGGTCCTGCGTGGATGTCTGTCCGGTCGACTGCATCTACGAGGGCCCGGACATGCTGTACATCCATCCCGACGAGTGCATCGATTGCGGCGCCTGTGAACCCGAGTGCCCTGTCACGGCGATTTTCCCGGAAGAAGATGTCCCTCCACAATGGAAGGATTACATCGCGAAGAATCGCGATGTTTTCCAGAGCGAGAACCCGCCCGGCAAACCGCAGCGGAAGGGCTCCTAGCCGACTTCGCTGAGAAAATCGCGCAACAGCCGGCTCACGGCCTCAGGCTGCTCCAGTGGTGAGACGTGGCCCGCGCCGGCGACAACCGCAAACCGCGCCCCCGAAATCCGCCGCGCCATCTCACGCATGAGCGGAGCCGGCGCTATCTGATCGTCATCGCCCGCGACCACGAGGACCGGAACTCGGATCTCCCGGAGCAGCGCGGTCGAATCCGGTCGATCGCGCAGCGCGTGCAGCGCGCCGACGATGCCGGGCACAGACTGACGGGCGATCATGTCGCTCACTTCGCGTACAATGTCGAGCCTTCCTTCGTACGTGCCGCGGGCTAGCAGCCTCGGCACCAGCTCGACTGCGACGGCGCGCGCTCCGTCCCGCTCGGCCCGTGCGGCAAGCGCATCCCGGCCGCGCCTGGCCTCCGGTGAATCAGCCTCGGCTTTTGTGTTGCACAACACGAGGGCGTGTACCCGCTCGGGAGCGCGACGTAGTAGCTCGAACGCGACGTAGCCACCCATCGACAGCCCGCAGATCACCGCGCGCGCGATCTTCGCGCGGTCGAGCTCCTGTAGAAGGTCGCTCGCGTAGGCGGCCATGGAGAACTCGGTGTCTTGCTCGGCGCGATTAGCACCGGCGCCCCGCAAGTCGGGCGCGAGACAGTCGCGATCGGACAACGCGGCGAGCTGATGCCGCCACAGGAAGTGATCGAAGGGAAATCCGTGAATCAGTAAGACGGGAACGTGTGCCAAAAAATCGCCCTCCGCATCTGTGCCCTGCGCGACATCAGACTGCTGAACGCTTTCGCTCCGTACGTCGGATCGAGTCGCACGTTATGATCGGCCGCGAGCGCGCGCGCCAGCTCGCCCTCCCGCGTGGGATAGCCGTATCCCGCTCCCATCACATTCACCACACGCACGCGAACAGCCGATTGCGGCACGAGCCACGCGATGCCCGCCCGCCGGAGCAAGGTCACGGCGCGCCGCGCGAGTCGCAGCGTGCGCCAGCGGTTCGCCACGAGTAGCGGCGCGACTCGCGCGCCAATCACCGTGGTCGGCCATCCCAACCACGCGACGCCCAGTGCGATGCCCGCCGCCGTACCTCCGGTGCCGAGTGGGACGACGATGGCGTCCGGCGGTGCGTCGAGCTGGTGCTCCAACTCGAGCGCCGCCAGCAAATGTCCCAGCACGGCGCGCGGCTCGGCTGCGCCACCAGGAATCCAGCGCGGTCGCGCCGCGCCAAGCCGCCGTGCCGCACGCCACGCGCGGACTACAGCCCATGGCAAGGCGAGCACGTGGCGCGCGGCTATGACGACGTCCGCAGTCTCGGCGGTTCGCGCGGCGATGCGGCGGCTCTCCTCCGTCTCGGGCTGCGCGAACACGGCGACCGCCGTTCGATGACCTTCAGCGCGGGCAAGACGCGCCGTCGAGAGACAGTGCGTCGAGCCGCTGCCACCGACCGTCACGAAGGTCGAGCGCGGCGGCACCCCGGCGAATACGAACTCGAGTCCACGAACCTTGTTTCCGCCGGCCCGATCTTCGCGCTTGAGCCAGAGCGCCTCGAGTCCCAACGCCCGAGCAAGCCCGGGCTCGGCCTCGAGCGGTGTTGGCCAGTAGCCAAGACTGCGCGCGGCGAACGCGTCGCGTATCTTTGTGGCGAACGCTGCGGAGCGATCCATGCGAGTTGCTACTGATTATATCCGTCATGCGGCACGTGCCGCCCGCAAATGCGCGGGCGATCCTCTGGGCGGGGCGCCGCAAGCTCCCGATCCCGAGTTCTACCGAACGTTAGCCAAGGCGCTGGAAGAGATCGCCGCCGGGCTGGAGGCGCTAGGAAAGCCGGAGTGAGCGCGCCGCTGTACATCGATACCGCGCCCGAGCTCGCTGCTTTCAGCAACGCCGTGCGGCGCGAGGCCCGTGTCGGGGTCGATACGGAGGCCGCGAGCTTCCATCGTTATCGCGACCGCATCTACCTGCTGCAGATCTCGAGTCCGACGCAGACGGCGCTGATCGATCCCGTCGTCATTTCCGCGGGCGACCTCGCGCCCTTCGGAGCGCTGCTCGCGGATCCGCTCGTCGAGAAGACGTTCCACGACGCCGATTACGACCTGCGCGTCCTGGACCGCGACTACGGCTTCCGGGCGACGCATCTGTTCGACACGCGCATCGCGGCTCAACTCGCCGGCGAACCGGCGATCGGGCTCGCCGCCCTGTTGGAGAAATACCTGGGTGTGAAGCTCGACAAGGAACACCAAAAGGCCGACTGGTCGATCAGGCCCCTGACGCCATCGATGCTCGCGTACGCCGCCGCCGATACCCAGTTTTTGCTCGCGCTGCGCGACGCGCTGGAGCAGCGGCTGAAGGCCTTGGGCCGTTTGGAATGGGCGCGGGAGGAATTCACGCAGCTCGAGTCGCTTGGTTGGACCGGGCCGGCGGGTGGTGGGGACGAGGAGACGTATCTGAGGCTAAAAGGCGCGAAAGGACTGGCTCCGCGAAGCCTTGCTGCGCTTCGACTGTTGCATCGCTGGCGGGAGACTGTCGCTGAGAAAGAAGACAAGGCGCCCTTTCGCATCATCGGCAACGACGCGTTGCTTGGCGTGAGTCGCGCGCTGCCGGCGACGCGTGCCGATCTCACTCACATCAAGGACCTACCAGGCTCGCTGGCGCGTCGCCACGGCGAGGCCTTACTCGATGCGGTCGCGCGCGCGAAGGCACTACGCGAGGCGGAGCTGCCGAGCGTGGTGCGCCGGCCGAGGCTGCCGAAAGATCCCGGATTCGCTGCGCGGCTCGAGCAGGCGAAGGCGGCTCGCAATCGCATCGCCGCCGAGCTGGGCATCGAGGCCGGCGTGCTGGCGGGCAGAACGACGCTGGAGTCGGTAATCCGCGCGAAGCCGCTCACGCGCGCCGCGCTCGAGAAAGTGGAAGGCATCCGTCGTTGGCAGGTCGTTGTGCTGGGCGATGCGCTGCTGCAAGCGGTCCGCTAGAACCCCATCATCGCGCGAATCTTCGGATCGATCCGCTCGGGCGTCCAGTACGGCTCCCAGACGACATCGATGTCGACGTCCTTCACACCCTCGATGGCGCGCACGACCTTGTAGATGTCGTTCGTGATCATCGGCCCGGCCGGGCAGCCCGGTGACGTCAAGGTCATCGTGACGCGAACCAGACCATCATCGACTTCGACGTCGTAGACGAGCCCGAGGTCGATGATATTGAGATCGAGCTCGGGATCTTTCACCTGGCGAAGCGCCTGGCGGATCGTTTCAGCGTTCAGTACGGCAGTCGTCACGACGCGTTCTCTCCCATCAGCGAACCTAGCGAGCCGGGATTCCCCGCACCAGACAGTGCCGCCGCAGCGCGATCCAGGCGTAGATCCGGCGGGCGAGTGGCAATACCCCGGGGATTCGAAACGGCACCGCTAACCAGCGCTTGCCTGGCAACAACCGGAGCAGCTCGGGAACGGCGTCCGCGCCGGCATAGACCGCGCCACTCGGCAAAATCACATGCATCGCGGCCGCGAGCGCCGGAAGGGCGATTCCAAAACGCGCGACGCCGGGTCCGTCCTGGAACGGCACGAAGCGGAGCACGTGTTCCCGGTCCCAGCGAAGCAGCAGCGTCACCGCCTTCCGGCACACGCCACATTCGCCGTCGTAGATCAGCGTCGGCTGCGCGGCCTCAGCGCGCGAGGCCATCGATGGCGCGCGCGGCGGCGTCGGCCACCTCGCCGCGCACCGTTTTCAGCTTTGTGAATGATCCACGGACTCGTGGATCGAACGCGCGATTGGTCAGCAACAGTACGAACACATCACGGTCGGGATCGATCCAGAGCGAAGTCCCGGTCCAACCCGTGTGCCCGTAGCTGTGAGGCCCGAATAATTTCCCCGCGCTCGATGTTTCTTCGCCGGTCGGCAACGCTTCCCAGCCGAGCGTGCGCGCGCTGACGCCGCGGCGAGCGGGCACCGCAACCCGCGTGAACTCCTCAACCGTTTCCTTCTTCAAAATCCGCGGGCGACCGGGGAGCGCGCCCTGATTCAGCATGAATTGCGCAAAGCGCGCGAGCGCGCGCGCGGTCGCGAACAATCCCGCGTTTCCCGAAACCCCGCCGAGTCTGCCGGCGCTCGGGTCATTGACGACGCCCGCGATCGGATGGCCGTGCCAGAGGTTCGTGGGTGCGGTCCGCTTCTCGAGCTTCTTGGATGGCCGAAACAACATCTCCTGATCGAGTCCGAGCGGTGCATAGACGGCGTGCGTGACGAAAACGTCGAGTGGCTGGCCGGTCACACGACGCACGATCTCGCCCAACAGAATCGCATTGAGATCCGAGTACACCATGCGCGTTCCGGGTGGACTGACCGGGACCGTCGTCAATACCATCAGCAGCGCGGCGGCGCTGTCGCGCGCCTCGCGCAGGGGCAGCGTCGGCCTGAGCCCCGACGTGTGCGTCAGCAGGTGTCGCACCGTAATTCCCGCGGTCCCAGGACTATTGAACTCCGGGATGTAACGGACGACGGGACTATCGAGCACGACTTTTCCCTGCTCGACCAGCAGCATCAGCGCCGGCGTGGTCGCGGCGACTTTGGTAAGAGACGCGACATCCCAAAATGTGCTGTCGACGCTTACTGATGGGCTCGCGTTCCCCCAGGTGAGGTGGCCATAACCCTGCGCGTACAGGATCGTGTCATGTCGACCGACGATCAGTGCGGCGCCCGGATAGACGCCGCGCCGCATGCCGCCAAGCACCGCGGTATCGAAGGCCGCGACCGCCGGGCTCTGCACCAACGTAAGCAGCAGAGCTACGACCAAATGCCTGGAATCCGCCGGCTGCAGGAGGGGCAGCGTCCGTCGGGTCCGACGCGCTGCTGTTTGATGACGTAGCCGTGACGCTCGATCAACTTATCCCCGCAATCGGGACAGTACGTGTGTTCCCACCGGCCGACCCGGCCAGGCAGGTTACCGGCATACACGAATCGCAGGCCCGCCCGGGTTCCGATCTCACACGCCTGCAGGAGGGTGGCCGCGGACGTGTTGTCCGGCTCCATCATCCTGTAATCCTTATGGAATGCCGTGACATGCCAGGGGATCTCCGGTGAGACTGACGCGATCAGCTCCGCGGCGCGCGTGAGCTGCGACTCGTCATCGTTGAATCCCGGCACGATCAGGGTGACGATCTCGAGCCAAAAGCCGCGTTCGTGCACCATTCGGATGGCGTCGAGGACATGCTCGAGGACGCCACCCAGCTCACGGTAGCGCCGATCGTCCATCGCCTTGAGGTCGATCTTGTAGCAATCCGTCCATGGCCGGATGTAGTCCAGGACCTCAGGCGTCGCGTTGCCGTTCGAGATGAACGCTGTCTTGAGCCCGGCCGGCCGGGCCACTTTGAAGACGTCCACGGCCCATTCGGCCGTGATGAGCGGCTCATTGTAGGAAGAGCCGACCATCCGCGCGCCTTGCCGCAGTGCCAGTGCAACCAGCGCGTCCGGCGTGACATCGGCGGGCATGACGCCGGCCGACTGGTCGCGCAGCGCCTGGGACGTCAGCCAATTCTGGCAATACCCGCAGTGGAAGTCGCAGCCCAGCATCCCGAAGGTCAACGTGTCGCTGCCCGGTAGACAGTGAAAGAAGGGCTTCTTTTCGGTCGGATCACACTGCAGCGCCGCAACATATCCGGCGGGCGCATAGAGCGTTCCTTCCTTATTGAAGCGCACCTTGCAGATGCCCCGCCGATCCGGCTTCACGAGGCAGCGGTGGCCGCACGCAAAACAGCGCACCGCCCCTCCGGCGAGCTTCTCGATCAGCTCGGCTTCACGCACACGCGTGTCGAGGTTTTGCGCCAGCGAAGCCGACGGCGCGGTGTGACTCAGGAACGAGGTGATGTGGCGAGGACTCAGCGCAAACTCCCCGGCGTCAGCTGATACAATAGCAATACCGTGCGGACGTCGCGGTCCGAGAGATCGCGCACCCGGGTCATCGGGAACATCATGTCGGTCGAGTCCTTCGAGTGGTCGAGGCCGAGGGCGTGGCCGATCTCGTGGGTGGCGACGATGCGCACGTCTTCGGGAGTCATGGGCCGGCCGTCGGGATCGAAGGTCGCGAGGGTGATCACCGCGCTCTGGATGCGGCCGTCCTGATCCCAGGTGACGTCCGTCTGGCCGGTCCGTTGGATTTCGAACTGGATCCGCCATTTGACGACGACTTCGGCGTCCGATGAATCCGTGGTGAAGTCGAATCGCACCGGCACGCCGGCGTTGGTCCACGTCGCGAAGCTGCTGCGGATCTGATCGAGAAATGCGGGCTGGAAATTCGCGGCATGGGTGGGGGCGAACCACACGCGCACGGGCGACGTCGTCCGATTTTCCCACCGCCGCAGCATGGAATCGCCGCTCGCTTCCAACATCTCGCTCAGGTACGTCGAGTTTCCGCTCGCCCGAATCCGCCGGCGTGTCTCCGACCGGGCGAGGAGATCGATGTAGGTGAGCTCGCGGCCATCGGGGCCCACCGGCGGCGGCGGCGGTACGTCGCCGCCCTGCGAAGTCGTGGTCCCCGTCGGTGCCGTCTGGACAGCGGGATTGGGCGGAGGAATCGGCGGCGGCTCTGCGATGCGGAGCGGCTCATGGGACGTCGCATCCGGCACGACGCGCGCGGCCGGCCGAAACGCGTCCCAGAAAACAAAGAGAAGGATGAGCACCGCAGCGGCGGTGATCATTCCGGTGAGTCTGCGCTCCACCATGCGCGCAATATGCGAAGATCGGAGGTCGCGCCGCTAGCTTTGCACTCTGCACGTCCCTATGATTGTGGCCCGCATGTGCTTGGATCATAGGTGATCGCATTACCCGCGAGACAGCTCGTCCGCTGGCGCGTCTGGGTCATCGCCGCGTGGGCGATCCTCGCATTGTTGTTCGTACCCAAAGCCGCGCACGTGCAGCGCGTGCTGGCCGTGCGCGGCACGACCGTCGAGCAGACCGAATCCGCTCGGGCATCACAGCTCATTCGCGAAGCCTTTCCAAACCCGATCGCCGAGTACGTCGCGATCGTGGTACACGGGCCGGTGCGGTATACGCATCCGCGTTTCGTCACCGTGCTCGATTCGATCTCCGCGGCCCTCGCGCGCCAGCCCTACATCAGCCAGGTCGTTTCCGTCCGCACGATCGGTGAATCCACGTTCGTCAGTCACGACCGCCATACGACGTTTCTGATCGCTGCGCTGACGCCCGCGAGTACGCGTGACGTGAGCCATACCGTCGTGCCGGATCTGCGCGAGACGGTGACGGGCGCGCTCGACCGCCTGCCCCGCGCCGCTGGATTCGACGTGATGGTGACGGGAAATCCGGCGCTCGACTACGACGTCCGCACGATCAGCGGCGAGGACACCCGGCGCGGCGAGGAGCGGGCGTTGCCGCTGACGCTCGCTGTCCTGGTGCTCGCGTTCGGCGCACTGGTCGCAGCAACGCTGCCGATCATCGTCGGCATTCTCGCGATCACGATCGCGCTCGGCATCGTCGCGGTCGCCGCGCAGTTCCAGACGATGTCGGTGTTCGTCCTGAACATCACGACGATGGTGGGCCTTGGCGTCGGCATCGACTACTCGCTGCTCATCGTCACGCGGTTTCGCGAAGAATTGAACCGCGGCCTCGCCCCCCTCGACGCCGCCGCGCGCACCATTCAGACCGCCGGCTCGGCCGTCGTGACGTCTGGCCTGACGGTCGTGGTTGGATTCGCGGCGCTGATTTTGACGCCGCTCACTGAGACCCGGTCGGTGGGCGTCGGCGGGTTGATCGTCGTCGCCGTGGCCGTGCTGCTCGCGACGACGTTCTTGCCCGCGGCGCTGGCGATTTTGGGACGCGACATCGACCGCCCGAAATGGCTCGCGCGATTGCTCGCCTGGATCCACACGCCGCAGGGTTGGGAACGTTGGGCGCGGTCGCTCGGCCATCACCCGTGGCGCG
>Ga0070730_10001795_pt1 | contig 20165 bp, 19 predicted proteins | sample Coa_R1_3_FD_66447 | JGI IMG/M metagenome (GOLD analysis project Ga0070730, IMG submission 66447) | Surface soil microbial communities from Centralia Pennsylvania, which are recovering from an underground coalmine fire - Coalmine... | ecosystem: Environmental > Terrestrial > Soil > Unclassified ... | reverse complement strand
GACCAGGTGTTTTTCAGCGATGGCCATGGCAACCCGGCAACACCGGCAGCTGCCAACATCTACAATCCTGATCCGCAAGCTGGAACGCTCAATCTCTATACGCATCGCGCGCAGTGGTTCAATTGTTCAGACGTGAACCAGCCCGGCATCGCCGCAATCACGAATTATCTCAATGCGCTACCCTATGCGTTAGAGACGAAATGCGGAGCCGGCGAGTATTGGCAGGCTGTCAACGTCAACCCGGCATTCACGCCTCAAGGAACGGTGCAGAAGGGTCTCGTCGTTCCGCCGACAATGCAACGGAGCATCGGCGACGTGCTAAGCGCCAACAACATTCCCTGGAAGTATTATGGCGGCGGTTTTAACGCCTCTGGAACCACCAGCCCATTCAACGGGAGCTATTGCAATATCTGCAACCCGTTCGAGTATGAAGCGAACTATCCCAGCATGGTGGCAGGTCACATGCGGGACGTCACCGATCTTTTCACAGATCTGACCAACGGCACTCTTCCCGCAGTTTCCTATGTGAAGCCGGACGGCCTGATGGACGGCCATCCCGCTTCCTCGAAATGGACTCTGTTCGAGGCCTTCGCTCAGAACATCGTTGAACTCGCGCAAAGCAACCGGGAACAATGGGCCGAAACCGCGATCTTTATCACTGTGGACGAAGGCGGCGGCTATTATGACTCGGGCTTCATCCAGCCTGTTGATTTCTTCGGGACAGGTCCACGCATTCCTATGATCGCCGTTTCTCCTTTCTCGACTGGTGGTCATGTCAGCCATGTCTATAACGAGCATTCTTCGTTCGTCAAGTTCGTCGAACGGAACTGGATGCTCCATACCACGCTCAGCACCCGCAGCCGCGACAATCTGCCCAATCCGCGCCTTGATGACGACAATGTGTATGTTCCTCGGAACATGCCGGCCATCGGCGATTTGTTCGACCTGTTCGACTTTGATCATCGTGATCATGATCGTGATCATGACCACGACCACGATCGTGATTAGCCCGATGGGTTAGCCTCGGCGAGGCCCTTGGTCGTTCACGACTGAGGGCCTTTTAAGGTTTAGGACCGCACGGCATTCCTTGAAAGCCAGGAGAGCACTTCGCCAGCGTGGGTGTTCGGCGGGAAAACCGGGTAGAAGACATGCGCGATCTGCCCTTGTCGCAAAATGAGCGTGAGCCGTTTGATGAATACCTTTTCGTTGATTTCAAAAGTTGGAAGATTCAGCGCCCGGGTCAAGGCCAGATCACTGTCGCTGAGCACATCAAAGGGAACATGCAACCTCTCGACCATTGCACGCTGCTCTTGGGTCGTCTGTGTGCTGACTCCTAACACTTCGGCTCCCAGCTTGCTCATCTCCTGATAATGATCGCGGAAGCTGCAAGTCTCGGGCGTGCAGCCTCGCGCCCCGGGAATTGTGTCCCACCCGGGAGGCAGCGGCTCGCCGGGCGTTCCGGTCATGGGATAACAATAAAGGACCGTGGTGGGCGACGTGATCTCAGCCAGATTTAGTGATCGTCCCGAAGTGGATTGAAGCCAAAGCGACGGCACGTGCATACCGGGAAGATGCCGGCAGGCGCCATCGTCGACAGGAACAGGAAGATTTTCAGGAAGTTGCCCAAAGTTCGTGGCCGTTGTGTTGCTCAAGAGTTCCCTCCGATCCCATTGTAAATCGATGGAGATTCTCAACGCCGCCGAGGGCAACCAGAAAATCTTGCATACATCAATGCCTTCAAGCACTTGGCATTGCAGTTGCTTATGAGCGAGGTACACCATGTTCTGAAAGCCGAACAAAAGCAAAAAAGTTGTTGACAAATTCTTTTTCGGAGTACATTTGTCCTACCCCCAAAACAGCCCAAACGATTTCCTATGCCCATGCCTTTTTCTGAATGCGATCCCGGCCTTGGTGGCTTGCAGTTTCTAGTGGTCAGCAGCGACTACAACACGCTGAGAACTTTTACCGCTGCGGCCCAGGAGCTGGGAGGCCAGATGGATTCAACCCCCAGCCTTACCACCGCCAATCGTTTTGTCCAGCGCTACCGGCTGGATGGAATTGTCGTTGATATGCAAATGCAGGGCGCACTGGATTTTATAGAGACCGTCCGTGAAGGCAACTCCAACCGGTCTTCTATCATTTTTGCCTGCGCCGGCGTTCCCCTGGAAGAGAACTCAGCCATCCGCGCCGGCGCCAATTTTGTTTTCCACAAGCCATTCTCGGTGGAAAAGATACTCACCCTGCTCTCCGCTACAGCCCCCGCGCTGGAAGAAGAGCACCGGAGTTATTTTCGTCATCAGTTGGTGGTGCCGGTCAGCATTGATTACGATGGCGTGCAGCACCGGGCGCTGACCGCCAACCTGAGTGAAAATGGGATGGCGATCCGCTCCTTCCGTCTTTTTCAGGCTGGCACTCCCATAGGCTTTTCCTTTCAATTGCCCTCCGGTCCGGTAGTCAAAGGCCAAGGCGAAATTGTCTGGACAGACGCTGGAGGCTGCGCCGGTATTAAGTTCAGCAACCTTTCCGGCTGTCTCCAGAAGGAGTTCGTCGAATGGCTCGACCGCAATTCGATCTTTCAACGTTAGCCGGCACGAGATAGCAGCCCTCCCCCACCCCCGCTCTCTTGAACGAAAGCATGGTCTGCGAAGATTTTCCTTGTCGCAAATTTGATCCGCCAAACCCCCAATCAGATTTTTCTCTGCGCCCTCTGCAATGCTAACAATCAAATTCTTGCCAAGCCGCAACGGAATTTGTCAAACCGCATTCAGATCAGCGGTGTCAGTGGAGATCAGTGGTAGCAGGTATTGATCCGCGTTCCTCCGCGGTAGAAAAGGTTTTGTTTGTGGCTCTGCGCCCCTCTGCGTTTCTCAGCGATCTCTGCGGTTGTGATTTTGTTCTGACTTTCCTTTGCGCTCTTAGCGTCCGAACTTTGTTCCAAATGTTCCAAATTCCAAAAAGGGAACTTCCCCAATTTGTCGTCTACAGAGATTGAAAACAGGAGGCTTTAACTATGCGTACTCTTAGTATCAATATCCGTCGGGCATGCTCCAGGCTGGTACTGCCTTGGCTCATGATTTGGGTCGCGCTCGGAACGCTTGCCGGCGCGCAGGAAAAACCGCCGTTTATTGAACCCTCAGAGCACGTCCATGCGAAGGCCCGTGTATTGGAAGAAACGCAACCCAACCAGCACGGCAAATGGGAGACCCTGGATACAGAGATGCCGATCAATCCCGTGCATGTGGCTCTTATGCACACCGGGAAGGTGCTGGTGATCGCCGGCTCCGGCAACGACGACAAGAACAAGAGGTTCGATGCCGGTGTTTGGGACCCCCAAAGCCAAACGATTCGAACATTTGTGCTCGGGTGGGACATGTTCTGCAACGGCATGGTGATCTTGCCTGATGGAAGGCCCTTTGTCCTGGGTGGCACACTGAAGTATGACAGTCCGTGGATTGGAGAGCCGCGCACCGCCGCTTTTGATCCCGCAACGGAAAAATTCATTGATTTGGCGAAGATGAGCGGAGGCCGTTGGTATCCCACGGGCACCGTGCTCGGCGATGGTTCGGTGATGGTCGATTCAGGCTTGGATGTGGGATCGCTCAATCACACCGTCCAGATTTACAAAGGTACGACTTGGAGCGCGGCCGGGAGTTCGTTTCCCGGAATGCCGCTCTATCCCCGCCAGACCCTGCTGCCCAACGGAAAAGTCTTTGAGTCGGGAGCCAATCCTGATTCCAGAATCTATGACCCAGCTAAGCGCCAGTGGAGCGACCCTGTCGCCACAACCAAGTTCGGTAACAGCCGTGATTACGGCACTACCGTTCTTCTGCCCTTGACTCCTGCGAACGACTACAAGCCCCGAGTGATGATCCTGGGGGGTGGATTCAATCTTGGCGATCCCGTCAACCAGGTGGTGACCAACACCACCGAGATCATTGACTTGTCTGCCGCTACGCCCCAATGGCAGTTTGGTCCCGTCATGTCCGGCCCTAGGGTGCAGTTGAATGCCACGATCTTGCCCGATGGCAAGGTGCTGGTGTCAGGAGGGTCGGCAAAAGATGAGAATGGCGGTACTGCGAACCGGCAGGCGGAGCTCTACCAACCCAACACCAACAATTTCAGTCCGGCCGGCACGATGGAGTTCCCGCGCCTTTATCACTCCAACACTCTGCTGCTGCCGGATGCAACGGTGCTCGCTGTGGGTGGCAATCCCGCCCGCGGCGACTATGAAGCCCATATCGAGATCTATTCCCCGCCCTACCTGTTTGACAATAACGGCAATCCCGCCAGGCGTCCGGCCATCAGCCAGGCTCCTGCTGCCATTCAATACGGCGCCTCCTTTGCTGTAAGGAGTGCCGAGGCAGCGGATATTGACTCTGTCGTGCTGATTCGTCCCGGGGCCGTGACCCATGCTTTCGATATGGAGCAGCGGCTCGTGGGCCTCTCGTACACAAAGGCAGCCGGTGTGCTCAACGTCAAAGCGCCATCCGGTGGCAATATCGCTCCTCCGGGCTATTACCTTCTATTCATCGTGAACTCGGCAGGCGTACCCTCGATAGCCAAGTTCGTGTACTTGAAGTAAACGATTGGAGAACGGGGAGTTGTAACCGTAGCGCGGCGGAGCCATAACCAAACCAAAACCAAAGCAACCACAAAGGGACACGAAAGGAAAACAAGAGCAAATCAAAACATCACCGCATGGGTCGCTACGGTTTCTTGCAGTCGGCTTGTTTATCATCCTAGCCTGGGCGCGGAGAAGAACAGAGAGCGTAGGTGAACTGATTCCACTGATGGGCGCCAGTCCGGCGCAGCCGGACGAATGAGAATAGCCCACCGTTTTAACGGTGGGAGAGCTATGCAGCCATACCAAAGTCTCCCTTCAAGGGGGACGACTGAAAATCGCCACGGCCGGCAAGATTTCAGCACATCCCCAGAGCGGAAGGGCTAGAGTACGCCCCTAAGGAAACTTGGAACGGGTGTGCGACATAAAGTGAAAACTAGGCTCTAACCACCATGATTTTTGGATACCACCAGCCAGCGAAGCTGGCGACATTCTTCTAGCCCACAACGCAAGTTGTGGGTAAAGGAGACAGAATAGAGCAAGCTGGCGAAGCCAGCGACATAGTGGAGTTTCCTCAAAATCGTCACTTTCATGTCGCACCCACCGGTAATAGCGTTTTTGTAATATACTATGGTATATACCCGTTGAGATCAGGAGCATCCTAATGGCGCGTACAGCAAAACTGTTTCGTAACGGCCGAAGCCAGGCAGTCCGCCTACCTTCGGAGTTCCGCTTTGAGGGCAAAGAGGTCTTTATCCGGCAAGACCCTGCCACGGGAGATGTAGTCCTGTCACGACGGCCCGATTCATGGCAGAGCTTTTTTGAGATGGCAGACCAGGTCAATGTGCCCCACGACTTCATGACAGAGCGCCGCAATCAACCACCGCAGATACGCAAGTTATTCTGATGGCGATCCTGTACCTGCTCGACACCAATACTGCAAGCTATATCATCAAAGGGAATATTCCTGCCGTTCGCCGCCGCCTGCTGCGAGTTCCCATGGCGCAGGTCGCAATCTCCTCGGTGACTGAAGGCGAATTGCGCTACGGAATAGCGCGCCGACCTGGAGCCACACAGTTGCAGACAATCGTCGAGGAATTCCTCATCCGGGTCGCGATCCTGCCTTGGGATTCGGACGCAGCCCGCCAGTATGGGAATTTGCGCGCCAGCCTCGAGAGTGCAGGGCAGCCGATGGGCAATCTCGACCTGATGGTTGGCGCACATGCCTTGAGTTTGGGCGCCATCCTGGTTACCAATGATCGAGCGTTTACCCGAATCAAGAAGTTGAAGGTAGAAGACTGGACAACTTAATCTTCCGTATATTCTTATGCAAATCAGATTGCCCGAAGAATGGACACGGAAAGATGCTGAAGACAGGGCCTCGAAACCCGGTTCCAAGAAACCTGGTTCTGCAAACCGATAGCTACAAGTTCACCCACTGGAAGCAATATCCTCCGGGCACTCAATTTGTTTACAGCTACCTGGAGTCCCGTGGTGGCATGTTTGATCAGACTTTGTTTTTCGGGCTCCAATATTATTTGCTCGAGTATCTCTCAGGCCATGTGGTCGACGAGCAGGATGTCCGCGAAGCCCAGCACTTTGTAGACCACCACATCGGCCCCGGCATGTTCAATTCTGAGGGATGGATGCATATCGTCCGCGAACATGGTGGCCGCTTGCCGGTGGTCATCAAAGCAGTGCCCGAAGGGACGCTGGTGGACGTGCATAATGTCCTGGCCACCATTGAAAACACCGATCCGCTCTGTTATTGGCTGCCGAACTATCTGGAAACGTTGCTGCTCAAGGTCTGGTATCCGATCACCGTGGCTACGCTCTCCCATGCCATCCGCAAAGTTTTTCTTGCAGCGTTACAGCGCTCCGGTGACCCCGCTCTCATTGATTTCAAGCTGCACGATTTTGGCTACCGGGGAGTATCCAGCGAAGAAACCGCCGGCATCGGCGCTGCCGCCCACCTGATCAACTTCAAAGGAACCGATACGGTCGCCGGAATCCGGCTGCTGCAGCGATTTTATGGTTCAAGTGAGATGGAAGGCTTCAGCATCCCTGCGGCCGAGCACTCCACCATTACCGCCTGGGGGCCGGAGAACGAAGCGCAGGCTTATGACAACATGCTCTCCCAGTTTCCTGAAGGCTTGGTCGCCGTAGTCAGCGATTCCTACAACGTGTATGAGGCGTGTGAAAAACTATGGGGCGAGAGGCTGCGCCAAAAAGTACTGGAGCGCAACGGCACCCTGGTCGTCCGTCCGGATTCGGGTAATCCCAAAGAAGTAGTGTTGAAAGTGCTGGAAATCCTGGGACAGAAATTCGGCTCAGAAATCAACAGCCAGGGCTACCGCGTTCTTCATCCTAAGATACGGGTGATCCAAGGAGATGGAGTCAATTATTGGACTATCCAAGACACGCTGGCCGCGCTCAACCGCGCCGGATGGTCAGCCGACAATATCACCTTCGGCATGGGCGGAGCGCTCCTGCAGCAGTTGAACCGCGACACTCAGAAGTTCGCCTTCAAATGCTCTTCCATCACGGTCAATGGCCAGGACCACGATGTCTTCAAAGACCCGGTCGATGGGCACGACAAAGCCTCCAAGCGCGGACGGTTAGCGCTGCATTTCAAAAACGGCAGATGGTCCACCGAGCGTTCGCGCAAGAACACGGTTGATCCCGAAGATCATTTGCGAACAGTCTTTCAGAATGGTGAGCTGATCGTGAATCAGACCGTAACAGAGATTCGGAAGCGTACCCGGGCATGAGCGAACCAAAAACTCTCTCTAAAACAAAATCGTCATCCCGAAGGCCGTCAACGGAGCGCGCGTTCTCTTCAGCGCGCGTAGTAGGCGTGAGGGACCTTGCGTTGTGATTGCATCTTCCGGTACGTTCGGAGTCTATCCATCTATTTCCTGTAGTTTACTAGGACTCTCTGGAGAGAAGCGCCTGTACATCCCCCAAATCAGGCTCGTCCCATGTAAGTAACTGATTATGCATGGAATATCACGCATGTCCCAGGCTTCCTCGGGGTCCGCATGATGGATCAAAGGTTATTCGGGCAGAATACAGCATAGTTGCCCCACAATAATGGGCTTCCGCAAATGGATTTAAAGTGAAATTACGCCTAAAGCCTGCTAAACTTCAGCCGATATATATCTTGCGTCGTACCTTGGGGGAGGGCGATGCGGGAGGGGCGGTACACCTTAACAGGAGTGCCGCCCTTTTTCATTTGTTGTTTCCTGGTAGCTTCAAAATCCAGTCCGCATTTCTCAAAAAGCTCAATTCGGCCTTTTAGGAAACACTTGCCCGTCGTGAATCATGAACTGGGCTGAACATGCGGACGAGCCGCAGATTACGGGGACCAGCCCGCTCATCTGCCGCCGGGTTATCAGCCCCAGAGTTCCGCACTCCGGGCAGGATAGGACCGCCCAGTAAGGGTCCTCTGGCTCACCAACCTGGCCTGCATTCTCGAGAATAAACAAGCTCCCGGGCTCCATTTGCTCGGGAATCCACTCTGTAAGGATGTTAAGCTCCGCCACCATATTCAGCCTCCGATCTCATAACCAAAGAACGTGCGCGGTCATCTGCGTTGCGCGTTCCGGTTATGAACTCCTTCTCCTGCGCCCGTTGTGGGCCGCCTGTGCCTGGGCTGGACGGCGGCTGACGATTTCGGCGCGTACCTCCCGCACTGCGTCGCTCAGGCAGATGCCAAGCAACGGCTGGCGGGAGTTTTTCAGAATGTCAATCACTTGCCGCTGGGAATTCTCCAGGTAGATACGTTTGCCGTCGGTCAGGAGATGATAGTCAGCGCCGTTGCCTACTGCCTCCACCAACCGCCGCCCAAATTCCTTTTGCAGAAATTTCATGATGCGGCGAACTCGCTGGAGCGGTATTCCCTTGCGGCGGAGAGCGCAAATGACGGCGATTTCAGTCAAGTCCTCCCCTGAATAAAGCCGCCTGCGGCCCTCGCGTTGCGGGACAACCACCTTGCGCTCATCCCACCATTGCAACTGGCGCGGCGTAATGCCGGTCAATTTCACCACCTGCGCCGATGTAAATCTTTGTTCCATCTCTATCAGGAAATGTTTAAAACATTTCCCAGCCTCAATGTTTCGATTGTAGGAGCAGAAGAGTGAATGTCAAGATATTTTCGTGTTAGCAAATTGGGTGATGGAAGGACTTGAAGGATTGGGTAACTGCGTAATCTGGTAATTGGGTAATTTTATCCGCCACCCACAAAGTGGACTACTTCGAGTTTATCTCCATCCTTAAGCGGGGTGGCCTGCCATTGTGTACGCGGGACGATCTCCAGATTGAGTTCAACCGCCACTCTATCCGGCTTCATGCCCAGGTGCTCGATAAGCGCCGTAAGGGTAAGACCGTCAGCTAGATCACGCTGCTCGCCATTGATTTGCAGTTTCATTTTGTTCTGGCCCTTGCCTTGATCGTCGTGCATTAAACTCTGACTGTTCCGGCCATTTGCTAATTCTCGATTTGGCTGAATGCTGACGGCTGAGTGCTGAGTGCTTCTTCAATACCCCCTCTGCTTATCAACCTCGTAGAGCAACGGACGCCCTTCCAGAAACCGGGTCAGGTTCTCGACGATCAGGTAATAGTGCCGCTCCCATAGCTTGTCTGTCACTGCGGCAGTATGGGGCGTGATCAACAGATTGTCGAGGGACCAGTAGGGCGACTCGGGGGGTAAAGGCTCTTCGACAAAGACATCCAGTGCCGCGCCCCCAATGCGGCGGCCTTGCAGTGCTTCCAGCAGTGCAGCGTCGTCGACGAGAGGGCCGCGTCCGACATTCAACAGGTAGGCGTCGGGCTTCATTTTTGCAAGCCGTGCCTGGTTGATGATTCCGGTGGTTGCCGGTGTGACCGGGGTGCAGAGCAAAACATAATCCGCCTGCGGCAGCACTTCATCCAACTGATTGGCCCCATAAACGGCGTCTACGCCCTCCGCGCCCTTGGCGGGATTCTCTCGAACGGCCAACACCCGCATCCCCAATGCTTTGGCTCGGGCGGCAAATTCACGACCGATGCCACCCATGCCTACGACAACCACGGTGTCACCGGCAACTTCTCGCGGGCGAGGATGTTCGTGCCACAGCTTCTCCTGCGCCCACTCTTGCCTGGACTGATATCGGACGCATTGAGGAATTCGCTTGGCCAAAGCCAGCACCAGCGCGATTGCATGTTCCGCCACCACCGGACCATGGATCTCACGAGAATTGGTGACCATGACGCGGCTTTTGATCAGTTCCGGAAACATGAGCTGATGGATGCCTGCCGCGGGCGAATGGATCCACTTGAGCTTGTGCGCCTCCAGAAACTGCTGCGGCTTGATCGACCAGCCAATCAGGATATCGGTGTCCCCGATTTCCTGGGGAACGCGATCGTAATTAGGAAGATGCACCCACTTGATCTGAGGAAAAGCGCTTTGCAACCGTCCCACCAGCCACGCAGGCGCCTGCCAAAGTTCAAAGGGATGATAGTGGACGATCAGGATTTTCATTGAGCAATCCGCAAGTCATGGCCAGTCATGTCTTTGGGTTGCTCGAAACGCAGCATCCCGAGAATAGTCGGGGATATGTCCTGAAGCGAGCCACCCGCCCGCAGGGTGGTCCGGCTGGCGTCTTCGCTGACCACGATGAACGGCACAGGGTTGGTGGTATGAGCGGTATGAGGGCCGCCCGTGGCCGGATCAATCATCATCTCCGCGTTGCCATGATCCGCGGTCACCAGCATGGCGCCTCCGCGCTGCCGCACCGCATTGTAAATCTCTCCCAGGCAGGCATCTACGGTCTCGACTCCCTTGATTGTAGGTGGAATTTTGCCGGAATGGCCCACCATATCGGCATTGGCAAAGTTTACGATTACTATGTTGAAGGCAGAATCATTCACGGCCTTCACTACAGCCTCCGCGATTCCGGCCGCCGACATCTCCGGCTTCAGATCATACGTGGCCACTTTCTGCGAGGGCACCAGGATGCGGTCTTCACCGGCAAAAGGCTTCTCCACGCCGCCGTTGAAAAAATAGGTTACATGGGCGTACTTCTCCGTCTCAGCCACGCGCAAGTTCCGCAGATCGCGCTCAGCCATCACGTTGGCTAGGATATTTTTCAAAGAATCCGGAGGCACCACGTGGGGCAAGGTGAACTGTTTGTCGTACTGGGTCATGCAAACATATTTCAGCTTTTTGGGCACGCGGTGGCGGGGGATGGCGGCATCCAGAGCTTCAGCATCCGGCAGGTCACGACCCTCTTGGGCGGTGAAACCACTCTCGCGTGCGAGGCAGCGCGTGATCTGGCGTGCGCGGTCGGCCCGAAAGTTGAAATTGATCACCGTATCTTCATCGCGAATAACACTCACCGGTCCGCCCCGGTTGTCCACGCACACGAACGGGACAATGAATTCGTCCGTTACGTCGCGATTGTAGGATTCCTTCACGCCCTGGACGGGATCAATGGTTGTTCCACCCTCGCCGTTGCCAGCCACCATGGCGTTGAATGCCTTCAGCTCCCTTTCCCATCTCTTGTCGCGATCCATGGCGTAGTAGCGGCCTCCTACGCTGGCGATCTTGCCAACCCCATATTCACGCATCTTCTGCTGAAGCTGCTGGATGTAGCCTGCACCATTGGTTGGCAGGGTGTCGCGCCCGTCCATGAAGCAGTGAACAAAGGTGCGATCCACGCCGTTTTGTCTGGCCATGCGCAGCAGCGCATAAAGATGATTTTGGTGGGAATGGACACCGCCATCGGAGAGCAATCCACAGATGTGAAGCTGCCGCCCGCCGCTGCGCGCGTTTTTGATCCCTTCCAGCAAGACCTGGTTAGAGAAAAAATCACCATTCTCGATCATCAGGTCGATCTTGGTGATGTCCATGTAAACCACGCGCCCGGCGCCGATGTTCAGATGACCGACCTCGCTATTTCCCATCTGGCCCGTAGGCAGCCCCACGTGGCGTCCGCTGGTATGGATCAGAGTGTTAGGAAACTCATTGAGCAAACGATCATAGTTAGGCTTGCGCGCCAGGGAGATAGCGTTGGCATTGGAAGGTGGAGCGTAGCCCCACCCGTCGAGAATAATCAGCACCAGGGGTTTGGTCATGAAGAAGCACTCAGCATTCAACGGTCAGCATTCAGCCATCGACGTTTCTTTTTACCCCAAAGGGTACCAAGGACGCAAAGTGATCTCCTGATTCGGATGTAATTAAAAGTACGAGCAAGGTGGCCGAAGGGACTTCTAATATAGTGAACTTGTGGCACAGCCGCCCCCGGCTGTGTCTTCATCATTGTGAAGATCAAGCGATTAAGGGCCCAAAACGATCAGTACTTAGCGATCGGCGTTACTTATGTGGGAAGAGATGCCACCGGAGCAAGGATGGTCCCGTCCGATTTTGTCATCCAAATCGCTGGACAATGTTTGCTGGCTGAATGCTTCCTGGCTACTTCACCGCCGGCTTGAGAGCTATGAGACCGACCACATCACCGCCGGAATTATCTACAGCGTGCACGTACACGTTGTTAAAAGTATCCTTTAACTCCGGGTACTGGGTGACGTAAGCCGTGGCTAGCCCACGAGCATCTGCCTGGGTACCATTGAAGTCCGTCGTGCTGGGCACGGAGTAACGAATGTTGAGATCGAAGGTATTGGAGAGGCGGAAGACGCTCATGTCTGTGATGCTGTAGGTCTTGCCGTTGGCCGAATAGGTTACAGGCTTTCCACCTGTAGGAATATCTTTGGGTTGCACCCCGTTGGACTCCTGAATGATCTTGGAAAGCAGTCGCGTATCCATAAAGGTCACCGGGGCAAGCAGCTCCCAGGAAGTGGAGTAATAAAACCATGCATTGTGGTTTTGGCCTTTGGACTTGTAGTCGCGCGCGTGCTCGAGAAACCAGATGCCGTCATGTCCCAGAGCTGCCTGGGGACGCACATAGAATCCGGCCAGCTTCCAGCCATTTTGGTCCTGGAAAATGGTAGTGAGCGAGTAGGGGCCGCGATCGCCGATAAAATCCTGGATCACAATCGCGTACTTGCCTACGGGAAGGCCGGGGATATCGAAGGCGGCGCCGTTGGCGCTCATTCCACTCGCCTCGAATACGCCGCAGTAAAAACGACCGTCGGGGCTGGGATTGGCGCCAGTATCCAGCAGGAACGAATTCCGAACCTGGGCATGCCCCCCGGCAAACGCCTGCTTGTTATCAGTGACTGCTGTCGCAATTCCGTTGAAGTTGGATTGCAGCGAAGCGATCGTATTGGACCGTATGGTAGCCACGTCGCCGCGGCTGGCCTGTTCAAAGATCTGCTGCGCGGAGTTCTCGATTGCGGTCTTTACCTGGTCCGGAATTTCATCCCGAACCTGACAAGTTTGCGACCAAGCGGGAAGAGAGCCCGCAACAGTTAAGAGTGCCAGGATAATCTTGAGGCTGAATCCATTCATAATTTGTTTTCCACAAAAACAGTCGCTACTCTGCTTTTTTAAGATGCTCCCAGGGCCGGGGCAGATGTATGCTCAACCTTTAACCGTTAGTCTTTAGCCCTTAGCTAAACATATGAAACGCCAGTGCTTATGGACTTTTGCCCCAATCTGATTCAACTCCGCTGGACATGCTCCGGCATTTGAGATGCCCAGTCTTTCCATCGATTCTGCGCCTAAGGTAATTAGATTGGCAAATTCCCTTTCTTTCGCCGTTCTAAGAGTATTCGGAGTAAAATTCAGTTAGACTCCGTGAGTTTGGTGGTGACTGCTTACGATGGCACGCTTTCGTTTCAAGATTCCCGTGATTTTCTTTTCGCTGTGTGGGTTGGCGGCAGCACTACCCCAAGCCCAGATTCGGACTGGGATCTCTGCAAAGGGTTCACAGGAAAAGGGCGCACAGGAGACGACCGCTCCCAGGAAAGCAGCCAAGAATAGCCAGACGCAGCAAATGCCTTCAGTTCCACCCGCTGCAAATCAGCGCCAGAAACCGACGCCTGTGATTGCCGAACCGGCTCCCGCTGTCATTCCATCGACACCGCAGGCACAGGCTGTACAACCTCCTCTTCGTCCGGAACAGATGCCACCTGTACCACCCAAGGTTATTTTCCAGAACGGGCTTTTGACTGTGGAGGCCACAAACTCCACTTTGGGCGATATTTTGAATGTGATACGCACTAAAGCCGGCATCCAGTTTGAGGGGTTGCAGGGCGCTCAAGACCGCGTGGCCGCCAAGCTGGGACCAGCGCCCGCCGATACGGTGCTGACAGCGCTGCTGCGCGGCTCTCATTTTGATTATCTGATTATCGGCCGAGTCGACCGCCCCGACATCGTGCAGAGAGTGATTCTGACTCCAACATCCGGTTCAGGATTGTCGGCTAGCGCTTCCAACGGAATACAACCGTTGCAACCGCGCCCAGGAATGGTTTTGGTTCAGCCTGTGGATGACGACGAGGGTAATAATCCGGATGAGCAGGCTAACGTACCCCAGCCTCAAATTCAGCCTTTGCAACAGCAAGGAATACAGCCTGTTCAGCCAATTCAGCAGTCTGGGAACAGCATCCAAGGCAACGGTCCCAAGTCATCGGAACAGCTATTGGAAGAGTTGAAACAGATGCAGCAACAACAGCAGCAGCAAAATCAGACAAATCAGCAGCCGAATCTGCAACCACCGCCGCCACTTAAGCCACGGATACCGCAATAAGAAGAATCAGATGATCCGGTGATCGGATCATCGGGTGATCTTAAAACCAAATCGCACATAGGCAGCTAAACCCAACGGACCTTGCTCATCCGGGCAACCAATTTTTTAAAGTGGAATACGCATTCCACCTTCTGATCTGATTGAGTTTTTGAGATTCTCTTTTGTCCTTTTGGATACTCGCCTCGATTGACAACTCACGATTGACAACCCCAGTTGCAAATGACTACAGTGACGCGCACTCGTCATCCATTTTCATGAGGACGACCTTCGCCTTCAAAAACCAGGTGGCGGACTTCACGGGAGGAATTCATGCTACTGCCATTGATCTTTCGCAAACGATTTGTCTTTCTTGCAAGCTTATTTCTATTCGCGGTCGCACTCCAGGCACAGGCCGAGGACCATCGTCTGCAGGTGACGCAAGTGCAGGTTGATACCGCTGCCAAGACGTTGACAATCTCTGTTGCGCATCTCGACGAAACCAAGCACCTCGCAGCACCAAAGGTGCGGCTAGCTGGGTCGCCGCTTGTAGTTGTGAATTCGGTCGTCAACACCGGTATACACACTGGAGTGGTCACAACCAATCTTCCCTCGCCGATTCCTACCGGCTCCTTTCTCCTCGAAGTTCAATGGGGGAGTGACCGCGACGACGCCGAACACACGTTTTCGATGACCATTGGTATTGTCGGTCCACAAGGTCCTCAGGGGCCACAAGGTCCTGCTGGTCCGCAAGGTGCGACCGGCCCGCAGGGCACTACCGGGGCACAAGGCGCACAGGGGCCAACAGGGCCACAAGGCCCGGCGGGCGCATCCGCAGGCGGATCACCCTTTGTCTGGATCTGCACACCGGCCTTCTATCCTTTGTCGGGCAGCAACAGCCGGGCTGATTTGTACGTGTTTAACGGAGGCTCTGCGACCGCAAACATCGCCATTCACATCCTGGACAAGGATGGAAACAATCTGGCCGGCGTGGCCATTCCGGGAACCTCTCCTGCCGTGAACTATCCAGGCCAAACCGGGACTGACACGGAGCCTTTGGGGCCCGCGCACACGAAAATCCTGACCTGGGTCTTCCCTCAGACCAGTCCGGAAGGTGGTCCTAATGTCTCGGCCAGTGTCCAGGTCGTTTCCGACCAGCCCACTGTTGTCGGCTCGAACTTTCAATTTGGTCCGTTCATTCCGCGGCCATGCAGCCTGTTGCCTAAATAGCTCTCAGGGCTTACCGCAAAGGACGCGATGAACGTAAGGAAACCGCTGTTGCCGCAGATGCCGCAGATCTCGCAGATGAGCGCGAGATAAAACATGAGTTCGTGAGATCTCATGAATAGGCGGCCATCGCCGCAAATTCAGCCGTGGTAAGATTCAACCTTACGGAGGACGGGTGACTACAAAGCCTTGGAATTGGCGGCTCTGGGCTGGTTTCGGTGTTAGCGTGCTGGCGCTCCTGGTCTACGCCGTGCTTCTCCAGACGACCCGTTCCATCTTTTGGGGCAGCCTGGCGCTCTTCATTCTGGCGGCGGCATTCTTGGTTTCAGGATTGAGACGCCTCTTCGCTCAACCTCAACCACATCGCGGCAAGGTTGCGGGATTTCTGCTTACCGCAGTGAGCGTGATGATCTTTGCGGTTTTTGTTTGGGGTGTCTTCCTGGCTGCAAAATACTTTCCGGCTGCGGCGCACGCTCCTCAAGTGGGTCAAAAGGCTCCTGAGTTTATCACCGTGGACTCTCACGGTAGATCCGTGGCACTGGCGCAATTACTCACAACGTCTATTACCGATTCCTCCGGTGTATCGCGAACTCCCAAAGGGGTTCTCCTCATCTTCTATAGAGGCTATTGGTGAGGATCTTGCACCTCCGAGTTACGGGGGATCCAACGAACCCTTAGTGCTCTTCAGGGTATGGGAATCCTCCCTGTCGCCATCAGCGCTGATTCTCCCGAGGAATCGCGCAATAACCTGATCCAACAGGCTGGACTCACCTATCCTCTTCTCTCCGACGGCAAGGCAGAGGCTATCCGACGCTACGATCTGCTCTCTCCGGGAGCGGGTGTCGACGGCCGCGACATTGGAGGCACAGCCGAGTTCTTGGTGGACACCTCCGGCACGATACGGTGGAGAGATCTCAATGAAGCTGGACCGGCGGCATTCATGGAAGCTGCCAAGGTTGTGCAATAGGGTCAGATTTTTGCGGCAGCAAAAATAATGGAGCACAGCAGGGATTGGCTGGCTCCACATATTTTCTTTGATCACAAACTATTCCATTACAGACTGATTCCCAATTTGTAACGTCCCTCGCTTCGCTTCGGGAAACAAGAGAAATCAGAATCTTGCCAGCCTTTCCATCGCCTTTAAGAGATCATCGGCTTGCGGCAGGATCACGTCTTCGAGTGCCGGCTGATATGCCACAAAAGTATCGGTTGCGGCCACGCGTCTTACCGGAGCATCAAGGTCTTCAAACAGCTCGTCGGCAATCCGGGCGGCAATCTCGGCTCCGTAGCCCCAACTCAAAACATCTTCATGGGCCACAATCACCTTGCTGGTCTTGCGCACGGAGGTAGCAATGGCTTCCCAGTCGAACGGGCTCAGCGTGCGCAAATCGATCAACTCTACGCTCACCCCCTGTTCGCGCTCGATCTTCTGCGCGGCCTGCAAAGCGCGCGGAACAACTGCGCCATAGGTAATCACCGTGAGGTCTTTCCCTTCTTTCACGGTCTTGGCTTTGCCAAACGGAATCATGTAGTCGGGACCGGGATAGGCGGAGCGTCCATAGAGTTCGCGGTAAAGGCGCTTGTGCTCCAGGAACAGCACCGGATCATCGCAACGTATAGCGGTACGCAACAAACCATTGGCGTCCAGGGCATTTGAGGGAAAACAGACGCGCAACCCTGGAATGTGGGTGAAGATACTCTCTCCGCATTGCGAATGATAGATGGCGCCGCCGGTGAGGTATCCGCCAATCGCAACTCGCACGACGGCAGGGGCTGAGAAGCTGCCGTTGGAACGCCAGCGAATCAGCGGCAGTTCGTTGCGAAGCTGTTGCATGGCAGGCCAGATGTAATCGAAAAACTGGATCTCCACCACCGGCTTGAGCCCCCGCTCGGCCATGCCCACCGCGCGTCCTACGATGTTGGCTTCCGCCAGGGGCGAGTTGAACACCCGTTCGCCACCAAACTCTATCTGCAATCCGGCGGTCAGCTTAAAGACTCCGCCCTTGCCCTTGATCTCCTTTTGTTTCAGGTATTCCTCACGGCTGCAATCGGCCACATCCTCGCCGAAGATCACAATGCGGTCGTCCCGGTGCATCTCATCTTTCAGGCATACGTTGATCAGTTCGGCCATGGTCTTCTCGGAGCCTTCCAAACGCGGCTCCGACGACATTTTTCTCGGGTCAAGGTCTTCCGAATAAACATGGGTGTAAATAGAATCGGTCCGGGGCAGGGCGGCGGCCAAGGCACTCTCGGCAGCATCCTGCACCTCATCGTCAACCGATTTTTCGAGCTTGTTGATCTCATCTTCATTCAGGATGTTCTCGCGGATCAGGAACATCTGCATGCGGGTAATGGGGTCGCGCTGGGCGTCCTTCTGGCGCTCGGCCTCAGGACGATACAGCCGCTCATTATCGGAAAGCGAATGAGAATAGGGGCGAATCACGTGCCCATGCACCAACGCCGGTCCCTGGCCCGACCGGCAATGCTCGACAGCACGTTTCAGGGTGGCATAGCTGGCGATCGGGTCGGTGCCGTCGCACTCCTCAACCAGCAGGTTGGGAAAATTCCTGAGCAGCTTGGAGACGCTGCCACCGGCGGTCTGCACCTCAACCGGAACGGAGATGGCATACTGGTTGTCTTCGACCAGGAACAAAACGGGCAGCTTCTCGTTACAGGCGGTGTTCATGGCTTCCCAGAACTCGCCTTCGCTGGTGGTGCCGTCTCCGGCGGAACAATAAACCACTTCGTCGCCGTGAAAGATTACATCCTTGAATTCTCGGTAGTCACCGTTATGCTTGGCGGCTGCCTCAGGATGACGGCTGAAGTAGCGTCCGGCCTCGGCGCAACCCACTGCCTGGAGAAACTGAGTCCCGGTGGGTGAAGATCGCGTGACCACATTCAGCCTTTTGGATCCCCAGTGAGAGGGCATCTGCCGGCCGCCCGAACCGGGGTCATCTGCCGCTCCTACGGCCTGCAGCAGTTGCTCGTAAGGCGTAACGCCCAGGGCCAGGCAAAGCGCGCGGTCGCGATAATAGGCATGGAACCAGTCATAGCCGGGCTTGAGCACCATCGCCGCCGCCACACAGAGCGCCTCATGACCGGCGCCGGATATCTGGAAATAAATCTTCTGATCGAATTTGAGGTTGATTTCCTTGTCGTCCAGACGCCGCGAAAGATACATCAGGCGGTATACATCCACGAGTTGCTTGCGGGTAAGCCCCTCATAGGTTTTCTCAGTTTTCACCGGGGCGTCGGCAACCGCCGTCGCGTTCTTCTTCGACTCAGCCTTATGAATGGCCATGGGGCTCCTTAATGATTGCTTCCAAGATCATTGATTCTTGAATTGACTGGGATGTTACCGGAGTACCTTCCATTTTAAATCCTAAGCCGCCACCGGGATATACTGAAAAATGAATGATTCATAAGAACCGTCCTATACCAGTCGAACAGCTAAAATTATTGATTTTTGATCTTGACGGCACGCTGGTTGACTCCCGTATCGACCTGGCGAACTCCGTCAACGCCATGCTTCGCCATTTTGGCAAGGCCGAACTGCCCGATGAAGTGATCGCCAGCTACATCGGCGACGGCGCACCCATGCTGGTGCGCCGCGCCCTGGGCGACCCTGATGACGAGTCATACGTGAACCAGGCGCTGGAGTTTTTTCTGCTTTACTACCGAGAGCACAAACTCGACTACACCTATGTATATGACGGAATAACAGAGTCTCTGGATGCCATCCGGAATGGCCGCAACGGCAAACCGGTCAAAATGGCGGTCCTGAGCAATAAGCCGGTTTTCCCGTCTCGGGCCATCGTTGAAGCGCTCGGATTGGGCAGCTATTTCTTCCAGGTCTATGGCGGCAACAGCTTCCATACCAAAAAGCCCGACCCCGCAGGAGTCCAAGCCTTGCTCAAGGAAGCAAGCGCGCATCCTCATGAAACAGTGATTGTAGGTGACTCGGAGATCGACGTCCTGACCGCCTGCAATTCCGGCATCTACAGCGTCGGAGTGAAATATGGTTTTGCCCCGCATACGCTGGAGAACGCTCCTCCAGATGTCCTGATCGATCACCCTCACGAGTTGGCTGAGGTGTTAGCTGCCACTAAACTCCGAGGAGTGTCTTCGCGAACAGAATAAACTGTGCCGTCAGTAACGATGGCCTTCGCGCAAGAGTTTGCGGCTATAAGTGTCGATCTGCGGCATGTGGAGTTTCATTTTTGTGAAAGCCCGGCACATGCAGATGCTTCTTTGGGAGCAGAAAGTGCGTGACATTGCGCCAGCACATGAATGAGGTCTTCGATACGAAGCGGCTTGCTGATGTAATGGTCCATTCCAGACTGAAGACACCGCTCCCGATCGCCTTGCATCGCATCAGCAGTCACGGCGACAATTGCAGGTTGCTGATCTTCAGGAAACCGGTGGCGAAGGAGTTGCGCCGCTTCGGAGCCGTCCATCTCGGGCATGTGCATGTCCATCAACACTACATCGTAGGTCTGGCGCGAAAAAGCTTCGAGCACTTCTAATCCATTGGCAGCCACGTCGGCCTGATAGCCAAGCCGTCCCAGGGTATGCAGTGCGACTTTTTGGTTGATCGCATTGTCTTCTGCCAGAAGGATTCGCAGTGGCAGTTGCTCCGCCATCTTCTGGTCAGGCTTGGATTTGCCGGCGTCTAGACCGGGACGGACAAGTTGAGAGCTGAACGTTTCATT
>Ga0070730_10001793_pt1 | contig 20170 bp, 14 predicted proteins | sample Coa_R1_3_FD_66447 | JGI IMG/M metagenome (GOLD analysis project Ga0070730, IMG submission 66447) | Surface soil microbial communities from Centralia Pennsylvania, which are recovering from an underground coalmine fire - Coalmine... | ecosystem: Environmental > Terrestrial > Soil > Unclassified ... | reverse complement strand
CGCCCTGCGGGGATTCGCCGGCGCGCGGGTGGCGGTCATCGCGCGCGCGGCCGGCGTGAACAAGCAGCTGATCTTCTATTACTTCCGGTCAAAGCGGGGGCTCTTCCAGGCGATCCTCGCGCGGGGGGCGGCGGAGATCGGCGCGGCGCTTTCCGGGATCGTGGTGCCCCCGGGCCAGCCGCTCGACCGCATCGCCACGGCGCTGGGGGTGCTGTTCGACTACCTGGGGCGAAACCCGGACCTGGTCGCGCTGCTCGCGCAGGCGGGCCGCCACGACGCGGCGCCGTTCGCGCCGGCCGTGACCCGGTTGGTGGTCTTATGTGCGGAAGGTCAGGGGCTGGGGCATGTCCGGGATGACGTCGATCCGCATTTGGTCGCGGCCCAGGCGCTCATCCTGATGGTGGGCTACCTGCGACTCGAGTCCCTGGTGACGGCGAGCGCCCCCCCGCTGGGGGCGGATGAACCGTCGCTGCGGGAGCGGTGGAAGGAAGCGGCGGTGCGGCTCGTGGTGAACGGCATCGCCGCCTCCTGAGGGGATCAGTTTTTCGAGACCATCCTCGGCTCCCTGGGCGCCTCTCCCTCGAACACCAGGTGGCCCGATTCGAACCGCGCACCGCGCAGGGCAATCAGCATCACGTCACCGAGATCCTCCACCGCGTGCACCTCGAGGCTCTGGCGGACGTCCTCGGGCAGGTCTTCCAAGTCGCGCTTGTTCTCCTTGGGCAACACAATGGTGCGGATGCCCGCCCGCACCGCGCCGAGCACTTTCTCCTTCACGCCGCCGATCGGCAACACCCGACCCCGCAGTGTGACTTCGCCGGTCATCGCGATGTCGTGGCGCGCCGGCCGCTTGGAGAGCGCGGACACGAGCGCCGTCGCCATGGTCACGCCCGCCGAAGGGCCGTCCTTGGGGATGGCGCCCGCGGGAACGTGAATGTGAATGTCGGTCTCGCTGAATGCATCGTCGGGAATGCCGAGCCGGTCCGCGTGGGACTTGGCATAGGTCAGCGCGGCGCGCGCGGACTCCTTCATGACGTCACCCAGCTGCCCGGTGAGCACGAGATCGCCCTTGCCGCGCATCACACTCGCTTCCACGAACATGATATCGCCGCCGACCGGCGTGTAATACATCCCGGTCGCCACGCCGACCTGGTCGGCGCCCGCCTTGTGCTCGGGGTGGACCTTGGGGCGTCCGATCATCTCCCGCACATCCGCGGCCGAAACCGTCACACGGGTGACCTCGTTGCCCGCGATCTTCCGCGCCACTTTGCGTCCCAGCTTGCCGATTTCCCGCTCCAGCTGGCGCACGCCGGCTTCGCGCGTGTAGCTCGCGATGAGCTCCTGCAGCGCCTCATCCGGCAGGGTGAACTGGTCGAGCGTCAGGCCATTCTCCTGGAGCTGCCGCGGCACCAGATAGCGCCGGGCGATCTCGAGTTTTTCCCGCTCCGTGTAGCCGGCGAACGTCACCGTCTCCATCCGGTCGTGCAACGGGCCTGGAATGTTCTGGGCGAAATTCGCCGTCGCGACGAACAGCACCTCGGACAGATCGAACGGCACACCGAGATAGTGATCGGTGAACGAGTCGTTCTGCGCCGGATCGAGCACTTCGAGCAGCGCCGACGCGGGGTCGCCCTGGAACGACACGCCCAGCTTGTCCACCTCGTCCAGCAGGAAGACCGGATTCTTCGCACCCGCCTGCTTCATGCCCTGAATGATGCGTCCGGGCATCGCGCCGACGTAGGTCCGGCGGTGTCCGCGAATATCCGCTTCGTCCCGGGCGCCGCCCAGGGAGATGCGGACGTACGGCCGCCCCATGGCGCGCGCGATGGACTTGGCGATGGAGGTCTTGCCGACGCCGGGGGGCCCCAGGAACAGCAGAATCGGACCCTTGGCCTGCTTATCATCGGGATTCCCCTTCGCCTCGGCCTCGGGCGTGCGCAGCCGCAGCTGCCGCACGGCCAGGAACTCCAGCACCTGGTCTTTCACTTCCTTGAGGCCGAAGTGATCCTCTTCGAGGATCTGCGACGCGCTGGTCAGGTCGAGCGATTCCTCCGCGCGTTTATTCCACGGCAGCTCCGCCATGGTCTCGAGGTAGGTCCGAATTACCTGGGCCTCCATCGATTCGCGTCCGGCGCGCTCGAGCCGCGTGAGCTCGCGATCGACTTCCTTCCGCGCCGCCTCCGGGAGATCGAGCTCCGCGAAGCGCTTCCGCAGCTCTTCGACCTCGGTGGCTTCGTCCTCTTCGCCGAGCTCTTTGCGGATGGTCTTCATCTGTTCGCGAAGGAACATCTCGCGCTGCCGCTCGCCCAGCTCTTCCTGCACCTGCGTCTTAATCTCCTCTTGCGCGTCGAGCAGGCCGATCTGCCGCTGGACGTGCACGAGCACCCGGCGGAGCCGATCTTCCACCGCCAGGGTCTCGAGGAGACTCTGCTTTTCGGCCGACTTGATTTCGAGGTAGCCCGCCACCAGGTCGGCGAACCGGCCGGGATCGGTGACGCCATCGAGGACCTGCTTCACGACATCTTCGGGCAGTCCGGACTTTTGTCCCAGATCGCTGGCCCGATCCCGCGCTTCCCGGTACAGGGCGACAAATGCCTGATTCTCCGCGTCGAGCGCCGGCAGGTCGGCCGCCTCGCGGACCACGGCCTCGAGGTGCCCGGCGGTCTCCTGATAATGCAGTGCGGTGCCGCGGACTTCGCCGTGGAGCACGAGCTGCACGCCGCCGATGCCGCGCTGGATCTGGCTGATCTTCGCGATCGTGCCGGTCGTATAGAGGACGCCCGGGGTGACTTGATCGACGTTCTCCCGCTGGGAGACGGCGAAGATGAGACGGGATTCGCTGCGCAGCGCCGTTTCGATGGCGCGAAGGGTGGCGGGACGGCCGGCCCCGATGGGGGACGACACGCCGGGGAAGAGCACCATGTCTCGCAGCGGCAAAACCGGAAGCGTCAAGCGATCGTACATCGGAATCATCTCGAATATGAGGAAGGTGGCGAGGGCAAAAGCATTCCGCGTGCCATTCAAGAAACCCCGGTTCGTGCTCGCGCGTTCCGAACGTCCCCGGCCATTCCGGCAGGGCCTGCCGATTCGCGGCCGTCCGGCCACGCGGCGCGGTCACTTCGGCGGACGATTCGCTGACGCGGGCTGTGTAACTGACGGTGCGCCGGATGGTTGCACGCTCCGCCCATGACGGCTAATCTTTGCGCTGCCGAATGACTGGTCGACGATGAACGACGCCGATATATCGCTCATGGGGCGCCTCTCGCAGGCGCTCGGCACCGCGTACACGGTCGAAGGGGAGATCGGGCGGGGCGGCATGGGCGTGGTCTACAACGCGCGCGACGAACGCCTGAAGCGGCGCGTCGCCATCAAAGTCCTGCCCCCTGACTTGGCGTTCCGCGAGGAGATCCGGACGCGCTTCCTGCGCGAAGCCGAAACCGCGGCGCGGCTGTCTCATCCACACATCGTCCCGATCTTCAGCGTGGGCGAGGGCCCGGATGGACTCGTCTACTTCGTGATGGCGTACATCGACGGCGAACCGCTCTCGAGCAAGCTGCAGCGACGCGGCACGCTGCCGCCCGAGGAAGCGCGGCGGGTCATGCTGGAGACCGTGGACGCGCTCAGCGCCGCCCACGCGATCGGCGTCGTGCACCGCGACGTCAAGCCCGACAATATTCTTCTCGAAGGCAGCCGCGGGCGTGTGGTGGTGACCGATTTCGGCATCGCGAAGGCGCTGTCGTCCTCCACCGGCGGCGGCTCGCTCACCGGCACGGGGGTCGCCATCGGCACCCCGCACTACATGAGTCCGGAGCAGGCGGCGGGCGATCGGGAGATCGACGGCCGCTCGGACCTCTACAGCCTGGGCGTCGTGGGATACCAGATGCTCGTCGGGGAGCTCCCGTTCACGGCGCCCACCGTCCCGGGCATCCTGATGAAGCAAATCACCGAAGATGCGCCGCACATCACCGAGCGGCGTCCCGATTGCCCGGAGGAGCTGGCGGCGTGCGTCATGCGCTGCCTCGAGAAAGAGCCGGAGCGGCGGTGGCCGTCCGCCGACGGGTTGCGCCGCGCGCTCGAGTCCCGGGCCACGCCCGCCTACCGCTCACCCCCGCGCATCGCGACCCGGCCGGCGAGCCGCCGGGCCACGGGCGCCGGGATGCCCCCGTTCCCGGGGGGGCATTCCGGTCTGCCGGTGCCCCGCAGTCCGGAGGTTCCGCGCCGCGCCCGCCCTTCCCGTGGCCGGCGCGATCGGCCCGTGCCCGTCGTACCGGGCGAGCCGCCGATCGTGAGCCAGACGCGGGCGGCGTTCGTCTCGTGGGTCTCGGTGAGCGGCGGGTGTATCCTGCTGGACGCGGTCATGGGTTGGCACGGCTGGTCCCTGTTCGTGGCGGTGCCGTGGGGGGCGTTCGGCGTGATGCCGCGCTTCATGCGCCTCTGGAATGCGGGGTACTCATGGCGGGACGTGTTCGACCGGCCGGCGGCGCCCGACGCGGCCGCGCGCAAAGGGATCGCGGGCGGCGCGGTGCGGGCCCTCGGTCCCGCGACGGCGGACGATTTCGGTGCGCACGTCACGACCATCGAGCAGTCGCGACGCGACCGAGAGGCGATTCTCGCGCTGGTCGAGCGGCTGCCCGCCTCGGAGCGGAAGATGCTGCCCGACGTGGTGCCGACGGTGGACGCGCTGCTGGCCCGCGCGGAGAATCTCGCGCGGATGCTGCACACCATGAGCGGGGACGTGGATCCCGACGCGGTGGCGCGCCTCGACGCCAAGATCGAGTCGAGCAAGCGCCAGCCGGAGGGCGCCGAGCGGGACCGCCAGCTCGGATTGCTCGAGCGGCAGCGGCAGGCGCTCGCGGATCTGGTGGGGCGGCGTCAGGGAGTGGCGGAGCAGCTCGAGTCATGCGTGCTGGCGATGCAGAACGTCCGCTTCGACCTGCTGCGGCTCAAGTCGGCGGGGATCGCGGCGGTGCTCGGCGACCTGACCCAGGCGACCCAGCAGGCCCGGTCCCTCTCGCGCGACGTGGACCATGCCATCGCCGCGGCCCACGAGATCGACGAGCTGCTGAAAAGTTGAGGGGCTAGAAGGCCCGCAGCTCCCGCATGGCCTGCGCCAGATCTTCAACCTGCGGCAGGATGTAGTCCTCGAGGTCCGGCGCGTAGGCCACGAAGGTATCCGTCGCGGCGACGCGCTTCACCGGCGCGTCGAGCCAGGCGAAGCAGCGGTCGGCGATGCCCGCCGCGATTTCCGCACCATAACCCCACGACAACGAATCTTCGTACGCCACGATCACCTTGTTGGTCTTCCGGATGGATGCCTCGACGGCTTCCCAATCGACCGGCGAGAGGCTCCGCAGGTCGATCACTTCGACGCGTGTCCCCTCGGCCTCTTCGAGTTGCTTCGCGGCCACGAGCGCGCGCTGCACCACCGCGCCGTAGGTGACGACCGTGAGGTCCGCGCCCTCGCGCACGACTTTCGCCTTGCCGAGGGGGATCATGAAGTTCGGCCCGGGATTCGGGGCCTTGTTGTAGGTCTGGCGGTACAGGTGCTTGTGCTCGAGGAAGAGCACGGGATCTTCGCTGCGGATGGCGGTGCGCAGCAGGCCATTGGCATCGAGCGCGGTGGCGGGACAGACGACCCGCAATCCGGGCACCGAGGTGAACACCACCGCGCCGGTCTGCGAGTGGTAGATGGAGCCGCCCTTGAGATACCCGCCGTAGGTCACGCGCACGACCACCGGTGCGCTGAAGGCGTTGTTCGAGCGCCAGCGCATGGTGGCGAGCTCGTTGCGAATCTGGTGATACGCGGGCCAGATGTAGTCGAAGAACTGAATCTCGACCACCGGCTTGAGCCCGCGCGTGGCGAGCCCGATCGCCCGGCCGAGGATGTTCGCCTCGGCGAGCGGCGAATTGAACACCCGGTCGCTCCCGAACTGGCGCTGGAGTCCCCAGGTGACCTTGAAGACCCCGCCCTTGCCTTTGACTTCCTTCAGGTGCTGCTCGCGGCTGGCGTCGGCGACGTCTTCACCGAAGACGAGGATGCGCGGGTCGCGCGCCAGCTCGTCCTTCATGCAGGTATTGAGCAGGTCGACCATGGTGGTCGGCTCGCCGGTGAACTGCGGGTCGTCCTCCGTGTCGAACTGTTCCGACGTCGGATCGACGTCCGGCGAATAGACGAACTGCAGCGCGGTCTCGGGCTTGGGCTGCGGGGAGGCGAGCGCGATGTCCGCCGCCACCTGAATCTCCTCGTCCACCTTGGCGCGAATCGCCTCGAGCTCGGCCGCGGTGGTGACGCCGTCGGCCAGGAGGCGCTTGGGGAAGGAGACCAGGCAGTCGCGCTTGGCCTCGTCGTCGCGCTCGCGGGCGGGCTTGTAGAGCACTTCGTCGTCCGACAGTGAGTGCGAATAGGGGCGCGTCACGTGGGCATGCACCAGCGCGGGGCCTTTGCGCTGGCGGCAATACTCGACCGCGCGGCGCATGGTCTCGTACGACGCCACCGGATCGCAGCCGTCCACTTCCTGGATGAACAGGCCGGGAAATCCCGCGACGAGCTTCGAGATCGACCCGCCCGCGGTTTGCACCTCGATAGGCACCGAGATGGCGTACTTGTTGTCTTCGATCAGGAAGACGACGGGCAGCTTCAGGTTGCTCGCGGTGTTGAGCGCCTCCCAGAACTCGCCCTCGCTCGTGGTGCCGTCGCCGGCGGAGCAGTAGGACACCTCGTCCCGTTCGATCGGCTTCTCGATGATGCCGTCAATCCGCTCATACCGCAGCCACGCTTCGGCGCAGCCCACGGCCTGCAGGAATTGCGTGCCGGTCGGGCTCGACTGGCTCACGATGTTGAGCGCCTGGTGGCCCCAATGCGACGGCATCTGCCGCCCGCCGGAATTCGGATCTTCGGCGGAGCCGACGGCCGAGAGCAGCATCTCGGTGGGCGTCATGCCGAGGGTGAGGCAGAGCGCGCGATCCCGGTAGTAGGGATAGAACCAGTCGTGGGCCGGGCGGAGCGCCTTGCCCGCGGCGACGAGCACCGCTTCGTGTCCCGCCCCGGAGATCTGGAAGAAAATCTTGTTCTGCCGTTTGAGCTGAATCTCCTTGTCGTCGAGGCGACGGGAGAGATACATCAGGCGGTAGACGTCGAGGAGCTCGGCCTTGGACCAGGCCGGCTTGGCGGCGCGGGTCTGCGAGCGGGTGCGGGTAGCCATGGACTACAAGATACCCAGGCTCCTACGGGGCTGCGAGCGGGTAGGTCAGTGCTTCGGCGCGGCCAGCAGCGCCGGAAGCTGGGGAAACGCCTCCAGCGCGGCGCGGACGTCGGCGCTGTGATTCACCGAGAACTCCTCGGCGGCGTCGGGGCCCCACCGGACGTTGGCGACGTCCCGGGCCAGGGTCGCCGCGATCTGGAACTCGAGCACCGAGTCAACGACCGCGGTGACGTGAAACCGGGATCGCACGCGCGCGAGAAACGGCGGGACGAGTTTGACCTTCCACTCCGCGGGACTGTTGAGCCAGGCGGCCCGGCCGGCGGGAGTCGCCGGGAGCGTCAGCGCCACGCTGTCCGCCACGGCCGCATCGAAGTCGCTGTCGTCCGCCGCGCTCCACCACACCGGCACGCTCGCGATGCCGGGCACGACGACATCGGGAAGCAGGCCGCCGCCGCCCCGCACCGGACGTCCCGCGTCGGTATGGTAGACCTGGGCGGTGTCCGGCTCGGCCCCGCCCTTGCCGTGGAGGGAGTAGTACTGCTCGATCGCGAGCCCGTGGTAGCGCCGCTGAATCACACGACCGCTGGGCGAGATGATGTAGCCGATGGTGAGATGCAGATCCTCGCCCGAGGCGAGCGGAAAGTCGGTCTGCTCGAGCGCCTTGCCGAAGCTGCGACGCCCGACCAACAGCGCGCGGTCGTGATCCTGCAGCGACGCGGCGGTGGCTTCCGCGGCGCTCGCGCTCCACCCGTCGATCAGGACGATGAGCGGCAGGTTCCGGAAGTCGCCGTCCCGCTTGGTCACGTAGGTGGTATCGACGTCGCGCTTGCGGCCACGGGAGGTGAATACGACGGTGTTCTTCGGCATGAACTCCGACACCAGCTCGACGGCCATGTCCACCAATCCCCCGGGGTTCCCGCGCAGATCGAGGATCAGCTGCTTGGCCCCCTGCCCCGTGAGGCGTTTGACGGCGGTGTGCACTTCCTCGGCGGACTTCCACCCGAACTCTTCGAGCCGCACGTACCCCGTCGTGGGGTTCGCGAGGCGCGCATCGGACACGTAGTGCGCTTCGATGAAGTCGCGCTTGAGCGTGACGGAGAGGGTCTCGGGTTCGAACTGAAGCCCGCGCGCGAGCGTCACCCGCACCTTCGAGCCCTTCTCTCCCGCCAGGCGCAGGCGGACGGTTTCGAGATCGAGCCCCGTGACGACGGTGTCGTTCAGGGCCACGACCCGGTCGCCGCGCTGCACGCCGGACTTGTCGGCGGAGCTGTGGGGAGCGATGCCCAGGACCGTGGGGATCCCGTCCACCGACTCGAGATGGATCCCGGTCACGGCGAGCTCGCCGCGCTCCAGGGCGTTCAGGCGCTCGTAATCGAGCCGGGAATAGAATTGGCTGTGGGGGTCGAGCGCGTGCAGCATGCCGTCGATCGCCGCTTTGACCAGCACGGAGTAGGTGACGGAGTCCGCGTAGTTGGCGCGGATGTAATTCAGCACCTGGGAGAAGGTCTGCAGCTCCTCGTAGGCGGAGCGCTGCTGCGCCGCGCCGCGCGCCAGCGGGGCGAGCATCCCCAAGGCCACTACCGCGACCACGGTGGAGCGGGCGTTCCGGTGCGGCGACATGCGGCCTCCGCTACTGCAGGGTGGAGATGCGCTGCTTGGCATCCGCGATCTGGCGCTCGTACCGACTCGGCGCAATCGCGATGAACCTGGCAAAGGCATCGCGCGCGCCCGCGGCGTTCCCCTGCTGTTGCTCGACGATGCCGAGGTAGTAGGGCACGCGCACGTCGCGGGGGTTCGCGGTCATCGCCTGTTTGAAGAACCGCTCGGCCTGCGACCATTGACTGACTTTCGCGAGCGTCAGGCCCACGTCGAACACCAGGCTCGGATCGTCGGGGTTCGCGTCGATGGCCCGCTGGCGCTCCTGGACCGCGTGCTGCCAGTCGTGGCGCTGCTCGTAGATCGCCGCCAGCCGGGCGTGCGCCGAGTAGAGGCCGATGTCGTTCGCCAGCGCCTCCTGGTACGTCTTCAGCGCGTCGTCCTGGTGCCCGGCCTTGTCCTGCATGTAGCCGAGCACATACCGGTAATTGTTGGTTCGCAGGGTGCGGTGAATGAGCGTGTCCGCCGTCTCCCGCTTCAGCGAGTGCTGCACCAGCTCCGCGAGATCATGAATCGCGTCGTCGAACTTCTGCACCCGCGCGGCGGCGAGCGCGTGGTACCAGAGCGCGTCTTCGTAGTTGGGGTCGCCGCCGGGATTTCCGGCGTCGTCATGCACGATCCGGCCCAACTGCTCCAGCGCCTTGTCGAATTGCCCGTCGTCGTACTGGTGGCGCGCGCGATCGAACTTGCTCTGATATCCCCCACGCCATTGGATCGAGGTCGCGATGCGCGTATCGACCAGCGGATCGATCATGAACGCATGCTGCACCCGGCTGTCGTACGTCTTCCAGACGGAATCCACGGCCACCCAGTAGTAGAGCGCCATGCCGTCCCCGATGAGAAAGCTCTTTTCTTCGAGTCCGTCGCCGGTGGCCAGCGGAATGTTCGCCAGCGCGTACCACGCCGGCGCGAACTCCGGGTCGATCGCGAGCGCGCGTTCGAGGGGCGCGGTCGCCTCCGTGTACTTTTCCTCGCTCCAGTACCCGATGGCGAGATTGAACTGCGCCACCGCGTCGTCCGAATCCTGTTTCGCCTGCGCCTCGAGCTGCTCGATCGGGACGGTGATCTTCAGGCTTTGCGCCGCCGCCGGACTGAGGGCGGCGCACCACACCATGGAGACGAGGGGACGGGCGTTCACGGTGAACCTCCCGGGGGAAATCCGATCAGGGCAGCGCCGCGAGGCGCTGTTTGGCGTCGGCGACCTTCGCCGACAGGCGCTGCGGCGCGATGGCGACGAAGTGCCGCAGTGCGGCTTTCGCCTCCGCGGACTTTTGCAGCTCCGCGTCGACGAGGCCCAATCGATAGGGCGCGATGGCCAGGTGCGGATCGACCGTCGTGGCATCCTGGAAGGCGGTGGCCGCGTCCGGGAGCCGGCCCGCCTCTTCGAGGATCGATCCGAGATCCACCAGCAGCGACGCGTCTTCGGGGTTGGCCTGCGCCGCGGCGCGGGCTTCGGCGACGGCCTTGTCCCACATCTTGAAGCGGCGGTAGAGACCGGCCAGGTGCGCGTGGGCCATGTAGGCGCCGAGGTCGTTGGTGATCACGTCCTGGTAGAGACGCACCGCGTCCGCGGGCTTGTCGAGGCGCTCGGTGAGCACCGCGACGATGTAGCGAAAGTCGTTCGTCTCGAGCGGGACCTGGATGAGCGAATCGGATTGCTCGGCCTTGAGGTTGCGGTCGAAGAGCGCCTGGAAATCGCGGATGGACGCGTCCCAGAGCTTCAGATGCGCCGCCGAGAAGCCCCGGTAGTAGAACAGGAATTCCGGAACCGAGTCGGCCGGTTTGTCCTGGTAAACGTGCTCGTAATACTGATTCCACGCGTCGTAGGCCGTCTCGTAATGTCCGTAGGCGAAGGCATTGATACCGAGCGAAAACAGGATGTAGCGCGACGCTTCCTTGAAATACGCGGGATCGATCGTGATCACGATGTTCGAGTCCTTCGGTTCCTCCGCGCCCATCACGCGGAAGTCCACGAAGGGATCGATCAGCACCGCCCGCACGCGCATCCGCTCGGCCTCGGCGAGCGGTTTGGTCCACTCGGCCGCGACCTTCCCTTTCTCGACATCCTTCCAGAGCTTGGGCCGGCGGTCGAACGGCAGGAAGCCGAGCCAGAACCACGCCGGGGCGTACCGGGGATCCGCGGCGACGGACGCGTGCAACGCCCGCTCCTCGTCATCGAACCGGTTGGCCTGGTAGTAGCGACGCGCGAGCCGGAGCTGGGTCTCCGCGTCGAGCGAATCTCCGCCGGCGACGCGAGCCTCGAGCTGCTGGAGGGTGGGCTCGGTGTCTTTGGACTGCCCCGCGACGGGGCGAATGCCGGTGAGGACGACCGACACAAGCAGCACGACCCCGAACCGCATCGCAACCTCCTTCAATACGCCATGTCGCAATGGGATCACCAAGGTCCCAAAATGCCCGATGTGCCGTGGCCGGTTAGGGCGCTTTTACGACACGGGATGGCTCGATTGCGACAATCACGCGCAAACCGCGCGTGCGTCAAGAGTCTCCCGTGGTTCCAGTGTGGAACCGCTAACTAGCGGCGGTTACAGGGGCTTAGGTCCGGACGAAGACGATTTTCCCGCCGACGATGGTGACGCGCACGCGCGTCTGCTCGAGCGAATCGGGCGGGGTCGTGAAGAGATTGCGGTCGACAACGACGACGTCGGCGAGCATCCCCGGAGCGAGCGTACCGCGCTCCTTCTCCATGAACACCGCGTAGGCGTTGGCCCAGGTGTAGGCTCGCAGCGCCTCGGCGACGGTGATCTTCTGGTTCGGAATCCAGCCGCCGGGGTTCTTGCCGTCGGTGGTGCGGCGCGTGACCGCGGCCGCGATCCCGAGCAGCGGGTCGGGCGAAGCGACCGGCCAGTCCGAGCCGAAGGCGAGCACGCCGTGGGTATCGAGGATGGTGCGGAAGGCGTACGTGGTCTTGATGCGCTCGGGTCCGATGCGCTGCATCACCCAGCGACCGTCGTCGATCAAGTGCGCGGGCTGCATCGACGCGATGACGCCGAGCGATCCGAACCGGGGGATGTCCTGGGGCCGCAGGTGCTGCGCGTGCTCGTCGCGGAACCGGCGGTCGCGGGCGCCGTGCATCCGCGCGACGGAGTCGTAGATGCCGAGCAGCACGCCGTTGGCCTGGTCGCCGATCGCATGGACCGCGATCTGGAGCCCGGCGGAATCCGCGCTCGCGATCCAGGTGGCCAGGGATTCGGGCGGGCTGCGGAACAGTCCCACGTACCCGGCCGAATCCGTGTAGGGCTCGTAAAACCGCGCCGTGCGCGCGCCCGCCGACCCGTCCATGTACCCCTTCACCCCACCGATGCGGACCCAGGCATCGCCCTGCCCTTCCGCCTTGATGGACTCGGCCACGGCGCGCCAGTCGGTGAGCGGCAGGTACAACGCGGCGCGGATCGTCAGCCGGCCGGCCTTCTCGAGGCGGCGGAAACTGCGCAGCCCCTCCCAGGGGGCGGACATGAACGAGGTGCCGGTGATCCCCAGCGATTCAGCGTGGACCATCGCCCGGGCCAGCGCGGAGTCGATCTGCTCGGGAGTGCGGTCGGGAATCGCGCGGCCGATCAGGTCGAGCGCGTGATCCTTGAAGATTCCGGTCGGCTCTCCGGTCTTGGCGTCGTGCTGGATCTCGCCGCCGGACGGCGTCGGGGTGGCCGCCGTGACGCCCGCGGCCTTGAGCGCGGCGCTGTTGGCCAGCGCCTCGTGCCCGTCGAGCCGGTCGATAAACACCGGGTTGTTCGGCGTGACGGAATCGATCCACTCGCGGCGCGGGAGGGGCTGCCCCGGCCACAGCGTGTGGTCCCAATCGCCGCCCAGGATCCACTCCCCGGGCTTCCGGGTCCGGGCGAAGGCGGCCAGGCGGCGGACGAACTCCTGCGGGGTCGCCGCGGTCCGGAGATCGACGGCGGAGAGCTGGAAGCCGCCTTCGATGAAGTGGGTATGCGCATCGTTGAATCCGGGAGCGATCATCCCCCCGCCCGCATCGAGGACGCGCGTGCTGCGTCCGACGAACGGCGCGACCGCCGCGCTGTCTCCCACGGCGAGGATCCGGTCTCCCGCGATCGCGACCGCTCCGCGCTGCGGCGGCCCGCTGGACAGCCCTGTCCACACGACGCCATTGGTGACCAGCAGATCGGCTTTCCGGGCGCAGCCGGCGACGAGTGCCAGGGCGCACAGAGCGATGACAGGGCGACGCATGGGGCAAGTCCTCAGCGGAGTTTCGTGATGCGGCGGATGGTTTCGAGCGCCGCGATGGGCCCGTCCCCCGCGGAAGAGGGGGCCGCCGCGGGCGGCGCGGCGAGCGCATCCCGGATGTCGAGCAGGACCTCGAGCAGCAGCTGCTCGCGCTGGTAGGCGGCGTCGAGGTCGCTCATGCGGCGTTCGTCACTCGCGGCTTTCGCCCGCTCGTAGGCGTCCCGATAAACCGATTCCAGGTTGTCGAGAATGCGCTGGCGTGGGCGGGTGGTCATGGTGCAAAGATATCCGGGGACGGCGGGAGGGGAATGCGGAGACGCCGGTTCACACCGGACGCAGCACCAGTCCGGCCGGCACCTTGGGAACGAAGTAGGTGGACTTCTGGGGCATGACGTCGCCGGCGTCCGCCACGGCGATCACCTGCGCGACGCGCGTGGGATTGAGGAGCACCGCGGCGGCGGCGCGCCCGCGGCGGGCGGCCTCGAGCGCCTTCGCGGCGTCCGGCGTGTAGGTGAGCGTCGGCGTCGACGTCCCGGCGCCGAGGATCGGCTTGACCACCAGCGCCTCGACGATGGACACGTCGAGCGACCGCGCGGCCAGGCTCTTCCCGAGCACGGAGATCTCACCCAGCGGCGCGTCGCTGCGGAGGACCAGCGTCAAGTCACGGCCATCGGGAAGGGCGACCACGCAGGCGGTCCCCTGCGCGCCCGCCACGGCGAGATGCCCCACCGGGTCGGCGAGCGGCGGCGTCGCGGTCACTGCGAACCACTGCTGCCATTGCCCCAGGAGGGGCGAGAGATCGAATCCGATCCCGTATACCACGCGGTGCGTCGCGAGCACGGTGAGCCCCGGATCGGTGGCCGGCACGATGAGCGACAACACCCGATCCGCCGCCGGGTGCTCTTTCGCGTAGGCGACCGCGGTTTCGTAGCGGTGGTGGCCGTCGGCGATGTACAGCGGCGCACGTCCCGCGGAGGCCGCGAGCGCGTCGGCCGCCGCGCCGGTGACGATCCACAGCCGGTGCCGCACGCCGTCCAGCGTCCCTTCGGCGCTGGGGGCCCCGCGCGTCACGCCGGCCAGCGCCCGGGTGAGGTCGCCCCCGGCATCCGGCGCGAGCAGAAAGATCGACTCGAGCGCCGTCGCGGTCGCGCGCAGGAGCGCGAGCCGGTCGGCTTTCGGACCGGCGTGGGTGCGCTCGTGCGGGCGCACGCGGCCGGCGTCGTACGGCTCCGCCGCCACCGCGGCGAAGAGACCCACCCGAGTGCGCGTGCCACCCGCCGGCAGCGGGAACGCCTGTTCCAGCACGTAGACGGCGGGCGCCGGGTCGCGGATCAGCACCCCGGCGCGCCGCCATTCCGCGAGCAATGCCGCGGCGTGGAGGTACTGATCCCGCTCGACGCCCGCTTCCGGCAGGATGAGGTGCACGATATTGTGGAGATCGCGCGCGGCGAGCGCGCGGCGTTCGTCGGGAGCGATCACGTCGTACGGCGGCGCGAGCCGGGCGCTCAGATCACGCCCGGCGAAGCGTTCCCCCCGGAAGGGCAGGACCAACGGCGGTTCGGCGTTCACCACTGACGGAGACTCCCGTGTCGTTTCGCGAAGCCCAGGCGACGGTCGATCAATGGATCGGGCAATATAAGGAAGGCTACTTCCCTCCGCTCACCAACCTGGCCCGGCTCGCAGAGGAGGTCGGCGAGCTGGCCCGGGAGCTCAATCACCGGTTCGGCGAAAAGCCCAAGAAGCCCGGAGAGGCGCCGGGCGACGTCGCGCTCGAGCTGGGTGACGTGCTGTTCGTCGTCATCTGTCTCGCGAACTCACAGGGCATCGATCTCGACCGCGCGTTCGCAGGCGTCATGGAGAAGGTCACTCGCCGCGACGCTTCCCGCTGGACCAGGAAGGCACCTTGATCTCCTCGTAGATCCGCTCGTAGGAGACCAGCCGGTCCCCGTCGAACACGCCCTCCGCCGCCGCCCCCCGCACCTTGCACCCGGGCTCCACCAAATGGCGGCAATTGTCGAAGCGGCACTGATCGAGGAACGGGCGGAACTCCGGAAAGCACGCGCCGAGCTCGTCGGGATCGATGCCCCAGGTGCCGACCTCCCGCATCCCCGGCGTGTCGACCACGTACCCGCCCGTGGCCAGCGGCACCAGCTCCGCGGCGGTCGTGGTGTGCTTGCCGGTGCGCCACTTTTCGCTGATGGCGCCGATCCGCAGCTTGAGCCCCGGCTCGAGCGCATTCAGCAGACTCGACTTGCCGACCCCGGACGCTCCCGCCAGCACAGTCTCGCGCCCGCGCAGCAGCGCCGCGAGGGCCGGCAGCCCTTCGGGCGCTTTGACGGAGGTGGCGAGCACCGGGTATCCGGCGGGCGCGTAGCGGCGCGCGATCGCGTCCGCCGTTCCCCGGTCCAGCTCGACCTTGTTGACGACCAGAATGGACGGCAGGCTGTTCGCTTCGGCGATGACGAGGAAGCGGTCGAGCATCCGCGGGCTGGGCTCGGGATCGGCGGCCGAGGCCACCACCATCACCTGGTCGACGTTCGCCGCGATCGGCTGCACGCGCCGGCTCCGGCCGCTCGCGGCCGCGCGGCGCGCCAGCACGCTCTTCCGCGGCGTGATCCCCGTGATGCTCGCCTGGCCGTCCGCCGCGAGATCAAGCTCCACCACGTCGCCGACCACCACGCGATCGTCGTCCCGATGCTTCAGGCGCCCGCGCAGCGTCGCCGTCACTTCCGCCCCGGCGACGTGCACCCGGAAGGTGCCCCCCACGCGCGCGAGCACCACGCCCGTGGTCATGCGCCGCCCCGGCGGGCGAGGCAGCGGTCGAGGTGCGCCTTCACGTCGTACAGCGTGAGCGCGAGGAGGGACGCCGCGGCGGCGTCCGGCGTCTCACCGAAGGCGAGGTACTCGGTCTCGACGTGGCCGTCCGGTTTGTCGCCCGCTTGCGCCCAGCGAATGAAGAGCAGCGCCGCGCCGTAACGGCCCTCGGCGTCGGGGTCGTCGTCGCTGAAGGTCGACACCGAGTAGGCGCGGCCGTCGCTCCCGGTGAACGCCGGTGGCCGCTGATGCACCTGCAGGTAGCCGCCGAGAGTCCCGTCCGGACTCAGTTCCGGCGTAGCGACTCCTTGATCACGTTGCCCAGAATGAAGGTGATGTTGGCGGGGCGCTCGGCGAGCCGGCGCATGAGGTAGGGATACCAGTGGGTGCCGAAGGGCACGTAGACGCGCAGGTTCCACCCCTCTTTGCGGATGGCGGTCTGCAGGTCGCGCCGCACGCCGTAGAGCATCTGAAATTCGAATCGCGCGGGCTCGATGCCGTTGTTCCGGGCGAAGGCTTTCGCGTGCGCGATGATGCGCTCGTCGTGGGTGGCGAGCCCGGGATACCGGCCGCGCGTGAGCAGCCGCTCCATGCACTCGACGTAGTTCGCGTCGACATCGGCCTTCTTCTGATAGGCGACCGTCGCCGGCTCCTGGTAGGCCCCCTTGCACAGCCGCACGCGGGCGCCGGCGGCGATCATCGCGTCCACATCCTGCTCGGTGCGCCGCAGGTACGACTGCAGCACTACCCCGACCGCCCCGGCGTAGGCCGGGAAGAACGTCTCCCGGAAGAGCTGCAGGGTCCGCTCGGTGTAGGCCGATCCTTCCATGTCGATCCGCACGAACGACTGGTGCTGCGCGGCGCGCGCGATGATGGCCGTCAGATTCTCGACGCACAGCGCCTGGTCGATGTCGAGACCCATCTGGGTGAGCTTGACGGAGACGTTGGCGTCGGCGCCCGCGGCGTGGATGCGGTCGAGCAGCGCGAGGTAGGTGTCGCGGGCGGCGCGGGCTTCGGCCGCGGAGGAGACGGACTCGCCCAGCAGGTCGAGGCTCGCCGAAATGCGCGCGGTGTTGAGCTCGCGCAGCGCCGCGATGGCGGTGTCGATGGTCTCCCCCGCGACGAACCGGGAAGCGAATCGCCGCGCGAGCCCGTTGGAGCGCACGAAGCGGAAGACCGTCGGTTGTTCGCTCAACCAGAGCAGGCCGGCGCGCAGCATCAGCGGGGCACCCTCACGCGGTCAGGAGTAAAACGTGCGGTTGGCGCGGGCGTGGTCCTGGAGCACCTCCGACGGCGCGAAGCGCGCGCCGAGGCGCTGCGCCAGGCGGTCGAGCTCGCCGACGAGCCGCGCGGCGCCGATGTCGTCGGCGTGGCGGAGCGGCCCGCCCCGGAACGGTGGGAAGCCGATGCCGAAGATCGCGGCGATGTCGCCGTCGCGGGGAGAGCGCACCACGCCGTCGCCCACCGCCCGGGCGGCTTCGTTGAGCATCGCGTAGACCAGCCGCTGAACGATTTCCGCGGGGCGCGGGCCGCCGTTGGGGTGGGCGCCGATCAGCTCGTAGGCCGCCGGATCCACGCCCGCCTTCCGCCCCTTGGCGTATTTGTAGAAGCCCTTGCCGGCCTTCCGGCCCAGCCGCCCCGCCGTGACCATCGCGTCGAGCGCGGGCGCCGGCGCGAGCCGCTCGCCGAAGGCCGCGTGGAGCACGCCGGAGGCCTTCTGCGCGACGTCGAGGCCCACTTCGTCGAGGAGGGCGATCGGACCCACGGGGAATCCGAACTGCACCATCACGCCGTCGATCTCCTCGATCGACGCGCCCGCCAGCAGGATATGCGCGGCCTCGTTCATGTACGGGGCGAGAATGCGATTCACCCAGAATCCGGGGCGATCCCGCACCACGATCGCGGTCTTGCCCATGCGGCGACCGAGCGCGACCGCGGTGCTGATGGTGCCGGGGGCGGTGCGCTCCCCCGGAATCACCTCGAGCAAGGGCATGCGCGCGACGGGTGAAAAGAAGTGCATGCCGATCACCCGTTCGGGCCGGCGCGCCGCTTCGGCGATGCGGGTGATGGGAATGGTGGAGGTGTTCGACGCGAACACCGTGTCGTCCCGCGTGGCCTGTTCCACTTCGCGGAGCACCTGCTGCTTGACCTGCACATCCTCGAACACCGCCTCGATCACGACGTCGGCGCGACCGAAGCCGCCGTAGGTGACGCCGCCGGACAAGAGCGCCGCGAGCCGCGCGTGCTCGTACGTGGTGATGCGGCGGCGCTTGAGCCGGTCGTCCACCAGCTCCCGCGCCACCGCGAGTCCTTTGCCGATGTGCGCGAGATCGGCGTCCTTCATCCGGACGTCGACCGCGGCCTGCGTCACGGCGGTCCCCGCGATCCCCGCGCCCATGAACCCCGATCCCACGATGCCCAGCCGCCGCACCTCGGTGGGGGGCGGCGCGTCGGCGACACCGAAATCTTTCTTGAGCTGCGTCGTGGCGAAGAAGATCTGCACCAGCTTGCGCGAAACGTCGGTGACCGCCAGCTGCCCGAATGCCCGCGCCTCGTGCTTGAGTCCCTCGAGCAGCCCGTGGCGGTACCCGTACGCCACCGCCTCCAGCGCCGCGGGAGGCGCCGGATAGTTGCCGTGGGTCTGCTTCTCCACCGCCTTGCGGGCCATCCGGAACACCAGCGCGCGGCCGAGGGGATTGCCGTCGAGCAGCCAGCCGACGAAGCCTCCCGGACGCCTGCGCTTGGGGCGCCAGCCGCCGGCGAGCTTCCGGGCCGCGGCGAGGGTGACGTCGCGCAGGATGGCGGGCGGCACCAACTCGTCGACGATGCCCAGCTTGAACGCCTTCTGCGCGCGCTCGACCTTGCCGGCGAGAATGATGTCGAGCGCCGCGCGCGCGCCGATGAGGCGGGGCAGCCGCTGGCAGCCTCCGGCGCCGGGCAAAATGCCGAGCTGGATCTCGGGGAGTCCGATCTGGGTCTTGGGATGATCGGTGGCGACGCGGTACGTGCACGCCAGGGCGAACTCGAGCCCGCCCCCCAGGCACGCGCCGTGAATCCCGACCACCACCGGCCGGGGGAACGCCGCCACGCGCTGCAGCATTTCCTGCCCCGTCGCCGACAGGCGCTCGGCCTCGTCCGCGGAGCCGAGCTTTACGAATTCGTCGATGTCGGCGCCGGCGATGAAATTGTCCCGTTTGCCGGAGAAGAACGCGACGGCGCGCACCGCGGGATCCCGCGCCAGCGCTTCAAAGGCGTGATTGAACTCGTCCTTGACGGTGTGGGAAATGACGTTGACGCTCGCGCCGGGCGCGTCCAGGGTGACGACGGCGATGCCGTCCCGGATCTCCCAGCTCAGCGCGGACGCCATCAGCGGCGCTCCAGCACCAGGGCGAATGCCATGCCGCCCTGCGCGCAGATTGAGAGCAGGCCGAACTGCACGTCGCGGCGCTGCATCTCGTTCGCGAGGGTCGTCACGAGCCGACCGCCGGTGGCGCCGAAGGGATGGCCGATCGCGATCGACCCCCCCATCACATTGATGATCGACTCGTCGATGGCCCACCCCTTTTCCGACCAGCCCTTGAAGTTCGAGAGCACCTGCGCGGCGAATGCTTCATGCACCTCGAGCAGCCCCAGGTCCTTCCACTGAATGCCGGCGCGTTCGAGGGCCTTCGGCACCGCCCACACCGGACCCTGCAGCAGCTGCCATCCGGGGTCCACCGCCGCGACGGCGTAGGAGCGGATGAAGGCGAGCGGCGTGTAGCCGTGGGCGCGCGCCGCGTCCTCGCTCATGAGCAGCACGGCGGACGCGCCGTCGGTGAGCGGCGAGGAATTGGCGGCGGTGACCGTGCCGTAGCGGCGGTCGAAGACCGGTTTGAGCTTCGCCATCTGCTCGAGGGTGGTGTCGGTCCGGATGCCGTTGTCCGACACGGTCACGGGCGCGTCGGCGCGCACCCCGAACCATGGCACGATTTCGGCCGTGAGACGGCCGTCGGCGGTGCCGGCCGCGGCCAGCCGGTGGCTGCGGAGCGCCCAGCGGTCCTGAGCGTCGCGGCTGATGCCGTTCTCCTTCGCCATCTTCTCGGCCGATTGCCCCATCGATTCGCCGGTCGAGGGCTCGGCGATGGCGGGGGAGACGGGGATGAAATCCCTGGGCCGGAGCTTGGCGAAGGTGGCCGCCCGTGCGGCGAGCGACTTGGCTTTGCTCGCGGTCACCAGAATGTCCGCCAGCCGCCGCGACGCCAGAATCGGTACGTCGGACAGGAGCTCCACGCCCCCGGCGATGATCACGTCCG
>Ga0070730_10001792_pt1 | contig 20182 bp, 11 predicted proteins | sample Coa_R1_3_FD_66447 | JGI IMG/M metagenome (GOLD analysis project Ga0070730, IMG submission 66447) | Surface soil microbial communities from Centralia Pennsylvania, which are recovering from an underground coalmine fire - Coalmine... | ecosystem: Environmental > Terrestrial > Soil > Unclassified ... | reverse complement strand
CCAGGGGAGCGGGGGCGCAGCCCGGGGGGTCAGCGTCCGGGCCAGCCAGTCCCAGCCAAAGGCGCTGATTATCAGCCCGGCGAACGCGACGCTGCCCAGCCAGTACTCGTTGATACTCTGGTTGAGTCCCGGCCAACGGCGGATCGTCGTGCCCAGGGCGTCGTCGTATGTAATGAGCCAGGCCAGCAGCCCGATCGCCACCCAGGGCGCCAGGAGCCGCCCGCGCACCTGGCGCCGCAGGGCGGCCCCGCCCGCCAGGGCGACGCCGAGGATCGCCACCAGGCCAATGTAGCCATTGGCCACCGTGAACGCGTCCCGGCCGCCGGCGATGTGGTCCGGCACATAGGCCCCGAAGCGGGGGAAGACCCAGAACAGCAGCGAGGACGCATCGAGATGTAGCTGGGCGAACAGATCGGGGGCCGGCCGGCCGGTGGCCGCCTGGCTCAGGCCAAAGACCTCGAAAAAGGGCAGCAGTTGAATCGCGCCCAGGGCCGTGCCCAGCCCCCCGGCCAGGGCGAGCCCCGCCCCGATCCCCGGCCAGCAGCGCCACGGGCGACTCGCCGTCAGGCCCCCGGCCCAGAGGATCGTCGTCAGCCCGACGATGAAGAGGGTCTCGGGGTGGCCGGCCAAAATGGCGCAGGCGGTGAGCCCGGCCAGGGCCACGAGAGCCGGGCGCCGGCCGCGGTGGCACCAGGCCTCGACTGCCCAGGCCAGCCAGGGCAAAAGCAGATAGAGCCCACTGTTTTCCCAGGGCAGCCAGTCGACCAACCACCCCGAAAACATGAAACCGAGGGCGCCGTACGCGGCGGCGGCGGGCTGCAGCCGGAGGGCGCGCAGGAATCCCCACATGCCCAGCCCGGCGAGCCAGAGCTTCAGGGCCAGGATCAGCCCCAGGCCCGCGCCGATCGGCAATACGATCCAGAGCAGATGCAGGGGGTAGAGGACCGCCGGCTGGGAGCTGGCGAACAACGGCATGCCGCCCAAGGGCCCGGGTGCCCAGAGCGGAAAGCGCCCCGCGGCCAGCTCCTGCTGCATCCAGTGCCGCCAGGGGAGCTGCTGCAGCAAGAGGTCGCCGCCGAGGATGACGGGATTCACACCGGCCCGCAGATCTGGATAGTGGGCCGCCCAGGGCGGGTAGACGAGCAGTTGGGCCATCGGCGCGGCCACGCGGCCGGGGAGGAGGCCCGGCGCCATAAAGCCGAAGGCCAGCAGGAACAACAGGCCCGGCATCAGCCGATCGGCCGCGATCGCGCGACTGCGGCCGCGCGGAATCCAGCGGGTCGCCGGCCGCGCCGGGGCATGGGTGGCCCCGGGCGTGTCGCGCGCGACCTGGGTTGTGCTCATCAGCGGTCCCCTCTTGACGAAGAATCATGGCGGGGCCCGGGGGCCCCGCTTGATCATAGGAGAGCCGCAGGCGGCGGACAATGCACCGGCGTTACTAAAAGCGCGACAGTTAGGGTTACCGGCAGCGTGACAAAAAGCGCCAGGTGGATTCTTGTTTGTGGATTCTCTGAGGAAGTTACGCGCGGGCGCGCCGAGGCCACAGGCTCCGGCCGAGCACGGCCAGGGCGGCGAGCAAGGCGAGGGTGCTGATCGCGCCGCCGATCAGCACGGAGAGGGGGCGGAACTCAAAATGGACCTGGTGCGGGCCGGCCGGGAGGGGTACGGCGCGCAGGATGTAGTAGGCGGTGTAGAGCGGGGCGGGCCGGCCGTCGACGGTGACCTGCCAGCCTGGGTAGTTGACGTCACCGAGCACCAGCCAGCCCGGCCGGTCCATCTGGGCGGTGAGATCCACACTCAAGTTGCGATACTGGGTGATCGTGGCCTGGCCGGGCGGCGTCAGGTCGGCGGGGGGGGTGGCGAAGCCGGCGGGCGGGGGCTGCTCCAGCAGGACGGCCCGGCGGGGATCGAAGCCGGGCTGGGCGATGCGGGCGGGGATGGTCGCGGCGGGGAGCACTTCCGCGCCGCCCACCACGAAGGCCCGGGGTAGCGCCGCCGTATTCGAGTACACAACTACGCGGTCATTATATATAGGCGCTAAGCTGCTGGGCAGCATCCCTTTAGCGACGAATCCGAGATCGAAGGCGCGGGCCGCTCCTACTCGGTAGAGCGTGCCCTCCGGGTAACTGTCATCCCGGCTGCTACGTACCGCTACCGTGTCGCCGGCCCGCCCGGGTGATTCCAGAATCAGCACCAGGGGATCGCCTCCCTGCACCGGCAACGGCGGGAAGGTGAACGTGATCCAGGGCTGCCCCCGCCAGGGTGACGGGTCGACCGTTTGGGTGATCAGATCGGTAGTCGCGGTTAAGCTCCGGCGTAAGTGGAGTGTCACTGGCCCATGGTTCACTCGGCCCAGGGTGTCGAAGGCGATCTTGAGGCTGCTCAGGTTGGCGGGCGCCAGCAGGGTCTGGGTGATTGGCCGATCGGCTAGCTCCGTCAGTGTCCGATCGGCCTGCGTTTGCTGAATGATATTTAGTGGGCCGCCCGCGGCGAGGTACTTTACGTTGAGTAAGTTCGCCGCGGCGCTGAGGTAGCTTTGCGGCCGCAGCATGACATTGAAGTAGGTCCCTTCGTGAATACGGGGGTCGCTGGAGGCCCAAAAATCCTCGTAGCGCGCCAAATGCAGGGAATCATAACCCTGTACATCTTGGATTCCATAAAGAGTCGCACTATTGGGCACAAACATGGGACCATAGCTGTCGACGCCCAGCATCCGCCAGGGACCAGGATCGGCGCGCATGACATTCGCGGCCCGCGTGCGCAGTTGCAGCGAGTCGGCAGATACATAGGTGTTGTAGTCGGGGGCGTAGGAGAGTAAATCGACAACCGTTATGCCCAGCAGCAGTCCGGACAGCACCGCGCGGCCGGACCGCAAGCGATCGCCGCGCAAGACGAGTAGCAGCATGGCCCAAATCCCCAAGGCGCCCGCCACCAGCGCCGCCTGGTGGAGCGCCGTCGCCTGGAGCTGATAGACAGCCGACCCGTCCGGACTAGCTTGCTGGTGTTGTACCAGGAGGTTGATAAGCTCCAGCGCCGCCACGATCAGTAGCCCAATCAAGGCACCCGCTCGGGCAGGCCGTTGCCGGGCGAGCTTGAGGAGAGCATCAAACCCGAGACCGGTCAGGGTCGCGGCACAGAAAATGAACAGATACGCAATACGCTGCGGTAGTTGGGCCTGAAAGCCGGGCAAGTGCTGGAATTGATCGAAAAGGGGCGCGCCTGCTGCGACGCCGAGCGCGCTCAACCCGGCGAGCGCCAAGAAGAGGACACGACGGCCCCGCCGGATCACTACAGCAACCACCGCCAACGCCAGGGGCGCTAAACCGATATACCAGCAATTATTGAAGAGCAGCGGCTCCCCGATACTGCCGACGGAGGTACCAAAGAGCTGCGGCACCAGCAGGCGTAGCAGATGATCCAGCGGCTCATAGCTAATCTGCGTCGTCGAGCTAGCGCGGGTCGTATATTGCACCAACTCCAGGAAGGGAAAGATTTGGGCGGCGGCTAGTCCTGGCCCCCAGGCCAGGATTGCACCCGCCCGCACGAGTTGTCCGGCCCACGCGCGCCACTCGTGGGGAGAACGACTCTGCCACGCGCTCCATCCGGCCACGACGAGACGTGCCCCGAGCCAACTACCCAAGAGCAGGCTGCTATAGAGGAACCATTGCAGATGACCGGAGAGGGCCAGCACGCCAAATAATAACCCAGCGCCGGCGGTCCAGGCCCCGGAGCGACGCCGCCAGGCGATCTCCGTCGCCGCCAGGACCCAGGGGAGCCAGCCATAGATATCGGCCACGCCGGTGATTTCGATGGCCATATACAGTTGGCCGCTACCGGCGAAGGCGAGACCGGCCAGCAGGCTACCAGTGCGACTGGTTCCTAGAACGCGCGCCAGCACAAACATACCTGCCCCCGCCAGCCACAGGTGGAACACCGCACTCACCTGCAAGGCGGTTGGCAACGGTAGCAGCCAGAGGAGCCACATCACCGGATAATAGAGCTGCGTTTGGGGATTGCCGGCGAAAGGATAGCCGGCGAAAATATCGGGGTACCACAGGGGCCATTCCCCTCCGGCCAGGCTGCGGCGAATAAAGACTTGCCAGGGCAGAAAAATGAGCGCGGAGTCCGCCAGTGTTCCGTTATGGACCGGCTGGGGGTGGATGATCGCCTGGGGCCCCCACAGGGCCAGGGTATCGACGGCAACAGGTACTTTCCCCGAGAGTATGGGGCCCACGAGGGCGAGGGCGAATCCCAGCAGCATCGCCAGGCAGGCGACCTCCGCTAATAGGCGGCGTCTGGAAGCGGTGGGAACCGTAGCCGCTAGCACAGGCATAAGTTCCTGCTGCGATCTGGTGGAGAAAGCGATGTGGTCATTGGTAGCGCCAGGCTCGGCAAGCTTCAGTTGCGATTCGAGGTTATCTGCGCACTCCATGAGACTCCTTCTCTCCGATATCGCTTGCCTCATCGCCAGCAGATACTGCGGCAGGCCGCGCCATGATCGCGGCCCCCCCGAGCCCCGGCAGCATCCGGCCGAGCACCGCGATGATCGCCCACCGCCAGTAGAGACCGAGCGGGGCGTGCCGTGCCGCCGTGGGCTGGAATCCGAAGCCGCGATAATAGGGGATCAGGGCGCCATAGCACATCAGGAGCACCGGGCCCCGCTCGCGCGCCAGCAGCGCCCGGATGATGGCGCCCGCCACCCCCCGGCTGCGGTATGTGGGATCGACCGCGACGCTCGATAACACCCGCTCCGATCCGATAGGCTTGATCTGGGCGCAGCCTAGCACGCGGCCGTCAGCGCCGCGGGCGATCATAAAATAGCGGATGCGCAGGCCGCGGGTGTCGAAGTGGACCGTTTTCAGCAGGCGGAGAATGGACGCGCGGTCCGCCGCCCCGGCCGGCGCGATCGTATAAGAATCCAGGCGCGCAGCCGTTCCATCCAGCACTGCGGCGTATGGTATACCCGTCTGGTGAGGCATACCTTCTCTTTTCTGCGCCCTGCTCCGTAGGTTGGCCCTGCTTCGCTGGGCCAACCCTGCCTATTATACCAGGGCGCGCGCGTGCTTCCAAGACCACGCACGGAGGCGCGCCGTTTTGCGGCGGAGCCGCGGCATGGCGTATAATGCCGGTATGTTGCCCCCGGCCGGCCTTCCCGGAGTAGCTGCGTGATCCCGGCCGCTGCGGCGCGCCCCCGGCTCGGGCCGGAGCTGGCCGGCTTGCTGGCGCTGCTGGGGTTCGTCCTGGCCCTGGCAGCCCCCATCCTAGCCGGGGGCGTGCCGGTCGCCGCCGATACGCTGGCGCTCTGGGGGCCCCAGGCGATCGGCGCCCACCCGCCGGTGCATAACTCGGCGCTTGCCGACTCGGCGCTGCAGGGCTGGCCCTGGCAGGTCTTTATCCGCCAGAGCCTGGCCCACGGCGAGTGGCCGCTCTGGGACCCGGACCTGTTTGCCGGCTACCCCTTCCTGGGCAACGACCAGCACCAGCTCTATTATCCGATCGCCTGGCTGCTCTGGCTGTTACCGCTGCCGGCCGCCATGCAGACCAATGTGCTGCTGCATCTCTGGCTGGCGGGCGCGGGGATGTATCTCCTGGGCCGGGTGCTCGGGGCCAGCCGCAGCGGCAGCCTGCTGGGGGCGCTGGCCTTTACCGCCAGTGGCCAGGCCTACACCGCGCTCGACATCCTCAACATCCTCGATATTTACGTCTGGCTTCCCTGGGTCCTGGCGGCGACGGAGATCGCCTGGCGCCGCCGATCGTGGCCCTGGACGGCCGGCGGCGCCCTACTCTTCGGCGTGCAGGCACTGGCCGGCCACCTGCCCTGGTTCCTCTACAGCAGCATGTTCCTGGGGCTCTGGCTGGCCCTGCGCGTGCTGGCGCTGGTCCGTGATCGCCGGCGCCGCGCCCCCGGTGACCCCCCCGCCGTCTTCTGGGGCCAGGTGGCGCGTGCCGCGGCGATCCTGGCCGGGGGCCCGGCCGTCGCGGCGATCCACCTGCTGCCGTTCGCCGAGCTGGCCGGGCTTTCCTCGCGGGTGGTCGCCGCCGGTCTCGCGCCGGGCCCGGACCAGATCGACCGCACCGGGCGCCTGCTGGCCCGCCAGGTGCAGGTGCTGGTGCCCCAGTTTCTCGGCACCTCCGTCGGCAGCATCGGCCAGCCGCTGGTGTTCAACAACTGCTGGTACGTGGGGCTCGCCCCGCTGGCGCTGGCCGCGCTGGCCCTGCTGGTCCGCCGCGAGCGGCGGGTCTGGGCGTTGGCCGCGCTGGGCCTGGCCGCCTTCGCGGTGGCCGCCAACCTGCCGTTCTTCAACCGCCTGCACCAGCTGCCGAGCCTCCAGGCGCAGCTGCCGGCGCGCGCGGCCTATGTCTTCATCGTCTGCATGGCGGCGCTCAGCGGCCTCGGCTTCGACGCGGCCCTGGCGCTCGCCCGGGCCCAGCCGCGCCGGGCGGCGGGGGTCCTCGGGCTGCTGGCGGTGGGGGGGGCGGGGCTCGCCTACCTGGTCGTCGACGCCCACCGGCTGGCGGTGAGCACGCCCGCGCTGTATCAACTGCAAGTGGACGCCCTGCGCCAGGCCGGCCTGATCGCCGGGGCGCTTGGGGTCTGGGCGGGGGCCGTGCTCGTGCTGCGCGGCGATCGCCGCTGGTGGGGCCACGCGGCATTGGCCGGCGGGCTGCTCGGCCTCACGGTGGTCGACCTGCTGACCTACGCGCCCGGCTACAACACCTATGTCCGCCCGGAAGCGTTGCAGTTGCGGGCGCCGGCGGCCGACGTGATGCGCGCCGACCCGGGGCTCTGGCGCATGATGGCGCCCGACGCCCCGGGCGCGATGTTCGTGCCCAACACCGCCCGGCTGTATGGGCTCCATGATGTGCAGGGCTACGACTCGCTGCACCTGGCGCGCTACGAAGCGTTCTGGGCGGCCGCCGACCCGCAGGTGGGCACGGGGGCCTATTTTAACGTCATGATCCGGCCCCAGAATGTCGTGCCGGCGCAGGCCGATCTGCTGGGCGTCAAGTATGTGACCACCTGGGCGCCGTTATCCCCCCTGCCGGCCAAGCTGGCGCCGATGTATGAAGGAATGGGCGCCGTTTACACGAACCAGCGGGCACTGCCTCGCGCCTTTGTGGTCGATCGCGCCATCGTGTTGCCGGCCGCGGCGATCCCGGCCCGGGTTGCGCAGCCCGGCTTCGATCCGCGCCAGGCCGTGTTGCTGGAACAGCCGCCACCGGCCGGCTTCGCTGCGCCGGCCGGCCCGGCCGGCGCTCCCGGGCGGGCGACCATCACCCGCTACCAGAACCTGAGCGTCGACGTGACGGCGCAACTGGACCGGCCGGGCTGGCTCGTGCTCGCGGACGTCAACTATCCGGGCTGGCAGGTCACGGTCGACGGGCAGGCGGCGCCGCTGTACACGGCCTATTATATCTTGCGTGCCGTGCCGTTGGCCGCCGGCCGCCACCAGGTCCGCTTCTATTTCCAGCCCGGCTCGGTCCTGCTGGGGGCGGCGATCACGCTCGGCGCCCTGCTTGCTGCCGCCGGCGTGATCGGCGGCAGCTATCTCCGCCGGCGGAAGCCCAGCCGAACCTGAAAAGGGCTCAGCCCCCGAGCTCATAGGTCCGGTGCCATAATTGGATAACGGTATCTCCCACCAGCAGACTAAGACCGATCACGTGGGCACCCATTAGCGCCGGGCCCGGCGCGCCCTGAAATAAGAAGCCGCTCTCCCCCTGGGCGAACTCAGGATGGGCCGCCAGGACGTCCGGCCGGGGATGGCCCAAAGTGGCTTCGCCCACCAGCCGCCCGTCCACGCTCACGCGGATGGCGGTGAGGCGATCGTGGGCCAGGGCCCAGCCGCGGATCATGAGGCCGCCTTCTGTCTGCGTGATCTCGTCGACGAAGCAGAGCGACCGGTCGCGCGATACGGGGCTTCCGGCTTGTTGATAATGGATGGGGGTCGCGTTCGTGACCACGTTGGGAAAGTAAAGTGGGAAATCCGCGGCATTCTCCGGGATGTAGCGCCGCGATCTTTGTGGCGAGTGGGTAAAGACAAACAGCATGGTATGCACGCCGATCTCCTGGGCCAGGTTCTGCGCCACATGAATCTCTTCGTCGCTGTCGTTGAACGTGAACAGGATGTACTTCCAGATGAGCGCCTGGGGCTGGCCGTTGACCTGCTTGGGGATGTCGCGCATAAACTGGATGACGCGGTCGATTTGGCCGCCAATCCGGTATTGTTCATAACTGCTCTGGCGGGCGCCGTCGCAGGAGACGAAGATTTCGTCCAGCCGCTCGCCGCCGGTCGCCGCGAGGTACGTCGCGTTGCCACTGGTGATGAGGCGCTGCCGAGTCTGGGGGAAATAGCCCCGGGCCTGCCGCACGAACTGGGGAAATTCAGGATGCAGTAAGGGCTCGCCCTGGCCGCAATATTCGATCTCACCCACCGTGAACCCCGTCTCGTGCAAACTGCGCAACACGCCGGCGAAGACGGATAGCGCCATGCGGAAAGGCCGGGGGCGGGACTGCACCTGGATCGCGTTGGAGCAGGCGGGGCAACGCAGGCGACAGGCCAGCGACGGCTCGACCTGGATCTTACGGATCTGCTGCCGGCTGAAGGCATCCGCATAAGGCTCATTGGGACGAAAGAAGGCACAGCTGGGGCAGGTCGCGGGCCAGGGCGGCTCCCCGCGCTGGAGCGCGGCCCGAATATGCGTATACCGTGGGTTGGCGAGCAGGGCGGCGATATTCCAGTCCGGTACGTTGGGCGTTGCGTGCCCGAGGATGATTTGTTCGCCCGCGTCGTCATCACAGGGGATGTCGCCATTGCTGCGCACATAGAGGGTATTCAGGATTTCGCAGTTCATACCGATCTCCTTCCAACTGGGAGGCACCCCGGGCCCAGGGTGGGAGCAGCACATGCCACATGGAGTGCAGAGCCGGCGCCGGGTATCTGTATGTGGCCGCAGAGTCTATTAAAGCAGAAAAGACGGGGTGTGGCTAGCGTAGCGCAGGGGGAAAAGCGCGACAAAAAGCGCGACAAAAAGCGTTACACCCAGCGTGACAGCGGCAGGGTCCGGGGATGGCCCCTGCTCGCCTAGATGGGCGAGCAGGGGCGAGAGAATGCTGAAGCTCAGGATCGCGGTTTGCGGCGCGCCCAGGGCAGGCGCGGGGCGCGGGCGGCGACCAGCTCCCTTTCCCGCCGGCGTAGGCGCTGCTCCAGGTCGGCCAGGGCGCGGTTTTTGCGCCCGACTTCGGTTTCCAACTGCGCAATATACTTGTTCTTGCGTTCCATGTCGGCCAGGAGGGGGCCCAGGGAATCGACCGGCGCGGGAGTCGGCGCCGGGCCCGGTGCCGCGGCGGCATGGTCCTGCGCCCCGGCCTGGGCGGCTTGGGCCGCCGCCCGCAGGGTGGTCATAACCGGCGACTGCATCGTCTGGGCGGGGGTGTCGGACTTGCGGCCCACCGCCACGACCAGCTGGTCGTTTTGGTGGTCAATGTGCACGGACTCGAAGCCCGCTTCTTCCATGAACTTTTGCATTTCCTGCGGCGTGCTGAACTGGCTCATATGCCCGGGCCGCTGGCCGTAGGGATAGGCCTGCCAGGTCTTCAAAAACTCTTGCCACGCCGCGGGGGCGAGTAGATTATAGGTATCGAAATAGACGCGGCCCCCCGGCTTGAGCACCCGGAACGCTTCGCAGATATAGGTAAACATGTCCAGCTTATCGACGTGCATAAACACGATCGACGAGTAGACACAATCAAAAGTATGCTCCGGGAAAATGCGCAGGCTGTTGTCGGGTAACTCATGCAAGACAATATTGGGCACATCCGCGGTGCGTTGCCGGGCGTAGGCAATCATATTGCCGGAAATGTCGCCGCCGTGCCATTCGCCACAGTAGGGCGCCAATTCGCGCCCGATCCGGGCGACGCCACAGCCGATCTCGAAGACCTTGTCGGCCGGCGCGATTTGCAGTACTTCGCGCAGGAACTGCGCCGTGCGCGCGCCGTTGCTGCGGATCTCGTCTTCGTCGTCGATGCAGCAGACATAAAACGACGCGTCGGCAAACGTCGTGCTCAGGTTATTCCAGATCGCTTTGTAGTCCTTCATCAGGGTGTGCGCTCCTATACGGTATAGCTACAGTACAGCTACGGTACAGTTAGAGTGAAATAAATGGTTCGGGCTACAAGATACCACAAATGTGCCTGTCCGTCCACCCACCCGGGTAGCTGGCTAGCTTCCTGTTCTTGCTATTGCCTTTTGCTCCTGGTATACTTGGTTTGGGCCCCTCTTCGCCGTTGTGATACGCACGAACCATCGCGGTGCGACATCGAGATCGACGTCGCGCAAACCGTAAGGAGTTAGTCGTGAACCAGCCAACTTCCGCTCTTTCTGTCACTGCCGTCTCCCGGATGGGCCGCCTGCTGGCCGCCGGCGCCCTAGGCCTCTGGCTCCTGGCGACCGGCCTGCGGCCGGGCCCGGCCGCAGCGTCGCCAACGGATGCGATCACCCTGACGGCGCCGAATAATACGACGGTGGCCGAATCGGATGATTATGCTACCCAGGTGCTGGGCAACCCCTGGGACATGAACGGCCCCGAGGACACCGACTACCTCGACCACATGACCCCGCCGACCATCAGCAATGGGATCTGGAGCTCCCAGACGACGGCCGATTATGGCTCCATTTACCTCAAGTCGCAAGGCTGGCCTACGTCAATGGAGTATCTAGGGGAGCCGAGTGGCGCGGTCTATCCGATCGACAGCCGCCGCTTCACCCATCTGCGCCTGCGGATGTACAGTAGCGTGGCCGATCAGATCGTCGTCTGGTGGTTCACCAGGCATAACTTCACGCCGAGCGGCAATAGCCAGTTTGTGCCCACCCAGGCCGGCTGGCATGTATATGACATCGACCTGACCGCGGGCAGCAACTGGCTCTCGGCCGCCACCTGGAGCGGGCTGCGGCTCGACCCGGTCTTCCACCTGGGCCATTCCAACGTGACCATCCAACTGGACTGGGCGCGGCTCACCCCGGCCACCGGCTCCAGCGTGAGCGTGCAGTGGACCGCGACCGGCACCAGCCCGGTGAGCCTCTACGTGACCACCGGGCCGAACGGGCCCGACGAAATGCGGATTGCCTCGGGCCTGGCGGCCAGCAGTGGCGGGTACACCTGGAGCACCGCGGGGATCGCCCCGGGGACCTATTACATCCACGCGGTCATGGGTACGGCATCCAGCTATAGCGGACCCCTAATCGTCAATAATGCGCCGGTGCTGACCTTGACGGCCCCCAGCCCCAGCAGTGGCGAAGATTTCGCCTCGACGCATCTGGCCCAGCCCTGGACGCTGACGAACATTTCCCAGCTGCAGGCCTGGTTCAACATCGCGAATATCAGCTTTGGCCCCAGCTATATGCAGGCCTCGGCGACTAATGGGGACCCACAGCTCTGGCCGCTGAACATGGATACGGCCCATGCCGTCGACACCAGCAAATATCACTACTTTAGCTACAATATCTATATCCCTCGGCCAGCGGGGGCCTTTGCCAATGGCCAGTACAGCCAATGGAACGGGGGGCCCCGTGCTATCTGGTCCCAAGGTAACCAACCCCTGAACTGGCAACAGACGAAAGTGGTCATTGGTTGGTATAATCGGTGGTTGCATGTGGCGCAGGATCTGCGCAATACGCAAAATCTCGAAACCGGATCAACCCTGGGTTGGGTCGGGACTCCGGCAATCTTTCGCTTCGATCCCCATGAGAGCGATAATCTGGGCACCAATATCTTGCCGCCCTTCTTCCAGGCGGGCCAGTTGCGCCTGACCGCCGACCCGACCGTGGCCAGCGGCGGCGCGACGACGATCACCTGGGTGCCGGGCAAGGCGACCGGCAACGTGACGCTCTATTACAATACGAGCCAGGCGCCCGGCGGCACGGCCATCGCCACGGTGCCGCTGAGCAGCGGCGGCTATGTCTGGACGGTTAACCTGCCGGGCGGCCAGTACTGGATCAGCGCGGTGGCCAATGACGGTCTGAACACCTTCACCCAGCTCGCGCTCGTGCCGCTGACGGTGGCCGGCAGCCGGCCCTGTCCGGCGACCTTCAGCGATGTGCCGGCTAGCGCGCCGTTCTACCTCTACATCTCCAGCCTCTTCTGCCGCAATATCGTCGACGGCTACAGCGACAACACGTTCCACCCGAACGATAACGCCCTACGCGGGCTGCTGGCCCAGTGGGTGGTGCGCGCCCGCGGCTGGGCGCTGGACACGACGGGCGCCCCGCACTTCAGCGACGTGGCGACGACCGACCCGCTCTACCCCTATATCGAGACGGCCTACGGGCACGGGGTGCTCAGCGGCTATAGCGACGGCACCTTCCGGCCCTATACCCAGGTGACGCGCGGCCAGATGAGCAAGATGATCGTCAACGCCCTGGGCTGGACGATCGACACAACCGGCGGCCCGCATTTCAGCGACGTGCCGACGAGCAACGCGTTCTATGCGCAGATCGAGACGCTCTATAACCACGGCGCCGTCAGCGGCTATGGCGACGGCACCTTCCGTTGGGGGGCGCCGCTCACCCGCGGCCAGCTGTCCAAGGTGCTATATAACGCCGTCGGGCCCTGAGGCGCGATCCGCGTCTGGCCCGGCCTTGCATAACGCGGCGCAAACATGGTATACTGGCCTGCCCGCTCCCTGTACGGGGAGCGGGCCTATTTTCGCCGGAAGCGCTGAGGTGCCAATAGACGGATGTCCCGCCAGCCAGAGACCGCCCCCGATCTCGTGCCCCGCACGACCGCCCCGTTCGTCACCGTGGTCATCCCCGCCTACAATGAAGCGCGCCGGTTGCCGAGCAGCCTGCGCCGGGTACAAGAATACCTGAACGGGCAACCCTATGCCTATGAGCTGATCGTCGTCGACGACGGCAGTGCCGACAATACGGCTGCGCTGGCCGAGGAGCGGGCGGCGCAGGATGCCCGGGTGCGGGTGATCCGCAATCCGCACCGCGGCAAAGGGGCCGCCGTGCGCACCGGCATGCTGGCGGGCCGCGGCCGCTATGTCCTTTATTCCGACGCGGACCTTTCGACCCCGATTGAAGAGCTCGGCAAGCTCCTGACGTGGCTGGAGCAGGGCTATGATATCGCCATCGGCTCCCGCGAGGGCCAGGGCGCAGTGCGCTACAATGAGCCCGGCTATCGCCACCTGATGGGCCGGGTCTTCAACCAGATCGTGCGCCTGCTCGCGCTCCGCCAGTTCAACGACACCCAGTGTGGCTTCAAAGCCTTCACCCACGCCGCCAGCGAGGACCTCTTCCGGGCGGTGCAGCTCTATGGCGATAATGCCGGCCTGGTGAAGGGCGCCATGGTCACGGCCTTCGACGTCGAGGTGCTCTACCTGGCGCTGAAACGGCGCTACCGGGTCAAAGAAGTGCCTGTCCGCTGGTATTATGCCAACGACAGCAAAGTCAGCGCGGGGCGTGACTCGTTGCGCAACCTACGCGATGTGCTCCGCGTGCGCTGGAACGATCTGCGCGGCAAATACGGCAAGCGGCGCACCCCCTCGCGCTCCGCCTGAGTTCTCCCCCTCTGTAATATAGGGTCCCGCGGCCGGGGCTGGGTCGCGGCGTCTACCCCGGTGAGGGGAGGGCCGGGCCGGGGGTGCTTGTGGGCGCCGGCCGGGGGGTCGACGTGGCCGGCGGCGGCGTGCTGGTCGGCGGGGGCGGGGTGGCCTTCGGCGGCGGGGTAGGCGTATCATCCACCGGCTGCGGCGTGACCGGCGGAGGCGTGGCGGTGGGCACTGGCGGGGGCGTGGCGGTGGGCACTGGCGGGGGCGTGGCGGTGGGCACTGGTGGTGGCGTGTCGGTCGGCGGGGGCGGGGGCGTGTCAGTTGGTCGTGGCAGGGGCGTGCTGGACGGCGGCAGCGGTGTCCGGGTCGGCTTGCCGGTGATCGTCTCTACAGGCACTGGCGGCGTATCGGTGGGCGGCGGGGGCGTGTCGGTCGGCGGAGGCGCGGGCGTATTGCTTGCCGCCGTGGTCGGAATCGGCGTGCTAGAGGGAGGGGACGGCGCGGCGGGGGCCGTCCGGACCGTGGGCCCGATTGCCGGCGTCGCCGATCGGGTCGGCAAGGCGGCCGCCACGACCAGTACGCTCGTGGGATGTGCCGGCGGGGGGACGGTGGGCGAGAGGACGCCGGCGACCCGGCTGGGGGCGGCGGTCGCGGTGGCCGGCGGTTTCGTCACGGTCACCGCGGGATGGCCGCCGGCCGGGGCGCGCGGCGGCACGGTGGGGAGCGGGGTCGGGAGCGGGGTCGGGGTGGCGGGGGCCGGCGAGGGCGGCGCCGGGTCCGGCCGGGGGGTGGGCGATGGAGGGGCCGGTGGGGGCACCACCAGGGCCACCAGCGTGCGGGTCGGGGCGACGGCAGTGGGCGTCACGGGCGGCCGGGGCGCGATCGCCTGGCCGGTCAACAGGTAGGCCAGGCCGGCGGCGAGCACCAGCAGGCCGAGCGCCAGCACGGCGCCCGTCCCGCGCCGCGGCCGGGCCAGCGGCTGGCGGACGGGCGCCAGAATGGTGGTGCGCCCGCGACCGGCGTGCGCCCCGGTCAGCGGCTGGGCCAGCGCGAGAGCGGCGCCGGACGCCTGCAGGGGCGGCGCCGGCTCGGCAATCGGGGTTACGGCGGCCAGGATCGGCAGTGGGACCGGCGGCGTCTCCGGCGCCTCCGCATCTGGCCCCGCCTCGCCGGCGCGCGATTCCGGGGCCGGGGCCGGAGCGCGGGCAGGGGGCGGCGCCTCGCCTTCGGCGGCCTCCCGCGCCGCCCGGATAAACGCCGGCCGCGCCTCGGCGGGGATGTCGAGGGCCGCCACCAGCAACTCGGCCACCTGGCGCGACGGCCGCCGATCGCCCGCCTCGAACTTGCGGATCGCCGCGGCCGTGCAGCCGACCCGCGCGGCGAGCTCACGCTGCGTCAGGTCGAGCGCTTTGCGGCGTTCCTTGAGCCACAGTCCAAATGCGGGATGCCCGGTCATTAGCTCCTCGTGGGTTGCCTGGTAGGATGGTTGCCCTGATTATACCAGATTCCCGTGTGACCGGCGGCCCCTGCACCAGCCAGCAGTGATTTCTGGACGGTAGCGCCGCCGGTAACGCTAATTGTCACCCAAAGTGTCACGCTCCCGGGCCCGCAAAAGGTTTCGTCAGCCGCCGGTTTGTGCTCTAATAGGGGTATTCAGATCTGCGCTACGATTGGGCTGGCAACCTGGCGGGAGATTTCACAAATGCGCGCACGATACGGGGCGGGGTGGATAATAGCCCTGCTGCTGGGCCTGCTCGTGGGCCTGGGCCGGGGGTGGGCTGTGCAGGCCGCCGATGGCGCCGCCGCTACCGGCAACCGCGTCGGCTACGCCCCCCCTGCCAACCAACACGGCCCCGCCGCTACGGGCAAGCGCGTCGGCTACGCCGACCAGCATCCCATTGAAGCAGCACTAAGGAGCAACCATAACCCTGAACTATAGGAGGCGTACGATGCACCGTTTGTTTGCCCTGCTCGGCCTGGGCCTGGCCCTCACCCTCTTCCTGCTGCTCGCCCCCGGGCTGGCCGGGCGGCCCAGGCCGACGCCGCCTCCCGCGGCGGCGCACGCCGTCCCGGGCGCGGGACGGGCGCTGGATCTCGGCCACCTCCCGCTGGCTTTCGCGCCGCAGCCCGGCCCGGCGCACGCTCCCGCACGCTTCCAGGCGCAGACCCCCGCCGGCACCCTCTTCTTCACGCCCGCCGCAGTCGTGCTCGCCCTTAATACGGCCGGCCCGCGGCCGCAAGACAGCACTCGTACCCACTCAGCACTCAGGACTTTCAACTCAGGACTGAAGGAAGCTGCTCCGCCGGCGCCCGCACAGGTGCGGCTGCAGTGGCTGGGCGCCAATCCCGCGCCCGTCCTTACCGGGGCGAGTCCCCTGGCGGGGCGGGTCAACTACTTTGTGGGCGACGACCCGGCGCAGTGGCAGACGGACCTGCCGACCTATAGCCTGCTCCTCTACCAGGAGCTCTATCCGGGGATCAGCCTGCGCTATGGCGGGACCGCCGGGGCGCTGAAGGGCACCTACACCCTGGCGCCCGGGGCCGACCCGGGCGCGATCCGCTGGCGCTACCAGGGGGTGGGCCCGGGGACGCTCGACGCGGCGGGCAATCTCCACCTCCCCCTGGCCAGTACGGCGGCCGGCAGCCCGCCGCCCGCACTCGTCGAGCAGGCACCCGTCGCCTGGCAGGAGCGCGCGGGCCAGCGCGCACCGGTCGCCATTCGCTACGCGCTTGGGGCGGATGGCAGCATCGGCTTCGCCCTGGGGGCCTATGATCGGCGCCGGCCGTTGACGATCGACCCGACGCTGATTTACGCCACGTACTTCGGCGGGAGCGCTGATGATTATGGCTTTGCCGCCGCGCTCGACGCGGCGGGGGATCTGTATATCACCGGCTCTACCACCTCGGCCGATTTCCCCCTGGTCGCGCCTTTCCAGGCGAACTGCGCAAGTGGTTGCGATTATGCCTTTGTCACGAAGCTCGATTCGACCGGCACCGTTCTCTATTCTACCTACCTCGGCGGCGATAGCTTCAACCAGGGGCTCGGCATCGTCGTGGACGCCGGCGGCAACGCCTATGTCACCGGCGGTACGCAGTCGACCAATTTCCCGCTAATGAATCCCTATCAGTCCACTAATCGTACCGGCTTCACCACCGCTTTTGTGACGAAGCTGAGCCCAACCGGCGCCGCCCTGGTTTACTCCACCTATCTGGGGGGCAGCATATTGGAGCAGGGCTTGCACATCGCGGTCGATGGGACCGGGGCCGCCTACGTGGCCGGCTACACCGAGTCCCGCGATTTCCCAGTGCTCAATGCGGTCCAACCCAGCCACGGCGGTGATATCGACGCGTTCGTAACAAAGTTCATGCCCAGCGGTACCGCCCTTAGCTATTCAACCTACCTGGGCGGCAGTGACCAAGAATATCCGACTGGCCTGGCCATTGATGCGGTGGGTAGTGTATACCTCGCCGGAGAGACATCTTCGCCTGACTTCCCGGTGCGTCATGCCTACCAGGGCGTGCTCAAGGGCCCCGGGGATGCCTTCGTGACCAGGCTGAACGCGAGCGGATCGGCGTTCGTCTACTCGACGTACCTGGGCGGCAGTGGCCGCGATGGGGCCGGGGGGCTGGCCGTGGATGCGGCGGGCAACGTCTATGTGGCGGGCGCGACCACGTCGACGGATTTTCCGCTGGTGCATCCCTATCAGCGGGTTTATGCCGGCGGTGGGCAGGATGGCGATGTGTTCGTGGCGAAGCTGAACGCAACCGGCGCCGCCTTACTCTACTCCACCTATCTGGGCGGCAGTGGCGACGATTTCACCAGCGCGATCGGCGTCGATGGCGCCGGGAATGCCTATGTGACCGGCCTCACCCTTTCGACCAACTTTCCGCTCGCCGCCCCGATCCAATCTACGCTGGCCGGTGGCTACGATGTCTTCGTCACGCAATTCCAGGCGACCGGCGCGACCCTGGGGTACTCCACCTACCTGGGCGGTAGCGGCGATGACGACGTGCGCGGCCTGGCCGTCGACGCCGCCGGAACCGTCTACCTCGTCGGGGGCACACGATCCACAAATTTCCCGGTCACCGCTGATGCCTTCCAAACCACACTGCTGGGCACCACCGACGCCTTTATCGCGCGGATTGATCCCCGCGTGCTCACACCGACGCCGACGGTTACGGGCACGCCGCCGACTCCCCTCCCCACCCGGACGCTCTGGCCGCGCAGCACGTCCACGCCGACCGCGACCCCCTCGCCTTCACCCACCCCGCCGTGTCCCGAGGCGCACTTCGTCGACGTTTGCGTGGACGCCTGGTACTACCCGCCGGTCACCGACCTGGTCACTCTGGGGGCGATCAGCGGCTACACGTGCGGCACGCCCGGGGAGCCCTGCGACCCGCAGAATCGGCCGTACTTCCGCCCCTACGCCGACATTACCCGCGGCCAGCTTACCAAGGCGGCCATCGTCGCCTTCGCCATCCCGGTCAGCGCCACGGAACAACTGTTCGCCGATGTGCCGCCCGACAACGCCTTCTACCCCTACATCAACACGGCCTTCACCCTCAACATCGTCGGCGGTTATACATGCGGGGGGCCGGGCGAGCCCTGCGACAGCCAGAACCGGCCCTATTTCCGGCCCTACGCCAGCATCACACGGGGCCAGGCCAGCAAAATCATCACCCTGGCGCAGGGCTGGGGCGTGCTGACGCCGCCAGAGGCCAGCTTTGAGGACGTGCCGGCCAGCCAGCCCTTCTACAGCTACATCGAAACGATCCGCGCGGCCGGGACGATCAGCGGCTACGACTGCGGGGGGCCGGGCGAGCCCTGTGACGCCACCAACCGGCCCTACTTCCGGCCGGGCAACAACATTACCCGGGCGCAAGCGGCCAAGATCCTCGATCTGGCGCGCACCCAGGCGCCGCCGACGCCAACCCCCGCCGCGACCCAGACGGCCGCTCCCGCATTGACCGCGACGGCCACGCCGCTACCGGCCACCGCGTCGGCTACGCCGACCAGCACCTCCACCGCGGCCGTGTCGACGGTCACACCCACCGCGGCCGTGTCGACGGTCACACCCACCGCGGGCGCCAAAGCCGGGCCGCCCCACCCGTAGCCTCTCCACCGACCTCGCGATTCGCGCGCCGCCCGGGGACCCGCTCGCAGAGCGGGTCCCCGGGGCGGTACGCCATTGAATTAGTACACATGTTCTGGTATAATAAGGGCCAGGTGTCCTGCGCGGGGCGCTACGTGCGCCGCCGACTCTCTAATCCAGGGTGGAATCCAGTGTATCCTGCACCATATCGTGGGGACGGCCGCGGGCCGCTCGCCACTTTCTTGCATACGCCGGCCTACCGCTACCTGCTGGTCGGGATCGCCGGCTTCTGCCTCTTCGTCGCCGCCCTGGCCTGGTCGCTGCAGGGCGACCGCCAGACGCATCGGGGCCGCTACGCGATTCCGCCGGGGCAGGCCTATCATGTGCGCGCCTCAGGCGAAGCGGTGCCCGTCGGCGGCGGCGCCGTGTCCGCCACGACGCCTGTGCCCGTCCACGCCAGCCTGCTTGACCACCAGTATCATATCACCGCGGAGTTCGGCCACTACCCGAACGGCAGCCCGCACTATGGGCTGGACCTGGACGCCTGGTCGGGCACCATTGTCCATGCACCGGTGGCCGGGACCGTGACCGATGTGTTCCGCGGCTGCGTGCAGGGCGATCTCACCTGTGGCCAAGGCTGGGGCAACCACGTCTGGTTCCAGTCGATCGAGACCAACCACTACATTCTGGTCGCCCACTTTCAGGAGATCGACGACTGGGTGCAGGTGGGCGTGACCTTCGACGCGGGCGCGCCATTCGGCCAGAGCGGCTCAACCGGCTATTCCAGTGGCCCGCACATCCACCTGCAGGTCAACCCCGAGCAGATGGGCAACCCGGGCTCGACCAACCCCGCCTGGGAGTTCCCCTGGCTCCATTGCACCGAGCCGGTGCTCGGCGCCCTGTTCGGCGCGCCCTGTCCGTAGAAGGGCTGGGGCTAGGGGGTCGGGGGCGCGGTCGGCACCGGCCCGGGCAAGGGCAGGCCGTTGGGGTAACGCCACTGCACATAGTGCTGGCCGATGTTGCCCATCTGCACCCGCCAGGCCGGCGCATAGTCGGGGATGTAGGTCAGCACCCGGCGCTCATAGCACTGGATGAGCACGTCGTGTAGCTCATTGGCGATCTTCACCCGCGCCCAGTAGGCCTCGCTGATCGGGAGCCCACTGGTGAAGAACCACGGATCGCTCAGCGGGGCGTCGATCGTCTGGCCATTATCGCGCACCGGCCCCCGGGCATTCAGGTAGTCCCAGAAGACGCCCGGCAGATTATGCCCGGTCAGGGGCTCGAACCGCACATAGCTGACATTATACACCGCCATGCCGGGGGCGGGGGCCACCTGGCCGGCCCGGTTGAGGCTATCAAGGACCGGCTGCCCCGTGCGCTCGACCACTTTGTGGTCGCCCAGCGGCGTGTTGGCCAGGTCGGTAAAGCTGGCATAGGTCGGCGCGTTGAGGTCGTCGGCATCCGAGGCGAGCGGGATACGGGCCGGCCCGCCGGGCCAGTTGACATAACGCGAATTGCCGTATTGGATGCGGCCGGCGAT
>Ga0070730_10001790_pt1 | contig 20200 bp, 18 predicted proteins | sample Coa_R1_3_FD_66447 | JGI IMG/M metagenome (GOLD analysis project Ga0070730, IMG submission 66447) | Surface soil microbial communities from Centralia Pennsylvania, which are recovering from an underground coalmine fire - Coalmine... | ecosystem: Environmental > Terrestrial > Soil > Unclassified ... | reverse complement strand
AGCGAACCGAAGATAGCGATCACCGTTGCGGGATAGCCGGTATCGCGAGGAATGCGCGGCAAAATGGAATTACTGATCACCTGCTGCCAGTCCGGATGCGCCAGGAGCGCCGCTGCCACATAAATGAAGAGCGGAAGCGACAATAGGGCCAGCGCGTGGGTGATCCTGCGATAGTCGCGAAAGATCAGCACGTACCACACCGAAAACGCCACCGCGGCAATGAAAAACATGCGCGGCAGGCCGGCGACAATGGAAAACGCCTCGGTCACCGCCATCATATCGGCCACGATCATGGCCATGTTGATCACCACGATCAGCAGCGCGCAGCTCAGGGCAATGGCGCGTCCGTAATTGCCGCGCAGAAGGTCCACAAGGCCTTTGCGGGTTTCAAAACCAATGCGCGCCGATACGTCGAATACAGCCAGCAGCAGCGGTACGGAAAGCAGCACCGACCACAGCAGCGAGTAATGATAAGCCGCTCCGGCGACCGTGGCCGTGAGCACCAGTGCGGGGTCCACGTCGGAAGCGCCAGTCACGAGGCCAGGAAGCAGACGCCGAAAGAGATGCGCTGGCGGACCGCTGCTTCGCGGCGGGGGCCAGTGGCGTTCTTCTCCGTCATCCACCGAGGCAGCCGGGTTATGGGATATTGGTGCGATCACGCCGCAGGTCCCTTTCAATGCGCCGTTCATGCCAGAGTCTTCGCGGCCGCGAGTAATTGATGATGCCGAAAGCGGCAATCGCCGCCAGCAGCAGTCCGCTGCTGATGCCGAGAAATACGCGCGACGCCCCGGTGCGCGCCACCTGCATCAGTACGGCCGCATTGCGCGGCGTCAGCAACATGGCCAGTGCGAGAGCCAGCATGCCGATTCCGGCGAGCAATCCCGTCACGTTCCTGGCCCAGCGCCCCTTTGCGTGATACTCGGCGAAAAAGGAGAATCCGTAGGAGATCAGCCCGGCAATCACCAGAAAGTTAGCCAGGACGGCGATCCACTCTTTCAAATCCATGCGCATCTTCTGATAAGACGATCCAGACCTGCCGCAGGTTGGGAAAAGCTGAAGGACTAAGGAGATTTTTTGGATGGGAACGGGGGCAGTGAAGCCATTAGCCGTTAGCACTTAGCCAGTTTTTGGTTTTCGGCTATTGGCTCTTCGCTTTTGGCTTTTGGTTCGTTAGCTGCCGGTTTTGCTGACTTCCCTTTGCCGGCGAGTGAGACAGAGTTTTTCTTAAATCCAAATTAAAGACTCAAGGCTTCTGGCTAACAGCCAAAGGCCAATAGCCAAAAGCCCAAAAAACCCATCTCCCCTTCAAAACACCCCAAACTTCTTCTTCTTTTTGTGCTTTGCCTCAGTGGCGGACGTGGGGTCGTTGCTGGCTACCTCAAGCGGTTTGGTCTGATTGGGGCTGGCTCCGGTGTCGGTGAATCCGGGCTTAATTTCAATGTAAGCCTCTTCCCGCAGTTTGGTCAGAAAGGCGCGTGAGGCGGGCTCGAGCTTGTCCACGTAGATAGCCTGACGAATCTTTTCGTCAATCTCTTTGATCGGCGGGATTCCCGCCTTATGGTGCGAATTTACCTTGAAGATGATGAAGCCCTGACGGGTACGCAGCACATCGGAGTATTCGCCCGGCTTCAGAGAAAAAGTTATGTCTTCAAACTCTTTGGCCAGCTCTCCACGCTTGAAGGGGCCAAGTTCTCCGCCCTGATTGGCCGTGGAACCTTCGGAGACTTTACTGGCCAGCTCCTCGAACTTGTCGCCCGCGCGCAGCTGCAGCAAAATCTGCTGGGCTTTGGTCTCGGCTTCCAGCACCTTCTTCGGATCTTCCGGCAGAGGCGCTTTGTCTTTATCCTTGTTCTCCGGCTGTTTGGCCAGGGTCGAAATCAGGATTTCCGAGAGGTCCACTTCTTCCGCTACTGAAAGTTCAGCTGAATGTGCCTTGTACCAGGCCTGGACTTCATCGTCGGTAATGTGAATATGTCCACCGACCTCCTGGCCAATCACCGTGCGGCTGACGATGAGGCCGCGCTGCTGGTCCTTGAAGTCTTCAAACGATACGCCCTGGTCTTTGGCTGCCTTTTCCAGATCGTCCATACTGTTCGCGCCCATTTGTTTGCGAATCTCGTCCAGGCGCTTGATCAGTTCCGTATCGCCGGTGATGCCCAGCTCTTTGCCTTTGTCCAGCAGCAGCTTCTGGTCAATGAGATCGCGGAGCACATTGGCCTGGGCCACGGCCCAGCGGGACTGCCATTCGCCGGGATACTGCTGACGAATTTCATCCTGGGTGGCCTGGGTGCTGTGCTGCAGGTCGGCGCGGGTGATGATGGAATCATTCACGCGGGCCACGATTTCATCCACGATATTGTCGGCGCGGAGAAGCAGCGCGCACGGCGTAACCACGGCAGCAAGCAGAAGTATTTTCTTAAACATGAGTACAGCCTTCGGAATCCGGGAGTTACGGGCTTATCGGCTTATTTTAGCAGCGCGGAGAGGGCGAGGCCACTCCCCGCCGCCGGCTCTGCCAGTGATCGTTCATTTTTTTTTTATTTTTTCTTTTTGCCAAATAAACCACCCAAAACGCCTCCCAGACCACCCTGATTGCCATTATCATTCGCGCCGGGAATCAGGCTCTTGATGGTGGAACCCATTGCCGGGCGGAAAATCGGATTGGCGGTAGTCCCCTCAATCAGGAAAGGGATACCTTTATTTCCCGCCAGCGCACCCAGCCCTCCCGCCATCTGGGCCATGGCCGCCATCGGCTTCATATTCATTTTGAAATCGAGCGAGTTGTTGCTGCCCACCACTCCAGCGCCGGTGATCTGGCCGAGCGAAGGCACGTCTAAAAGAATGTTGTCGGCATTGATGCCTTCCGGAGAGACATGCAGGGCGCTGCTCAGGGTTTGAATCAGCGTCTCGGAACTGGGGCGAATGCCGGCCAGGGCCGCCATCGCGCCCAGTTTGGAACTGAGATCGTAGCCAGTGAGCTTTGTACCGCTGATGTTCACTGGTCCGGTGATCACGAGCCGGTCAAGCGGGCCTGCTGCCGCGAGGTCGGCATTAATGGTGCCGCCCTGCAGAGATGCGCCCGAGGGCAAAGTGACGCCAAAGGCCGGCAGCAGCCCTTCAATATCATTCATCGCCATCTTCTGCGCCAGTACTTTCAGATGGGCCAGAGTTTTCTCGCCGTGGCCATCGAGTGTCCCGTTGACCGTGGCGGTGCTGCCACCGGTATGGGCCTGAGCACTGAGAGTGCCGGTCTCGGATTCAAGCGCAAAGTCCGATTTGTAATCCAGTGACACGGGCTGGCTGGAAGGCGCTCCACCCTTCATCAGTTTTAGATTATTGGCTTTGGCCCGGCCCTCGGAGTGCAGTTTATGGCCATCGGACTTTACCTTGCCGTCAAAATCCACGATTCCCGCCAGGCCGGAATTAGCGTCAAAGAAGCCGGTACGGGCCAGGTCGGCGTGCTCCAGGGTGAGTTTGGCGTCCAGGGGAGTGCGGGACGAATCCTCGGCATTCAGCGGACCGGCCGTGCCTTCTACGTCGAGTGATCCGCCTCCAGGAGTGTCCGCCAGCAGGGTGAAAGGCATGACGGTGGTTTCGGAGATGTTGCGCGCCAGCAAGCGGACATTCTTATATACGCTCTCGCGGCCGGCCGCATGGCTCGCACTCTGCCCCACGCGCAGCGTGCCATTCACAATCTCGAATTTGTCCACGGAAAGCTCGGGCGCCGAGCTGCCGCTGTTTTTGGACTGGGCATCGCCAAACGTGCCGGCGGTGGATAAAGCCGGAGAGTTATTTGTAACCGCATGGGTTCCGGATGACGCGCGAGCCTTTCCTTTGGACGGAGCTCCCAGGCTCGAGAAGTTCCACTTTCCCGCCGAGTTCTTCAGCAGCGCAATATCCGGACTCTGTATGCTGAGCGAAGTAACTTTGACCTGATGAGAAAAGATCAAAGGAATCAGCTCCAGCCCGATTTGTACCGAAGAAGCCTGTAAAAACGGATCTTTACTGAAAGCCGGATCATCACTGATGGATATATCGCTGGCTTTGGCTCCGCCGCTGAGGATGGAGGCCTCCAGCTTGCCCACATGCACCGTGCGGCCCAGCGAATCGGAAATCTTTTTCTCCAGATCGGGGCGGAAGCTGTCGGCATCAATGAACAGCGGCGCCATCACCACGGCCACCAGCAAAACCCCAATCACGATTCCAGCAATAATCAAGATACGCTTCATGGCCAAAATGCTATCAGTAAACAAGACTGGTTGGGGGATGAATGTTTGGGGCGATGCAGGGCTTTTGGCTCTTCGCTATCGGCTTTTGCTGTGGACTTTAGATTAGACAGCTACTGCTGAACGATTCTTCTGCATATTTCAAGAAATTTTGCTTTACACCACGCTTCAGCGGCAGCAATTTCTAAATCTTTGGATCGCAGCGCATCTGAAGCCCAGTACTGACGAGCGTCACCAATCGGCAAATGATCCGTTTCGCTGTCAACTACAATGATGAATGTTCGGTCTTCCGCGCTGGCAATAGCATCAGTACGGGCAAAGCGCCATAGTGCTCTCGCACCCTCCAGAACTCCGATTTGGCCATTGAGTACCGCTTCCGCAACTTCTTTGGCCCGTTGCCGCTCCCAGTCTGACGCCATTTCCGATCTCAGCTGTAATGAGTGCATTCAGAAATGATTCCATCTCCAGCCGGATTACGCCAGGAAATCTCTTGCAGCATACGAAGCCAGTGTTGTTGCAAGGCTACATCTTTTTCACGAGCACAATGTCCGTGGGGGCGTTTAAATTGCCTGAAAAGGGGAAGCCTGGCAGCGGCGTCAGCATGCCCGAATTCGGGTCAACCGAGAAGCCGGAGATCGAGCTATCCACCTTGTTGACCACAAAGAGAAACGAGCCGCTGGGATCGCTGGCGACGCCAAACGGATGCTGGCCGGCGTTTGCGGTTGTAATTGGGGACAGGAATCCGCTGTGAATACTGAACGAAGAAACCGTGCCGGCGGCCACATTGGTGGCAAACACGAACTTGTCGGCGGGATCAACAGCAAGGCGCAACGGATTGTTGTGGCAGGAGCTGGTGCAGCTGGTGTTGGGTGGCGGCAGGGTTGTCGCGCTCAGCGCGCCGGTGCTGCCATTGATCTGGATGGTGGAGATCGCCTCCGCCATGTGATCGCCCACGAAGAGCTGCTGCCCATCCGTCGCCAGGCCTACGGGAGTGGTGAGTCCAGCCGGGCTGGACGTGGAGAAGGGCGAACCTGCCGCGGTCAGGGTTCCGCCAGCATTGATTTGAAATGAGGAGACGGCATTGGCTCCGCCGGTGGGATCGTCACGAAAATTATTTACAAACAGAAGCGTGCCCGCCGGGTTCACCGCGAGCCCGAATGGGTTGGCGATTCCGGTTATGGGCGATCCGGCCGCTGGAGTAAGGCTGCCGGTCTGGCTGTTGATGCTGAATACCGAGACGGTGCTGTCATTCTGATTGCCCACAAAAACCAGACTCATCGCGGGCGAAACGGCAACCCCTGTGGGTCTTGATCCGGTGGCGAACGGCGAGCCGGGGACGGGGGTAAGGATGCCGGAGCTGGTATTCACGGCAAACACTGTGAGCGAGTTGGCGCTCTGGTTGCTGACCAGAAGCAGATTGTGCATTGAATCAAAGGCCATAAACTCAGCTCCGGCGCCAGCCGGGAAGGGTGATCCGGCAACAGGGATCAGCGCCCCCGAAGTGCCCACGGTAAAGGCGGAAACCGTGCCGGACCCCGAATTCGAGACAAAGGCCAGACTCTGGGCCGGCGCCTGATTGACCACGGGATTCGTGTTGTTGGCACTGCCGCATCCATTGATGGAGATAAGGAATAAAAAGATGGAAAGGGCAGAGAAAATGGCGCGAAACATTACGCGAGAGCCGGAGGCAGGTAAGGAGATCATGAAGGCCATTCCAGTCTTTAATACTTACAATATTTACGGCTTAAACAGCGTATCTCAGATGGAATTGGCTTCGCGGAGACGGATATGTCAAATATTTGTCTATAAATTGTCTCCAGATGGTAAAGGCAGCACAGGGGGCATACGGTTAAGACGTGACAGTGCCACGTCTCTATGCTGGGACCGTCTCGAGGAACTTGAGCACGATTTGGTTGAACTGCTCCGGGTCTTCTTCAAATGGAAGATGCCCGAGACCGGGCAGGGTTATATGCTCGCAGCACCGGAGATGGCTGCGCAGAACCAGCAGGGAAGCGGGATCGACGGCCAGGTCTTCCGTTCCGTTAATCAGCAGAACGGGGACGCTGATTTTACTGATACCAGTGCGAAGCACTTCCATATCACTGTGCCAGTGTTGCAGGGTGCTGAGGGCATTGTGGGCCCGGCCTGGGCGAACGATCTGGCGGGCGTAGCCCTGGCTGGCTGCCAGGGTTACGAGCTTCGGGTCAGCGTACATTCGGCGCAGAGCCAGGGCATGCATCGGCGCGGAGACGGGAAAGAAAGTGCGCAGCAGCCAGCCGCCGAGTGCAGTGTTGAAAAAGGCGATTCTGCGGCGTCCAAAGCCGGACCACGGATTGGCCGGCGCAGCCAGCACCAGGGCGCGAATTTGGGGCGATGCGTTGGGTAACTGAATAGCGGATTCTTCCATTGCCAGGCGCAACGCGACCGCGCCGCCCCACGAGGTGGCAATCACGGTGACGGGGCCGGATTGCAGTGTCCGCATAAGCCGGGCCAGGCGCGCGGACTGGCAGGCCATGCCGCAATCGGTGCGTGGAGGGGCATCGGAAAGACCCGAGCCTGGCAGGTCCACCGCGATTACGGTGTATTTGCGCGACAGGGCCGAGAGATTCGAGCGCCAGCAAAAAGACCCGCCCAGCAGACCGTGGACCAGCAATAAAGGCGGTCCGCTGCCCAGTTGCCGGTAATGTATGCGAACACCATCAAACTCCAGCCAGTGGCTCTGCGGGGCAAGCGAAGATTCGGGCACAAGATCACAAATAAAGGCTGGGATTGGTTGAGGTCAAGCTCCGGCAAATAATTCAGTTAATTTGCCGGTGGATCCTGCCCTTCGCAAAGCCCATGAAAGTGCGGGACACTCAAGCGACCCAGTCCATCATGCAAGTTTATGGATCACTTCTTTGCCGGTTGGAGCGCCGCTCACCGGAGTAGTACAGAAAGCGCACCTTCTGGCCGCGATCGGGATCATGCTGAGGCACTCGGGACATTCTTTTGTGGTCGGGTCGGGAGGGGCCTCGCCGCGCCGTATGCGCGCCATGAGCGCATTCACGGGGACGATCACGAAAAAGTACACCGCCGCCGCGATCAGCAGAAACGAGATGAGCGCGTTGATGAAGTCTCCCGGCAGAAATCTGCTGCCGTTGACTTCAAACTGGATTGCCGAGAAATCAGGCTTGCCGAAGATGGCCGCGATCAAAGGGGTAATCAGGTCCCTGACCAGCGCCGTGACCACCGCGCCAAAGGCGGCTCCTATTACCACGGCAACCGCCAGGTCAAGTACGTTACTCCGCATGATGAACTGCTTGAATCCTTTCATTTGGTTTCTCCTTTGCCCGTACGGCGATGGCTGCGGCTTCCGCGAATCATCCGGCGAGAAGGGTGGATCGCCAGCCCTTCCCATTGGATGACGTGACTGGCTTACGCCGCTATATCTTTGGCGGTTATTTTGTGTGAAGTGGAACTGATGACCCTGAGAACGTGGACCTGCGGTGGACTATCCAGAAATTTATCCAGCGCCTTCAGCACCGTGGGATACGTGCTCTTGCTGTAGGCTTCGGATTGCTCCCTGGATTCCCAAAGGCTGATCGCGGTCACATCGGTTTTGTTTTCGTCGGCAAAGGTGATTTCGTCGCGAAATCCCGGCTGCTTGCGCAGCAGGGGGATGACTTCTTTTTCGAATGTCTGCTGGAAATCACGCAGAGTGTTCGGCTTCAGGCGAATCGAGACATTACGAGCAAACATGGCAACCTCCTGAAGCGTTAGGATTCCTTTCGAGGGCGGCGAGGATGTGTGCCATTGTCGCAGACAAGGGAGAGTTGTGGTCACGGTTGCTTAATTCGGATTAGACGTGCGTGAGCAGGCCATTCCTCTTGAGCATCCGGGGTCTAACGATCACCTGAAGCCATAACGCGAGCGTGAGTTTTTTAGCCGCGCGGGTGGCCCTGTCCGTCGCAATGTTTTGCGAAGGCGGAATTCGGAGGATGCTGTTGAACTCAACATCTGCTTAGCCGCATTGGGAAAAGGTAGTTGAACGAATTGCGTGCTGGTCTGGGCCGCAGCCTTGAGGATTTCGGTTTCTATGGGGCGCCGTCAGGAGGCTGCTTTGGCTGCCAGTCGGCAGGTTTGGAGCCTGCGGCCTCGCTCGGCAGCACATCGGTGAGCGCCCATTGGATACGGTCGACACAGTCGCGCATCATCTTTATTTGCTGCTCTCTCGGCATGCTGTTGCCTTCCATAGACAGTATCGGCTGCAAAGCATTGCGGATATGGTGATTCATCTGGGCGATAATACGGAGCCTGGCAAGGTCTTTTCTATGCCGGTGCTGCTCATAGAGGTACACGATCATCCCGGTTGCCAGAGCGCCGGCACAGTTGTCGGCCCATTGCCAGGCACCGGAGACGTGGAGGGCATTCACGACGCTTTCGATAGCGGCACTCAGAAAAAAAACTCCCGCTCCAACGGCAAAACTGATCACACCACGACTGAGTCTGAATCGTTGCCGAGCGGTTTCCATGAGCCATTTTAGGCCACGACACATTCGCACTACAATCCGGCATTGAAAGCGTGCCGAACATGGATTGTCTATGTGTTTCCTGAGGCGGAAATTCAGACGCGCGGCAAATTCGCATTTTGCTTAAGGGCGTTTGCACGAGCGTACCAGAACTCTGCCTTGCGCTTATCGGCTCTGATCCCCCGGCCAGTTTCGTAGAAGTGCCCAACATTGTGAGCAGCATCATCATGCCCACGTTTAGCAGCGGCAAGATACCATTTGAATGCCTGCTTCAGGTCAGCCGGTGTGCCCTCTCCCTTGCTGAAGCAGACGCCTGCCGAAAACTGAGCTTCGAGAACACCTGCTCGCGCGGCTTGAAGCTCAAGGGCAAAGCCTTTCCTGGGATTCTTTGGCACCCCGCGTCCGTATCGATAACACTGGCCAAGCAGATGCATTGCCTCGCAATCGCCTTGCGCGGCTGCTCTTTGCAACCAGTGGACAGCTAACGAGTAGTTTTTTCGAACGCCGAGGCCATCGTGATAGAAAACACCGACGTTGTACTCCGCTTCAGGAATACCAGCCTCGGCAGCGATGCGATAGTGTTCAAAGGCACGTCTGCGGTTCGGGCGAACTCCCAGTCCGTAGTCATAGACGGCACCCAGCCAAACATGAGATCTGATATGCCCCATAGAAGCGGCGCGTTTCAGCAGATTTACTCCAGCCTTGTACCTCTCGGCTGAAGGCGTTCCACTGAAATGCCTCTTCGCTTCCGCAAAGAGATGCCGCACCGCTGTTGTGCTCTTTTTCTTCATTACGTAATGGGAGCCTCATTCGCATGGTCGCCTGATATGTACTTAGCTCAAGCTGCACAACTTCCCACTCAAGCAAAAACCGCTTGAGTGGGGCACCAGACCCGGGAAATTTGTAATTTCCCCGGTAGATCACTTGCGGCCAAGTGGTCGAGCTGTTACATCCGAGACTCGATGTAGAACGATGCGCCCATTATGCTGGTGCTTCTTGCCGTAGCCCTTACTTGCCTCAGTGCGCTTCCCATTCTCTATCGTCACAGCCGAATCAAAGCGGCCTTCAAATGTGGCTTCGATGTTTATCGGGCGTGAATGGTGCATCGCCTCCTCGAACTTGTTGAAAGAGTCGTCTTTGACCAGATCGAAGTTGGGCGGGGGTTTAACCTGTTTGGGAAAAATAACGACGATGCTCATCCACGAGGGGCACGGTTGTTCTGTGAAAGTATCTATCCACATATCGTTCCCGGCAACCGTCCCTCGTACCCTAATCATCTTTCCCGCGTAATGATCGGGATGTTGGTACAACTCACAAAGGGTTGTGTCAATTGGCTCAGTGCCTGCCTGCGCCCAAATGAAAGCGCAGCAACTCAAGAGGAAAACCGAAACACATGCACAAGAGGGGATCAGCTTCATTTTGGCGGCTCCTATTGCTGCTGCTGTTGTGGTGGATTGATGACATTTTGGCATCGCGTCTTCCCGATGTTGCATGCGTGCCTTCATGTGTGGCCACACCAGCATCAAGAGCAGCCTTTTCACTGCTGTTTAGATTTGCGGCCTTTGCTACGCTGTCTGCTACTTCATAGTTTATTGTAATGTTGTTGCCCAGTGTCTTGCCAGGATTTGGTGCTCCATCAGTCTTTCCCGCATCCCCAAAGTTTATCTTTATATTGCCTTTTCCTTCGTCCCGGTAAAACTGGTGGCCGCACTGGTGAACGATGGATTGGCAAAAAGGCCAGGCTGATCGTATATGCCGACCTGCCAAACTGGAGAAGCGTGGCAAGGCTTCTGCTGGCGGGATTGAAATCCCGCTCAGCCGTCCCGCAAGCGGGACTGAAAGGTTACCTTTTGATGCACCTGATCCACGCCGTTGAAACGGCGGGCTACTACGAGCCGTCCCGCTCCACGCGGGACTGTAGCTATGTTGTGCCAGCCATTTTTAGATCCACGCCGGTTTCGTCAGAAACTGCCAGAAATTCATTTTGAATCGTGATGGCGCAGAGCAGACTGCGCCCTCGCCTCGCCCCAGGTTAGCGTTTTTGTGCTGTCTGGTGCGCATGTTCTTTCCTGTTTTCATTTCCATGCCCCTGCTGATGTTTTCATGCGAGCTGTGGCAGTGGAGCAGCTTTCGCTGCTATTTGCCGTCAGAAGAATGGCCAGTCAAGGTCGGCATTCATCGTGCGTCCCACGCTTTCGCACAAAACCCAGCGAAAGAGTGGGGTTTGTGCTTTGTAAAGAGCGTCAAGAAAAGCCAAAAAAGGTGAGCCACCCGCCCACCAGTCAGCTAGCCCAGCCGCCACGCCTGGAGCCTATTAATTCATTTTAGTATCACTGATTTTGCTTGGGCTTCTGTTTTTCAAGTCCCTAAGTAGAGTAAGAAGTCTGTCGTGGCGAAACAGATAGACCATATTTCGGTGTACGACCACAAGTAACAATATGGCTCCAATCACAAGAAGGAATTCTGTTTTTGCAGCTGAAATTACCTTCACCGGATAGCCCGAATAATTGATAACTATCAACATGATGAAACCAATAAATAAATTCTCGCAGAGGACTGACTCGGCAGCGACCTTAGTCAATGTGGCACCAGCCTCTCTGTTCATAATTCCCACAGCGTCATCCACTAGTGGCGAGTTCAGATCAAGTGTCGACTTATGTGAAAAAATATTTGTCCTGTGCATGATCTTGCTTATCAGCTTTAGCGCCAGCTTTGTCTTTAGCGCCAGCTTTGTCGCTCCCAATAAAATGCCCGCGCAGCTAGAGAAAATGATCCCCACAAGATACCCTCCGAAAACGACAAGTAAGACAGTCGCTGGACTGTTGTCAGGAAGTTTTAAAATCTCTTTTTTGTCCCAAAATAGAAAAATTAGAAAGGGAACTCCGGCTGATACCCGAGCAATCAAGTCATAGTAAATATTGGGAATCAGCCCTGCGATATCTTTTCCCGAAAGAGCCTCTTCAGCCATTGTGTCCTCTGTTTCAAGAATAATAACAGCAAAGTACTCTTGCACTTTGCAAACAAGGAGCGGCACCCGTCCCAGCATTAGAAAGGCTTAATGATTATTTCATTTGACACCGCCCAAAGTGCCGCTTAGCGGCCTTTGGAAGGCCCTATTCTTTCGCGGGATTTGCGAAAGGGTTGGAGGGTCAAGAAAAACCAAGAAAGGTGGGCCACCTGTCCACAACTTCCCCACTCAAGCAAAAGCGGCTTGAGTGGGCCACCCGCCATCTCCGTTGCAGGCTTGGCTGGCCTACGGCTTCTCAGATTGGTCAGCCCAGTTGCCGCATTCGAGCGGTTACTTTGAATCCTTCTTTATACAAGGGGGACTTAGGCAGTTACAACCCGCGTTCATAGGATTACCATCGGTAGTGCATCCGCCCTTGCCTCTGCATTCATTCTTGCCTTTGGTGGATCCACAGCCGCCCTTGCCTTTGCAGGAGTTCTGGCCCTTACAGGCGTGTTTCTCTTTCTTGCTTTTGGTGGCCTTGTTGCTGTTCTCGGAGCTGCTGTCCTTCTTGTCTCCGCCAGTGTTCTGGGCAAAGGCATTCTGGCCAGCAACAAACCCCGCCAAGGATGCTCCTATAAGCAGTAAACGCACGGACTTGGTCATGTGTTCCTCCCGAACTAATTAGTGCAACCGTCGTCACTGACCGCGCTGACGCGATCAATCACTTCGAGAAATATTTGAGCCGAAGCTGTTTCCATTGTTGTTCGGCAATCGATAGTGTGTCTGAGTGATCTGCTGACGCAAGGGCCGCTAAGCACGTCCAGCCACGTATAGCATCCCAACTGTACACCCTCGTATCGGGAGCAGAGTCCTTTAATACTGTTACCACTTCTTGCGATTTGCGAAATTCGCGTTTTGCGATGTGGTAGAGCCATTCGTTAGTGAGAATTCTCTGGCGCATGTCGTGCTGGTTGGGACCGACTAGATAGTATGTATGTTCCAGCAATTTGTTGCCAAGCTCCATCTGCTGAGAAGCCTCAACCGTTCCGCCTGAACTGAAGTCAGTTATTCCTATTTGTACTTCCATAGAGCCGATAATCGTATAGATTGAGGCGTCATTTATTTGATCGAACGCGACCCGGTTTGAACGCAACGTTCGTAGTACCGGCCTGGCTTCAGCCCAGTCGTCGGTAATATTCAATGACGCCAAAAGAAGGATCAAAACGCTTTTGTCGTAGGTGTGTCCATTGTTGAAGCACTTGAGCAACTTGGGTATGGCAGCGTCATATCGGTTCTGCGCGAAGAGCACTGAGCTGGCAATAACGTCGTCGTAAAAGTCATTTGTCTTGGCCATGTTGTGGTCTAACTTGTCATTTATGCGCTGCTTTGCATCGTGCCAGTTCTTTATACCGATCCAAGGGACGATAGCTAGGATAATAGATAAAGTGGCACCGCCAAGTTTGACAAGCCGCCACTTCTCGTCAATTTTAGCTTTTAATGCTTGGACCTCCGTCACAATACTTTGGAATTGTTGTGCGTAGTTTATCTGGATCGCCAGCTCCGTCTGTTTTTCATGGATCGCCTTTAACTCATCACTTAGGTCCTTCATGATCTTCCTCCAGCAACTTTGGCGCTCATTCAATGCAGCCGACCGCTGCGTTAGTCCATCAGAAACGAATTACCTCGGGTGCCTCACGAAGCGGAATTTTAAGCACGCTAAGTTGTTAGTTACCTAACGTTGTCAATCGCTTATGACTGCGTCAAACAGGCGAATCTGGCCTTGCTTGTAAAATATACTTGGCCTTTGAAAGTCAGTGACTCACATTCGTTAGCGTGCTTTGTGTTCCGTTTTGCGAGGCCCCCCTTTGAGTTCGTCGGATTGTGCGAACTGCTCCCGCTGTGGGTAACCATGTCAGTTCAAGTTCGGCGTGATACCACCCGTGCCCTTATTCTTGAACGGCTGCGGCTTCTCGGTGACTTTGTTGCCGTCCCATTTCGCGCCGCAAGCCTCGTGAATGTCTTCATCTGTTGCGTTTGTGGGGAGTTTGTCAAGGCAGCTGCCCATGCTGCTCATCAACTCCTGCCAACGATTGCGTATCGCCGTGATCTTGGCTTCGTTGTCGTCGTTGTCGCTGTTCCACTTCTTGACGTCCGCCGTCCACTTCTCCGTCTTGTCAGATAGTATCTGGCTGAGTTCCTTCAGCTGGCCGCGAGTTGTGTTCAGGAAATCCAGGCGCTGGTCCAACTGGATCTGCTGCTGCTTGATTTCGTCGCCGCGAGCGTTCAGACGGTCAGCTTCCCCGTTGTAGGCGGCGCAGGAGCCGTCGTGGTCGTGCTCAACGCAAGGATTGCCGTTGTGGGCGCTCAGCTGAGTCGTCAATGAGTCAAAAGCGCTGCTATACCCGGCCAAGTCCAAGTCGTAGGCAGCCTTGTCGTTCTTGTACTTGTTGGCGTATTTCTCAATTGTTTCAAGCCCAGATTTGATGTCCTTGTCGGTCTGGTTCAGAGCCTTGACCGCGTCCTGAAGTTCTTTGCGCTTATCCGAGAGAGGTGCAGCTTGAACTGAAAGAGTAGCCAACTGTTCCTTTACGGTCAGCCCTTTGGTGACCGTAGGTGTGGTCTGCCCCCAACATACAGAAGCCAGCGCAGAGCTAAGCAACAGCAGGGTAATCATCGTGTATTTCATAGTCCTCTCCTAAACGATTGTGGTCGGAACATTAGCACCCTCATGGTACAAAGAGTAAGAGTGACGTTGATTTCATGGTTTCGTCTCTGATTCCAACAGCCGCACACGGATACTTGAGGTTTCTTTTGTTGAATGCCATTAGCCCTAATTAAACCATCTCGGGCGGACGGCATGCTGGTCAATATAGCTCATAGTGGCGTGAAATCACCTTCAACCAATGACTTCTAACTACTCATAGAACTGAGAGTAGCAGTGCTAGATGTTTAGTCCCGGCATTTGATGGATGGGATCAAGAGTAAATTAATCAGGATCTTTTTGCCAGGATTTGCAGATGAATTCATACGGGGTAAGGCCAGCGAGAGTTTTAGTCTTCTGGCAAAGTTGTAAGCAGCAACGAAGTAGCCATGTGTGTACGAAGCTGGGCGTGGCTGTCGTAATGGAAGTGGTGAACGGTGGCCTCTTTGATGGTGCGATTCATACGTTCGACCTGTCCGTTGGTCCAGGGATGCCTGGGTTGTGTGAGGCGATGATCGATTCCGTGCAAAAGACAGACCCGGTCGAAGGTGTGTCCGCGGAAACGAGCCGCGCGGCCTTTACGATTTTTGGGCAGATCGGCGAACTGGATTCCGTTGTCGGTGAGTACGGTATGAATGCGATACGCAACGGCTGCCATCAGGGCCAGAAGAAAGGCTGCGGCTGTCTTCATATTGGCTCGTTCTATACAACAGCTGAAGGGCTGAAAGGGATCATAGAGAACGACGAACTCTGGGGCCAGCTCGGCATATTTCCTTAATGATCCGGCTGAAGCAACCTACGGCTATGAGCGCCTTAAAGAAGTCTTGGATAATTGGCTGGCCAGACAAACACGGCTGGAGAAAGGGATTTGCTGAGAGTCACTTTGGTCCACCGAGCTACGCAAAGTGTTTGGAGAAGATCTTCTACAGATTTCCCAATATGGTTTAAAATCACGAGGTAATGCCTATTGTCAAGATGCATGACGCTTCATACAGCAAGACTGCTGTGTCGATATTCGCATTGCGGGATGCTTTGCTTTATTTTGATAATGTGATTCCAATGACTGGCCCATTAGAGGTTGGTTTGGCACTTAATCTTGAAAAAAGGCACGACCCGTACAACCAGCAAGAACTTGAAGAGATCTGCAGAGGGCTTTTGTTTGAGGTGCTTCCAGAACGCCTAACAACGCCAGAATTCATAGGCAGGCTAAGTGATTTTTATGGTTTTTCTGCTGCTTTCGTAAGTGATCAGATCAAAGAGCATTTGTTTGGTATGGAGATAAGGGTCGATTCCGATGCCTTCTCTTCATATCGGAGTTTGCTTGAGGATTATGGCCTTCGCGAGTATCCGCTTTGCATTCCACCAGAGTTCGCTGACCAAGCGGAGATGCAAAGTGATGACCTTTCATTGACAATTACATCATTGCGCCTGATCAACACAAGTCAAACGACGCTTCAGCAGCTAGTGGAATTCCGAAAGGATGTCGAAGCCAAAATTAAGCTAAGACGTTTCCGATTATTCGCATATGAAAACTATTTAAATAAAAGCCGTGCTTTCATTGAAGATGATATTAATAGGCGTCTGGTGGATTACGACGAGACTGTAAAGAAATGGGGCTTTGAAACTAAAGCCGCTACATTCACTACATTAATTGATTCGAAGATGGTGGCGGGAGGTATTGCGGGTTCTTTCATCACAGCTTACCTGCATGAACCACACCTTGCTGTCGCTTCGACATTGCTCGCCGCCGGCATCACGATTGGAAAAATCTCTGTGGAGTTAGGTAAGAAACGTTTCGCGCTTAAAGAACTGGCCTCCAGCAATCCGGTCTCGTATGTTCAGTACGCTCAAAACAAGCTCAACCCCTAATATTCCAGACTCGCATTTGTCCCAGCAACCCACCCAAACCGGAAAATCCTAAAAATCACAGCAGTATTCCATTTTTAGTATTTTTAGCCGCCTGAATCCCATATAATCGAGCTAAGCACAGGCGGGAAAAGCACTTACGTGTTTCATCCGGTTGGGATTTGCATGGCATTTCAGTTGCATCAACATACGTCAGAGAGGTCTGCGCCTCAGGTGCGGGCGGAAGACCTCTTTGTGAACAGCCGGATGCGAAGGGATTATCTAACTCGGGTTTCCGCCATTTTGCTGGCTTTGCTGACGGTTGCGAGCCTGGTTTTTGCCGTCATCAATCTGCAAAAGGAGAGCCAGTACCGCACTCCGGATGACGGCGCGTGGTGGCTGGAGAAAGATGGCGGGATTGAGGCGCAGCGTCTGATTCCCGATGGGCCGGCCGAGCACGCGGGCATACGCGCCGGGGACAAGCTGCTGGCGGTGAACGGCGTGGCGGTGAGCACCGTGGGCGGGTTGAACCGCGAGCTGTACAAAGCCGGCGTCTATTCGAAACCCACCTATCAACTGCAGCGCCAGGGCGTGACGTTTGACGCGCCGGTGGTGCTGGTGGAGGCGGACAAGTCGCAGTATCGTCCGCTGCGGTTGATTGCGCTGGTGTATCTGGCGATTGGGCTGTATGTTTTGTTTCGCCGCTGGACGGCCCCGCGGTCGATGCATTTTTATGTATTCTGCCTGACGTCATTCATTGCCTATTCGTTCCATTACATCGGCAAGTTCAACCTGTTTGATTCGACCATTTACTGGGCGAACATCTGTGCCGGGCTGCTGCAGCCTGCTTTGTTTCTGCACTTTGCCCTGACGTTTCCCGAGCCGCACCGGCAGCTGAGAAAGCAGCCGTGGATGCTGCTGCTGACGTATGTTCCGGGGGCGCTGCTGCTGGTGACGCAGGTTGTGGCGTTTACCGAGTGGCAGGCCAGCGCGCATCTGCTGTGGAACCTCGACCGGATGCAGCTGCTCTACCAGACGGCTTGCTTTGTGACGGCGGCGGTCGTGCTCTGGTTCAGCTACCGCAAGTGCAATACGCCGATTCTGCGCCAGCAGATGAAGTGGATATCCGGCGGCACGATTGTGGCCATGGCGCCCTACACCTTGTTTTACGTTGCGCCGTTCCTGCTGGGAAGCCTGAATCCGCCGACCGCGCTGGCGCGCATTTCCGTTTTGTTTCTGGTGTTTCTGCCGCTCACGTTCGGCTACGCCATTGTGCGCTACCGGTTGATGGACGTGGACATGATCGTGAAGCGGGGCGTGGCCTACACGCTGGCGACGGCGGCCATTGTGGGCGGATATTTTCTGGCGATTGCGGTGGTGGCCGGAGCGGTTTCCACGCGAATGCGCACCGCCGGCGGACAGGAGCGCGAGCCTTCGGTGGGCATGCCGCTGCTGATCGTGGCCATTATTGTTACGGCGCTGGTGTTTGAGCCGCTCAAGAACTGGTTTCAGCACCGAGTGGACAAGTTTTTCTACCGCAAACGCTTCGACTACCGCCGCACGCTGATTGAGTTTGGGCGCGAGCTGGGCGCGGAAGTGGACCTGACGGCGCTGCTTAGCTCGGTGATTGACCGGCTCTCGCGCACGCTGCTGGTGGACCGCATTGCCATCTTTATGGCCAGCGGGTCGGCGGCGGAGCAGTTCGTGATGGCCAGATCGTCCGGCATTTCCTACTCGGGCGCGCTCGATTTGAGCTTTTTGGTGGTGGAGCGTCCGGAGCACTATGCCGGGCACATCTTTTTTGACAACACGCGCAAGGCGCTGCAGGAGAGCCTGACGGCGCGCGAGACGATTGCCAAGCTCAACCTGAACTATTACATCCCCTGCACGGTGCAGCACCGCACGATTGCCGTGCTGGGCCTGGGCAAGACCGAGGCCGGCGATTTTCTTTCGAGCGAAGACGTGGAGCTGCTGGAGACGCTGGCGGGCTACATTGGCATTGCCATTCAGAATGCGCGGCTCTATGCGTCACTCGAACAAAAGGCCAGCGAATACGAGCGGCTGAAGGACTTTAACGAGAATATTGTGGAATCCATCAGCGTGGGCGTGCTGGCGGTGGACCTTGAAGACCGCGTGGAATCGTGGAACTCGCAGATGGAAGTGATGTATGCCATGCCGCGATCCCAGGTGCTGGAGCGGCGGCTGAGCGAGATTTTCCCCAGCGCGTTCATGGAGGAGTTTTACCGCGTCCGGCAGAACCCGGGGATCCACAACCTGTACAAGTTCCGCCTGAACACTCCGGCGGGCGATACCCGCGTGGCGAATATCGCGATTGCTCCGCTGGTGACGCGCAAGTTCAGCGTGATTGGGCGGCTGATTATCGTGGACGACATCACGGAGCGCATGGAGCTGGAATCGCAGCTGAGCCAGGCGGAGAAAATGTCGTCGATCGGCGTGCTGGCGGCGGGTGTGGCGCATGAGGTGAACACGCCGCTGGCCGTGATTTCCAGCTATGCGCAGATGCTGCTGAAGCAGGTGAATGGCGACGAGAAAACGATGAGCCTGCTGGACCGCATTACGCGGCAGACCTTTCGGGCATCAGAGATTGTGAACAACCTGCTGAACTTTTCCCGCACCAGCGGCACGGAGTTCGGCGATGTGGATGTGAACAGGACCATCCAGGATACGCTGGCGCTGCTGGAGCACCAGTTCCGCGTGTCCCACATTAAAGTGGAGACAAACCTCTACAAAGACCTGCCGCCGATTTACGGGAATACGGGAAAACTGCAGCAGGTGTTTCTCAACCTTTTCCTGAATGCCAAGGACGCCATGGGGAAAAACGGCGGCACGCTGAGCGTGCAAACCGCGAACGGCATGGGGGTGGAGGTGAGCGTGAGCGATAACGGGACGGGTATTGCGCCGGAACACATCAGCAGGATTTACGATCCGTTTTTCACCACCAAGAACGCGCCCAAAGAAGGGCAGTCGCGCGGCACGGGGCTGGGACTGTCAGTCACGTACGGCATTATCACCGAGCACGCGGGCAAGATATCGGTGGACTCAAAGCCCGGCGAGGGCACCACGTTCCATATACAGTTTCCGCTCATCAAGGCAAGAAAGGCTGTCAATGTCTGAACTCGCAATCCTGAATCGTCCGCCGGTTGAAGCGGCTGGAAGTGGCTCGATCCTTATCATTGACGATGAAGCCGGCATTCGTGAATCGCTTGAAACCCTGCTGGAGTTTGAAGGGTACAGCGTGGCTTCGGCGGAGACGGGCGAAGAGGGGCTGACGAAAATCGGCGAACGCCCGTTTGATCTGGTGCTGCTGGATTTTGCCTTGCCGGACCGCAATGGGCTGGAGATTCTGGCGGACATCCGCAGCCGCGATCCGCAGCTTGCCGTGATTATGATTACCGCCTACGGCACGGTGGACAATGCCGTCCGGGTGATCCAGAACGGCGCGGCCAACTTTATTCAAAAGCCGTGGGACAACGAGAAACTACTGGCCGATGTGCGCGCGGTGGTAGCGAGGCGCCGGGCAGAGCAGGAGAACGAGCAACTCAGGCGCGCGCTGCACAAGTTCACGTTTGAAAATATCGTGGGCAAGAGCGAGCCTATGCTGCGCGTGTTTGATCTGGTGTCACAGGTTGCGCCCAGCCGTTCCACGGTGCTGATACAGGGAGAGAGCGGCACGGGCAAAGAGCTGATTGCCAAGGCGCTGCACTCGCATTCTCCGCGCAAGAACCGAACCTTTGTGCCGGTCAATACCGGGTCGATGCCGGCTGATCTGCTGGAATCCACGCTGTTCGGGCACGTAAAAGGCGCGTTTACCAGTGCGGTGTCGTCCAAGAAGGGGCTGTTTGAAGTGGCCGATGGCGGCACGATCTTCCTTGATGAAATTGGCGCCATGGGGCTGGAGACACAGGCGAAGATCCTGCGCGTGCTGCAGGACAGGAAATTTATGCATCTG
>Ga0070730_10001787_pt1 | contig 20213 bp, 16 predicted proteins | sample Coa_R1_3_FD_66447 | JGI IMG/M metagenome (GOLD analysis project Ga0070730, IMG submission 66447) | Surface soil microbial communities from Centralia Pennsylvania, which are recovering from an underground coalmine fire - Coalmine... | ecosystem: Environmental > Terrestrial > Soil > Unclassified ... | reverse complement strand
CCAGCATTACGACGTGCCGATCAATTACGTCGGCCACGCCGAGCAGTGGGACGAGATCGCCGTCGACGGTGTTATTGCGTCCAAGGACTGCTTGCTGCGCTACAAGCGCAACGGCCGGGTGCTCGCCGTCGCTTCGATCTTCCGCGACGCCGACAGCCTGCAGGCCGAGCTGGCGATGGAGCGGGCCGTCGTGCAATAGCGCCCGTATTGGCGGAGCCGGTCATGACATCCCCTATTCTGGACGTTATGAAGTCGCTGGCGAGTAAAGATGCCGACCAGTCTGCCGAGCCGGACGATCCGCTTGGCCGGCAGGCGGCCCTCTCCACGGCCCTGGTCTCCATTTTTCGCGGCAACTTTTGCGATTTCATTCTGCCCAATCGTAAGCCGACGGCCTTCAAGAAACATTCAGTGATCTACGATATTGGCGATCGCGAGCGGACCTTGTTCTTTCTCCGCAACGGTTTCGCCAAGGTGGGAACGATTACCGTCGATGGGCGCGAAGTCATTTACGACGTTCGCAAATCGGGGGACGTTGTCGGAGAGCTTTGTGCCTCGGAACAGGTCCGTACCGACCGCGCGGTGGCGCTGGAAAATACCGATGCCATCTGCGTGCCGTTCGAAGACGTCATGCAGTCCCTGTTGAAGCAGCCGGGTCTGGCCGCGGTATTGGTGGACGTGTTCTGCCGCGCGCTGAAAGAAGCATACGCGCAAGTCAACAGCATGGCGCTCGACGACACCGTCCACCGGCTGATCAGGGTGCTGGGAGGCTTGGCGGCGAAAGTCGGCGAGCGCTCGGGTTCGCTGGTGCAGATTCCGGTCTATCTCACGCAAGAAGAAATCGCACAAATGGCCGGAGCGCGCCGCGAACGCATCTCGACGGCGCTTAATTCGCTCCGCCGCCGAGGAATTGTGCAATATTCGGCCCGAGGCCACATGGTGCTCGATATGAATGCGCTCGAGCCGCCGGTGCCCTGACCAATCGCTGCGCAATTGCATTAAAATCGGGCACATGCAGGTGTTACAAAAGTAACACCCGCGCTTTTTATGTGTGACGGCTGTGATCTTTTAGATCGACGTTACACATGTGTGACAGCCGACGATCTTTTAGGTCGATGTTACATAAGTAACTGACCGCGGCAATTTTTCTTCATACAATTTTAGTTCTGAAATTATTGCGCAAAGGCCGGGCGGCGTTTGCTTTTTCAAGCGCAGCATTCTGGCGACAGGTTCCAGGGAGGCAATAATGGCGTCGCAAGATTTGATCGCCGCCGCGCGCGGCATGCGTAAGTCGACACTTCTGAAATTTGCGGTGCTCGGGACCACGGCGTCTCTCGCCGTCGCGGTCGCGTCCGCCGCGCCTCGCCCTAGCGGTTTCGACGCCGAGATCGCGCGCCATGCCCAGACAATGCTCGAAGAGGGCAGAAAAATATTTCGCTACGACACGTTCGGCAGCGAGGCGTTCTGGGGCGACGCGCTGCAATTGCACAAGGCGATTGCCGGCGAAAAGAACGGCGGCGTTGGCCCCGGCGTCTCGCCGAAAACCGCTCTGTCGGTCGGCCTCAAGGTGGATGCCGACGCGCTGCCAGCCGCTCTGAAAAAGCAGCTCGCAGCCGGCAAAGTGAATCTCGACGATCCGGCGACGACGATTGCGCTGCTCAAGTTGAACGCAGTGGTCGGCGTCACCGCCTTTGCCGATCGTGATGGTTCGGTCAAATCGATGGGCATCCAATGCGCCTTTTGCCACTCGACCGTCGATGATTCGTTTGTGCCTGGCATCGGCAAGCGCCTGGACGGCTGGGCCAATCGCGATCTGAACGTCGGCGCGATCGTGTCTCTGGCGCCCAATCTGAAGCCCTTTACCGATCTGCTCGGTGTCGATGCCGCGACCGTGAAGAAGGTTCTGGCCAGTTGGGGGCCGGGCCGCTTCGATGCGGAATTGGACAAGGACGGCAAGGCGCTGCGCCCCGACGGCAAGCAGGCGGGGACGATCATTCCGCCGGCCTTCGGCCTCGCCGGCGTGAATTTGCACACCTGGACGGGCTTCGGCTCAGTGCCGTACTGGAACGCCTATGTCGGGGCGACCGAGATGCATGGCGCCGGGACGTTCTTCGATGCACGCTTGGGCAACAAGGATCAGTATCCGGTAGCCGCGAAAAGCGGCGCCTGGAACACGCGAGGCGCTCCGGACAAGTTGACCTCGAAGCTGGCGGCGCTGCACTTTTACCAGCTCTCGATTCCGGCACCGCAGGCGCCAGCGGGATCATACGATCACGCTGCCTTCGATCGCGGCAAGGCGTTGTTCGATGGAACGGCCAAGTGTGCGACGTGTCACGTCCCGCCGCTGTTCACGGAGCCGGGCAATAATCTGCACGCCCCCGACGAGATCGGCGTCGATTCGTTCCAGGCCGACCGCTCGCCGACCCATATGTACCGCACCGCCCCGCTGGCGGGACTGTGGACGCACCAGAAGGCCGGCTTCTACCACGACGGGCGGTTTGCGACGCTGCTCGACGTGGTTAACCACTACGACTCGCTGTTCGATCTAAAGCTCAGCGATGCGCAGAAGCAGGATTTGATCGAGTACTTGAAGGGAATTTGACCGCACCTGGGACCTGGACCGCGACTGAGGCTGCGGCGCTCAGAACCCGCCGGCGGTGAAATTGAGCCGCTGCGTCACGTCGCCCGCCTGCTTGGCGAACGGATAGGCGTAATCGACCTGCAGCGCGCCGAATGGCGAGTCCCAAACGAGGCCGACGCCCGCGGAGGCACGCAGGCCCTTCGAATTGGTAATCTGCTGCGACGGCGACAGCGACGCGAGGCTGGTCGCGCTTGAGGCGCCCGTCGCCCACAGGCTGCCGACGTCAGAGAACAGCGCCCATTTCAGATTGGCGTCGGCCGGCACGCCGGGCACCGGCGCCTGCAATTCGGCTGACGTGGTCCAGTAGACGTTGCCGCCGAGGTTATCCATGGTGGTGCCCGGGGTGACGTCGCGCGGCCCAAAACCGTTGGGCGCAAAACCGCGAATGAGCTGCGGCCCGCCGAAAAAGCCGTCGAGCAGCGGCAATTGCTCACCGCCCCACGGCGTCACATAGCCGCCCTGTGCGCGCACCATGCCGACCAGGTCGCCGGCGATCGTGTGGTAATAGCGCACGTCCTCGGTGGTCTTGGCGAACTTGGCGGCACCGCCGAGCCCGGCGAATTCGTCGTTAGTCTGGATGCGCAGCCCGTTGCTCGGGCTTTTGGGATTGTCGAGCGTCGAATAGAGCATGCCGACGCCGACCGAGGACACCCAGATCGGTCCCGCGGCGGCGGCCTGCCGAATCGGCAGCGACGAAACGCCGTCGACCGGATCGAGCCCAACCGATTGATTATAGAGCGAATAGGTCCAGGTCGCGCCGAGCTGCTCGGTCAACGGCGTGCCAAACGCCAGTTTGCCGCCGTACACCGTGCTGTCGTAGGACTGATAGCTGTTGGCAAATGTCTGGTTGCCGAACAGTTCGACGCCGGCCGACAGCCGCTGGCCGAGGGAGTAAGGGTCGGCGAGCGCGATATCGAAGCTGCGCGCATATTGTCCATAGGTCACCGCTACCTTGCCGCGATAGCCGCTGCCGAACATGTTGGTGTCGCTGACGGTGACAGTCGCCATCATTCCGGTAGCCGTCGAATAGCCGCCCATAACGGAGAAATTACCGGTCTCCTGCTCGACCACATTGACGTCGAGCACGATGCGGTCGGGCGCCGAGCCCGGCTCGATCGCGGTCCTCACCGATTTGAAATAGCCGAGCGCCTTGAGCCGCCGCTCGGCGCGGTCGACCAGCGCGCGGTTGTAGGCATCACCCTCGCCGAAATCGAGCTCGCGGCGGATCGCCTCGTCGTTGGTCCTGGTGTTGCCGTGGATGGCGATGCGCTCGACATAGACATGGTTGCCGTCATCGATGGTGTAGACCAGATCGATGATGCGCGGACCATTGTCGCCGGCGCGCGGCGGGGCGCGATCGAGATGCGCCGCGACGGCCGCGAACGGCTGGCCGCTTCGGGCCAACGCCATGGTCAGCGCATCGACCGACTTGTCGATGGCATCGGCATCGAACGCATCGCCGGATCGCGTCAGCACGCCGGACCGCAACGTCGCCGCATCGATCGCCTTCACGCGCGATTGCAGATCGACTTTGCCAACGCGATAGAACGCGCCCTCGTCGATCGCGAAGGTGAGCACGACGCCCTCTTCGGAGGGCTCGTAGCTTGCAGCGAAGCGGACCTGCGCATCGGCATAGCCGTGGGCGCGATAGAAGCGGCGAATGAGGTCACAGTCGTTGTCGATCTTGTCGCCGTCGTAGATGTCGTTATCGAGCAAAAAGCTCAGAAAATTGGTCTTGCCGCTCTTGATCACGCCGGTGAGCTTGTAGGCAGCAAAGGCGTTATTGCCGGCAAAGCGAATTTTGCGCACCGCGAGCTTGTCGCCTTCATTGATCTGGAAGACGAGATCGGCGCGGCCGTCCTGGGCATCGATCGTCTGCGGCTCGATGCGCGCTTGAAAATACCCGTGCTGGCGATAGATCGCGAGCAGACGCTGCACGTCGCCCTGCACGACAAAGCGCGACAACGGACCGCCAGTCTTGGATTGCAGACCCTTTTTCAGATCCGCGTCCTTGACTTTCTTGTTGCCCTCGACCGCGATCTTCCGGATGAGCGGGTTTTCCACGACGTTGACGACCACGTGGCCGCTGTCATGGCTGATCTTCACGTCGGCAAACAGGCCGGTGTCGTAAAGCGCCTTCAGTCCGGCATCGAGTGCGGCGCCGTCGAGCCGGCCGTCGGCGGCGGCGTGGAAGTGGGAACGGATCATGGCCGCATCGACGTGCCGGTTGCCGGTCACCGCGATGGCGGAATCGGCCCCGCCGGCGGCGCGCGCAAGTCCGCACGCGCCGAACCACAATCCGCAAAGCACAATGGAAAGAACGACGGCAGAAAGCCGGCCGCGCATCCCCGCACCCAAAAGCCCCCGAGGTCGGCGTAATCAGACCGGGTACCCGCGGCGGCAGCATGGCCCTTTATGTCGCATTGTGGGGAATTGTTGGGGCGCCCGCCACAATGGTTTATGACGAGCGCAATGCAGCATCGGAAGCCGCCGGCAAAGCGCCGCACTTCCATGACCACGAAAATGGCGTATTTACCGGTCGCCGGCCCCATTCGCCGGTCACTGTTTTTGCGATAGAACACGCGGCGCGCCGTGGCGGCGCGCTCCCAGGGGAAGACACGCGTCATGGCCAAGCAGAGGATCAGCTACGTTCCGCTCGACAAGATGGACGCGCGCATGCGCGCCGAGATGGAGCGCTGCCAGCGCGAAGGCACGCCGCGGCCGGAAAGCTCGGCGATCCGCGCCCATGTGCCGGCCTGCTTCTGGTTCTTCGCCGATTCCTGGAACAACGTTTACCGCAACGGCATCCTCGATCACGCCGTCAAGGAATTGTGCCGGCTCTACGTGTCGCGCTCGGTGACCTGCGAATATTGCGGCAACCAGCGCTCGGTGAAGGCGACGACCAGCGGTGCGCTGATCGAGGACCAGGTCCTCGATCTCCTCAATTTCGAAAAATCGACCCAGTACGACGACCGGCAGAAGGCGGCGCTCGCCTACGCCGAAGCCATCGTCTGGCATCTCAACACCGACGACGCGTTCTGGGACCGCATGCACGGGCATTTCAGCGAGGCGGAGCTGGTCGAGCTCGGCTGCATGATCGGGCTCACGCTCGGCCAGCAGAGCTGGTTGCGGCTGCTCAACATCGAGCACCACCAGGTGCTGTCGGGCACCGCGGCCTCGATGGCGCCCGGCTACGAGGACGAGAACAAGCTGCAGGCGACCAAGGCGCAGCCCGATTACTGGGCGAAAAAAGCGCCGTCCGAAAACGTCGCCTGAACACGATCACTGATTTGAACTAAAGGAGATCGCATGTTGCGCACGCCGATCTGCGATCTGTTGGGCATCGAGCATCCCGTGGCGCTGGGCGGCATGGGTTCGGCGACGTCGCCCGAACTCGTCGCCGCAGTGTCCAATGCCGGTGGGCTTGGCGCGCTCGGCTGCCACGGTCAGACGCCCGAGCAGGTCGGCGAGCGCGCACAAAGCATTCGTCGCCAGACCAACAAGCCGTTCGGCCTCAATTTCCTGCTGTTCCACACCCGACCGGACAGCTTCGCCGCCGCGCTCGAGCTGCGGCCGCCGGTCATGCAATTCGCCTGGGCCAAGCCCGAGCAGGATTTGCGGGATTACTTCGAGCGCTCGCACAAGGCCGGCTGCCTCGTCACCTACATGGCCGGTACGGTGCCGGAAACGCGGCGCGCGGTGCAAGCCGGCGCCGACATCATCATCGCGCAGGGCACCGAAGGCGGCGGCCATGTCGGTTGGATGGCGAGCATGCCGCTCCTGCCCATGGTGGTCGACGCGGTATCACCGGTCCCGGTGCTCGCCGCCGGCGGCTATGCGGATGGCCGCGGCCTGGCCGCCGCGCTCGCGCTCGGCGCCGATGGCATTCTGCTCGGCACGCGCTTTCTGGCGACGGTGGAGTCGCCGCTGCATCCTAACTTCAAGCAGGCGATCGTCGACAGCGATGGTCATGACACGCTGCTCTCGGAAATCCCCGACATCGCCTCCGGCCTGGTCTGGCCTGGCGCCATGATCCGCTCGCGGCGCAATCGCTTCATCGAGCGCTGGGCCGGCCGCGACTGGGATTTGCGACGCGACCGCGCCGAGGCTTGGGCCAAGCTCAACGCTGCGCGCCAGTCCGGCGACGTCGACGAAGGTCCGCTGTCCATGGGCCAGGACGCCGGCCTCATCCACGACATTCCGCCGGCCGGCGAAATCGTCACCCGCATCGTGCGCGAGGCGGAGGAGATTTTAGGCCGGAAACTGCCGCGACTGATCGGGAAGGAGTGAAGCTCACTCCCGCTACAGCGCCCGCGTATTATCGTCGAACAATTCCTCGACCGAATAGCGGCGCGGAATGATCTTCATTTCCAGCGCGTAGCTCGACATCAGGTCGAGCGCCGGTTTCACTGCGGTAAAGCCGAACGGCAGCGTGTCGATGGCGCCGGGTTTTGGCAGGCCGGCCGCTTTCTTGCTCTCGTGCAGCATGCGGAACACTTCGCGCACCGCGCCGGGGTCGGATTGCGACACCGAGCTCTTGACCACGACCATGTGATTGATCGGCACGGTGCGGTATTTCTCGTACCATTGCTTCGCCGCCGCGTCCGGATCGGGAATGACGCTCTTGAGCCGCGGATCACCCGGGATGACGGTGCCGAAAATGCCCGCGTCGAGCTCGCCGTCGAGCACCATCTTGGTCATGTCCTTGCCCTCGGGCGCGCGCTCGACGCCGGGCGGATCCTTGAATTCGGGGACATGCGCGTCCTCGAAAGTCACCCATTTCACCTTGCTGTTGTCGAGTCCGTAATCCTTCCACAAAATGCCGCGCAGCCAGCAGCCGGTGGTCTGCGCGAACGAGCGCACGCCGACGCGGCGGCCTGCCAGATTGTCCGGCGTGACGGTGCCGCGCTCCGAATTGTACAGCATAGTGCCGTGCTGGAAGCGGCCCATCATGGTGGCGGGAATGAGCGTGAGCGGCTTGCCGAACGCCTTGCCCTGCAGATAGCTGACCAGCGCCATCTCGCAGATGTCGAATTTCTGCTCGCGCACCATCATGCCGAAGGCTTTGTAGACCGGATTGACCTCGGTGAGGTTAAGCCGCACGCGGTCAGAGGTGATCTGGCCGCTCTTGAGCGCCTGGGTCTGCGGATAGCTGCCGAAGCAGGCGCTGATGGTTGCAAGTTTTTCGGCGGTCATCGTGCTCATTGGCGCATCTCCCAGGTCCGGCTTGATCTTATGGCGTGCGGCAGGGTTAAACCAGTCGTCGGCCGCGCCGCGCAAGCGGCGAATGTCGCGCCGTCCGATCGGGACCGAACCATGACCAGTGACCCACGCATTGCCGCGCCTCGCCTCGCCGCTTTCGTCAGCCGCGCCTTTACGGCAGCCGGAGTGCCGGAGGCGGACGCCCAAATCCTTGCCGAGCTGATGGTGGAAGCCGACCTGCGCGGCAGCGACACCCATGGCGTGATCCGGCTGCCGCTCTATGTGCGGCGCATTCGCGCCGGCGGCGTCAATCCGAAGCCGAACATCCGCGTGGTGAGCGAACGCCCGTCGGCGGCGCTCGTCGACGGCGATAACGGCATGGGCCACCTCGTGATGCGCCGCGCCGCGCAGTTGGCAATCGAGAAGGCGCAAAAAACCGGCATCGGCTGGGTCGGCGCCCGCATGAGCAATCACGCCGGTCCGGCCGCGCTCTACGCCACTATGCCGCTGCGGCACGACATGATCGGGCTTTATTTCGCGGTCGGCAGCAACAACCATCTGCCGCCATGGGGCGGCAGCGAGACGCTGCTCGGCACCAATCCCATGGCGGTCGCGGTGCCGGCGCAAGACGAGCCGCCTATCGTGCTCGACATGGCGCCGACGGTCGCCGCCTACGGCAAGGTGCGGCTCAAGGCGCAGCGCGGCGAGCCGATGCCGGTCGGCTGGATGATCGACCGCGACGGCAAACCGCTCACCGATCCCAAGCGCGCCGACGAAGGCTATCTGCTGCCGATCGGCGATTACAAAGGCTACGGACTGAGCCTGATCATCGGCATCCTGGCCGGTGCGCTTAACGGCGCGGCGCTCGGCCGCGACGTGGTCGATTTCGTCAAGGACACCGGCAAGCCAACCAATACCGGCCATGCCGTCGCGGCGATTGCCATCGAGGCTTTCATGCCGCCGGAGGCGTTCAAGCGCGCGGTCGACGCCGTGATCCGCGACATCCGCAACTCGCGCCGGTTGCCCGGCGTGGAACGCATCTTTCTGCCGGGTGAGCAAAGCCACGCCAAGTTCTTGAAGCGCAGCACGAACGGCGTGCCGATGCCGAAGCCGTTGCGCGAGAGCCTCGACGCGTTGGCGCGCGAGCTGAACGTCGCGCCGCTAGATTAAGGAGCGCTCGGTGCCGCAACAACAACCCGTCGGCCTCATCGGCGTCGGCCTGATGGGCGAAGTGTATGCGCGGCGGCTGATCGCAGCCGGTTTTTCGGTGCTCGGCTTCGATGTTGAGCCGGCACGCAACGAGAGGCTCGCCGAGATCGGCGGGCGCACTGCCTCGATCGCAGAGATCGCGCAACAATGCGAGCCGATCGTGCTTGCGGTCTTCAATACCGAGCAAGTCGAGGACGTGGTCGAGCGCGCGCTCGTACCGGCTGCCGCCGGCAAGATCGTGCTGTGCACCTCGACTTGCGATCCCGACCGCATTGCGGCGCTCGGCGCTCGCGTCGCCGGCCGCTTGCGCTTTCTCGAAACGCCGGTGTCGGGCACCAGCGAACAGGTGCGCCAGGGCGACGGCGTCGGGCTGATCGGCGGCGATCCGGCGATCGCCGGCGAAGCGGCGGGCGTGCTGGACGCGCTGTTTCCGCGGCGCTTTCATATCGGCAAGATCGGCGACGGCGGCCGCGCCAAGCTTGCCATCAATCTCATTCTCGGCCTCAACCGGCTGGCGCTGGCCGAAGGCTTGGTGTTCGCCGCTCGCCTCGGCCTCGACCCCGCGGCGTTCCTGAACGTGGCGCGCGCTTCGGCCGCGTCCTCGCAGGTGATGGACACCAAGGGCCCGAAAATGCTCAGGGGCGATTTCGCGCCGGAGGGCCGCGTGCGCCAGACTTTCAAGGACATCCAACTGATGCTCGATCAGGCGCGCAAGGCCGGCCAGAAGCTGCCGCTCCTCGAAATTCACGCCGACGTGCTCGCCGCCTGCATGCGCCACGGCGAGGGCGACGCCGACAACTCGATCGTCATCGAGGAAATCCGCCGCCGCGTGCTGTGAGCGTATCGGGCACATCCACAACGGCAGTTTGCGCCAAGCCGCCAATGTGCTTTGCTCCGCCACAGCGGAACAGCATTGGAGCGAGCTTTGTCCGAGCGAAAATTCAGCGGCCGCCGCGAAGACAGGCGCCTCGTCACCGGCCATGGCTGTTACACCGCGGATCAGCGGCTTGACGGCGCGGCGGCGGGGCACTTTTTTCGAAGCGACCGCGCCCACGCCAAGATCGTGCGGATCGATACGGCACGCGCCCGCGCGCTGCCGGGCGTGCTTGCCGTCCTCACCGGCGACGACCTCATCGCTGCCGGCTGGAAAGGCCTGCCGGCGATGGCGTTCTTCAAGGGCGTCGGCGGCTCGTCACTGCAGGTGCCGCCACGCTACGGGTTGGCGCATGAGCGCGTCCGTTTCGTCGGCGAGCCGGTGGCGTTGATCGTCGCCGAGACCGATTACATCGCGCAGGACGCCGCCGAGCAGATCGAGGTCGACTACGCCGACTTGCCGGCGCTGGTCGAAGCGGCCGACGCCAACGCGCCGGGCGCCGTGCGCATCCACGATGACGTGCCGGACAATCTGGCGCTCGACTACGAATACGGCAATCGCCAGGCCGCCGACGAGGCGATGGCCGGCGCGGCGCACATCGCGCGGGTAAAAGTTCGGGCGCAGCGCATCGCCGGCAATCCGATGGAGCCGAAATCGTGCGCCGCGGCCTACGACGCGGCGACCGACTCGTTCGATGTCTACGCGCCGACCCAAGGGACATCAGATCTGAAAAACGCGCTGGCGCAGATTACCGGCATGCCGTGGGAGCGGTTTCGCGTGCACTCGGTGGACGTCGGCGGCGGCTTCGGCATCCGCAACGAGGTCTATCCGGAATTCCTCGCTGTCATGCTGGGAGCGAAGCAAGCCGGCCGGCCGGTGCGCTGGATCGGCACGCGCAGCGAGACCATCATCGGCGATCATCACGGCCGCGCCGCGGACTTGAGCGGTGAGCTCGGGCTCGATCGCGACGGCCGCTTCGTGGCGCTGCGCGTCGAATGGCTGGTCAACCTCGGCGCGTTCGCCAGCAACGCCGGGCCGCTGATCAATACGGTCGCGGCGCCGACCAGCTCGGCAATCAGTCTTTATAATGTGCAGGCCGTGTACGGCCGGCATCGGCTGATTTTCACCACCACGACGCCGACTACGGCGTATCGCGGCGCCGGACGGCCCAACGTCGCCTATCTGTGGGAGCGTTTGGTCGAAGAGGCCGCCGTGGCAACGAGCATCGATGCCGTCGAGCTGCGACGCCGCAACGTGCTGCGCAAGAAAAATTTTCCGATGCGTACGCCGACCAATTCCAATTACGACAGCGCCGATCCGCCGGCGTTGCTCAAGACCGCGCTGCAGGCCGCGGATTGGAGAGGCTTTGCCAAGCGGCGGCGCGAAGCCAAGCGCCGCGGCAAGCTGCGCGGCATCGGGCTTGCTTTGTTTCTCGAGCCGTCCGGCGGCGTCGGCAAGGAGCAGGCCGAGATCCGCGTCCAGAGTGACGGCCGGCTGGCGCTGTATTCGAATGCCGGACCCTCGGGCCAAGGCCACGAGACGGTGTTTCCGCAGATCGTCGCCGACGCGCTCGGCATTCCGGCCGAGAAGATCGAGCTACGCTACAATGACATCGCAGCGCCAAAGCTCGCGGGCACCGGCTCGTTCGGTTCGCGCTCGCTGATCAGCCACGGCCGCGCGCTGCAGGCGGCGGCCAAGGAGATCGTCGAGAAGGGCCGCAAGCTCGCTGCGGAGGAATTCGAAGTCGCGCCCGGCGACGTGGCGTTCGAAAGCGGCCAGTACAAGGTCGCCGGCACCGATCTCACGATGAGCCTGCAGACGCTGCTCGAACGGCACGCCGGCGAGGCGCCGCATCCGCTCGACAGCAACGTCGCCGTCGATCTCGCCACCGCGTTTCCGAGCGGCGCCCACGTCGCCGAGGTCGAGATCGATGCGGACACCGGCGCGCTCGACGTTAAGAGCTACATCGCCGCCGACGATTGCGGCACGATCTTCAATCACACACTGGTCGAGGGCCAGCTGCACGGCGGGCTGATGCAGGGCCTCGGCCAGGTGGTCGGCGAACACATCGCCTATGACCGCGACAGCGGGCAGCTCTTGTCGGGCACCTTCATGGACTACTTCATGCCCAAGGCCGACAATACGCCGCCCATCACCTTGATCGACTGCGGCGTGCCCTCGCCCGCCAATCCGCTCGGCGCCAAGGGCGCCGGCGAAGCCGGAGCCACCGGCGTAGTGCCGACGCTCGCCAACGCCGTACTCGATGCGCTCAAGCAAGCGGGCGTGCGACAGCTCGACATGCCGTACACCTCCGATCGCATCTGGCGGGCGATGCAGGAGGCGAAGGCTACCTCCTAAAGCAGTCTATCTAATGCCCCCACAGCCGCTTGCTGGCAATCGCGGCGCCGTCGCTTAATGCGCGCAGCTTGGCCCAGACGATGCTGTCGGTGACTTTCGGCTCGCGGCGCACCGCGGTGCCGAAGCCACAATCGACGCCGGCGATCAGGCGCTCGCGGTCGATCACCTCCGCGTAGCGGCCGATGCGCTGCGCCACCAGCCGCGGATGCTCGACGAAATTGTTGGTCGAGTCGATGACGCCTGGAATCAAAATCTTGTCGTCGGGAATCTTGACTGTCTTGAGGTCTTCCCATTCATGATCGTGGCGCGGATTGGCGGCCTCGATGCTGATCGCCTGCGGCCGCGCCTTGAACGCGATGTCGATGATTTTCAGAAGCGGCAGGTCGTGGGTATGCGGGCCCTCGTAATTGCCCCAGCAGATGTGCAGCCGCATGCGGTCGGGCGGCAGCCCCGCGGTCGCAGCGTTGACGAGGGCCACGTTGCGCTCGGCGATTTTTTGGCGGAATTCATCGTCCGAGAGGTGCCGATACTGATTGTTGCGCGCCGAGGCGAGATCGGGCGCGTCGATCTGCAGCACGAAGCCGGCCTCGACGATGGCGCGGTATTCGGTGCGCATCGCGTCGGCGAGCGCGGCGACGTAGGCGTCCTCGGTCGGGTAATGCAGGTTGATGATGAAGCGCGTCAGGATGCCGGGCGACGGCGCGGTCATGAAGACGTCGTTCGGCCGCAATTTTTCCGCGGCGGCTCTCAGATGCGCAATGTCGCGATCGAGCGCGGAGCGATCGTTGTAGCGCAGCTCGCCGACGCAGCCGGGAAACGGCACGGCGCTAAAATTGCCGCGGGTCTGGGCGAAATCCGGATGCTCCAGCATGTCGCGGCCGATCATGATGTCGTGGCCGCGCTCGGCGGCGCGCGGGTCCGGCGCGATGCCGGCCACGCGGTGGCGGATGTAGGTGGTATACGACGGCTTGCTCATCTCGCCATCGCTGACCACGTCGATGCCGGCGGCGATCTGGCGGGCCACAACGTCCTCGACGGCGCGCGACGTCTCGGCTTCGAACGCTTTGTCGTCGACGGTCCGGCCCTCTTCGCGCGCGAGCACCAGATCGACGAGCGGCTTTGGCCGCGGCAGGCTGCCGGTGTGCGTGGTGAGAATGCGGTCGGTCGAGGTTTTCACTTTTTTGCTCCTTCGCGTGTCACCGCCGCCGCATCACGGCGGACTCCAACCACGAGATCGCCAGATACATCAGCGACGACACGATGACCAGGATGGTGACGGATGTCATCACGATGTTCATCTTGAAGATCTGGCTGCCATACTGGATGAGATAGCCGAGACCGAGATTGGCGGACTGGAATTCGCCGACCACGACGCCGACCAGCGACAGTCCGGCATTGACCTTCAGCGCCGCAATGAACGTCGGCACGCTGCCGGGCAGCACCACTTTCGTCAGGATCTGCGCCCTGCTGGCGCCGAACGTCTGCGCGAGCTTGATCTTGTTGGGATCGATGCCGACAAAGCCGGAGTAGATCATCAGCACGGTGATGAACAGCGAGATTGCGAGCGACATGCCGTAGATCGACAGCACCGGGCCGAGCCAGATGTAGAAGATCGGCACGAACGCGGTTTTGGGCATGGCGTTGGCAACGACCAGATAAGGGTCGAGCACCTTGTAGAGACCGTGCCACCACCACAGCGCCGCCGCGATCGCGGTGCCGAGCGCGGTCGCCAATGTGAAGCCGACCACGGTGGCGAACACCGTCGCGGCGGTGTGGGTGAGAATGCCGGCCTGCTGCGGCGTGCCATGCAGCAGCTCCAGAAAGGTCGGCCAGATCGCCGATGGGTAGCTGGTGAACAGCGGATTGATCAACTGCTCGCGCGGCAAAACTTCCCACAGCACCAAGCCAACGAGGAGGAGCAAGAGCTGCACCGCCCGCACCGTGAGCCGGCTCTGCCGCTCGCGCCGCAGCCAATCGCGGTATTGCGGGCTCAACTCGATCTGCAACGCAAGTTCAGCGTTCGACATGGACATCAAGCTCCTGCCAGAGGCTGCGGAAATAGTCGTTGAACTCCGGCGCATTGCGCGCCGCCAGCGGCGTCAGCCAGCCGCCGGCTTGTGCGGCGAAGCGGATCGGGTGCTGCGACTTGACCTGGCCCGGTCGCCGCGACAGCACGATCACGCGCTCCGCCATGCTGATCGCCTCGCCGATGTCGTGGGTAACGAGGATCACGGTCTTGGCCTCGCGGCGCAGAATCTCGGTGATCTCGTCGGCCAGCGCCAGCCGGGTCTGCGAATCGAGCGCCGAGAATGGCTCGTCGAGCAGCACGATGTCGGGCTCGGTGCACAGCGTGCGGGCAAGCGCGGCGCGCTGGCGCATGCCGCCGGACAATTGCCGCGGCAGATGATGCAGAAACTGGCCGAGGCCGTAGCGGGTCAGAAGCTGCGCGGCGCGCTCGCGCGCCTTCTTCATCGGCGCGCCCTGGATTTCGGCGCCGAGCACGGCGTTGTCCAGGATCGTGCGCCACTCGAACAAATAATCCTGCTGCAGCATGTAGCCGACCTTGCGGTTCGGCCCGGTGACCGGGCGGCCGTCGATCAGCACCGCGCCTTGCGTCGGCGCCACGATGCCGGAAATCAGCGACAGCAGCGTGCTCTTGCCACAACCGCTCGGCCCGATCAGCGCGACAAATTCGCCCGGCGCGACCGCGAGCGACACCTGTCGCAGCGCCTCGGTCTCACCCTCGCGGCCGAAATAGCGCAGGCCGACGTCGCGCAGCTCGACCTTGGAACCTGACGACGTCGCCGGCGCCACGGCCTACTTCGCCCGGGCAGCGAACTCGGTGCGGATCAAATCGGTGAATTTCACGCGCTTGCCCTGATCGAGCACATGGCCGTTGACCAGGATGTCCTGGAAGCGATCGATCGCCTTGGGCTCGATCTTCGGCGAGTCTTTCCAGATTTTGAGCTTCTGATAACGCTCGGCGGCGGCGGTCATCGCCTTCGGATTGACCGCCGGAAAGAAGCCGGCAATGGCCTGCACGATGTCGGCCGCGGATGCCGACGCGGTCCATTTCTGCGCGCGATAAATGGCGTCGGTCCAGTTCTGCACCACCGTCGGATTGGCGTTGATGTATTTGTCGGTCGCCATGAACGACGTGTAATCAGCAAAGCCGGTGGTGGCGCCGATCGACGCCAAAAAGGAGGCCTTGCCGTCCAGCTCGAGTTGCGAGGCGTCCGGCTCGATGAAGATCGCATACTGATTCTGGCCCGCGAGCCACGAACCGTAGCGCGCCGGAATGGCGACGTTGTTGTTGAGCTTGACGTCGGCATCCGGATTGACGCCGTTCATGCGCATCGCCTCTTCGAGGAACAGAAGCGGCGTCGACCCCGGGCGGAAGCCGAGAATCTCCTTGCCCTTGAGCATGCTCCACTCAAACTTGTCGACCTTGTTGCGGCCGACCAGCATGAAGCCGTCGGTCGAGGTCAGCCCGCAAAAAATTCGCGGCTTGACCGTCGAGTCGCTGTTGACCACGTAGATCGCGGCTTCCGGTCCCATCAGCGCGATGTCGGCGCCGTCCGACAACAGCGCGGCCATCGACTTGTCGCCGCCGTTGGCTGTCGACAAATCGACATCGATCCCGGCATCTTTGAAGTAGCCCTTGGTGATGGCGACATAGGCCGGCACATAAAGCATCGACCGCACCACCTCGTTGTAGCGCACCTTGACGAGCGGCTTGGTCTGGGCGCGCGCGCTTTTGCGCGGCAGCGTGGCGGCGGCGCCAAGCGCAAGACTGCCTCGAATGATGGAGCGGCGATGCAACATGACGGGTCCTCGTTTAGCGTGGGGAGTACGGGCAAGGTTCGGTGCCAAGCGTTGCAGATTAACGTCTCGTCCTCCCCCGCGATAGCGGGGGCGGAAAGAGCCAAGCGATCTCGTTCTCGCGATGCGGGGCATCCGAGGTTTGCGGCACGGCACGGGCAAGAACGCCAGAGCGGGATCGCGTCACGCCGAATTTTAGGACCGGGCGGTAGGACCGGCTTCGGCTCGATCACGCTTGGCGCACGGTAGGGTGGGCTAAGGCGCGAAGCGCCGTGCCCACGTCAAGCAATCTCGTTTCAAGACAGCGTGGGCTTCGCTTCGCTCAGCCCGCCCTACGAAACTACGAAAAAAACAAAAATAAAAAACAAGGCAGGCGGAACGCCGGCAGACGCCACCCCACCAATCCGCACCCTGCGGGGTGCGGCGCGCGCCCAGCGGGGCGCGCTGCGCCTACCGGCGTTCCACCGCGGTTCTCGTAGCAGCGAACCAACGCCGCTACTCAGCTCCCAGACGCGCTTCCTGGGACTTGGCTAAAAGACGGTGGTTGGCCGTCCCCGCCTATCCCAGTCCAGCGATCTACTCGCAGGCCGGTCGTAATGCCGGCCGGGCGTTTTCCCGAAGCCGCCCGGGTGCGGAGGTGACGAGCCCCTGCCCGCGGGCACCGCTCTCGCTCCGCCAGCCGGAGTGACCGGCCAGCGTCCTTGAACCAAGCGAGACGGCGCGGTCGTTTAGTTGGTGCGCCGATGGTGTCAAGCCGAATCATTGCGAAGAGGCGAACGCGCTGACTCTGCTGCGCTTTCTGGATTGCCGGCGGGCTGGCGCGCGGTGTCGAACGCAGAGAATTGGCGCGAAATCAACGAATCATGACCAGCAAGGAGCCCCGGATCGCGCCCTGCGCGACCCGGGAAACGGCAACCGTCATTAACGTGACTGCAAGCCTGCCGTGACGTGGGACTGCGGGTGCACATAGAATGCGCGACGATGAGTTTCGGTTGAATCGATGTGGTATAATCAAAGCGTGCACATAGCGAGTGCGGAAACAATTACACCCATATGGGCTTGGCTGGACTTCTAGATTGGTGCGCCCGAGCCCCGCTGCTGAGGTGCTCGAATGGCGGACGAAAAATCTCCTTCTCCCCTCTCGCACTTACTGGACGAAATCAATAGAGCCGCAACCGGCGGGTTTCCGTTTCTGGCGATTGCGATGGCCGTCGCATTGCCCGACATCTGCGTTTCGCTAGCCTCCCAAGATGGTCGTACTGACGGCGCTCGATACAAAGAGTGGTGCAAAAACAACCTTGGAGAAGAGTTTTCGTTTGCTACCCCTGACGATCTCTATTCCATGCGTTGCGGCGTGCTTCACAATGGACGATTTGGTGGCCTAAAGCACAACTTAGCTCGCTTGGTATTTGTCCCTCCCAATGCCCTGGGCCAGTTCACCAACTGCCGAGCACGCGATGCGTATTTATGGAGCGTACAAACATTCTGTCTATCCTTCACAACTGCCGTCGCCGTTTGGTTTGAGAAACATAAATCGGATGCCATGGTGCAGGCCAACGTGCCTCGTTTGATGCAATGGCATCCGAATGGTCTAAAGCCATATGTAGTCGGATCTCCGGTCTTAGCGTGATGGAGCAAGCCCGTAGGGCGGATGAGCGAAATGCAATCCGCCGGTTGATCGTAGATCGCGCCGCGGATTACCTGCGGCTAATCCGCCGTGCGGATTTCAGCCACGTTGGCCGCAGCTTGCCTATTCGCCGGCCTCGATCAATTCGATGTCCTTTTTCAGGAGCGCGTTGACGAGTTCGTTCAACGACATGCCGCGCGCCTCTGCGCGGGCGCTTAGAAATGTAAGCACGTCGGGATCGAGGTGTACCGGCGGCACCAGGGTTGCGTCGGGGCGGAAAAAACGCCCGCGTGCGGCGTTCGAGAAATCGTATTCATCCTTCATGGTATCGGGTCCTCACGGTATTGCCGTGCTTCGTTTGCAGTCGGCCGCCGGGCCGAAATGATGCGGACATAAGCCTGATCGGGGCTCAGCTCAGTCCAAGTGTGCACGACGACCAGCAAATTGCCAGTGGCTGTTTCGCCTATGGTCACCCAACGTTCCTCGCCACTGGTATCATCCAGGATCGACCGGGCCAGCGGATCGCGAAACACCGTCATGGCTTGGCCAAATGCGACGCCGTGGGTCGAGACGTTGCTTGCCGCCTTTGCGGGGTCCCAATCGAAATCGATGCGCACGGCGCGGCCTTTGGTCGGATTGCGGCATCATATAGCTCAATCCTGCGGAGCGGAATTGTAACAGCCCCACGACGTTCGTAAGATGCGGCCGCTCATGGGCTGTGCCGCTCACGGCTGCAGCGACGAAGAGGAGACGTGCCGATGCGGCTGACCGCGGCCCACTTAGTCTTGCCGGCCTTGGCCGTGCTGGCCGCAGCGCTCGGCGCCGCATCGCTGCGCGCGACGGCGCAGGACGCGTCCTATCCCAGCCGGCCGGTGACCATGGTGGTTACGTTTCCGGCGGGCGGGGCGTCGGATGTGCTGGCGCGGGCGGTGGCGGCGGCGATGGCGCGCGATCTCGGCAAGGTGGTGGCGGTGGAGAACAGAGCCGGCGCCGGCGGCCATATCGGGGCGGAGTCGGTGGCGCATGCGGCGCCGGACGGCTATACGATTTTGTTCGGCACCAACGGCACGCTCGGCATCGGGCCGGCGCTGTACAAGAATTTGCGCTACGATCCGGCGCGCGACCTTAAGCCGATCGGCATCCTGCACAAGCTGCCGCTGATGCTGATCGTCAATCCCGCCGTGCCGGCCAAGAATTTGCGCGAGCTGATCGATTATGCGCGCGCCAATCCGGGAAAACTGTCGTTTGCCTCGGCCGGCGTCGGCACCGCCTCGCATCTGGCCGGCGAGCTGTTCAAGGAGCAGGCCAAGATCGATATCCTGCACGTGCCCTACAAGGGCGACGGCGCGACGTTTCCGGATCTCTTGGCCGGCCGGGTGTCGATGATGATGGAAACCATTCCGACCGCGCTGCCGATGGTCAAGAGCGGCGGCATGCGGGCGATCGGCGTCACCGTCAAGGAACGCTCGTCCTCGGCGCCCGACATTCCGACCTTGGCCGAATCCGGCCTGCCGGATTTCGACGTCAGCGCCTGGACCGGCCTGTTCGCGCCGGCCGGCACGCCGCGCGCCATCGTCGAGCGGCTCAACGCCGAGACGGTGAAAATCGCCGGCGACAAGGGCTATGTGAGCCTGATCCAGTCGATGGGCACCGACGTGGCGAATTCGAGCCCGGAAGCATTCGGCAAATTCGTGCACGACGACGTGGCGCGCTGGACCGAAGTCATCCAGCGCGCCGGCATCCCGCAGATCAATTGAAGCAAGATGAAGTATATCGTCATTGCGAGGAGCGAAGCGACGAAGCAATCCAGGAGTCAAATGCACCCCGCCCCTGGATTGCTTCGCTGCGCTCGCAATGACGGGAGAGAAAGACGGAGAGCCGCATGAACAGCTACGAATCCATCACCGTCGCGCCGTCGTCGCCGCACATCGGCGCCGAGATCGGCAATATCGATCTGACAAAACCGCTGCCGAACAAGCAGGTCGAGGAGCTGCACCGGGCGTTCACCCAGTACCAGGTGATCTTCTTCCGCGACCAGAAGATCAGCTTCGACGACCAGATCAGGCTCGGCAGTTACTTCGGCAAGATCGGCAAGCATGTCGGCGGCGCCACCATCAGCAAGACCACCGACAATCCCTATGTGCGGAAATTTCATTACGACGAAACCTCGACGCAGATTTCCGGCGAGAACTTTCACTCCGACCAGCCGTGCGGGGCGATCCCGCCGCTCGGCAGCATTCTCTATAATCACACGGTGCCGCCGGACGGCGGCGGCGACACCATGTTCGTCAGCATGTACGCCGCCTATGAGGCGCTCTCCGACCGCATGAAGCATTATCTCGAAGGGCTGAACGCACTTCATGACGGCGTGATGCTGTTCGGCGACGGCACCCCACGCTCGGAGCATCCGGTCGTGGTCCTCCATCCGGAAAGCGGTCGCAAGGGACTGTACATCAATGCGTCGGTGGTGCGCTGGCTCAACG
>Ga0070730_10001786_pt1 | contig 20214 bp, 13 predicted proteins | sample Coa_R1_3_FD_66447 | JGI IMG/M metagenome (GOLD analysis project Ga0070730, IMG submission 66447) | Surface soil microbial communities from Centralia Pennsylvania, which are recovering from an underground coalmine fire - Coalmine... | ecosystem: Environmental > Terrestrial > Soil > Unclassified ... | reverse complement strand
ATGTGGTCGGCTGCACCCTTATGTGCGCCCTTATCATATCATGTTGCCATGCTGGGAGAAAGAGGGCGTACTTTCACCACCAAAAGACTAGCCCGCGCCTACAGGACAAAGCTATCGGCCAACGGATTGCGCCCATTGCCATTCCCGTTCCCATTGGCCGCCGGCTTCTCTTGCGTAAGCATCGGCATACTGGGAACCGGCATCGGTGGGGGCGTGCCTCCAGGGAAGCTGCTTCCGGGGAAGCTAGAGGAAGGCGACCCCAGGTTTAACTGGTTGATCTGATTGTTGAGTTGGCTGATCTGGGCGGCGGCTGGCGACTGCGACAGGCCAGAGAGACTACTCTGGAAGGCTGGGTCTGACGCGCCGCCGGAAAGCTGAATAGTCTTACCTTCAATCACCACAGCAATACCAATGCCTCGCCGGAGTTCTGCCAGTTGGCGCCGCAGTTCCCGATTCTCAGCCTCCAGCGCATCCATCAGCTTCTTTTGCTGCAACAGCATCTCGGCAATACTTTCAAAACCCGCGCTTGCGCGATCCATGTTCAACCCCTCCTGTATATTTGCTCGTTCCATATCTTCTGTATGGGGCAACTTACTCTGGCCCTACGTGCCGCGCCCACCTGGTCCAACGTTGATAGACCAATAGTATCATTCATGAATAGCTGGAGCAATTGTACGCTATCTCTCCATCCAGAGCAATGGCCCGTAGTCCAGAAGTACTACACCAGCCGACCATCCAATCTGACCGGCTGTGGGGCGCGCTCAATCCAACAGTGTTTGTACGCGCTCCCAGATCACTCCGGCCACCTCCGTCTTAGGCAAGACCGCCAGGTCTTCCACTTGCCCATCGCGGTGGAGCAGCCAGACTTTATTTGTGACCGTCCCAAAGCCACTATCCGACCGACTGACATCATTCGCCACTAGCAGATCAAGCCCCTTGGCTTCCAGCTTGGCGCGGGCGTATGCCTCCAGGTTAGTCGTCTCCGCTGCAAAGCCCACACGCGCCAGTCGTCTGGGAGCGCCCCCCGCGCGCTGTTGGGCCTGCTTCCATGCGGCGTCCACATCTCCCAAAATATCGGGATTGCGTACCAGGGTCAACGCTAACCCGCTGCTGCCTGGCTCTTTCTTCATCTTCTCCGCCGCCGGATGCTCCACGCGATAATCGGCCACCGCCGCCGCCATCACCAGCGCATCAGCGGCCCGCTCAGAAGCGCCAAACTCATCGGCCTGGCCCAATCCCAGGGCGCTCAGCACCGCCGCGCGCATCTCCAGCGCCGTCGGCGCCTGCACGACTTCGACCCCATAGGGCGCGGCCAGACTGACCGGCCCAGAAATTAAGACCACCCTGGCTCCGCGATCTCGCGCCTCCTCCGCCAGCGCGTAGCCCATCAGCCCCGATGAGCGATTGCCGATGAAACGCACCGGGTCAATTGGCTCCTGCGTGCCACCCGCCGTCACGACCACCCGGCGCCCGGCCAGCGGCCCGCTGCGCCCCAGTGCCTGCCCGATGGCCTGCATCAATGTCTCCGGTTCAGGCAGACGCCCCGCGCCGACTTCGCCGGACGCCAGCACACCAACCTCCGGCTCAACAATGATTGCGCCGCGCTCGCGCAGCAGCGCCAGATTGGCCCGCGTCGCCGGATGCCGATACATCTGCTGCTCCATCGCCGGAGCAATCAGCAGTGGCGCCGTCGTCGCCAGGGCGACAGCGCCCAGCATGTTATCGGCGATGCCATGCGCCAATTTCGCAATCGTGTTGGCCGTCGCTGGAACGACGACCAGCAAGTCGGCCTCGTGCCCCAGCTCGATATGCCGCGCCGCTGCCTGGCCCGTCGGTTCCCAGAGATCGTCATAAACGGGTCGATGGCTCAGCGAGCTAAACGAGAGCGCGCTGACAAATTCACTCGCGCGCTCGGTCATGACGACATCGACCAGCGCCCCGGCCTTCTGAAGCTGGCTGACCAGCGCCACCACCTTGAAAGCGGCAATGCCTCCGCACACGCCTACGACGATATGTCTGTTGCGAAGTATCTGCGCCATAGCATCCTTCGCTCCCCTTTCCAGAGCAAACGACGTACCAAAGAACAAGGCGAGCAGCCGTAATGTGCAAAAACCATAGCACAGATTCCAGCAGGCGACAAGTGCAGCCAGCCACGAGCTTTTTAGGCGCCCCGCTCACAGGTGCTGCTCAGCCTCATGTCACCCCCTTTTCAAAGGAGGCGAACAGGCGAGGACTATCCCCTGATCGGGCTATGCTAATCCAATGCCAAAGACCAGAATGGTGATCAAGATGGAAACCAAAGCTCCGACCACCACTTGCAACCACGTATGTTTGCCTAGCACGACACGCGACCAGCCAATCACGGCAACCCCGATCAGCAGCGGCAGCGCCTGCGCGCCATAGAGCAGCGCCATGACCGTCGCCGCGCCCGCCGCGCCGCCCGCGTGGATGCTGATCTTCCAGCGCAGCGTAATCAGCAGGGCGACCAATCCGCCGATCAGCGTTGAGATGAGCAGGATGAGCAGCAGGCGCGGCGCCCCTAGCGCCCATAAGACGGCCAGACCCAACACCGTAATCCCCAGCGAGATCAGCATCGGCCAGGGGCGCTCGTGGCGCAGGTCCAGATCAAGATTGCGCACCCGCCCCGCGCGGACGGCGAACGCCAGCAAAACAAACGGCCCCACCGTGACAAAGCCGGCGGTCAGCGCGGCCCAGCCCAAGGTTGGCCCTACCCGGTGCGTCGTATGCCAGGAAACAATCAGCAAGAGCAGCGCCGCCAGCAAAAATGGACTCCCCGCCAGCGAGACCCATTGCGCCGCGCGCAAGGTCAGCGCATGTTTCTTGGAGATGACGCCTGCATCATGGGCAGTGGGCAGAATCTGCTCGCTCACCTGTTTCTTCCTTTTGCTAACGGGAACTTCCTGGTCACAGCAACTTCGCCCATGATAATATGCTACATAAGAGACTGGTTTCAAGTGCCAGCAGGATTACTATGTAGGGAATTACACCCAGCAAGGCCAGGCAGATGGCTGACGCGCCAATAAGCAAACCCGCTTTGGCGACCAGCGCATCCGTTAGGCTTCTGCCGGTCCTTCCCAGGATGTTACCGCCCAGACAGCATCCAGCGCCGGGGCGAGGGCAGCGAGGTTTCCAGCAGTGAGGGCAGCCATCTCGTAGCCGCACTGCACCACGTCATCCCAGAGCGTGCGCCCACTCTCGCAGGGAATCTGTTCAAGCAAGGCTTCAGGCATAGTATAGTAGCGTGCCAGAGCTGCTCTAGCCTATAGCTCATCCCACGAGCTTGCTCTACGCCCGGCGTGTTCGCTATACTTCTCTTGTTGGAAACCGTCAGCATCAGTCACCTAGAGCCAGCAAAGAGGATAACAGAAGCATGAACAAGATCGAGCGCGTCAATGCCGCCGTGCGCGGTGAGCAGGTAGATCGCGTGCCGGTGAGCATGTGGGGGCACAATTACCTGAAGGAGTGGTCGGCAGAAGGCGTAGCCGAAGCCATGCTGGAGAACTATCACACCTACGATTGGGACTACATGAAGTTCAACCCCCGCGCCTCTTACCATGTCGAGGATTGGGGCGCCAGGCTTCAGCCATCTGGCGACGCCAATCGCGGCCCTAGCTTTCTCTCGGTTCCCGTGCAGGAGCAGGGCGACTGGCGACGGCTGCGCCCGCTGGACCCGACGAAGGGCGCGCTAGGTGAGCAGCTTCAGGCGCTGCGCCTCATCGACGCCGACCTGAAGGGCCAGGCGTATTTCATCCACACCATCTTCAATCCCCTCTCGGTCGCCAAATATCTGGTCGGCAACAAGTTCGAGCCAGTGCAGACCTCTATCGAAGATAATCCCGGCGCGCTGCGGCAGGCGCTAGAGGTCATTACCGAAACCTTCATGGCCTACACCCAGGCCACGCTTGAAGCCGGAGCCAGCGGCATCTTCTACGCCACAACTGGCTGGGCCAGCACGGACAAGCTTACCGAAGACCAGTATCGCGCCTTTGGCGTCGAGTACGATCTCCGCCTGATCGATGCCTTCAAAAACGCGCCGTTCAACGTCCTGCACAACTGCGGCGACCACATTCTGTTCGATCTGCTGGCCGAATATCCCGTCCATGCGATCAGTTGGGCCGCCACTGCGCCGACCAACCCGAATCTGGCCGAGGGCAAGCTGCACACGAGCAAGGCCGTCATGGGCGGCATCAGCGAGAAAACAACTCTGCCCAACGGCTCGCCCCAGCAGGTGGCCGACGAGGCGCACGCGGCCCTGGACCTCACCGGCGGGATGCGTCTCCTGCTGGCGCCCGGCTGCTCCATCCCACCTTCTACGCCACAGGCAAATCTGGAGGCGATTGTCCACGCCGTGCGGGGCTAAACACCCAGGGAGACACATCCCGGTCTAATGGTCGCCAGGCGACCATTAGACCGGGATGTGTAGACCAATCTAATCCAGCTTCAGCCCACGCAGGAACTCTTTGACGCCCGGCGCCAGGTCAGGCCGCTTGAGCGCGTAGGCAATTGAGGTGGTCAGCCAGCCCAGCTTGTCACCCGTATCGTAGCGCGTGCCGGTAAACTCGTAGGCGAAAACCGACTGAATGCCCAGCAGAGCGTCAATGGCATCCGTCACTTGAATCTCGCCGCCACGTCCCGGCTCAGTGCGCTCCAGCAGTTCAAAAATCTCCGGCGTCAGCACGTAGCGGCCCACAATCGCCAGGTCCGAGGGCGCGCGTTCCACTGGCGGCTTCTCCACCGTGTTGCTCACCCGCCAGGTCCGTTCGGCCACCTGCTCACCGGCAATCACCCCATAGCGCGAGACCTGCTCGCGCGGCACGTGCATCACCGCCAGCACCGACCCTTCGTACTGCTCATACACATCGATCAACTGGCGCAGGCAGGGCTTTCCCCCGTTCGTATCGACCAGATCATCGGGCAGCATCACCCCAAACGGCTCATCGCCCACCAAGTCTTTGGCCTGCCAGATGGCGTGCCCCAGGCCACGCGGCGAGGGCTGGCGCGTAAACGTTACCTGGGCCATATCCTCGATCTGCTTGAGCGTCTCCAGCGTCTTATAATCGCCTTTTTGCTCTAGCATGCGCTCCAGTTCGGGCGAGGAATCGAAGTGATCCTCAATGATGCGCTTGGTGCGGCTGGTGATCACAATCACATGCTCGATCCCCGAAGCCACCGCTTCCTCAATGATGTATTGGATGGAGGGTTTATCCGCCAGCGGGAGCATCTCCTTGGGGGTCGCTTTGGTTGCCGGCAGCAACCGCGTCCCCAGGCCCGCTGCGGGAATCACAGCTTTGCGTATCTTCATAGACCCGTTCCCTCTCACGGCATTACTCTGACGCTCACGCGCCTCATCCGGTTATCGGCGGCTCTGTACTGCCGCTTTGCCCAGCGCACCTACAGAGACCGTGCCAGCGTTTCTCCCAGGCGCCAACCTGCTTTGCTCCTGGCGCCGATTCGTTCCTCTCAAACGCGCCTACTATACAAGCGGCGCGGGCAGGTGTCAAGGCGCGAAATAAGCATTCTGCCGAGACGTGGGACTTCAGCGAGCCGAGCAACGTTCACGTCGGCCCGGCGATTCGCCGTCAGGGACGGCGGCGCTGCATGCACCATGCTGCTCCGCGCCTGCCCGGCTCACTTACAGGTGTTCGCATCATTGCCAGGGAGCAGTGTGATGTTGTTCGGGTCAGTTGAATAGGTACATCGGTGGCCGCGCTGCTGCATCGCCTTGACAATGGAAACGAAATAATCGCTGAAGCCCTGCGGGTTATCCATCGGGAAAGTGGCAATGGTAATCATAATGTTGCGATCCCGCACAAAGAGTTGATAGGTCTGCTTCCCGTTGGCGGCTGGCACCATACCAGCTACGGATTGCTCGCCTACATTCATTGGCGTTGTCTGGCCCTGAAAGAGCGTCTGGTCGCGCTGAAAATACTGTTGGGCGTGCTGATAGGTATCCAGGCGATCAACCAGGACAACAAACGTTGCCGAGCCGTCGCTGGCGTGGACGACCTGCGCGTTCCCGGCGGCGCGCCCAAAGGTCAGCGCGTCGCCCATTTGATAGAGATCGCCCTTGGGGCCTTCCCGCGAGGCATAGTGGTTGTTGTCGATACCTATCGAATTGCCAACCGTATCGCCATTGAGCAAATCCTGGTTCATCACGACAAAGAAGTGCGCCATATAATAGAAGGTAGGCGCCGGAGTCGGCGTCGGTGGAGGCACCGTCGGCGTGGGCGAAGCGGCTGTTGTGCCAGGCGATTGCTGGGCCGTCGTGTTGTTACTCTTGAAGAAGCCCGCGCCTTTCAGCGCCAGCGCGCCACCACCACCGGCCACCAGCGCCAGCGCCAGCACGAGCAAGACCACCAGCAGGGTCCGGCGGGATGGAGGGGGCGATGGAGGAAGCGCGGGCGGCTGGGAAGGTTGGCCTGAGAAGCCCGTCGCAAAGGTCGGCGCTGGCGGTGGCGCAGCGGCTGGACCGCTGGCAGACCATGCCCAACTGGGTGGCGGCCCAGAGGTCGGCCCCCCTGGGGAGGCAACCGACGGGCCGCTGCCCGCAGCGTTCAGCGGCGTATTGCTCCTCGTCAGCGTCGGAAGGCTGCCAAACGCCCCCGGACCAGCGGTGTAGCCCTGTGCGCCTGGCGTCGGCTGATAGCCCTGCGTACTGAGCGTTGGCTGGGGCTGCATGCGTGTTGCCGCCTGGTCTGCGCTGGCTGCGCGCAGGGCAGCCAGAAACTCGGCGGCGGACTGATAGCGCCCGGCAGGCTCCTTCGCCAGCGCCTTCAGGATCACAGCCTCGACGGCTGGCAGAATCGCCGGATTCAGGCTGCGCGGCGCTGGCGGCGGCTGCTGCGCCTGCATGATCAGCAGCGAGACAGCCGTCGAGGCGACGAAGGGCAGCCGCCCAGTCAGCATCTGAAAAAGGATGACACCCAGCGCGTAGACATCGACGCGCGCATCGACGGGCTGGCCCATCACCATCTCCGGCGCGGCATATTCTGGACTGCCCACAAAGGCGCCCATGTGCGTAAGCGTCGCAATGGAACTTTCCTGCTGCGTCAGGCGCACGATGCCAAAATCCGAGAGCAGCGCCCGGCCCTCCGCGCTCATCAAGACATTAGCCGGTTTCACATCGCGGTGAATCAGGCCACGCTCGTGGGCGTATTGGAGCGCGGCAGCCACCTGATCCATGATCGCCAGCGCCTCAGTCAGCGGCAGGATGCCACGCTGCTTCAGATAGCTGTGCAGCGTGCCACCAGGAATCAGCGGCATGACCAGATAGGTCAGATTGCCCTGCTCACCAAAATCATAGACGGGAACAATATTCGGATGATTCAATTTGGCAACGGCGCGCGCCTCGCGCCGAAACCGTTCTAGATAGCCTGGCTCTTGCGATAGAGCCGGGATCAACACTTTGATAGCAACTTCGCGGTCGAGTCGAGGGTCGCGGGCGCGATAGACCTGACCCATGCCGCCAGCGCCGAGCGTCGCCGTAATCTGATAGGGGCCAACAGTGGTCCCTTCCAAGCCAGCCACAGGGAAGCCCTCCTAACCTCACCGATACAGCGGATGAGGGGATCATAGCATAGACGCCCTGCGTGTCGCCCATGCAGCGACGCGCACGCCTGCTTTTCCCATTATACCAGATTGACTCCCGGCTGGCGCTATGCAGTTGTTAACAAGGAGGGTGTCACCAAGCTAACAGGGGATACATCCAGCACCTCCCCTGGCGGGCCGGATGTATCCCCTGTCATTTTTGCTAGCCCAGGAGATGGGTAAGGTATGATGATCGCGGCGCTCCTGCGATGACTTTACACCACCAAACCTCTGGCCGCTGGCGGCCAGAAGTGATCATCGTCAGTGATGCCCCTGGAAAGCGGCGTTTCCAAAGCGATCAGGTCACGGCGTGCCACATATGGTCGGGGAACCCGGCAGGGGCTTTAGCTCGGTGGTGTACTGGCAGCGATGGCCGCGCTGATCGGCGCTCTGCGCCAGTTGGGCAAAGTAGCTCTGGAAGGCTAGGGGAGTATTCGTGAGCGTGGTGGCAAACGTCAGCACGATATTGCGGTCCTGCACGATCAGGCGATAGGTCGCCTGATCGCCATGGACGCGCCCCAGGCCCGCCGATGCCTGCTCTCCGACAGGAGCCAGAGAGGGCTGCGAGAGCAAGCCGACCTGATACTGATAATACTGCTGGGCATTCGCTGGCGTCTCGAAACGATCTACCAGCACTACAAAGCGCAGCGCGCCCTGCATATCGCGCACGGCCAGACCAGTGCCAAAGGCGCGGCCAAAGCGGTCGGCAGCGCCGCTCATGTAGAGCGTGCCATGCTTCCCCTCCAGCGCCTGATACTGATCGTTGGAGATGCTCATCTGCTGGCCTAACTGATCGCCCTGTTGCAGATCACCCTGGGTCAATACAAAGAAGCGCGCCTGATAGTAGGCCACCGCAGGCGTTGCCGTCGGGGATGCCTTCGGCAGCGTCGGGCGCGAGGCGACCGGCGCGGACGTTGGCGCAGAAAGCGCGAGATGCTGCTGGGTATGTAAGCCGCCAACAGCGAAGGCCGCGCCACCGATCAGTGTGAGCGCCAGCAGAAGCGAGAAGAGAACAACCCAGCGCCTGCCCCCGCGCGGACGTGCGCCTCTCGGCCTATAGCCGGAAACGCTCGCAGGCCCGCCCGCGCCAGTTGCAAAGGTCATCCCCGGCGTCCCTGGCACGGTCAGGGATTCACTATCAACCCTTCCGGGCCAGGCCAGCCAGGATGGTCTGCTGATGCGCTGGCTGGCCCCGACGGGCGCCCGCCCCGTCTTTGCTGGTCCGCTCGCGCGGCGCGACGGACCGGATTGCGGGCCAGACGCTGACCCTGACGCGCCAGCCAGATGCAGCCAGGGAACGGCTTCCACCAGCGCCGCGCCAAACTCGGCGGCGCCCTGGAAGCGCTGCTCTGGCTCTTTTGCCAGCGCCTTGAGAATGACCGCCTCCACTGCTGGCAAAATGGTAGGATTGATGCTGCGCGGCGCGGGCGGGGCTTCATACACCTGTTTGTACGCTGTCGTGAAATGGTCAGTGGCGGTAAAAGGCACGCGCCCGGTTAGCGCCTGAAACAACACAATGCCCAAGGCGTAGACATCAGCGCGGTGATCGACCAGCTCCCCTCGCGCCTGCTCCGGCGACATATACTCAGCAGTGCCGATGCCCATGCCGAGCTGGGTCAGGCTCCGCTCGTGTTCATCGGCCAGGGCGCAGGCAATGCCGAAATCGGCCAGCACGGCGCGCTCGCCCGGCGCGAGCAAGATATTGGCGGGCTTGACATCCCGATGCACCAGGCCATGCTGGTGGGCCTCGTGCAGCGCCTGCGCCACTTGATAGAGGATCGACGCGGCTTCGCGCAGCGAGCAGGCGCCGCGCCCAACAATGCGATCTCGCAGCGTGCCGCCCTCTATGAGCGGCATGACCACATACATCACGCCATCCTCTTCGCCAAAATCGTAGATGGGCATGATGTTAGGGTGGTCCAGCCGGGCCACGACACGGGCCTCGCGGCGAAAACGCTCCAGAAAGCCGGGCTGCTTCGCCAGATCGAGCGGGAGGACTTTGATCGCCACCTCTCGATCCAGGCGCGGGTCGTGGGCGCGATAGACTTCGGCCATGCCACCAACACCCAGCAGGGAGAGCAGCCGATATGGACCAAGCGTGGAGAGTGTGAGATTGCTCATACGGCCTCTTTCTGCTTCAGTCTAAACCTCGCGCGCGTCTTGAGCAGTATAAAAGGCGCGGCTGCGATTACACAAGAGCAGTAGTACCATCGGTCCAGGGTGACGTAGGCGGGCGAATAAATTCGCGTCTAGGGGGCTGCGGCCACTCCCGTTCTGGGGCACGGCAAAGCCCGCCTGCGCGGGCTGGGACGAAAACAGCCGTCGGCCAGGGCAAGCGTCTGATGCGCTCGCCCTGCCGACAAGTAGCGCCCCCAGGCTGCCAGGAGGAAGCCTTTAAGCGAACTACCAAGTAGGCAAAACGGCCAGTGATAGAATGCCTCAAGCCCCATTCCTGGAGTTTCCAGGTCTGGGGTAATGGCGCGGCGAGGGAAGCGGCCTTCAGCCGCCAGCCATCTCCAGAGAAAGGACGGAGCAATGGCGCAGTGGAAACTGACCCTTTCGATCTTACCTGAAACCTTTGCCGTGTACCGCCTGGCGCCGGGCGCGGCCATTCCAGATTGGGCAGTGGCAGGCAGCTTTTTCTCGATAACGCGCACACCTCAGGAAATCTCCATCGTTTGTCCGCAGGCGGATGTGCCCGCTGGGATCATCAGCGAGCAAGGCTGGCGCTGCCTCAAAGTGGAGGGGTCGCTTGATTTCAGGTTTACCGGCGTGCTGGCTTCGCTTGCCAGCCCCCTCGCGGTGGCAGGCGTCAGTATCTTTGCAATTGCCACCTACGACACCGATTACCTGTTGATCAAAGAACAGGACATGAGCCGGGCATGGCTGGCGCTGATCGATGAGGGGCATCAGATGCTACCGATGATAGGGCAGGGATCATCCTTCTTGATGGAAGATCAGCCAGGGTGATGCGCGCAAGGCCGTTCTGCGCTATAATACCCGTAAGGCAAAGTGACCTGGCATCCATGCGCCTCTCCAGACAGCACTGGCTGGAGGATCAGAGAGCGGGCGCCAGGCAGCAGGCCACGCGACGTCAGCCGGGCGAAACATCATCACCAAGAGGAGGGTATACGCGCGCATGGACCCACTCTTCTGGATAGCATCGGGCGTCGTGGTTGGCTGCATCATCATGATCCCCATTTTGTGGCGGCTGGAAGTGCAGGCGGAGCGCCGGGCGGCTGCCGGGCGGCAAAAGACCGCAGGGGAATCAGCCGAAGTGAAGATCGTCGATCCGCGTGTCGTCCTGGAAGAGATGGATACGCGCCCCATCCCGGCAATGCTGCCGACGCGCCCGGCACAAGAGCGGCCAGCGAAAGCAGCCGCGCGGCCCGCTGGCCCAGCTCACGAGGCGCCGACGCGCAACGAGCCGCTGGAGCGCGCCACCCACAAGTCAGCGTCAGCCGCGAACACGATGCCGTTACCGGGCATCCAAGTTCGCCCGACGCCCGACGCTGCGCTGGATGGTCTTGCAGATGAGGCGCAAGCCATCCAGGCGAGTTCGCCGGTTGGCTTGCGCTCGCCCGATCAGTCTGCTGAGCCAGCGCGGCTCTTTGTGCCGCCGCCCGGCCAACCCGACGAGCCAGCGCGGCCCAGTGAGCCACTGCCCAGCGCGGACCAGCCCACGCAGAAGCTGCCAGCCAATCCGCAGGCCAGCCTGAATGGTCGCCAAGCCAGCAAGCCGCCCAGGCCAGCCCCAACCACGCGACCCCTGCCAGCGCGAGAAACGCCAGCGCCGGAGGCTCCGACCACCGCGCCACCCAAGCCACCCAGAGCCGCTGGCTTCCGCCGCCACTCGCTGGCCCGCGTTGAACCGGCTGGCTCACATCAGCCCGCGCCAGGCGCGCCAGGAACATCGGAAACATCCACTTGAAAACACCAGAGGTCTCTCAACAAGAAAACGCGCTCCTGACCCCACCGCATTCACGTTTACACAGCATGGCGCGGGGCTTCGTCGCTCTGCGCCATCGCAACTTCCGGCTCTTCTGGTGCGGCCAGTTGGTCTCGCTGATCGGCACCTGGATGCAGGGGCTGGGCCAGCAGTGGCTGGTCTACGTTCTGACCGGCTCGGCCCTCAAGCTGGGCATCGTCAGCGCCTTTCAGACGCTGCCCGTCCTGCTCTTCTCGCTCTTTGGCGGCGTCGTCGCTGATCGCGTACCCAAGCGCGCGCTGATTATCTGCACCCAAACGGCCTCGATGCTGCTGGCCCTCATCTTGGGCCTGCTCACCTGGGCGCACGTCGTGCAGCTCTGGCAGGTCTATCTGCTGGCCTTCCTGCTGGGCACGGTCAACGCCTTCGACATGCCCGCGCGCCAGGCGTTCGTCGTCGAGATGGTCGGGCGCGAAGACCTGATGAACGCTATTGCGCTCAACTCGTCGATCTTCAACGGCTCGCGCGTGCTGGGTCCGGCAGCCGGAGCCTACATCATTACCGCTGTGGGCATTGCCGGCTGCTTCTTCTTAAACAGCCTCAGCTTCATTGCCGTGATCGTCGGCCTCTTCCTCATGCGCATCCCAAGGCAAGCAGGGCCACGCGCCGCGCGGCGCAATCCCGCCCGCCAGATCGGCGAGGGGCTGGCCTACATTCGCCAGGACCGGCGCGTCTCGCTCGTCTTCCTGCTCGTCTCGTTTGTCGCCATCTTTGCTATCCCTTTCTACATGACGCTGATGCCAGTCATTGCCGATCAGACCCTGCACGTCGGCGTGACGGGACTGGGCACCCTGTCAGCCTCCCTGGGTCTGGGATCAGTCATCGCCGCCGTCGCGCTGGCCTATACCAACACGCCAGAGCAGCGGCGCCTCTTCCTGATGCTTGGCGCCATAACCGGCTCCGCGCTGCTCATCCTCTTCTCGTTCTCGCAGCTCTTCCTGCTCTCGCTGGCGCTACTGGCGGGCGTGGGCTTCTGCGTGGTCGCCAACAACGCCACCGGCAACACGATCATCCAATCCTACGTTCCCGACCACCTGCGCGGGCGCGTCATGAGTGTCTGGTCGCTGGTGGTGGTCGGGCTGGCGCCGGTTGGCAGCTTCTTCGCCGGATCGCTGGCCGACCGCGCCAGTTCGCCCATTGCCATTCGCATCGGCGCGATCATCTGCCTGGCGGGGGCGCTGGTCATCGTCCCGCAGATGCTCGACTGGCGCCCGCGCAAACACCTCGCGCCAGCGCAGATCGTGACCATCGCGGGGCCGGACCTGACCCCGCAGACGCTCGTCGAGGGCATCGCGCCTGAGCAGAATGGGATGAGCAACACGGATGGGCATATTCCAATCATCGAACACGAGGGTTTGCAGACGGGAGACTGATAAAATTGTTGGGCATCATCGTTATTCGACCGGGGCTGGCGGCTAAAGACCGCGCCTGGAGGTTGCGCCACGAAGCCTGCCTACTCAGGCTGAGACGAACACATGTTTGTCTTGAACAAGGAACCTTACCATCGGTACAAACAACCGCTGGGCTAATAGGGGCGGGGAATCCGCGTAGACGAACGCGGTGGCGGAACGCCTCCAGGCGCGGTTTTAACCGCCAGCCTCTGAGGAGCAGCTATGACTAGGCATGACAGGCGTATCGTCACCATTGCGGTAATGCTGGGCACGGCCCTGGCGGCGCTGGACGCCACAGTCGTCAGCGCGGCGATGCCCACCATCGTGGGCCGCCTGGGCGGGTTCAGCCTGTACCCCTGGGTCTTTTCCGCCTATCTGCTGGCAAGCACGATCACTGTGCCCATCTATGGCAAGCTCGCCGACCTTTTCGGGCGCAAGCGCATGTTCACTATCGGCGCGGTCCTCTTCCTGCTCGGCTCCGGCCTGTGCGGCGCGGCTACCAGCATGCCGCTGCTGATTCTCTTCCGCGTCATTCAGGGATTCGGCGCGGGCGGCGTGCAGCCGCTGACCAGCACCATCGTGGGCGACATCTACAGCGTGGAAGAGCGCGGCAAGGTGCAGGGACTGTTCAGCGGCGTCTGGGGCGTCAGCAGCGTCATCGGCCCTGCCATCGGCGGCCTGATCACGCAGTATATCTCCTGGCGCGGCATCTTCTATATGAACCTGCCCTTTGGCCTGCTCTCTATTATCCTGCTCTGGGTCTACCTGCACGAGCAAGTCGAACGCCGCCGTCCGCGCATCGACTACCTGGGCGCGACGCTGCTCGCCATTGGCGTCACCGCCCTGCTCATCGGTATCCTGGAGGGTGGCGTAGACTTCCCCTGGGACTCCGCACCGATCCTCACGCTGCTGGCGCTGGCCGTCGTCTGCCTGGCGCTCTTCGTCTGGCAGGAGTTCCGCGCGCCGGAGCCGATGCTGCCGCCCAGGCTCTTCCGCCAGCGCATCATCGCCGTCTCCACGCTTGGCGCGCTGCTCCTGGGCACGCTGATCATCGTCATCCCCTCGTATCTGCCGCTCTACGTGCAGGGCGTAGAGGGCGGCACAGCGCTGATCGCTGGGCTTGCCCTGGCGCCGCTGTCCGTTTTCTGGCCGGCGGGCAGCTATCTCTGCGGCGTGCTGGTTCTGCGTCTGGGCTATCGCCCCAGCGCGCTCGCGGGCGTCGCGCTCTCCAGCGTCGGGCTGGCGCTGCTCCTGCCGCTCGGCTGGCTGAATGCGAGCGTGCCCGCCACCGCCGCGCTGATCCTGATCGGCATGGGATTGACCGGCTTTGGCCTGGGCATCCTCTCGCTGACCTACCTGATCGCCGTGCAGAACAACGTCCCCTGGAACCAGCGCGGCGTCGCCACCGCCTCCAACCAATTCTCGCGCACGATTGGCGGCGCGATTGGCGTCTCGGCGCTGGGGGCCGTGCTGAACGCCCAGCTTGGCGGCAGATTGGCCGCCACCGGCATCAACCTCAGCGCCATCGCCGACCCCACGCAGCCCGGCCAGCATCTCACCATCAACGCCCTGCTGCGCCCGGAGACGCGCGCCGCGCTGCCCTCCGACCTGCTGGCTCATCTCGTCGGCCCGCTGGGCGCCTCGCTGCACATCCTCTTCCTGATCATGTTTGCCCTGGCCGTGCTGGGCATCATCTCCGCCTGGCTCCTGCCCAGCGGCGCCGTCACCAGCACACCAGCCAGCGCTGCCGAGCAGCCGCCCCTGCCCAGCGAAGCCGCCCCAACACAGCCCAGCGGTGAGGCTGCGGGCGCGGTGTCGGCAGACTGATCTACTACCCCCTCACCAACCGCCTGTGTTATACTGAGAGCAAGACACCCATTGCCCGGCGGCATGGTTCGTGCGTGCCAGAGATAGATGGGGTATCGGTGAAACTCTCCCAGGGGTCCAACCGTATTATGGGCGAGAAGCAAAGAACAACAGATAAGCGACGATTGGCATCTGAGGGGGAAGACGAAGAGCGATGATGCGCACCTGCCCGCACTGCGGGACGCTCAACCGAGATACTGCCACCTATTGCAACCAGTGCGGCGCGCTGCTGATACTGTCCGCCAGCCCGGCGGGCGTGGCAAACGGCGCCGCCAGCGCCGTTGGGCAGGCAGCGAATGATCCTGCCGCCACGCTCGTCACCGTGACCAGTCCCAATGATGACCCCGGCTCAACCTACGCGAATATCTCCGCAACCGGCGCTCATACCACACCGCATATCAGCCCGCGCACGGGCCTGCTCCCGCCCCAGACCTTGCTCGCCGAACGCTATCTGATTCTGGAGAAGCTCGGCCAGGGCGGCATGGCGGCGGTCTACAAAGCCAAAGACGAGGCCAAACGCGGCGAGCCGCTGCGCGCGCTCAAGGAGATGAGCCAGGCGGCGCTCAAAGAGGGCGAGCGCGAGCAGGCCATCGCTAACTTCGACAGCGAGGCCGAGATTCTCAAGGCGCTGGACCATCCCAACCTGCCCAAGTTCTATGAGCAGTTCCAGGAAGAGGACCGCCACTATCTGGTCATGGAATATATCGACGGCGAGACGCTGGAGGACCGCCTGGAGCATGTGGGCAAGGGACTGCCAGAGGCAGAAGTGATGAGCTGGGCCAAACAGTTGTGCAGTGTCCTCACCTATCTGCACGAGCGCCGCCCGCCGATCATCTTCCGCGACCTCAAGCCCGGCAATATCATGGTCACGAAGCAGGGCCAGATCAAGCTGATCGACTTTGGCATCGCGCGCATCTTCCGCCGCGACAAAACGCACGACACGCAGGTGCTGGGCACGCCGGGCTACGCGCCACCGGAGCAATACGGCAAGGGCCAGACCGACCCGCGCTCGGATGTCTACGCGCTGGGCGTGACGCTGCACCAGTTGCTCACTAACTATGACCCGTCGTCCACTCCTTTCTCGCTGCCGCCGGTTCACACGCTCAATGCCGCTGTCTCGCCGCATGTGCAGGCGGCCATCGAGAAAGCCACCCGCCTCAAGCGTGATGAGCGCTTCGAGAGCATCTCCGACTTTCAGGCCGCGCTCTTCGCGCCCGATGTCTTTTTCTTTCGGGACGGCCAGCGCGCCACCAACGTGGCCGAACTGGTCGCGCTCAGCCGTCAACTCCCCCAGGAAGCGGAGGAGCACCTCTATGACGGGCGCTTCGAGCAGTGGCTGCGCACAGTGGGCGAGCGCAAGCTGGCAAAAGTGGCTGGCCGCGTGCGTGGCAGCGTCAGCAATCAGGCCCAGGGGCTGGATACGTTTCTGCGCGAGGCCGACCCGGCCAGCGCGCAGGCCAACGCGGGAGACGCCAGCGCCATCCGTCCCAGGCCATCGATCCTCACCGGCGGCGCTCTTCAGCTTCAGCCGGGCGCGCTGGATATTGGCCCGATCCTGCCCGGCCAGGCGGGCATTGCATCTTTCACCATCTCCGGCTCTGGCGGCACGCCGATCAGCGGCGAGGTCAGGTCGCTGACCCCCTGGCTGCACATCTCGCCAACGAAGTTCAACGGACCCAGCACGCTGATCGAAGTGCGCGCCGACACGCTGACCCTCCCTGGCTCGCAGCAGCACCAGGGCAGCATCCAGGTGAGCGGCTCCGGGCAGCGCCTGATCATCCCGGTGAGCGTCGAGGTGCTAGGCAACCAGGGCACGGGCGTTCTCGTCGGCGCGCAGGCCCGCGCGCTCAAGCGCCTGCTGAAATACACGTCGCCGCCGCTGCGCCAGCCGGAACTGGCCCAGCAGGCGATCTCATTCGCAATGGCCTTTGGGATCGCGCTGAGCGCACTGCTCATCGTCCAGCAAGCGATCACATTTCACGGCCTGACCAGCCTGCTCGGCAGCGCCTACTTCCCGCTGCTGCTGGTCGGCTGGGCGCTAGTCACAGCCGGGGGCGCAATCATCGGGCGCTGGGGCGCGGGCCTGGAGCGCCGGGCGCTCACCAGCGCCGTGTCTGCGCTGACCATGCTGGGGCTGATCGCGCTGCTCTGGGCCAACTGGATTCAGCCCCAGCTCCTCATGGGCGTCACCCATCCCGAAGCCCTACTCGTAACGACGATCCTTGCCAGCGCGCTCGTCGCCGCGCCCGCCGCCGCGCCGCGCATCAGCGACGTGATCTTACGCATCCTGGGGGCCATCGCCCGGCGCGCAACAATCCTGGTCTTCATCGGCATGCTCTTCCTGGGCGGCTATGTCGGCTATCTGCTGACCAGGGGCTTCTCGCTGCACATCGTCGAGCCAATCGCCATCGTCGTCGGCATCATACTGGGCGCGGCGCTCGCCAGCCGCTTGAACCGCTACATCCGCCGCATCCAGCAGCGCCAGCCAACACCCAAACCATGAAGGACCAGGCATTTATCCCGCTGCTGGTCCTGCTGGGGCCGACGGCCAGCGGCAAGACAGACCTGGCAATCGCCCTGGCCCGGCGCCTGAACGGCGAGATCGTCTCCGCCGATTCGCGCCAAATGTATCGGGGCATGGATATTGGCACAGCCAAACCCACCCCGGAGCAGCGCGCCCTCGCGCCCCATCACCTGCTGGACAGCATCGCCCCGGACACACCCTACACCCTGGCCGACTATCAGGCCAACGCCCAGGCGGCCATCGCGGCCATCCACGCGCGCGGGCATCTGCCCTTACTCGTGGGCGGCACGGGCCTGTATATCCGCGCCGTCGTAGATAACCTGGCGATTCCAGAAGTGCCGCCGCAGTGGGAGCTGCGCCATGAGCTAGAAGCGCAGGCAGCGCGCGAGGGTCCGGCGGCGCTGCACGTCCGGCTGGCCGCGCTCGACCCCGCCAGCGCGGCGCGCATCGACCCGGCCAACCTGCGCCGCGTCATTCGCGCCCTGGAGGTCACGCTGGTCACGGGCCAGCCCTTCTCCGCCGCGCAGGGCGCGCGCCCCTCGCCCTATGATACCCTGCTGCTTGGCCTCACCTGCGAGCGCGCCCGGCTCTACGAACGCGCTGATCGGCGCGTCGATGCCATGCTGGCCGCCGGATTGGTCGATGAAGTGCGCGCCCTCGTCGCGCAGGGCTACAACTGGCGGCTGCCCGCCATGACCAGCCTGGGCTATGGCGAGATCGGCGCCTATCTGCGCGGCGAAACCTCCTTGGCGGAGGCAACGACACACCTCAAGCACCACACCCACCGCTACATCCGCCGCCAGGACACCTGGTTTCGCCCGGACACGCGCATTCGCTGGCTTGATAGCTGCGCCGCCGGGCTGGAGGACGCCGCGCTGGCGGCTATTCGCGGGGGGCGGGTGGGCGCGTGAGCCAGCAGCAACGATTCATTGATTGAAGTGTGCAGCATGCACTTGCCAAGGGCAGGAACCTCAGATATAATCGCCTCAAGAAGTCATCGTCTCTCTTTATCGCGTGTGGTCTGGTTGATTCGGAGGCAGATGCAGTGGGACGTATCATCCAGCTTATCAGTAGTCGGGCAGTGCCAGGGAGGAGTCGTCTATGGCGGCGCCAATGAACGGTGGGACGAGCAGGATCCGGTTTGTTGATGGCCCGTTGGCCGGGCAGACGATTACGCTGAATAAGCCGCAGCTCAGCATTGGTCGTGAACCCACCAACGACATCACCATCAACAATCCAGCGGTGTCTCGGCAACACGCCAGGCTGGTCTCTGGGCCATCCGGCTGGGTCATCGAGAAGATCAATCCGCAGAACACCCTCCAGGTCAATGGGCGCGAAGTGGCGCAGGGACCGCTGCGCAATGGGGATACTGTGTCCGTTGGCCCGGTCAACTTCCAGTTTCTAGAGACGGCCCACCTGTCTACCGTCGCCGTCGGCAATCAGCAGGCAGGCGCCACTATTGGCGCGCCCCCGCCTGCGCCGTTGACCCCACCGTCCCCGCCCTATGCCTCGCAGGGAACGCCCACCATCGGCGGATCAGCCACCTACAATCCCCCTGGTGGCTTTGGCTCTGGCCCCTATCAATCGGTGGCACCCACACCCAACCTGCCCAACATCTCGCCAGGCATGCCCTCGCTGCAAGTCATCATCCACGAAGGCCGCAACGAAGGCCGCAACCGCTATCCGCTGAACAAGCCTGTCACTACCATTGGCCGCGACCCAAGCAATGATGTTGTCATTCACGCCGGGGTCGTCTCGCGCCAGCACGCCGAGGTGGTGCAGCAAGGCGGAGGCTTCCAGATCGTCGATAAGAACAGCGTCAACGGCATCTATAACCAGGGCCGCCCGATCACGCAGAAACACCTCGTCCATGGCGACCTCTTTCGTATCGGCGACCTCAACGGCACGCTCGTCACGCTCATCTTCGACTCCGGCAGCGGCGCCCCGCTCGATCAAGCGCCAGCCGCCCCGATGCAGCAGTTCGCCCTGGCGGGCGCCCCGGCAGTCGTCAGCATTGGCCGCGCGCCGAGCAACACCATCCTGCTCAACCATCCGCTCGTCTCACAGCGCCACGCCGAACTGAACCGCGACGCGCAGGGCATCTACTTCCTGACCGACCGGGGCAGCACCAACGGCACCTTCGTCAACGGCCAGCGCCTCAGCGGGCGCATCCGGCTGGCCCCCGGCGCCGAAGTGCGCATCGGCCCGTATCGCTTCGTCTTCAACGGCACGGAACTGACCCAGCACGACGAGAGCAGCAATATCCGCGTGGATGCCTACGACATCTTCAAGGTCGGCGATGTCGGCGGCTTGAAGAAAGTCTTTGGCGGCGGCAAGCCCAACGTCCTGCTCAATCACCTCTCCTTCAGCATCGCGCCGCGCAAGTTTGTCGCCCTGGTCGGCGGCTCTGGCGCGGGCAAATCGACGCTGATGGACGCGCTCAACGGCCTGCGCCCCGCGCAGCAGGGCCTGGTCCTCTACAACGGCAACGACTACTATCGCAACCTGGCCTCCTTCAGCGCCTCGCTGGGCTACGTACCCCAGGATGATATTATCCATCGTGATCTCACCGTCGAGCGGGCGCTCTACTACGCCGGCAAGATGCGCCTACCTGATGACACCCCCGATGACCAGATCGAGCAGCGCATTAAAGAAGTGCTGGCCGATGTCGAGATGACGCACCGGCGCAAGCTGCTCATCAGCAAGCTCTCCGGCGGCCAGCGCAAGCGTGTGTCGATCGCTCTGGAGTTGCTCGCCAACCCCAGCCTCTTTTTCCTGGATGAACCGACCTCAGGGCTTGATCCTGGCCTGGACCGCAAGATGATGTTCCTGCTGCG
>Ga0070730_10001785_pt1 | contig 20225 bp, 15 predicted proteins | sample Coa_R1_3_FD_66447 | JGI IMG/M metagenome (GOLD analysis project Ga0070730, IMG submission 66447) | Surface soil microbial communities from Centralia Pennsylvania, which are recovering from an underground coalmine fire - Coalmine... | ecosystem: Environmental > Terrestrial > Soil > Unclassified ... | reverse complement strand
CGTTGTGGGGCCGCAGCACAAGTTCACCTTCACGCAGGATCGCGTGCTGGATGCGGTGCTGCGCAACGGTGCCGGCCGGCCGAAGATCCTGCCGATGGTGCAGAACGCGCAGAACGGGAAGTGGGACGGCGACGGCTTCGCCGCGCTGCTCCGCAGCCCCGCGGCGCGCAAGACACTGCTCGACCAGATCGAGCCGATGCTGGTGCGTGAGCAGGCGATCGGCGTGGTGTTCGACTTCGAGAATCTGCCGGCGTCGGCGCAGCGCGACTATGTCCGCTTCATCGCGGAGGCGAAGGCGCGCTTCGGCCCCAAGGGGTTGCTGATCACGATGGCGGTTCCGGTCGGCGATCCCGACTGGAACCTGAAGGCCTATGCGCGCTTCGCCGACAAGCTGTTCATCATGGACTATGATGAACATTATCCGGAAGGCGAGCCGGGCCCTGTCGCCTCGCAGCGCTGGTTCGTCGACCGGATGCGCGAGGCGGTCAACGCGATCGGTCCGGCCAAGTCGATCATGGCCATCGCCAACTATGGCTATGACTGGGAGAAGGGCAACGCCGAGGCCGGCATCGTCTCAGTCGAGGAAGCGTGGCTGACCGCGCACGACAGCCAGACCCAGATCCATTTCGATCCGGAGAGCGCCAACTCCACCTTCGCCTATGCCGACGATAACGGCCATTCGCACGACGTCTGGTTCCTCGACGCGGCGAGCGCGTGGAACCAGCTGCGCGCAGCCGATTCGGCGGGCGTCTCCGCCGTCGCGCTGTGGCGGCTGGGATCCGAGGATCCCGGTATATGGGACGCCTTCAAGGCGTTCGAGAGCAAGCGCGTGCCCGATCTCACGACCCTGCGCTCGGTCGGTGATGTCGACGTCGAGGGCAATGGCGAACTGCTGCGCATCACAGATACGCCGACGGTGGGCCATCGCACGGTCGACGCCGACCGCTTCGGCCTGATCCGCAACCAAATCTATCAGAGCCTGCCGACGCCCTATGTCGTGACCCGGACGGGCTACAAGCAAGGCGCGGTGGCGTTGACCTTCGACGACGGTCCCGACGGCCGGTGGACGCCGAAGATCCTCGACATCCTGAAGCAGGAAGGCGTGCCTGGCACCTTCTTCGTGATCGGCGAGAATGCGGTGAGCCATCCGGCGCTACTCAACCGGATCATCGACCAGGGCAGCGAGCTCGGCAATCACAGCTATACCCATCCCAATATGGCGCTGGTTTCGGGGCGCGGCACGCGCATCGAGCTCAACGCCACGCAGCGCCTGATCGAGGCCTATACAGGGCGCGGCACCCGCCTGTTGCGTATCCCCTATTTCGGCGACGCCGAGCCGACCACCGACGACGAACTCGTGCCGGCGTTGCGCGGACAGGACGACGGTTATGTGAATGTCGGCCTGCATGTCGACACCGAAGACTGGACGATGCCCGGTGCCGCCGCGATCATCCGCAACGGCGTGCAGGGCGTCGAGGCCGGCAACGCGACTCGCTCGGGCAACATCATCCTGCTCCATGACGCGGGCGGCGATCGCGAGCAGACCATCGAGGCGCTCCCGACGCTGATCCGCACGCTGAAGGCCAAGGGCTATCGCTTCGTCACGGTGTCGCAGCTCGTGGGGCTGAGCCCGGCGCAGGTGATGCCCGAGATTTCCGGCGAAGATCTGCTCGCCGTGCGCGCCGATGTCGGTATCTTCCTGTTCCTGGCAGGGCTGCTCGGCACGCTCAAATGGCTGTTCTTCGTGGCGATCACGCTGGGCATCGCGCGCGCCGTGCTGATGGCGGTGCTGGCCGTCTTCGCCCGTCGCGAGCAGGCGCTGGAGCCGGTGCCGGCGATTGATCCCAAGCGCTTCGTCTCGGTGCTGATCCCCGCCTTCAACGAGGCGCGGGTGATCGAAAGCTCGGTGCAGCGCGTGCTGGCGAGCGAGGAGGTCGAGCTCGAGATCATCGTGATCGACGATGGCTCGACCGACGGCACCAGCGATGTCGTGCGCGCGATCTTCGCCGACGAACCGCGCGTGCGCGTGCCGACGCTGGCCAATGGCGGCAAGGCGGCGGCGCTCAACCACGGCATGGTGCTGGCGAAGGGCGACGTGATCGTCGCGCTCGACGCCGACACACAGTTCGAGACGACGACGATCGCGCGCCTCGCCCGCTGGTTCGAGGATGAGGAGATCGGCGCGGTGGCGGGCAACGCCAAGGTCGGCAACCGCGTCAACCTCGTCACCCGCTGGCAGGCGGTGGAATATGTGACCGCCCAGAATCTCGAGCGGCGCGCGCTCACCCGCTTCGATGCGATCACCGTGGTTCCGGGAGCGGTCGGCGCATGGCGGCGGACTGCGCTCGACGCGGTCGGCGGCTATCCGCTCGATACGCTGGCCGAGGATCAGGATCTCACCATCGCGATCCAGCGCGTCGGCTGGCGCGTCGCCTACGACGTCGAGGCGGTGGCGTGGACCGAGGCGCCCGAAACCTTCCGCTCGCTCGCCAAGCAGCGTTTCCGCTGGGCGTTCGGCACGCTGCAATGTCTGTGGAAGCATCGCGCGATCCTGCGCGAGCGGCGCCCGGCCGGCCTTGCGCTGGTCGGCATCCCGCAGGCCTGGCTGTTCCAGATCGCGTTCGCTGTGATCTCGCCGATCATCGACTTGGCGCTCGGTATCAGCATCGTGTCGACGATCATCCGCGTCCACCAGCATGGCTGGGCGCAGACGCAGAGCGATGTGCTGCGCATGGGGATCTACTGGCTGGCCTTCACCTCGATCGATCTGATCTGCGGCTGGATCGCCTATCGCCTCGAGCCGCGCCGCCAGCGCTTCCCGGCCTTCCTGCTGCTGGCCCAGCGCTTCGTCTATCGCCAGCTGATGTATTCGGTGGTGATCCGCGCGGTGGGCGCGGCGCTGTCGGGGCCGTGGGTCGGCTGGGGCAAGCTCCAGCGCACCGGTCGCGTCGAGGCAGGCGCCTGATCGGCCGAAGCGATTTCGAAGCAGGTGGAATCACCTGCTGACTCGGAAATCGCGCTGAACCCAACTACGCCTGCTCGCGCGGCAGTTCGAGCCGGACCGACAGGCCCGGGGCATTGTCGCGGAGCAGGATGGTGCCGCCGTGCAGCCGGGCAACCGCGGCGGCGAGTGCGAGGCCGAGCCCTGCGCCGCCCGGCTGGCGAGCGGGATCGAGCCGGCCGAAGCGGCGGAGCGCCTCGCTGCGCTGGGCCTCGGGGATGCCGGCGCCGTCATCGTCCACCGCGAGCGTCACCTGGCTCTGGGTGGCGCGTACAGAGAGCCGGATGGCGCCGCCGGGGCGCCCATATTTCATCGCGTTGTCGACCAGATTGGCGAGCGCCTGGCCAACCAGCTCGCGGTGGACGGCAGCCTCGGCCTGTCCCTCGGTCGAGAGCGTGAAGCCGCGCTCCTCGGCGAGCGGGCCATAGACCTCGGCGAGATCCTCGATCATCCGGCCGAGATCGGTGGGCACGAAGCGATCGCGGCCGATGCCCGCTTCCGCCCGGCTGATCTGGAGCGCGGTAGCGAGCATGGCGAGCAGCGTCTCCGCCTCCGAGCCGACGCGCTCCAGCGCGGACAGCGCCACGTCGTCGTCGGTCTCGCGCATCGCCCGGTCGATCGTCGCGCGCAGACGGGTGAGGGGGGAGCGCAGATCATGCGCGAGCGAGTCGGTCACCACGCGCAGCTCGGCGACCAGCGCCTCGATGCGGACGAGCATCAGGTTGATCGACGCGGCCAGTTCGTTGAATGCGTCGGTGCTATCCTCGTCATGGGGGACGCGCACGGACAGGTTGCCCATGCCGACACGGCGCGCCGTCTCGGCGATGCGTTCTACGTTCGAGGTGATGACCCGCGTCGCCACGATCGCGCCCAGCAGCGCCAGCGGCACCGCCAGCAACAGTGCGGCGATCATCGCTTCTCCGGTCAGCCGGCGGACGCGCAGATCGCCTTCAATGACATGGCCGACGAGCAGATGCGTGCCATCGGGCAGCCGGGACGCGATCACCCCCATCGGCTCGGGCCGGTCGCGTCCGACACGATAGAGCGTGATCGCCTGCCACCCGGCGTCGAACGGAAGGGTGGGGGGCCAATCCTCGATGTTGCCGGCGAGATGGTTGCCCGCGGGGTCGTCGAGCAGCACCGCGGCGTCACGCGATCGCGGGCCGGACAGCCGCGCGGCGATCAGCTGGCGCAACCCCTCGCTCCCCTCGCGTCGATAGTCGGCGACGAGATCGTCACGCAGCTCGGCGACCAGCGTGCGCGATGTGCGCTCCAGCTCGTCGGCGATGATGTGGCGGACGAACAGCAGCAGCGCGGTGCCGGAGATCAGCTGGAGGATGAAGACCAGCGCGAAGAAGCGACCGGTCGACGAACGGAGGATCGCCGGCAGGCGCACCGGCGATCAGCCCTCCGTGCCGAGCCGATAGCCCGCGCCGCGCACCGTATGGATCAGCGGCACCGGCTCGCCATCGTCGATCTTGCGGCGCAACCGGCTGACATGCACGTCGATGACGTTGGTGCCGGGATCGAAATGATAATCCCACACGCCTTCGAGCAGCATGGTGCGGGTGACGACCTCGTCCTTGTGACGCAGCAGATATTCGAGCAGCCGGAACTCGCGCGGCTGCAGGTCGATCGGGCGGGAATCGCGCTTCACCTTGCGCGACAGCAGGTCCATCTCGAGCCCGCCGCAGGACAGGCGCGTGGTCGGCTGCGATGCCGTGCCGCCACGGCGCAGCATCAGCTTCAGCCGGGCGAGCAGCTCGGCGAAGGCGAAGGGCTTGGTGAGATAATCGTCCGACCCGGCGGTGAGCCCGGCCACGCGATCGTCGACCGCGCCCAGCGCCGACAGCATCAGCACGGGGGTGTGGATCCCGCCCGCGCGGATCGCACCGAGCACCGCCATGCCGTCCATCCCCGGCAGCATCCGGTCGAGGATGATCGCGTCATAGCCGCCGTCGGTGGCGTGGAAGAGCCCGTCGCGGCCGTTGGCGGCATGATCGACGGTCATGCCTTCCTCGCTCAGGCCCTTGACGATGTAGCTTGCGGTCTGGGGATCGTCCTCAATCAGCAGGATTTTCTGCGCCATTCGTTGCCCCTGTCGCGGCCATCGCGTTTCCGGCCGCCGGTTCGGAGCGGTCGATCGCGATCGTCCATAACGCATCTCCGCGCCGGATATGAAGGGCTAGTGGTCCTTTGCCGTTCTGCGCCTGCACGGCAGCGCGGAGCGCGGCGACGTTGTGGACGTATCGGCCGTCGACCGCCTCGATCTCGTCACCGACGCGGATTCCCGCGCGCTCGGCGGCTCCGTCGGATCGCACGCTGGTGACGACGGGCATCTGGTCGCTGCTGTCGTCGCCGATGGTGAGGCTGGGAATGGCGGCGACGAGGCTGCCGGCGCGGCCGAAGCGGTGGAAGGTGCCGCGTTCGGCGAGCGTCAGGACGAGCGCGGCCGCTCCGACCACGACGATGACGCCGATTGCCAGTCTCCGTTCCACCCTGCGCGTCGCACGCCGATATGCTTCCATGGATGACCTTGTCGGGGGCGGGCGCTTGCCTTGCGATGAGAGTAGGATGACCTTTTGTTCATGCGCCCGGGGATGGCATGAGATGTGGGGCAGGGCGGCCCCGTCGCGCAAGCGTGATTCATCGAGGAGACGCAGTATGGATGTCGGTTTCGTGGGCATCGGCCAGATGGGGGCCGGGATGGCCGGGCGCCTGCTCGATGCGGGCCATGCGGTGGCGGTGTGGAACCGCGATCCGGCCAAGGTGGCGGCGCTGGTCGCGCGCGGGGCGCGACATGCGCGCAGCCCGGCCGATGCGGCCAGGGCGGGGATCGTCTTCACTATGCTGGCCAACGATCAGGCGCTGCAGGCGGTGGCCGAGGGGGCAGACGGCCTGTTGTCCGCCGGCGAGGGCATGCTGCACATCTCGTGCAGCACGGTGAGCATCGCGCTGACCGAACGGCTGACCGAGGAGCATCGCGCGCGGGGCCAGCGCTTCGTCGCCGCGCCGGTGCTAGGCCGGCCCAATGTCGCGGCGGCCGGCGGGCTGGCGATCATGACCGCGGGCGCCGACGAGGATATCGCGCACTGCCAGCCCCTGTTCGACGTGATCGGGCAGAAGGTGCTGTGCATGGGGGCCGAGCCCAAGATGGCGGTGGCCACCAAGCTTGCCGCCAACTTCTCAATCGCGGCGCTGATCGAGACCATGACCGAGGCGTTCCGCGTCGTCGGCGCGCATGGTGTCGAGGCATCCCGCATGGCGGATTTCCTGATCGAGACCAATTTCGGCAGCCGGATCATGGGCGTCTATGCGCCCCTGATCGCCGAACAGCGTTTCTGGCCGGCGGGTTTCCCGATGCGGCTGGGGCGCAAGGATGTCGGCTTCGCGCTCGACGCCGCCGGGCCGGATGCGGACGTGCCGTTCGCGCGTCTAATCGCCGATCGCATGGACCGGCTGATCGCGGCCGATGGCGGTGAGCGCGACTGGTCCGCGCTGGGCCAGCCGCCGGTTACGGGCGTTTAGGCGATAGCGGCGCGCAAGCGGGCCATGTCGTCGGCCCGGGTCTCGAGATCGGGGCGCTGGGCGGCGGTGCGGAAGTCGCGCAGCGTTTCGAGCGAGCGCATCAGCACGCCGAGTGGCGGGCCGGACGCGGTGAGGCCGGCCATGCGGTTCTCGGGCAATCCCTGGGCCGGCCCCTCGATGAAGCGGCGAACGAGCGCGTCATGATGCTGGCGCGCGGTGTCGGCATAGAGGTCGCAGACCTCCAGGAAGGCGCGGGCATTGGCCTGGAACCAGTCCGCCTTGGCCTCGCCCAGCAGCGCCAGGAACTCGTCGAGCAGGTTCCGCTGGCGCATCGTGTCGCGCAGCCGCGCCTGGTCGCCGGGCAGCATGAAGTACATCTTGTCGACCAGAAGCTGGGCATAATAGGGGTCGCTCGCGCGGCACAGGCCGAGCAGCAGGTCGATCTCGTTGATCCCCGAGAAATCGCCGGCATTGGCGCCGCGATATTCCTGCCGGCCCACCCGATAGGGCTTGTAATAGGGCCGCACGCTCCAGAAGAAACGGTCGACGTCGAGCCGCTCGAACAGGCGGGTGTTGATCGCGATCACCTCGCGCAGCGCGTCGGCGGCGGCCGCGAACAGCGTGTCCACCACCGGATTGGTGACGCCCAGCGGCACGACACGGCCGAGCGCGTCGGCTGCGCGCTGGAAGGCGAGGATGCCGCGCGCATTCTCGTCGATGAACAGGAATTCGTCGGGCAGGTGGGTGAAGCTCTTGCGTACGCCGGCGATCGCACGGTTGTGCGTGGCGAGATGGGCGGTGGCGAAGCGCGGCGCCATGCCGATCGAGGCGCCGACGTCGAGCGCCAGCGACGAAGCCTCGCGGAAGGGTGATCGCTCCTCGCGCGCGGGATTGGTGAGCTCGTGCCGGCGCAGTGCCGCCAGATACATGCCGACATTGCCAAGTACGCCGAACGCGCTCTCGAAGCCGTCGCCGGTATTTCCTTCGCGCCAGAGTGCCACGACATGCTCATGGCCCTCGTCGCGCAGCTGGGCCTTCAGCGCGTCGCCTACGCCCTCGACATTGCCGCGATCGTCCTGCGCGAAATAGAGATCCTCCAGTTCGCTGTTGAGGGCCACGAAGGCACCCCGGATCCAGCCATCGAAACGCTCGGCGACACTACCCATTCCGCTCTCCTTGTGGGCCTGCCTTGCACTTGGGCTCCGGTGATGCAACCACCCACTGCCATGAGATCGCGCTTCGACGTGCCCGCCGGCACCTATCTGCTCAGCCATTCGGTCGGTTGCCTTCCCGTGGGGTCGGAGGAGGCGGTGCGTGCCGGCTTCTACCAGCCCTGGCGCATGGCGGGCGGGGATTCCTGGCCGGCCTGGCTGGAGGTGGTGGGGACTTTCCGGGCCGGCGTCGCCCGGCTGATCGGCGCGCGCGCGGACCAGATCTGCCCGCAGGTCAATGTCTCGAGCGCGGTCACCAAGCTGCTCCACGCGCTGCCGGAACGGGCTGGGCGCGACGTCATCCTGCTGTGCGAGGAGGACTTTCCCTCGATCGGCTTCGTCGCGGCGGCGGCTACCGCGCGCGGCTACCGCACCCGCTTCCTTCCGCGTGGCGAGGCGGTGGAGGACGTCGCGGTGTGGGAAGCGGCGTTGGCCGAGGATGTGCAGCTCGCCATCGTCACCCACGCCTTCTCGAACCGCAGCGCGCGGCTGCCCGTCGATGCGATCACCCGCCTGGTGCGCGAGCGCGGCGCGTTCAGCGTCGTCGATGCGGTTCAGACGGCGGGGGTCGTGCCGGTTGATGTCGCCGGCTGGTCGGCCGATTTCGTGGTGGGCTCCTCGGTCAAGTTCCTGTGCGGAGGGCCGGGGGCGGCGTTCCTCTGGGTGTCCGATACGGTGCTGGCGCAGACGCAGCCCATTGACGTGGGCTGGTTCTCGCATGCCAACCCCTTCGCCTTCGACATCCATGACTTCCGCGCTGCCGATGATGCGGCGCGCTTCTGGGGAGGCACGCCGTCGGTGTTGCCCTTCGTGCAGGCGGCCCATTCGATCGGCGTGCTGCTCGATATCGGTGTCGAGTCGATCCACGCGCATAATCAGGGGCTGATCCAGCAGATCCACGACGCGCTGCCGCCGGCGCGCATCCGCTCGGCCCGCGATCGCGATCGTCGCGGCAACACGGTGCTGATCGCGGTCGACGACCCGGCGGCGGCGCTCGCCGCGCTGCGTCAGGCGGCGATCCTGGTCGACGCGCGCGAGGGCTGCATCCGCCTGGCGCCGCATATCTACAACAGGTCCGACGATATCGACCGGCTGCTCGCGGCATTGCACGCCATGATGTGACAGTCGTGTTGACTGGACGATTCGTAGCGATACGTTTGTCCAACAACGAGACAGCATCTATTTGGGGGCGTGCATGGTGCGTGGGACGAAGACCGCGATGGCGGCGGGTCTGCTGGCAATTTCGACCGCGTCACTCGCGGCATCGCCTCCGCCCGGCGAATCCGATCGCGCACTGGATCTGCTCAAGACCGCGGTGAGCTTCAAGACGGTGGAGGGCAACCATCAGGTGCCCGCCTTCGCCACCTATCTCTCCGGCCTGTTCCAGCAGGCGGGGTTCCCGGCGTCGGCCATGGCCTTCGATCCGGTCGGTGAGACAGGGGCGCTCACCGTCACATGGGCGGGCAGCGACACGAGCCTCAAGCCGATCGTCATCTCCGACCATATGGATGTCGTCGCGGCGGACCCGAAGGACTGGACACGGGATCCCTTCAAGCCGGTCGTCGAGAATGGCTATGTCTACGGGCGCGGCGTGCTCGACAACAAGTTCGACGTGGCGATGGTGGTCACCACGCTCCTTCAGATGAAGCAGGAGGGCTATGCGCCCAAGCGCAGCATCGTCCTCGCGCTGTCAGGCGACGAGGAAACCGCGATGGCCACGACCAAGGTGCTCGCGCAGAAGCTCAAGGGCGCCGAGCTGGTGCTCAACGGCGACGGTGGCGGCGGCGCGGTGGGTGTGGACGGCAAGCCGATGGTCTATGGCGTGCAGGCCGGCGAGAAGAGCTATGCCGATTTCGAGATCGCCTTCACCAGCCCCGGCGGCCATTCCAGCCGCCCCGGCCCGGTCGATACCAATGCGATCTACCGGCTGGCGAAGGCGATCGACCGGATCGCGGCCTATCAGTTTCCGGTCCAGTCCAACGAGCTCACCATCGCCTATCTGAAGGCGACCGCCGAGAAGACGCCCGGCCCGCTCGGCGCGGCGATGAAGCGCTTCGCCGCCAACCCGAAGGACGCCGCCGCCGCGGCGACGCTGTCCGCCGATCCCGAATATATCGGCCAGGTGCGGACCACCTGCGTCGCGACGATGCTGTCGGGCGGCCATGCGCTCAACGCGCTGCCGCAGAAGGCGACGGTGTCGGTCAACTGCCGGATTTTCCCCGGTGTGAAGATCGCCGACGTCAAGGCGACGCTGAAGCAGGTCGTCGCCGATCCGGGCGCGACCATCACCACGATCGGCGACCCCACCGCGAGCGATGCCTCGCCGCTCCGTGCCGACGTGATGGCGGCGGTCCGCATGGCGGTGGAGCTCAACCAGCCGAGCGTACCGATCGTCCCCAACATGTCGGCGGGCGCCAGCGACAGCCTCTATTTCCGCGCCAATGGCGTGCCCAGTTACGGCGTTTCGGCGGTGTTCCTGAAGCCGTCCGACGATTTCGCCCATGGTCTGAACGAGCGCGTGCCGCTGGCCGCGATCCCGGGTGCGCTGGTGCAGTGGCGCAGCCTGCTCACCACGCTCTCGTCGAAATAAGATGGCGCGGGCCGGATACAGGCGGGCACCGGCCGAGCGACGCCAGGCGCTGATCGATGCGGCCGCGCGCGCGCTGGCCAAGCATGGCGCGGGCGGGGTTTCGGTGCGGACCATTGCCGCCGAGGCCGAGGTGTCGCCGGGGCTCGTCACGCATCATTTCGACGGGGTCGAGCCGCTGCTGGCGGCCACCTATCGTCAGGTGTCGGATCAGGTGGGTGATGCGCTGGCCGCCGCCGTGGAGCGGGCCGGGGACGATCCGCGGGCGAGGCTGGCGGCTTATGTCGCGGGCAATTTCCAGCCGCCGGTGATGGACACCGATCTGCTGGCGACCTGGCTCGGGCTGCTCAGCCTCACTAAGTCGATGCCGCTGGTCGAGGTCGCGCACGCCGAAACCTACGCGGCCTATCGTGCCGAGGTGGAGCGGCTGCTTGCCGCCTGCCGGCTGTCGGGCGATCACCGGTTGCAGGCGATAGCGATCACCGCGCTGATCGACGGCCTGTGGCTGGAGCTCTGCCTCGACGACAGCGTGTTCACGCCGGCCGAGGCGATCGGGATCGCCCGCCGCTGGCTCGACGCGCTGCTGGGGGCGGCGCATGGATAAGCGCTGTTTCGTCACGGGAGCCTGATCGCCATGGCATCGACCGTACCGGATCCTCGCGACACGCTGGACGTCGCGCTCGGTCACGCCCGGCGCCTGCTGGAGCAGAACCCGGCGATGGCGGCCGAGCAGGCGCGGGAGATCCTGCGCGTGATGCCCGGCCAGCCGCGTGCGCTGGCGCTGCTGGGCCATGCGCTGGCGGCGCTCGGGCGGCAGGACGAGGCGATCGCGGCGCTGCGGCAGGCCACCGCGCATGACCCGGATTCCCCCGATGCGTGGCGTGCGCTGGGCGACCAGCTCATGCTCGCCGGCGATCGGACCGGGGCGGACGCGGCCTATGCGGGCCATGTCCGCGCGTCGGTCTATGACGCCGAGCTGCGCCAGGCAGCGACGGCGCTCGCTGAGAACGACCTTCCCGTCGCCGAGCGCATCCTGAAGCCCTATCTGTCGCGCCACCCTACCGATGTCGCCGCGATCCGCATGCTGGCCGAGCTGGCGGGCCGGCTGGGGCGCAATGTCGACGCCGAGAATCTGCTGCGCCGTGCGGTGGAACTGGCGCCGAGCTTCTTGCCTGCGCGCTTCAACCTCGCGACCGTGCTGCATCGCCAGAATCGCGCGCCCGAGGCGCTGGAAGAACTCGACCGGCTGCTCGCCGACGAACCCGACAATCCCGCCTATCTCAACCTGAAGGGCGCCGTGCTGAGCCGGATCGGCGACCATGGTGAGGCGATTGCCCAGTTCGAGGGCGTGCTGCGCCAGCGGCCAAACAATGCGATGATCTGGATGAGCTACGGCCATGCGCTGAAGACCGTCGGTCGCCAGCCGGACAGCATCGCCGCCTATCGCCGCAGCATCGATCTGCGCGGCGGGCTGGGCGAGGCGTGGTGGAGCCTCGCCAACCTCAAGACCGTGCGCTTCGCCGACGACGACATCGCTCGCATGGAGCGCGCGCTCGAGGACAAGGGGATCGGTGCGGAGGATCGCTTCCATCTCCATTTCGCGCTGGGCAAGGCGCTGGAGGATGCCGGCCTGTGGGAGCGGTCGTTCGGCCATTATGCCGAGGGCAACCGGCTGCGGCGGCTGCGTATCGACTATGCCACGGACGAAACCAGCGATCTGGTTGCGCGCTCGAAGGCGCTCTTCACCCCAGCCTTCTTCGCCGAACGGGCGGGGCATGGCGCGGACGCCGCCGATCCGATCTTCGTGCTCGGCATGCCGCGATCGGGGTCCACGCTGGTCGAGCAGATCCTGGCGAGCCATCCGCTCGTCGAGGGGACGCGCGAGCTGCCGGATATCATGGCCTTCGCGCAGCGGTTGTCGGGCCGCAAGCTGCGTGCCGATCCGTCGCATTATCCCGAGGCGCTGGCGACGCTCGGCGCCGATGAACTGCGCGCGCTGGGCGAGGAATATCTTGCCCGCGCCCGTGTCCACCGCAAGACTGACCGGCCCTTCTTCGTGGACAAGATGCCCAACAACTGGGCGCATGTCGGGCTGATCCAGCTGATCCTGCCCAACGCCAAGATCATCGATACGCGCCGGCACCCGCTCGGCTGCTGCTTCTCCAACTTCAAGCAGCATTTCGCGCGCGGGCAGAGCTTCAGCTACTCGCTGGAGGATATCGGCCGCTATTATGCCGACTATGTCGCGGCGATGGCGCATGTCGACGCCGTGCTGCCGGGGCGCGTCCATCGCGTGCTGCACGAGGATATGGTGGCCGACACCGAGGCGCAGGTGCGCGCGCTGCTCGATTATTGCGGGCTGTCGTTCGATCCTGCCTGCCTGCGCTTCTGGGAAACCGAGCGCGCGGTGCAGACGGCGAGTTCCGAACAGGTGCGCCGCCCAATCTTCCGCGAGGGCCTCGAACAGTGGCAGCATTTCGAGCCGTGGCTGGGTCCGCTCAAGGCGGTGCTGGGCGGGCTCGACGCGCACTATCCGGCGCTTTCCGGCTGACTGTTGCGGCGTTGCAACGGGACGGAGTTGACGTCTGCGGTGCAAAGAGGGAGCCTGACAGACAATCATCGTATCAGGGAAAAAAGGCGGAATAATTCGCCGAATAATAAGTGGGGGAAATCGTATGTCGTTTGCTGTGACGTCGCCTTCTCGCAAGGCCTTTCGAGCCGCGATCCCTGTTCTGTTGGGGTCTTCCTCGCTGCTGGCCGCGGCGCCGGCGCTGGCGCAGCAGGCAAGCACCGCCCCGGCCCAGATCGCCGCCGCCGACGTGCCCCAGCCCGGCGAGATCATCGTGACGGCCACCAAGCGTTCGGAAAGCCTGCAGAAGGTTCCGATCTCGATCCAGGCGTTGAGCCCCGAAGTGCTGAGCCAGCATCAGGTTGCTGCCTTTGACGATTACGCCAAGCTCCTGCCGAGCGTCAGCTACCAGTCCTTCGGTCCAGGGCAGAGTCAGCTCTATTTCCGCGGCATTGCGACGGGCGGCGACGGTCTGCAGTCCGGCCCGCTACCGACCGCGGGCCTCTATATCGACGAGATACCTGTCACTACGATCTTCGGATCGGTCGACATGCACGCTTATGACATCGCACGTGTCGAAGCGCTGTCGGGGCCGCAGGGTACGCTCTATGGCGCAAGCTCGCTGGCCGGTACCCTGCGCGTCATCACCAACAAACCCGATACTTCCAAATTCTCGGCCGGCTACGATCTGGAGGGCAACAAGTTCGGCAAGGGCAATGGCGGCGGCAAGGCCGAGGGCTTTGTCAACGTGCCGCTCGGCGAGAAGATGGCAATCCGGCTGGTCGGCTTCTACGAGAAGGACGGCGGCTATATCGACAACACGCACAGTCACGGGCGCACCGTCTTCAATCCGATCACCGGACAGTATGAACCCAACCGACCTTATCGGCGGACGACGCCCGGCTTCCTGCCGGATGGTAGCCCGAACCCGGCTTATTTTTCGACCGCGCCGCTGCCGGACGACTTTTTCCCGGACAACGCGAAATTCGTGAAGAAAGACTTCAACAGCGTCGAGACCTATGGCGGTCGCGCGGCGCTGAAGGTCGATCTCAGCGACAACTGGACGGCGACGCCGTCGGTGATCTATCAGCACCAGAAGGCGAAGGGCACCTTCCTCTACGATCCCCGTGCCGGCGATCTGCAGGTCCACGATTTCACGCCGGACCATAACAAGGATCACTGGTATATCGCCTCGCTCACCCTGCAGGGCAAGGTCAGCGACTGGGACGTCACCTATTCTGGATCCTACTTCAACCGTACCGTCGATAACGTACAGGACTATTCTTACTTCTCGGTCGCGTACGATGCGACTTACAACTATTATAATTTCTACAAGGATGCGCTCGGCAACGATATCGACCCGACGCAGACCTACCACGCGCATGATACCTATACGAAGCAGTCGCACGAATTCCGTATCAGCTCGCCGGTCGAGAACCGCTGGCGCCTGACCGCTGGCATGTTCCTTCAGCGGCAGACCAACGATCATATCGCCGATTATATCATCCCGGGCCTGTCGACCGCGGTGAACCCGTTCAGCCCGCCGGTTCCGGGCAGCAACGGCAACGACGTGTTCTTCACCGACATCCATCGCGTCGACCGTGATTATGCCGTGTTCGGCGAAGCGTCCTACGACATCCTGGAAAATCTGACGGTGACGGCCGGCATCCGCGGCTTCATGGCGAAGAACACGCTCTACGGTTTCTCCGGCGGGGCCGGAGCGGTCGACCGGCAGATAACGCTGTTCGGCTGCACGGGCACGATCGCGCAGCAATGCCCCAACATCAACAAGAAGTATAACGAGACGGGCGAGACCCATAAGGTCAATCTGAGCTGGAAGATCGATCCGGCGCGGATGGTCTATTTCACCTATTCAACCGGCTTCCGCCCCGGCGGCAACAACCGCGACGCTTTCGCCCTCGGCCAGTTGCAGAGCTATCCCCCCTACAGGGCGGACACGATCACCAACTATGAGGTGGGCTGGAAGACGAGCTGGCTCGACCGGACGCTGCGCTTCAACGGCGCGCTGTTCTGGGAGGAGTGGAACAATGTCCAGTACAGCGAGCCTGGCATCCTTGGCATTTTCTACACGGTTAATGCCGGCAAGGCCCGGTCGCGCGGCGTCGAGGGCGACATCAACTGGACCCTGTTTCACCATCTGACGCTGTCGACGTCGGGCACCTATGTCGATGCCAAGCTGACGGAGGATTTCTGTGCATTCGATCCAGCCCTGAACATCACCCCGAGGGCGCCGTGCACCAATGGCGTGCTGGCGCCGAAGGGCACCCGCCTGCCGGTGCAGCCCAAGTTCAAGATCAATGCGACGGCCCGCTATGAATTCGAAACGGGGGCGCTCAAGAATTTCCTCCAGGCCGGCGTGAACCACCAGAGCGGCACGCTCTCCTACCTGACGACGGCGGGCGAGGCCGTGCTGGGGCCGACCAAGGGCTTCACCACCTTCGATTTCTCGGCCGGCACCGGGCGGGGCAACTGGACGCTTTCGGCCTTCATCCAGAACGCCTTCGACAAGCGGGGCATCCTCAGCAAGAACTCGGTGTGCGCACCGACGATCTGCGGTCAATATGCCCGTCTCTACCCGATCAAGCCGCAATTCTTCGGCCTGCGGTTCGGCCAGAAGTTCTGAGGCTGACGGGACGGGGCCGGTAGCGTGCTATCGGCCCCGTCCCGTCGACGGGGAGCGGCAATGTACACAGCAAGGCTTTTGGCGGCCGCGGCGCTGCTCGCGTCCGGCGCGGTGCGGGCGGAAACGGTCTATGTCCATGCCGGCCACCTGATCGATCCTGAACTGGGGCGGGTGCTTGCCGATCAGGTGGTGAAGGTGGCCGATGGGCGCGTCGTTTCGGTCGGCCCGTGGCAGGGTGTACCGATCGTCGGCAGGCTGGTCGACTGGTCGGCCTATACCGTGCTGCCGGGGCTGCTCGATTGCCACACCCATATCGCCGACGGATCGGCCGAGGGCGATCCGATCGCGCCCTTGCGCTCCACCGCGGCGGAGAGCGTGCTGCGCGGCGTCGCCACCGCGAAGGTGGAGCTCGAATCCGGCTTCACCAGCGTGCGCGACGTCGGCGTCTATCGCGGCCTCACCGATGTCGCGCTGCGCGATGCGATCGAGCGCGGCACGGTGGAGGGGCCGCGGATGATCGTGGCGGGCGCCTACATCACCATCCCCGGCGGCGGCGGCGCGGTGACGGGCTTTGCGCCGGACGTGAAGATCCCCGGAGATTTCCAGTATGGCACCGTCCGCAACGCCGACGAGGCGCGCGAGAAGGTCGACTTCCTGTTCGCGCATGGCGCCGACTTCATCAAGATGATCGCCACCGGCGCGGTGCTGGCGGTGGGCAGCGAGCCCGGCGCGCTGGAGCTGACGCCCGACGAGATGAAGGCCGCCTGCGACGAGGCCAGGCTGCACGGCAGCTACTGCATCGCCCACGCCCATGGCACCGAGGGGATCAAGGCGGCGATCCGCGCCGGGGTGCGCTCGATCGAGCATGCCTCGCTGATCGACGACGAGGGCATCGCCATGGCCAGGAAGGCCGGCGTCTGGCTCGACATGGACATCTATGACGGCGACTGGATCGCCGCGGAGGGCGCTAAGGCCGGCATGCCCGAGGAATATCTCCGCAAGAATCGCGAGACGACCGACGCGCAGCGGCAGGGCTTCGCCAAGGCGGTGAAGGCGGGCGCGAAGCTGAGCTTCGGCACCGACGCGGGCGTGTATCAATATGGCCTCGGCGCGCGGCAGTTCGCCTACATGGTGCGCTACGGGATGACGCCGATGCAGGCGATCCAGTCGGCGACGGTGATCTCCGCGCAACTGATGCGACGGGAGAGGGACATCGGCGCGCTCAGCCCCGGCCATTATGGCGACATGATCGCGGTGGCCGGCGATCCGCTCCAGAACATCCGCGTGCTGGAGGATGTGAAGGGGGTGATCAAGGGCGGGGTCGTCGTGAAGGCCCCGTCAGTCAGCTGACGCAGACGCAACAGTGCGAGGCGAAGCTGAACACGTGCTGCAAGGTTCATTTCGGAGCCGTTCAGAGGCGTTGATGCATTCAGCTTTCCCGAAGCGAACGGCGCTTCGCAGATTCGGAGGCGATCATGAAGAAGGCTATTCTGGCGGCGGGGTTGGTTCTGGGCATGGCATCCGGCGCGATGGCGCAGACGGTGGACCAGCGGCATGTCGATCAACAGCAGCGGATCGGTCAGGGTATCCGCAGCGGCGCGCTGACCTCCGGCGAGACGGTGCGACTTGAGCACCAGCAGGGCTCGATCGACCGTCAGGAAGCGCGGATGCGCGACCGCGACAACGGCCACCTCACACGGCAGGATCGCCGCATTCTCCAGCACCGCGAGAATCGCGCCAGCGCCCATATCTGGCGCGCCAAGCATAATGGCCGCGTCGGCTGATCCGACCCGTCCGATCTGAGGAACGGACAGAGGCGGCGTGCCCCATCGGGTACGCCGCCTTTCACTTGTTCGGGGCGGCCCGGTCATCGCATCAGTGGCTGCCATAGTCGCCGAATGAACGCCGGATACACACCCTGAGCCTGGATGAGAAACCGGGGAACCCTCAAAGACGCCGCCGGCGGGGTGAGTGGTTGGCTGGGGCGGATATGGGTGGTTAGCTGCCGCTATCGGTCGCTGGTTGCTCGGTTCGTTAACATCCTAATGAGCGCCCAGTTGATTGCCCCCAGCAGGAAGCCAAACAGCACAGACGCGGGTATTTCACCAAGTGAAAACAGAGTCTTGGCTCCATCCGCAACGATCCACGCCGCGACAAAGGACACCAGGAAGGACATGATTTTGAACAACGTAGTCCTCCTTTTCTACGAAGGTGGCAGCGCCGCCGAATGTCTGCAAGTGGGCGGGGCACGAACCCGCTTCGGGTCGGTCGTGCTGCCTGCCGCGATCGGCAGAGGATGATGGTTTTTGGTCAGGCGGATTTTGGGCGATAGGGCGTGATTGCCGCTATCTCCCTCGCGTGCCCTGTCGGCACCCGCTACTCGGCAAGCGCCATCACCAGCAAGACGGCGGTAGCCGCCACCGTCGCGGCGACAAGGCCGAATTTAGCGAGACGCGGGACAGTCCGGATGGGAATGAACTCGTTGGGGTCATCGGGTTCACGCTTCATCCCGGCCGCGTCCAGTATCCTTTGCTCTACGTCCTTAAGAGACATGGCAGTCACCTCGCTCGTGGTGCCGAGAATAACGCTTCCGGCGGGAGAAAGACACACTCATCGCGCCGGAAATTGTCCGCGCCGGATTCCCGACCGTCGAACGCCGTCGCGATCCTTGTAGGAAATTCGCACACACCTCTCCCGTCAGGAGCGATCAGGAGGAAACGGCCGGCGCGTCCTTGCCACGGGCATCTGGTGCCGGACGACTTGGAAGTCTCGCGATGGTTCAGATCGCGTCCGGACTTAGGGGCTGCCGACGGTGCCCGCCCGTCAAAGGTGGCTGAGCGGCGCTACGGAAGGCAGCAGGGTTGCGAAGCTTCGGCTGAATACCGGATGGCTCCGCGCCGGCCGATCGGGGTGGCGCCGTGCAACACGCCGCAACCCGGACCTCGCTCATGCCCACTCTGGCCTCGGGCAGCATAAACGTCTCGATATATAACCAATATGGTTCGAAATGTCAAGATGGCAATCGCATCAGGGGTTGGCCAGCGCGGATCTGCGTCCCTTCGGCGATCCCATCCGCCAGCGTGAAGCCTTGCGGAGCGAAGACGATGATGGTCGAACCATGCTCGAACCAGCCCATCTCCTCGCCCTTGGCCATGTGCGCCGAGCAGGGGATAGGACGTGTGCCGCCGTCGCGGATATGCTGCGGCCCCAGATCGATGAAGGTGAAGCGGATCCCCGCCACCAGGATCGCCGCCACCGGCACCAGCAGCATTTCGTGGCCACCGCGATCCAGTCGCACCCGGATCGGCGCGCGCTCGTTGCGGCAGAACAGGCGCTCGACGCGCTTCAAGGCGATCGGGTTCACGTTCCAGGTGTCGCCGGAGATGTAGCGCACCTCCTCGACCGTCAGGTCGTGCGGCGCGTGGAAGCGGTGGTACATCGCCGCGGTCAGCCGGAGCGTGACGAAGCTGCCGTTGCGATAGGGCGCGCCAAGCGTCTCGTCGCCGAGCAGATCGGCGAGGGCATAGTCCATGCCCTTCACTTGGATGAGCTGCCCGTCGACGACCCGTCCGCAGGCGCCGACGATTGCGTCCGACGGGCTCGCCAGCACGTCCGGATCGGGGTCGGCGGGGCGCGAGCCCGGTTTCAGCGCGCGGGTGAAGGCGTGGTGGAGGCTTTTGAAGCGGCTGTCGGCGGCGTCGCTCAGGTCGACGTCGCAGAACAGCCGCCACAGCCCGATCGAGGCCTTGCGGACGAGCGGCTGCTCGATCGGCGAGAGCCAGCCCATCAGCTTCGTCGCCATCCGGCGCGGGATGCGGTTGGTGAGCAGGAAGTTCAGATCCTCATTCCCGCCGATGCGGGCGAGGGCGGAGCGCAATGTCATGATGCCGTCACCGTTTTTCGTGCCTGTGCCAAGTCATGGAAACTGAAATCACCGCCTTCGCCGCGCAGCCTCTCGCCCTGTGGGGCGCGGGCGCGCTTGTCGCCGCCACTGCCGCCACCAAGGGCCGCGCACGGCTCATGCTGTCGCGGGCCAAACACCGCTCGCTCGCCGGCCATGCGCGCATGTCGCGTCGGGTCGCCGGGCTGATCCCGGCCTGGAATTATGACGAGCGCCGCTTCTTCCGCGCCGATGGCGCGCCGGACGATATCGCCGGCCAGCGCGAGGCCGGCTTCCTGCGCTTGTCCGCGCTCTACAGGCAGCGCTTCGCCAAGACGGCGGCGCTGACCAAGGAGGCCGCGGCCGGGCTCTCCGACCTGCAGTTCACCGGCGCCTATCGTGTGCCCTTCCAGTTCAGCCGCATGGTGCGCGAGAATCTTTCGGCCGGCAGCTTCCTCGCCTCCTCCGATGGCGTGACGATCACCGATCTCGACGGCAATGTCTTCTACGATCTCGCCGGTTCCTACGGCGTCAACCTGATGGGCTTCGACGCCTACAAGACGATGATCGCCGAGGGCGCCGCGCAGGTCGCCGAGCTCGGGCCGGTGCTGGGTGCCTATCACCCGGTCGTCGCGGACAATGTCGCGCGGTTGAAGGCGATCTCGGGCATGGACGAGATGAGCTTCCATATGTCCGGCACCGAGGCTGTGATGCAGGCGGTGCGGCTCGCGCGCTATCACACCAAGCGTAGCCACGTGGTGCGCTTCTGCGGCGCCTATCATGGCTGGTGGGGCGATGTGCAGCC
>Ga0070730_10001784_pt1 | contig 20248 bp, 17 predicted proteins | sample Coa_R1_3_FD_66447 | JGI IMG/M metagenome (GOLD analysis project Ga0070730, IMG submission 66447) | Surface soil microbial communities from Centralia Pennsylvania, which are recovering from an underground coalmine fire - Coalmine... | ecosystem: Environmental > Terrestrial > Soil > Unclassified ... | reverse complement strand
CTCGGCCGCCCAGGAGCGATCGGGCTGTCTCACCGCCATCCGACGGTCATTATGACTCCTGCCATGCCGGCTTCAGAACTCGCTGCCCGGGCGCTCGAGCTCGTGAACGTGCCCTCGGAAAGCCGCCGAGAGGCCGCCGCGATGAACCTCGTGCGGAGGCTCTTGCCCGGCGAGCCGCTCTATGACGTCGGCGAGGCGATCGTGTGGGGAGACCCGGCCGCCCCGGTCGCGCTCGCGGGACATGTCGACACGGTGCCGGCGCAGGAGAACCTCCCCGGCTCGATCTCCGACGGTGCCGTGCACGGCTTGGGCGCGAGCGACATGAAGGGCGGTGTGGCGGTGATGCTCGAGCTCGCGCGTGACGGCGCACCCGGACGCTACGTCTTCTTCACGCGCGAGGAGATCCCGATCACGGAGAGCCCGCTGCCGGAGGTCTTCGCGAGCGGCGTGCTTGCGGGCCTGGAGCTCGCGGTCGTACTCGAGCCGACGGATCTGCTCCTCCACGCCGGGTGTCTCGGCAACCTGCAGGCGCGGGTCGAGTTTCACGGCGAAGCCGTCCATTCCGCGCGGCCCTGGACCGGGCGAAACGCGATCCACGCGTTGGCGGAAGTGTTGGCGCCGCTCGAGCGGCTCGAGCCGCTCGACGTCGAGCTCGACGGTCTCGTCTTTCGCGAGGTTCTGAGCGCGGTGCGGGTCGAGGGCGGCATCGCGGCGAACGTCGTGCCGGCGCGCGCGTCGGCGGAGCTCAACTTCCGCTACGCACCCGGCCGCTCGCGCGACGAGGCGGAACGCCGGCTCCGCGAGCTCGTGCCGGGCGGTGAGCTCGAGATCCTCCACAACTCCCCGTCGGCTCGGCCGGCACTCACGAATCCGCGTGTGCGACGGCTCCGTGAGCTCGTGCCCGACGTCGCGCCGAAGCAGGCCTGGACGCCCGTCGCGCAGTTCGCGGAGCAGGGAATCGACGCGATCAACTACGGCCCCGGCGCGACCGCGGCCGCGCACCGGCAGGACGAGCACGTTCCGATCGCGAACCTGCACGTCGTGTACGAGACGCTGGCTAGGTTCCTGTCGTGATCAACCCCGTGCTCACGGACATGGCCGTTTATCCCTTCACGCGGCTCGAGGAGGAGCGGCGGCGTCTGCTCGCGGCCGGCGTCGAGGTGATCGACTTCGGCAAGGGCGATCCGAACGAGCCGACGGATCGGATGATCCGCGACGCCCTCGTCGAGGCGCTCCCGGAGCGCGCGCCCTATCCGCTCGCGCAGGGGTTGCCCGAGCTACGCGACGCCGCTGCGGGCTGGCTCGAGCGGCGCTTCGGTGTCGCGGTCGACCCCGAGACCGAGATCGTGCCGACCTACGGCTCGAAGGAGGCGATCTTCTCGCTCGCGCAGGTGCTCGAGACCTTCGGTCGCGTGGTGGCGTTCGGCGAGCCCGCCTACCCCGTGTACGAACGCGGCGCGCTCTTCGCCGGAGCGCAGGTGCGGACGCTCCCGTTGCGTCGCGAGAACGGGTTCCTGCCGGTTCTCTCGGAGCTCGACGATAACGTTGCCCTCCTCTGGATCAACTATCCGCACAACCCGACGGGCGCCGTGGCGTCGCGCGAGTTCTACGATGAAGTCGCGGAGGCGGCCGGGCGCCACGATTTCATCGTCGGCTCGGACGAGGCGTATACGGAGCTGTGGTTCGACGAGCCGCCGCCGTCGGCGCTCCAGGTGGCTGACCGCTCCCGGTTCGTCGTCTTCCAGACGTTGAGCAAGCGGTCCTCGATGACGGGTTACCGGTCCGGCTTCGTCGCCGGTCCCGCCGAGATCGTCGCCGCGTTGAAGTCGTACCGGCCGACCGTCGGAACGGCGCCGCAGGAGTTCGTCCAGCGTGCCTCGGTGGTGGCGTGGAACGACGAGCGGCACGTCGCGGACACACGCGCGCGCTACCGGGCGAAGCGCGACGTGATGATTCCCGCCATCGAGAGCCGCGGCTGGGAGATCGTCGCGAGCGAGGCGACGATGTACCTCTGGGTCGTCGGGCCCGATCCGGCCGAGCTGCTCGAGCGCGGAGTCATCGTGTCTCCGGGCGAGATGTTCGGGCCGAGCGGCAAGGGCTACGTCCGCTTTGCGCTCGTCCCGACGCTCGAGGAGTGCGAGCGGGCAGCGGAGATTCTCCAGGAGGCGTGATGGACGTCGAGGGCACGATCGCGGCGCTCGACCGCGGCGAGGTGCGAGTGGCCGAGAAGGTCGACGGCGACTGGCGCGTGAACGAGGACGCGAAGGCGGCGATCCTCGAATACTTCCGTGTGCGGAAAGTCGAGCCGATCGAGGTCGGGCCGTTCGAGTACCTCGACAAGATCCCGCTCAAGCACGACCACGCCGAGCGCGGCGTGCGCGTCGTGCCCCCGGCGACGGCGCGCTACGGGTCGTTTCTGTCCCCCGGCGTGATCCTCATGCCGAGCTACGTCAACATCGGCGCCTGGGTGGGGCCGAACACGATGGTCGACACATGGGCCACGGTCGGGTCGTGCGCGCAGATCGGAGCCGACGTCCACCTCGCCGGCGGCGTCGGTGTCGGCGGCGTGCTCGAGCCGCTTCAGGCGCGCCCGGTCATCGTCGAGGATGGAGCCTTCATCGGGTCACGCTGCATCCTCACCGAGGGTGTACTCATCGGTGAGGGCGCCGTGCTCGCGCCGAATGTGTCTCTGACTGGATCGGTGCCCGTCATCGACGTGACCGGCCAGGAGCCGATCGAACATCGGGGTTACGTCCCGCCGCGGGCCGTCGTCGTCCCGGGAACTCGTCCGAAGGAGTTCCCGGCGGGAACATACGACGTGGCGTGCGCGCTCGTCGTCGGCTGGCGCAGCGAGCAGACGGATCTCAAGACCAGCCTGAACGACGTCTTGCGCGAGTTCGAAATCGGCGCCTAGGGTCGCGGTCGCGCGTGCGGCGGGAGGATCCCACGTCCCCGCCCATAGGGTGGGGTAGCTCCCTCCGCCCTCGGAGACGACGATATCTCGCAACGCGTCACGCGCGTGTGCCGGTTTCGCGCCCGGATTCCGGCAATTCGCCGACCGGCTCCGCGGGACCGATGAGCCACGCGCGGCTTCCGGCGAGACGCACGACCAGGTCGCCGCCCGGGAAGTGCACGACGACCTCGCCTTCCCGCCGTGTCGCGGCGGCGACGGCCACAGCGCTCGTGCCCGACGCGGTCGTCTCCCCCACGCCGCGCTCCCACACGCGCGCGGTGACCTCGCCCGGCCCGTCGACGCGCGCGACCTGCACGTTCGTTCCTCCGGGAAAGCTCGGATGCTTCTCGAGCCTCCGGCCAACCTCCGCGAGCCGGCTCGGATCGCCGACGACGACGGCGTGGGGGTTGCCGACCACGACCCGCGTCAGTTCGATTCCGTCCACGAGTTCGGGCTCGCTCACGGCGATCTCGCCGAACTCCGACTCGTAGAGGCCGTCCTCGGTTCGTCGAATCTCGACCGTCAGCGGTCCGACGTGCACGCGAGCCTGCCTGCCGCCGGTGCGGCTCATTAGCCAGGCCGCGGCAATGCGCGTGCCGTTTCCTGACATCTCGGCCCGCGAGCCGTCGGGGTTGACGATGCCGACCGAGATGTCGTCGCCGTCGACGGACAGGATCTCGACGGCGCCGTCCGTTCCGGACAGGTCGACGCCGGCCACCGGACCCTCATGGACGAGGTAAATGTTTCCGTGTGCGTGCCAGCGCGACGATTTCAGCTGCGGTCTCCTCGGGTGGCCGGTCGGCCGCGACGATAACGAGCCCTTCGAGGCGACGCAGCCACTTGCGCTGGTAGGCGGCGTAGCGCCTCGTGCGCACGGCCAACGCCTCGATCGCCTCCTCGCGCGGCAGTGTCGCGACCTCGTCGAGACCGATGATCTTCCTCGCGGTCACGGACAGCTCGGCGCCAAGCGCACTCAGGACCTCTCTCTCGACTCCGGCTTCGAACATTCGCCTCGCCCGCTCGGCGATCCGCCTGTCGAGCTCGGGCGTCGGCACGTCCAGCCCCACGACGAGGGTCGGATGGCGCCAGGCGCCGCCGAAGAGTCTGTCGTGCCGTGGAACGAGCGATGCTCCCGCCTCCGCGAGCTCGAGCGCGCGGACGACGCGACGGCGGTCGTTGGGGTGAATGCGTGCCGCGGCGGCCGGATCGAGCTCCGTGAGTCGCGCGTATGCCGCTGCCGCCCCGCTCTCGTCGTAGAGCCGCCGCCAGCGCTCGCGCGCGCCCGGAGCGGGTGCGGGTGGAAGCTCGAGCTCTGCGAGCGCTGCGCGGAAGTAGAGGCCGGTCCCGCCCACCACGAGCGACGCCCTCCCGGCCGCGCGGATCTCGTCGATCGCCGCGTGCGCGAGTGGCGCGTACTCCCCGACCGACGCAACGTGCGAGAGCGGCCAGATTCCGACGAGCCGCTCGGTGCCCGGCGACTGGTTCGTGAGGATCGGCAGGCCGGCATAGACCTGCATCGCGTCGGCCGAGACCACCTCGGCTGGAATGAGCTTCGTGATCGCCGCCGCGACGTCGGACTTCCCGCACGCGGTCGGCCCGAACAGACCGATGACGTGCTCAGTCACCGAGGCGCGAGCAAGCGAGATGCCTAAGCCGCAGCTGCCGCAAGGTGCGCACCGCGGAGCGTCGTCGAGGTCGCGCTCACGATCTCGACGTCGACGAGCTCTCCGGGAGCGGCGTCGCCGCTGAAGTTCACGGTCGTGTTACGCCGCGTCCGACCGCGCAATAACTCGGGCTCCGTCCGGCTTTCGCCCTCGACGAGCACCTGCTCGACGGATCCGATCCGGCTCCCGTTCCGCTCCGCTGCGACCCGCTGGACGACCTCGACGAGCCGCTCGATGCGATCGCGCTTGACCTCGGCGGGCACCTGGTCGGGCATCGCCGCCGCCTCGGTTCCGGCTCGCGGCGAGTAGACGAAGGTGAAGGCGCCGTCGAAGCCGACTTCCTCGACAACCTCGAGGGTCTCGAGAAAGTCCTCTTCGGTCTCGCCGGGGAAGCCGACGATGATGTCCGTCGTCAGCGCAAGATCCGGAATCGCCTCCCGCAGCTCGGCAACGAGGCGCAGATAACGCTCGCGGGAATAGGTGCGCCGCATCGCCTTGAGCACGCGGCTCGCTCCGGACTGAAGCGGCAGGTGCGCGTGCTCGCACACCGCGGCACATTCGGCCATGGCGGCGATCACGTCGCGGCGGAAGTCCTTCGGGTGCGGGCTGGTGAACCGAATTCGATCGATCCGCTCGACGGCGTCGACTGCCCGCAGAAGCTCTGCGAAGCTCGAGCCGACGTCGCGCCCGTAGGAGTTCACGTTCTGACCGAGCAGCGTCACCTCGCGAACGCCTTCCTCGGCGAGCCGCTCTACCTCGGCGAAGATCTCACCCGGCCGGCGGGAAGTCTCGCGACCCCGGACGGCCGGAACGATGCAGTAGGAGCACACCGAGTTGCAGCCCATCGACACTTGAACCCACGCCTGGAAGCGGCGCTCGCGGTGGACGGGAAGCTTCGCTGCGAAGGCTCGCTCGTCGCCGGTCCCGAACGAGCCGCGCGTGAGGCCCTCCCCGCCGGCGCCGAGCCAGTCGGAGAGATGCGAGATCGTGCCCGGGCCGAATGCGACGTCGACATCGGGATAGAGCGTGAAGAGCCGCTCCCGCTGGGCCTCGGCGTAGCAGCCCCCGACGGCCACGACGATGCCCGGCCGGTCGCGCTTCAGCTTCGCCGCGTTGCCCATGTGCGCCGCGAAGCGCGTGTCGGGCTTCTCCCGGATCGTGCAGGTGTTCAGGACGATCACGTCCGCCTGCTCCTGTGAGGGGGCCTCGCCGAGCCCGAGCTCCTCGAGCATGCCCTTGATGCGCTCGGAGTCGTGGGCGTTCATCTGGCAGCCGAATGTCGTGACGTGATACCGCTTCACGGCGCGTAGGGTAGCCCGGCCGGCTACGCGGCCTGGATCGGCGAGTCGGCGGCTCGATCGCCCGTCTCGTGCGCCGGCGGATGCCCAGCCGGACTCGAGTGGTTCTTGGCCACCTCCACAGCCCGGCTCTCCCGGATCACGGTGACCTTCACCTGGCCGGGATATTCGAGACGATCCTCGATCTCGCGGGCGATCTCGTGTGCGAGCAGCGCAGCCTCGTCGTCACCGACATCGCCGGGGCTGACGATGACCCTGACCTCGCGGCCGGCCTGCAGGGCGTACACCTTCTCGACGCCGGGCTTGGACGCTGCCAGCTCTTCGAGAGCTTCGAGTCGCTTGATGTACTGCTCGAGGCTCTCGCCGCGAGCGCCCGGCCGGCTCGCCGAGACCGCGTCGGCCGCGATCAAGAGAACGGCCTCCACCGTTTGGGGCTGCACTTCGTAGTGGTGCGCCTCGACCGCGTGGACGACGCCCTGGGACTCGCCGTGGCGGCGAGCGAGCTGGGCGGAGACGAGCGCATGCGAGCCCTCGATCTCGTGCGTCATCGCCTTGCCGATGTCGTGGAGCATTGCCGCACGCTTCGCCGTCTGGACGCTCGCTTCGAGCTCGGTCGCCATGATCCCGGCGAGGTGCACGACCTCGAGCGTGTGCTTCAGAACGTTCTGACCGTAGCTCGTCCGGAAGCGAAGCCGGCCGAGAATCTCGACGAGCTCCTCGGCGAACGGTCCGCAGTTCGCCTCGAAGACCGCCTGCTCACCGGCCTGGCGCACGACCTCCTCGACCTCCGCCTTCGACTCGTAATAGGTCTCCTCGATCCGCGCGGGATGGATGCGGCCGTCCTCGAGCAGCTTCGTCACCGTCAGGCGCGCGATCTCGCGGCGCAGCCCGTCGAAGGACGAGAGCACGACCGCGTGCGGCGTGTCGTCGACGATGAAGTCGACCCCCGTGAGGTGCTCGAGCGCGCGGATGTTCCGGCCCTCACGGCCGATGATCCGACCCTTCATGTCGTCGGACGGAAGCTCCACGACGGTCACCGTGGTCTCGGCGGTGTGGCTCGCCGCAACGCGCTGCAAGGCGTCGGCGACGAGGTTGCGGGCGCGTCGCTTCGAGTCGGCGCGCGCTTCGTCTTCCAGCATCCGGACACGGCGCGCGAGCTCGTGACGCGCCTGCTCTTCGCCGCGCTCGATCAGGAGCGCCCGCGCCTCCGCCTGCGTCAGGCCGGCGATCCGCTCGACCTCGGCGACGGCTGCGCTCTTCGCGTCTTTGAGCTCCTCCTGGAGGCTGCGGATGTGCTCCTCTCGGTCTGCGAGCCCCTGATCGCGGCGCGAGAATTCCTCGAGCTTCTTCTCGATCTCGAGCTCCTTGGCGAGCACCCGTTCCTCGATCTTCATCACCTGCGCGCGCCGGTCGGTGAGCTCTGCGTCGATTTCGCCGCGTAGCCGGACAGCCTGCTCGCGCGCCTCGACCTGCGCCTCCCGCCGCACTGCATCGCCCTCGCGTCGTGCGTCCTCGAGCAGCTGGTCTCGAATCCGTCGGGCCTTGGTCACGCCGGTCGTGCCGAAGACCGAGACCGCCAGGAGGGCAAGAGCGACGCCTCCCGCGATTCCGATGGCGATTCCGATCCCGATCAGCACGTTCCGGCTCCTCCGTCGGGGGACTCGGCCGCCTTGTCGGCGGCACATCCCACCCAGCGCCGGGCCCGGCCGGCAGCGATCCGAAAAGCCTCATCCGGCGAGCGACTGTCCGCCGAAGGTCGTCGCGCTATCTGGCGCGTAACCTCCGAGTCGTCGGGTCTGAGCGGTTGATCATCGAGTGCGGTTTCGGAAACGCTGCTTTTGCAGGCAAAACGTCGAGTGGAGTGCGCACTGATCCTACCGCGCCTCAGGTGTCTCGCGCAAACGCCGCGGCAAGTTCCTCGACGGTCTCGCGTGAGAAGCCGCGTCCGGAAAGGCGCCGCATCAGGGCCGGAGTGAAGACTTGGCCCACGACGAGACGCTGAGCGCGCTCGAGCTCGGGCTCGAGCGCCGCGACGGCCTCGGCAGCCGTCCCGGCTGTGATGAGGCGACGTCGGAGGTCTGCCCGGATTCCCAGGTCGCCGTAGCCGCGCCTCGCGAGCAGCTCTGCGCGGCTCTCGGCGAGGCGTACGTCGTCGACGAGCCCTGCGCGATCGAGAGCCGCAAGGGCGCCCTCACGAGGGGCCGCCGTGTGGCCGGCTCTCGCGAGTCGCTCGGCGAGCGCGCGCCGAGAGCGGTCGCTCGTCGCGAGCAGCCGCGTCGCGGCCGCGAGGGCCTCGGCTCGCCGCAGCTCGCGTCCCAGCTCGCGCGCCTTGGCTCGATCCAACGCGCGCCCGATGCTGAGCCCGGCTCGCACGACTGCGTCGGCCGGAAGCACGCGCCACAGCTCGCCGTCGAGCTCGACGGCGACCCGGCCGTGCTTCCGCTCGCGCAACCCGGTGACGGTTGGGGTCACGCTTCGGCTTCGGCCGCTGCGAGCACCTCCGCCGCCACCTCCGCTTTGCCGTTGCTCGACGCAGACTCCTCGTCGCTCTTCGGCAGCAGGCGCGCCGAAGCGACCTGATCGGAGCCGAGCTCGACCTGGATCTGCTGGAGCACATGCTGCGTGACGTCGGGATGCTCACGGAGGAACGCGGTGGCGTTCTGGCGCCCCTGGCCGAGCCGCTCGTCGCCGAAGCTGAAGTACGAGCCCGACTTCGTGACGACTTTCCGCTCGAGCGCGGCGTCGAGCACCGTGCCCTCCCACGAGATGCCGGAGCCGTAGATGATGTCGAACTCGGCCTGCTTGAACGGCGGCGCGACCTTGTTCTTCACGACCTTGACGCGGACGCGGTTTCCGAACGCCTCGACGCCTTCCTTCAGCGTCTCGATGCGCCGGATGTCGAGCCGCACGGACGAGTAGAACTTCAACGCCCGACCGCCCGGGGTCGTCTCGGGGTTCCCGAACATCACACCGATCTTCTCGCGCAACTGGTTCGTGAAGATGCAGATCGTGTCGGTGCGGTTGAGCGTGCCGGCGAGCTTGCGCAGAGCCTGGCTCATGAGGCGCGCCTGGAGACCCACATGGCTGTCGCCCATCTCCCCCTCGATCTCGGCCTTCGGCGTCAACGCAGCGACCGAGTCGACGGCGACGATGTCGAGAGCACCGGAGCGGATCAGGAGCTCTGCGATCTCGAGTGCCTGCTCACCCGTGTCGGGCTGTGAGACCAGGAGGTTGTCGATGTCGACGCCGATCCGCTTCGCATACGTCGGGTCCATCGCGTGTTCGGCGTCGATGAAGGCGCAGATGCCGCCGCGCCGCTGGGCCTCTGCGATCGCGTGGTAGACGAGAGTCGTCTTACCGGAGGACTCGGGGCCGAAGATCTCGACGATGCGGCCGCGCGGCAATCCGCCGATCCCGACCGCGAGATCGAGCGCGAGCGACCCCGTGGAGACGGCGCCGATCGAGACCGCCGCCCGGTCACTCATCTTCATGACCGAGCCCTTGCCGAACTGCCGCTCGATCTGGCCGAGCGCTACGTCGAGTGCCTCGTGCTTGTCCACCTCTCAGCCTCCTAAAGCGACAGAGTCCATGACTTCGTACCGCGCCCCATCAGGGTGCAACCGAGATAGGTAAGCAGCCGCATCGGACGGAACGAATGTTCGACGCGGCGGGGATTCCGGCCGTAACTGCGGGCGCACGCGCCAGCGCGCAACCGTGAGATGCGGGAGCCACGGCCGCCCTTCGCGCCGATACACGCCGAGCTCCTCGAGTCGCTCGTGGAGGTCGCCCGCGAGCGCTGCCGCGCCGCCTCCGTCGTCCTCCAGCGCGAGCATGCCGACGGTCCGTGTCTCGCGGTAGTGGAGCGGTGTGAGCTGGATCGCGCCCGCCTCGGCAGCCGCGTCCCGCATCGCTTCGACGATCGCATCGAGCTCGCCGGACTGCCGCTGCCCGAGGAACGCGAGCGTGACGTGCAGGTGCTCGCGCGGCACGACCCTGACGGTCGGCAGCTGGTCGCGCTGCCAATCCTCGATCTCGTCGAGAGCCCGATCGGGGAGGCGCAGGGCGAGAAAGAGGCGAATCCGTCCATCGCCGCTCACGCTAGCCCCCCGCGTCACGCGTCTTCGTCGCGCCTTCCGAGCAAAAGCGCACGCAGGAGATGGAGCGCCGTCACGGCCGCCCGAACACGTACCTGCTCACGCTCTCCGGGAAGATCGAGCATTCGGGCGAGTGAGCCGTCGGAGCCTGCAGCGTGCACGTAGACCCGCCCTACCGGCTTGTCCGGTGTCCCGCCGTCGGGCCCTGCAACACCGGTGACCGCGACCGCGACGTCCGCTCCCAGCCGAGCTCGCGCTCCCGCCGCCATCGCAGCCGCAACCTCGGCCGAGACCGCGCCGTACTCGCCGAGCAACGTTCCGGGTACGCCCAGCTCGCTCTGCTTCGCGGCGTCTGCGTACGCGACCACACCGCCGACGAAACTCGCGCTCGAACCCGGCACACCGGTGAGCCGGGCGGCGACCAGTCCTCCGGTGCACGACTCGGCGGTCGCGATGCGCACCCCGCGAAACGCGGCGAGCGAGAGAACGAGCTCTTCGACGCGCCGCTCGTCGCGCGCGAACAGCCATTGCTCGAGCCGTTCGACCAGCGCCGTCTCGAGCGCGTCGGCGCGTTCCTCCGCCCCGGCCTCGGACAGGAGCTCGACGTGGATCTCGAACTCGCGGGCGCAGATCGTCGCCTCGACTCCCTCACCGTCCCCGCCGGCCTCGTCGAGCGCCCGTGCGACAGCGGACTCGCTCACCCCGAAGAGGCGCAGAGACCGTCGTCTCGGCGGCTGCGTCAGCGCGAGCAGCTCTCGCATCGGCTCGGTCGCCAGCGCGTTCGGCCACAGTCGCCGAAGCTCACTCGGCGGGCCGGGGAGAACGACGACCACGCAGCCGGTCGGCGCGCGGAACACGAGCCCGGGAGCCGTTCCTGCAAGCCCGATCGAGACCGCCGTGGCAGGCCGCGTCGCCTGCTTCGTGACACCGGGCCCGAAGTCGGCATACGGCCTCCGCAGCCGCTCTGCGATCGCGCGCGAGATCGACTCGATCTCCTGCTCGAGCGCCTCGTCGACCACCAGCTCGACTCCGGCCGCGCGCGCGAGAAGCTCGACGGTGCGGTCGTCGTGCGTCGGGCCGAGGCCGCCCGAGACGAAGCACGCGTCGGCCTCGAGGCCGTCGACGAGTGCGGCCTCGAGCTCCGCGGGCGTGTCTCCCACGATCGCGATTCGAGCCGGCTCGAGCCCGTGTGTGAGCGCCTCAGCAGCGAGGAACGGGCCGTTCCGATCGGCGCGCTCGCCGCGGACGAGCTCGCTGCCGGTGACGACGACGACGGCCCGCGGGCGCGGGGTCACCCGTGAAGGCGCGTCGTCCGCTGCGGGGTCACGAGGACGCGCAGGTCGTGCACGTTCGGCAGCGCGACCGCGCGGCCGTTGAGCGTGACGCGGAGGCCCGCCGGCCTGCGCACGAGGAGGTAGAACCGGTTACCCGCGAGCCGGTCGGTCTCCCCCGCGCCGACCGTTCCCTGCAAGTCGACCTTGCCGGTCGCCCGGTTGCGGCGGACCTCGACGTACGTGCCGCCGCCGAGCCCGCGCAGCACGAGCTGGTGAGGCGGCGCTACATGCTTCCGGCTCTGCTGGGTGCTGAGCCCGGGAGTGTGGCTCGACGAGCCGCCGTACTTCCACGCCGCGAACACGAGCCCGAAGATGACCGCGATGCCGGCCAGTACGAGGAGAACTGCACGCCGCTCGATCGGCTGCCGGCGGGTGGGTATCCGGCGCGGCCTTTCCCGTCGCGCGGGAACCTCGTCGCGCCAGCTCGTCTGGAAGCGCGAGGCGTATTCGTCGACGTAGACGTCACCGTCGAGCCCGAGGTACTCCGCGTACGAGCGCAGGAACCCGCGCGTGTACGCGTCCCCCGGGATCGCGTCGAAGTCCTCCTCCTCGAGCGCTCGGACGTACTTCGCGCGGATCTTCGTCGCGAGCTCGATCTCGGGATAGCCGAGCCCTTGCCGCTCGCGCGCTTCCCTCAGGCTGTAGCCGATCTCGAACACGGACGGAGTCTACGACTCAGTGCTCGAGGCGCAAGAGCAGCTCGTACAGGCCGACCGCGATCGAAGCCGAGAGCGTGAAGGAGATTCCTACGACGGCGAGGATGCGTCCGAGCCGGATCCAGGCTGAGCCGCCGGCCCGCTCGAGCGTCCGCACGATCGCGCCGCGGGCGCCACGCGCGAAGAGCAGCGAGGCCGTGGCCGCACCGGCGGCAACCGGAATCGCCCAGACGGCGTCGAGTAGGACCGCGCCGGGAACCTTCCGCGTCAGCTCGATCGCCACGGGAATCGCGGCCGCGGCGATCAGGCCGAAGAGGAAGGCGAGCCAGGCGCGGACATTGACCTGTCGCGGCTGCATCAGTGTCTGGGTGCGAACGGCCAAATCAGTGAGCCATTGTAGGCGGCGTTGCGGCGGCGAACTATTGCTTGGCGTACGGCTTGCCGTCGGCGGCAGGCGCGACGGTGCGTCCGATGACGCCCGCGACGGCGATCAGCGTCAGCACGTACGGCAGGATCTGGAAGAGCGTCCCCGCCGACTGCGAGTACACCTGGAGCTTCAGCGCCAGCGCACTCGAGAAGCCGAAGAGGAGAGCGGCGGCGGCCGCACCGGCGGGCCGCCAGTTGCCGAAGATCATCGCGGCGAGTGCGATGAAGCCGCGACCGTTCGTCATGTTGAAGAGGAACGTCCCGTTCCCCTGCGGGCCTTCGGAGAGGTAGATGCCGCCGATCGCCGCGAGCACGCCCGACAGCACGACGCATCCGTAGCGCACGGCGTAGACGTTGATGCCCACGGTGTCGGCTGCCCGCGGATGCTCGCCGCAGGCGCGGATCCGCAGGCCGATCGGCGTCTTGAAGAGCACGACGTACGCCGCGATCACGAGCACGAGCGCCGCCCAGGTGAGGACGCTGAGGTCGCCGACGGATCCCTCGAGAAAGTTCCCGAGTCCCGCGATGTGGACGTTCGGGAGCAGTGAGACGCCGTTCGGAATGGGGTTGTTGTGGTAGAGCTGGACGAAGAAGTAGCCGGTGATCCCGACGGCGAGGAAGTTGATCGCCGTCCCCCCTACGATCTGGTCGGATCGAAGGTGGATCGCGAAGAAGGCGTAGACCAAGGCGAGCAGGCCGCCGACTCCTGCCGCGACGAGAAGCCCGATCGCCCAACTGCCTCCCTTGTCGGCGCCGTAGACGCCCCAGAAGGCGCCCATCAGCATCATCCCCTCGAGTCCGATGTTCACGACGCCGCTCCGCTCGGAGAACATCCCGCCGACCGCGCCGAAGACGAGCGGTGTCGCGAAGCTGAGGGTCTGAGCCACGAGCGTCGAATCGAAGGTCGCGCCAAGATTCGACGAGCTCGAACGGGTGGCGAGTATGCCGAGACCGATCCCGAGGATGCCCGCCGCCACGGCGCCCCAGCCGAGGCGTCGCCGGCCGCGCGTGACGGTCCAGATCCCGAGCATGGCGGCGACGATGCCGACGAGGATCGGCCACGTGACCGTCCGCGCCTCGATCGGCGGGATCGCGAGAAACGCGGCGAACGCGCCGAGCACGATCCCGAGAAAGCCGGTCGTGGTGGGCTCGCGCAGGCGCGCGCTGAGCGGGTTCTCGAGGCGGGCAGCCCAAGCGCTCACGACGCCGCCTCGGCCGGTTTCGCCGTCTTGCCGGCCGTCGGCGGCCGGAGCTTCTTGCGGGAGTTCCAGATGTAGAGGATCAGGATGTCGGCGCCGATGAACAGGACGACGAGCCCCTGGATGATGTACGTGAGATTGGTCGCCAGGGTCGGGTCGATCACGCTCGAGCTGCCCAGGCCGTGGAAGCTCCCGTACAGGAGCCCGCCGAAGAGCAGGGCCCCGAGCAGGGTCCCGAGCGCCGTGTTGCGGCCGAGCAGCGCGACGGCGATGCCGATGAAGCCGACCTGGATGAACGGGATGTCCAGCTGGCCGATCTGGTAGTTCTGAGCACCCCCGAGCATGTCGAGCGTCCCCGCGAGGCCCGCGAAGGCGCCGGAGATCGCCATCGCTCGGATGTAGTTCTTCCTCACGCTGATCCCGCCGTACGCCGCAGCGTCCGGGTTGAAGCCGACGGCGCGGACCTCGTAGCCGAGCGTGGTCCGGTTCAGCAGCACCCAGAAGACGACGACAGCCGCGAGCGAGATGAAGAGGCCGACGTGGAGCCCCTGGAACCCCTGCACGCCCCAGAAGTCCGGGAGCCGCGCACTCGGCGAGACCTGGTTCGAGACTGGGTCGGTTGGGTTATTCGAGATCTGTAGCGGCCCGCCGGCGCCGACGAGCCACGACGCAGTCCAGTAGGCGATCCAGTTGAGCATGATCGTGGTGATCACCTCGTGGGCGCCCACGGTGGCCTTGAGGACGCCTGCGATTCCGGCATAGGCGGCTGCCGCGAGCGTTCCCGCCACGATGCAGAGCAGGACGTGCACGAACGGGTTCAGTCCCGCGAGATCGACGCCGAGCCAGTTGGCGACGAGCAAACCCACGAGGTACTGGCCGTTGCCGCCGATGTTGAACATGCCGCAGCGGAAGGCGAATGCGACGGCGAGGCCGGTGAGGATGAGCGGCGTGGTCTGCAGCAGCGTCTGCGAGAGGTTGTACGCAGACGTGTTGAACAGGTTCGTGGTCGGGTGTGCGATCCAGTTGAGACCCGAACCGTCGAAAATCTCCTTGAAGACGACGAGAGCGGTGTGGACGCTGTGCTGCGTCGCCGCAACGATGATGCCGCTCATCACGAAGGCGAAGATGACCGTGACGAGGGGCACGATGATCCCGCCCGCGCGTTGCTTCAGCGCGAGCTTCCCCGCGAACGTCGTCGCGGCGGGCGCCGCCTCGGGAGGCGGAGAAGGGCCGGGATCGGTCATGCGGCGGCCGCCTCCTTCCCGCCGAGCATCTCGAGGCCGATCTCTTCCTCGGTCACGTCACCGGTGTGCTCCCCGACGATCTGCCCCTCGAAGAGGACGAGGATCCGGTCGGAGAGCGACAGGATCTCGTCGAGCTCGAGCGAGACGAGCAGGATCGCGCGTCCTTCGTCGCGTTCGGCGACGAGCCTGCGATGGAGATACTCGATGGCGCCGACGTCGAGTCCTCGCGTGGGCTGCGCCGCGATCAGCGCCTTGGGGTCCCGGGCGATCTCCCGCGCCGCGACGACCTTCTGCTGGTTGCCGCCGGAAAGGCCACCGGCGCGCGTGTACGGGCCACCGCCGCGCACGTCGAACTCGCCGATCAGGGTGCCGGCGCGCTGAATCATGCGATTCGGGAAGATCCAGCCCCATCTTGCGTCGGGAGGCTTCGCGTAGTCGTGGAGCGCGATGTTCTCGGCTATCGAGAACTCGAGGACGAGTCCGCGCCGCTGCCTGTCCTCGGGGATGTGTCCGATCCCGGCGTCGAGCGCGGCCCGTGCGCTCGCTTGTGTGAGCTCCCGGCCCGCGATCGTCACCGCCCCGCTCTCGATCTTCTGGAGCCCGCAGATCGCGTCGATCAGCTCCGTCTGACCGTTGCCGTCGACGCCGGCGACGCCGACGATCTCCCCGGCTCGCACCTCGAAGGAGACGCCTCGCACCTTCTCGATACCTCGGTCGTCGCACACGTGAAGGTCCTCGACCGAGAGCAGGACGTCCTCGGGCTGCGACGGCTTCTTCTCGACCCGCAGCAGCACGTCGCGACCGACCATGGCTCGAGCGAGCGACTCCTCCGTCGCTCCCCGACCGGACACCGTCTCGATCGTCTTGCCGCGGCGCAGGACGGTGATCCGGTCGGCGATCTCGAGCACCTCGTTCAGCTTGTGGCTGATGAAGATGATCGACTTCCCGTCCGCCTGCAGGCTGCGAACGATCTCGAAGAGCTCGCCGGCCTCTTGCGGGGTGAGCACGGCTGTCGGCTCGTCGAGGATGAGGAGGTCTGCGCCGCGATAGAGAGCCTTGAGGATCTCCACGCGCTGCTCCTGGCCGACGGTGATGTCGCTGACGAGCGCGCCCGGGTCGACGGCCAGTCCGAACTGCTGTGACAGCTCCCGTACGCGCTGCTCGGCGCCGCGCTCGTCGAGGAGGACGCGGCCGCGCGGCTCGACGCCGAGCACGATGTTCTCCGCGACCGTCATCACCGGAATGAGCATGAAGTGCTGATGCACCATGCCGATGCCGGCCTGGATCGCCTCGCGCGCCGAGGAGAACGACGCAGGCTTTCCGTTGACCCGGATCTCTCCCCCGTCGGGCCGGTAGAGCCCGTAGAGGATGTTCATCAGCGTCGACTTGCCGGCGCCGTTCTCGCCGAGCAGTCCGTGCACCTCGCCGCGGCGCACGTCGAATGAGACGCCGTCGTTCGCGATCACGCCCGGGAACTCCTTGCGAATGTCCCGCATCTCGAGGACGAGGTCGTCGGCGACGTGATCGCTCATAGGCGTGAAGACAGCGAGGGCGGATCCGAAGACCCGCCCTCTGCCGTTGTGGCTCCCTACTTGAGGACCGCCGGAGGCTTGAGCTTGCCCTTGATGATCCTCTTCTTGTAGCTGTTCATCAAGGTGATCCACGCCTTCGGCACCTTCGGGCTGATCTTGCCGACGCCCACGCCGTTGTTCTTCAGGTTGAAGAGCAGGTTGGTGCCACCCTTGAACTTGCCCTTCGAGGCCTGGACGACCGTGTCGTAGACACCGACGTCCGTCTTCTTCAGTGCGCTCGTGAGAATCCGGCTGGCGACGTTGTACTCGTCGGCGTCGACGCCGATGCCCCACTTGTGGAGCTTCGACGCCTCCGTGAGCGCTCCGTCACCGCAGAGGCCGGCGACCTGGAAGATCACCTGCGCCTTCTGGCCCTGGATCTCGTTCTGGGCGACCGTCGAGCACGCGGACTGGTCCGTGAAGCTCTGGGAGTACTGGATGACGACCTTCGTGCCCTTGACCGCCTTCTGCGCGCAGTACTTGTAGCCGGCGATGTAGGAGTCGACCGGCGGGATCTTGAGACCGCCGGCGACGCCGATCACCTTATGACCCATCTTCTGGGCCATCTTCGCCGCGAGAACGCCGACGAGGCAGCCACCTTCCTGCGTCGCGTAGGTGATGCCCTCCTCGTTGCTGAATCCGCCGATGTCGCTGACGGGGTCGTCGGTGATCGCGAACTTGATGTTCGGATACTGCTGTGCGTACTGCTTCACGGTCGGCCCGAGCAGGAACCCGGCCGCGATGATGATGTTCGCGCCGTCGTGAACCGCCGTGTTGTAGTTGGGCTGATAGTCGCTCGACGAGTGCGAGACGATGGGATACGCGGTGCCGCCGATCGCCTTCGCCGCCCTGATCAACCCCTTCTTCTGGTTCTTGTTGAACCCGTTGTCGCTAAAGCCGGCGACGTCGCTCACCAGTGCCGCCTTGTACCCCGTCTTCTGCGCGGCCGGCGCCTTCGCGCTGCCCAGCGCCGCGACAGCGATCGCGGCGGCAAGCGCGGCTACGCCCACCGCAAGAATCCAGCGTCTAAACCTCACGTGCCCTCCCTCAGTTCGTCGTAAGCCCGATCGCGTGCGATCCTAGCCCCATATCTGACGAACCGGAAGGGGACCGGTTAGGTAAGGATTTTGGAAGCGCTCGTCAGTCCGCGGCGGCGTACGTGTGGTACTGGCTCTCGTCCACCAGGACGCGCCGCGGCTTCGAGCCCTCGTAGCCCGAGACGATCCCGCGCCGCTCGAGCATGTCGATCAGCCGGCCGGCGCGCGTGTAGCCCACGCGGAGGCGCCGCTGGAGAAGCGACACGGACGCGGTCTGCGTCTGGACGACGATCTCGATCGCCTTGTCGAGCAGCGGATCGTCGTCGGGATCGAAGTCGCCGTGGTCCTCGTCGTCGGCGTCCGACGCGAACACCTCCGGCAGCTCGAGATAGCTCTCGTCGAGCTCCTGCTCGCGCTGCCGCGTCTGCTCGACGACGAGAGCGATCTCCTCCTCCGAGACGTACGCGCCCTGCACGCGCTGCAGGCGCGACGTGCCGAGCGGCTTGAAGAGCATGTCGCCCTGGCCGAGCAGCGACTCGGCGCCACCGGAATCGAGAATCACGCGCGAGTCGGTCTGCGACGAGACCGCGAACGCGATGCGCGAGGGGACGTTCGCCTTGATCATCCCGGTGATGACGTCGACCGACGGCCGCTGCGTCGCGAGCACGAGGTGGATGCCGACGGCGCGCGACTTCTGCGCGAGCCGGATCACGGCGTCCTCGACCGCCTGCGGAGCGACCATCATCAGGTCGGCGAGCTCGTCGATCACGACGAGCACGTACGGCAGCGTCGGCTCGCCGCGCTGACGGAAGGCCCGGTTCGCCTCGCTGATGTTGCGGGCGCGCACCGTCGCGAGCCGCTCGTAGCGGCGCTCCATCTCGGCGAGGCAGTTCGCGAGGACGGCGCTCGCCTCCTTCGGGCTCGAGACCACAGGTGTGAGCAGGTGCGGAACCGCTTCGAAGTGGCTGAGCTCGATCCGCTTCGGGTCGATGAGGATGAGGCGCACGTCGTCCGGGGTTGCGCGCAGGAGCACCGACGTCAGGAGCGCGTTGAGGCAGCCCGACTTACCGGAGCCGGTCGTGCCCGCGATGAGCAGGTGCGGCATCCGCGCGAGGTCTGTCCACACGGACGCCCCGGAGATGTCCTTCCCGAGCCAGACCGAGACGGGGCTGGCGGTCGCCGGCAGCGGCTCGTAGATGTCGCCGAGCGTGACGAGGTTCGGCGAGAGGTTCGGCAGCTCGACGCCGACGGCCTGCTTGCCCGGGATCGGCGCGAGGATCCGGATCTCCGTTGTCGCGAGCGCATACGAGAGGTCGTCCTTCAGCGCCGCGACCTTGGCGACCTTCGTTCCCGGGGCGAGCTGAAGCTCGTAGCGCGTCACCCGAGGCCCCGAGATCTGGCCGATCACGGTGGCCTCGACGCCGAAGTGCGAGAGTGTCTGCACGAGCAGCTCGGCGACGCGTGCCGCGGCCTCGCCCGACTGGTCGCCGTGCTTGGGCGAGACGCGGAGCACGCCGGCGTCGGGAAGCCTGTATTCCGCATGCTCCGAGGTCACCTCGTCGAACAGCGTCTGCGGCTCGTCGAGCAGCGCCGGGGGCTCGGTCTGGAGCGGGCCCGGCTGCGCGCCGGCGTGCGGCGGCGGAACGCTCTCGCCCACGACATCCGGGAAGGCCGAGACCGCATCCACCGGCGGCGCGAGCGAGGGTGTGGCTCGAACCGGCTCCGGCTGCGGCCAGGTCTCGGCCTCCGAGCCCGGTACCCGCGATCGCGCCTTCCGTGCGGCGAGGTGGATCCCGCGGCCGGAGCGGCGCAGGATCGCGCCGAGCGAGGCGCCGGAGAGAAGCAGCGAGCCGACGAGCATCAGGAAGATGCCGAGCAGCAGCGAGCCAGTGGCGGCGATCGCGACGCCGACGGCTCCGCCCAGCAGCTGGCCGAGGTAGCCGCCCTGGTCCTTGCCGAGCGTGATCATCAGGCCGCAGCCGAGCACGCCGAGGCCGGTGCGGAACGGCCGCACGTCGACGAGCTCGCTCTTCGTCACGACGAGCGCGCCGAGCGCCACGAGCGCGACGGGAACGACGTACTTCGCATCGCCGGTGAGCCGGTCGAGCCCCTCACCGAGCCAGCCGCCGACGTAGCCGCCGTTCCAGCCGAAATAGAGAACGGCGCCGAGGAAGAGGCCGAGCGCAACGGAGCCCAGGCCCCAGAGCTCCGGGTGCTGCTTGGGTGCGCGCGCACGCGAGCTGCGCTTCGTCTGCGTCTTCTTGACGCGACTCGGCAACTTCGGGCGTAGCTTCGACCTCCGCTTGCGACGCGGCATGCGCTCGGTTTTCGCGTACGCCTGCCCTGCTCCTCCTAGAACACCGAGGCGTATCCGCTCAGTGCCGGCTGCCCGCCGAGATGCGCGTAGAGAACGCGCGAGCCCGGCTCGATTCGGCCGTCTCGAACGAGGTCGATGAGCGCCGCGAGCGACTTTCCCTCGTAGACCGGGTCGGTGAGCATCCCTTCGAGCCGTCCGCCGAGGCGGATCGCCTCGATCGTCTTGGAGTCCGGGATCCCGTACGTCCCGGCATGCCACTCGTCGAGGAGGACGATCTCGTCGTCGCGCAGCTCGCGGCCGAGGCCGATCGCGTTCGCGGTGGTGCGCGCGATGCGCGTGACCTGCTCCCGCGTCTGCTCGACCGTCGCGGATGCGTCGATCCCGACCACCCGCCGCTCGCGGCCCTCGAGCGCGAAGCCGGCGATCATCCCCGCGTGGGTCGAGCCGGTGACCGA
>Ga0070730_10001782_pt1 | contig 20291 bp, 18 predicted proteins | sample Coa_R1_3_FD_66447 | JGI IMG/M metagenome (GOLD analysis project Ga0070730, IMG submission 66447) | Surface soil microbial communities from Centralia Pennsylvania, which are recovering from an underground coalmine fire - Coalmine... | ecosystem: Environmental > Terrestrial > Soil > Unclassified ... | reverse complement strand
CTCATCGTCTTCATCAATCTATTCGGCGGTACGATCATCGGAGCGGCGCAACACGGAATGTCGCTGGCGGAGGCCGGCCGCACGTATGCACTGCTCACGATCGGCGACGGCCTGGTCGCACAGATTCCGGCCCTGCTGCTCTCGGTCGCGGTGGCCATCCTCGTGACCCGCGTTTCCCGGGCGCACGACATGGGCAAGCAGATCATGGCGCAGGTCCTGGGCCAGCCGCGCGCGCTCGGCGTGACCGCCGGGATCCTGGCGCTGCTCGGCATCATTCCGGGGATGCCCAACGTGGTGTTCCTGGCGATGGCGGCCGGTTGCGGCGTGGGCGCATTCTTTCTCGGCAAGGTGCGCGCCGCCGAGAAGGTGGCCGCCGCGGTCGCACCCGCCGCGGCGCCGGTGACGCCGCTCGAGCAGCGGGAGCTGTCATGGGACGACGTCGAAGCCGTCGATTTGATCGGCCTCGAAGTCGGCTATCGTCTGATCCCGCTGGTCGACCGCAATCAAGGCGGCGAATTGATGGGTCGCATCAAGGGCGTACGCAAGAAACTGTCCGAGGAGCTCGGCTTCCTGGTGCAGGCGGTGCACATCCGCGACAACCTCGAACTCGGCCCCAATTCCTACCGCATCACGCTTCTCGGCGCGCCCGCGGGAGAGTCCGAGGTATTCCCGGACCGCGAAATGGCCATCAACCCGGGCCAGGTGTCGGGCGTTATGCCGGGTACCGCCACCAAGGATCCCGCATTCGGTCTGGACGCGGTGTGGATCGACAAGGCGCGCCGTGAGCAGGCGCAGTCGCAAGGCTATACGGTGGTCGACGCGAGCAGCGTGATCGCAACCCACCTGAGCCACTTGCTGCAATCCCATGCACACGAGCTGTTGGGTCATGAAGAGGTGCAGCAGCTGCTCAATCGATTGGGCAAGACCGCGCCGAAGCTGGTCGAGGATCTGGTGCCCAAGCTCCTGCCGATGAGCGTCGTCGTCAAGGTGCTGCAGCAGCTGCTGCAAGAGCGCGTTCCGATCCGCAATCTGCGCACCGTGTGCGAGGCGCTCGCCGAGCTCGCGCCGAAGACCCAGGATCCGCAAGCGCTGGTGGCCGCCGTGCGCGTCGCTCTCGGCCGCAGCATCGTGCAGAGCATCGGGGGTCTGCGCGAAGAGCTGCCCGTCATCACGCTCGATCCCGGGCTCGAACAGATACTGCAGGACTCGATGGCGAGCGCCGTCGCCGGCGACGGCGCACCCGGATTCGAACCCGGGCTCGCCGACCGTATCCAGCGCGCCTTGGCCGACAGCACACGGCGCCAGGAAGCGGCCGGCGAGCCGGCGGTGCTGTTGGTCGCACCGAAAATCCGGCCCTGGGTGGCGCGCCTGATGCGCCATTCGACGCCGTCGCTATCCGTGCTCGCCTACAACGAAATTCCCGAGAATCGCCGCATTCGCGTCATTGCCGCGGTCGGACGCTGATGAATTGCTTTGCTTCAAGGAGGTCTAGATGAAGATCAAACGCTACATGGCCGAGAGCATGCGCGCGGCGCTTGCCCTGGTGCGGGCCGAGCAGGGGCCGGATGCGGTCATTCTGTCGAGCCGGCGAGTTGCCGAGGGAATCGAGGTCATTGCGGCCGTCGATTACGATGAGGCGCTGTTCGCGGGTGCGACCCAGAAGCGCTCATCCGCGTCCGCGTCCGGTCCCGGCACCGCCGCCGAGAACATTGCCGCGACGGTGCAGCCTCCCGCGCCAACCCGGAGCCCCGAAACCTCGCCGACCGCTTCGCCCCCGAGCTTGTTCGATCAGATGCTGGCCTCGGAGGAAGTTTTTCGCCTGGTCATGCCGGCGGACGACGGCGAGGCATCCTCGGCCGCCGTACTCAAGGCCGCCGCGGCGCCCCTCGCTGCGGCGCCCCCGGCCGCCGCGCTCGAGACTGCTGCGCCGGCCCGGCACGCGCCGCGCGTGCCGGACGGCGGCTATCAAGAGATGCAGCGCGAACTGAAGGAGCTGCGCGAGATGCTGCGGGGCGAGCTCGCGCACATGTCCTGGCACGAGAAGCGTCCCAGAGATCCCGTGCAGGCGCGCGTTCTCGAACAGCTCACCGCCATGGACATCACGCCTGATGTCGCCGTCGCGCTGGCGGCGCGGACGCCGAAGACCCCGGATGCGAAGGATTCGTCCAACCTTCCGGTCGAACTCCTGGCGACCTATCTGCGGGTGGTCGACAAATTGAGCCCCGTCAACGGCGGGGTCATTGCGCTGGTCGGGGCCACGGGCGCCGGCAAGACCACGACCATCGGCAAACTGGCGACGCGCTGGAGCATGCAGCACGGCAGCCAGGATCTGGCGCTGGTGAGCACGGATGGATATCGCGTGGGCGCGCGCGATCAGCTGATGACCTATTCGCGTCTGCTCGGCGCTCCCTTGCATACCGCGAACAGCGGCGAGGAGCTGGCGCAAGCCCTCGAGCGCCTCAAATCCAAGAAGCTGATCCTGATCGACACCGCCGGCATGGGGCCCCGGGATGTGCGCCTGAAGGAGCAGCTCGCCGCCTTGAAACTGGGCGCCGCGCGTGCGCGCGTCTATCTCGCGCTTCCGGCGCACGGCGAAGCCAATGCGCTGGATGAGGCCGTCCGATCGTTCGCCAATCTGACGCCGGACGCCTGCATTCTGACCAAGGTCGACGAGGCGGCAAGCTTGGGAGCGGCGCTCTCGACGATATTGCGGCACAAGCTGCGGATCGCCTACTTGTGCAACGGCCAGCGGGTGCCCGAGGACCTGCATGCAGCCTACGACCGCCGTTTATGGCTGGCGCGCACGGCGAAGAAGCTCAGGGAACACTCGCCCGCACGTCCCAACGATGGATACCTCACGCAAAATCTGGAAAGAGCACAAGCCCATGTCTAACTCACGACTCTCACGAAGCCAAGCGGAAACCCTCGAGGAGCTCAACGCCTCGCGCCCGGTCAAGGTCATCGCGGTGACCGGCGGCAAGGGCGGCGTCGGCAAGACGACCGTATCGGCGAATCTGGCGGTGTCGATCGCGGCGCAGGGCCGCGATGTGATGCTGGTCGACGCGGACCTGGGACTGGCGAACGTCGACGTGGTGCTGGGGTTGAACACCCGGTTCCATCTGGGCCACGTCGTCAGCGGCGAATGTTCCCTGGAGGACGCCATCGTCACCGGACCGCATGGGCTGCAAATCGTGCCGGCGGCCTCCGGCGTCAAACGCATGGCCAATCTTTCCGACACCGAGCAGGCCGGCATCATCCGCGCGTTCAGCGATTTGTACCATCGGGTGGATGTGATGATCGTCGATACGGCGGCGGGGCTGCACGACAGCGTGCTGACCTTCAGCCAGGCCGCCCAGCACGTGCTCGTCGTCGTCTGCGATGAGCCCGCGTCCATCACCGATGCCTACGCACTCATCAAGGTGTTGAGCCGCGAACACGGGGTGCGGCGTTTTCAAATCCTGGCGAACCAGACACGCCGTTCAGGGGAGGGTCCGGAGTTGTTCCAGAAGATATCCCGAGTCTGTGACCGGTTTCTCAATGTCACGCTGGAGTTTGCCGGTTCCGTACCGTTCGATGATTATCTGCGGCGCGCGGTCCAACGGCAAAGCGCCGTCGTGGAAGCGTACCCCGCGTCAATTTCATCCGTCGCCCTCAAGAATCTGGCGGTGAAGGCCGATAAGTGGTCTGTGCCACAAGGGGCACGAGGTCACCTTGAGTTCTTCGTTGAACGCATGGTGGGGGCCCGGATCGGTCCTTCGACGACGGTATTGCAATGAGAGCAAACACACAGTATTCGAATTCGCAGAAGCGCGGCCCGAAACCGATCGTGGACGGGGATCTCCCCGTGGGCGAGGTGCCGCAGCAAGAGCTCGTCATCAAGCATGCCGATCTGGTCAAACGCATCGCCTACCACCTGGTCAGCCGGATGCCGCCCAATGTCGAGGTGGACGATTTGATTCAATCCGGCATGATCGGCCTGTTGGACGCGGCCAAGCACTACTCGCCGACGAAGGGTGCCAACTTCGAAACCTATGCGGGAATCCGCATCCGCGGCGCGATGCTCGACGAGGTGCGCAAATCCGATTGGACGCCGCGCTCGGTGCACCGGAACATGCGCGAGATGGCGGATGTCGTCCGCAAGATCGAAAATGCGAAGGGACAGGACGCGAGTCCCGTCGACATTGCCGAGGGGCTCGGCGTGTCCATCGAGGAGTACCACAAGCTGGTGCAGGATGCCGCGAGCTGCCGCCTGTTCAGTTTCGACCAGATGGGGTCCAGCGACGATGAGTCCAGTCCCGCCGACCACGCGCGCGACGAGCGGCCCGGTCCCTTCGATCACATCGAGGACGCCGGATTCCGCGATGCGCTCGGCACGGCGATCGGCACGCTGCCGGAGCGCGAGAAACTCGTCTTGTCGCTCTACTACGACGAGGACATGAACCTGCGCGAGATCGGCGAGGTCCTCGAGGTCTCGGAATCGCGGGTCTGTCAAATCCACGGCCAGGCATTGATCCGCCTGCGGTCGCGTCTGGCGGAGTGGTTGACGCCAGATTGAGTCCATGGATATTTTGAGCATCATCGGGATTGTGCTGGCGTTGATCGCAATCATCGGCGGTGCGATATTGAAGGGCAGCAGCGCCGGCGCCCTGGTCGGCAGCGCGGCCTTCGTGATCGTCGTGGTGGGAACCCTCGCGGCGAGTCTGGTTCAGACGCCCATGGCGACGTTCCTGCGGGCGTGGAAAATCGTGGCGTGGGTGTTCAAGCCGCCCTCCAACAACCCGGCGGCCTTGATCGAAAAGATCGTCGAGTGGAGCAACATCGCGCGCAAGCAGGGACTGCTCGGTCTGGAGTCGGCGGTGGAGGCCGAGAAGGACGGTTTTCTCAAGAAGGGACTGCAGTCGCTGGTGGACGGAGGCGAGCCGGAGGCGATTCGCTCCAGCATGGAGATCGAACTCGACACCATGGAGCATTTCGACAACCAGGCAGCCAAGGTCTTCGAAGCCATGGGCGTCTACTCGCCGACGCTCGGCATCATCGGCGCGGTCATGGGGTTGATGGCCGTCATGCAGAATCTCGCGGATCCGTCGAAACTGGGCCACGGCATCGCCGCCGCCTTCATCGCCACGATCTACGGCATTGCCTTCGCCAATCTTCTGTTTCTCCCCATGGGCAACAAGCTCAAGTCGGTGATCCACGGTCAAACGCAGCTGCGGACCATGGTCATCGAGGGCATCATCGCCATCGCGCAAGGCGAGAATCCTCGGAACATCGAGGCGAAGCTGCAGGGCTATTTCCATCATTGACGCTGCCGCGGTGGCGGCCAGGGAAATATTCAGACGGCTCCCAGGCAGGGGTTCTTAAGGAAGATCGAGCATGGCGCGCAAGAAAAAGCACGAAGAGCATGTGAACGCGGAAGCCTGGGCGATTCCCTACGGCGACCTGGTGACGCTGCTGTTCGCGCTGTTCACGGTGATGTACGCCATGTCCTCGGTCAACGAGGGCAAGTTCCGGGTGCTGTCGGATTCGATGATCGCCGCTTTCCACGGCGCGCCGAAGAGCCTGCAGCCCATCAATGTCGGCTCGAAGCAGCCCGGAAAAGGCGGCGACAAGCCCCTGGTCGGCGTGTCGCCCACGGCGCTGATGAAGCTCAACAGCCAGAGCACCTCCGGCGGCGACCTCGCCCCGCGGGATCCGGCGGTGGGAAAGGGCTTTGCGCGTGAAGACCTTCCCGGCGCTCTCATCCGCATGGAACGCCAGGTGCAAAACGCCATGCAGGCGCTGATCGATGCCAAGCTGGTCACCGTGCGGCGCGAGGACATGTGGCTCGAAATCGAAATCAACACGGACATCCTGTTCCCCAGCGGCTCCGGTGCGTTCGCGGCACAGGCCGAACCCGTGCTCGACAAGCTGGCGGAGGTGCTGCAGCCGTTCCCCAATCCCATCCGAGTGGAAGGCCACACCGACAATAGGCCGATTCGCACGGCGGCCTTCCCGTCCAATTGGGAACTGTCCGCCGCGCGCGCCGCGAGCGTGGTGCACCAATTCACGAAGCAGGGTATCGATCCGCTGCGTCTCGAGATCGTGGGCTTCGGCGAGTTCCATCCCCGGCAACCGAATGACTCGGCCGATGGACGCAATGCCAATCGGCGCGTCGCGATCCTGGTCCTGGAGCAGGTCTCGCCCGGCGCAACCCTGACCGTGAGAAGCAACGAACGGACACCGCAGGTCTTGCCGCCGGACGTCGAATTGGCGGATGGGAGCACCGCGGGGAATCGGTTACTATCCAAGGTGCCGGTCGCCGATATCGACAAGACGGTCCTGGCCAAGGAGCCCGCCGAGCCCGCCGCGAGGGCGGCGCCCAGAGAGCCGATGTCGCAGCATCTCGGGCCGGTGGAACTCGCCTGGCCGGCCGTGAAGCCGGTAGGCAGAGCGCAGGCGCCCACGCACGAATAGGCGAGGTCAGTCATGAGCGAAATCGATCGCTTGAGCAATTCCGGCCTGTACCCGGCGCTTCCCATCGCGGACCAGCATCGCAACAAGGGCGATTCGCCGGGCAAGCCCAAGCCCGATCCCCGCGACGCCAAGCCCGATCCCAACGCCCCCGCCCTTGTTCCAGCCGGCCCGGCCGCGCCGCGCCCTCCGAAATCCATCATCGACGATTACGCCTGAGGGATTGGGCGCCCACCCCCGCCGGTCAAAGTTGCTCTTGGCGGTGTGCTTGCATCGCTGAGGAGAAGGCATCCATGCGCGCCGTGATACCGGTGCCCGGCGAAGCCGCGCGCCAACCACCAACGAATCCACGCGCCATGCGAAGCGCCAACCACCAACGAATCCACGTGCCCGATCGACGGCAAGACTCCGCGCCGGGATATTCACCGGTTCGCCTGCAGACAGACCTCCAGCAGCATGGGAATCCGTGCGGAAAAAATCTCGTGCAGCGCTGCGTCCAATTCATCGACGCGTCGGACGCGGATGCCCTTCACACCGTGACCCGCCGCCAGCGCACAAAAATCGAGGTGCGCAAGCCGTACGCCGGGCAGCTCGTCGATGCCGAAGTGTTTGCCGAATTCCTCGAGCGCACGGTAGCTGCCATTGTTGATGATGACGAAGGCGACGGCCAAGCCGAGTTCCGCCGCAGACCAGAGGCCTTGAATCGAATACATCGCCGACCCGTCGCCGAGCAGCGCGATGACTTTTCGTCCAGGCCGCGCGAGCGCCATGCCCACCGCCGCCGGCAGTCCATGGCCGAGTCCGCCGCTGGCGCAGGTGTAGAAGGATTCGCGCTGGAGCATGGGCAGATGATCGTGCATCGGGCCTCGGCTGCTCGGCGCCTCTTCGACGATGATGCTGTCGGCGGGTCGCAGCGCCGCAATCTGCTGCAGCAGGTAGCGATCGGTCAGCGCCTCCGGCTCCACGCGCTGCGCACGCGGCGCGAATACGGGCGGAAATCGATGGGCGAGGGGCCGGCTTCCCAGAAGAGCCGCGACGCCCAGCTTCAAATTCGTCACGATGGCGGTGCCCACCGGCGACCAGGAAGCGGCCCGCGGGTCGTCGGTGAGCTGGACCAGCGTCGCGCCTTCCGGAATGTGCGGCCCATGACCTTCGATGTGGTAGGTGAAAACCGGAGCGCCCAGCACCAGGATGAAATCCGCGCCCTCGAGGCGCGACACGATGCCGGCGCGGTCGGCCGGAAGAAAGCCCGCGAACAGAGGGTGCCGCTCGGGAAAGCTGTTGCGCGCCGACATCGGGCTTGCCCAAACCGCGGCTTGGTGCAACTCGGCGAGCGCGACAGTCTCATCCCACGCATCGTCCCGCGCCACCGAGGCGCCGAGCACCATCACCGGCCGCCGCGCCCGGCACAACGCAGCGGCGGTCCGTGCGAGCAACGCCGGATCCCCGGCAACGGAGCGGCTCACGACACGGGCGGGGATGGCAGCGCACGGGCGGTCCCAGTCGTCCACCGGAACCGATAGCAACGTGGGGCCGCGGGGCGGCTGCATCGACACGTAGTAGGCCCTCGCCACGGCCGCGGGAACGTCCGCCGCACGCGCGGGCTCGATGCTCCATTTCACGTAGGGCTTGGGCAGCTGCGCCGCCTGTTCGGAAAACAGAAATGGCTCGAACTGCAGTATGGAACGCGCCTGTTGGCCGGCCGTAATCACCAGCGGCGTCTGATTCTTGTATGCCGTGAAGATGCTGCCGAGCGCATGGCCGACGCCGACGGCAGAATGCAGATTGACCAGCGCGGCATCATGTCTTCCCTGCGCAAACCCATCCGCCATGGCGACGACCACCGATTCCTGCAATCCCAGCACGTAGCGAAAGTCATCGGGGAAATCGCGAAACATCGGCAGTTCCGTCGAGCCGGGATTGCCGAAAACCGTGGTCAATCCGAACTCGCGCAGCAGCGAGTAAGTTGCTTCGCGTACGGTGATCTCGCCGTTCACGAACGGATCGCCGCTTTGCCGAAGTGCGCGGCGCTCATGAGATGGCCAATGGCGCCGGACGCAATTTCACAGGCACTCATCGCAAGCCTCCGAATGCATGCAAACCCTTGGAAGCCGATGCCGTATTGGACATCAAGGCCATCCTCCTCGATCGACTCTGACCGAAGGCCCAGTGTACCTGCAGCGAAGGCCTCGCCCGCTTCATTCATGAACACCAGGCTTTTCCGTGCACGAGGGCCGAATTGGCGGGTTATTTTTCCGGGCCGCCGGGAAATTCCCAAGACAACCTGTCCAATCCGGATCTCCTTTCGAGCCGTCGTTCATCCACGGCTCGGGCTAAATTGTCGCGCTCCCGGCATGCGGTCGGATCCGGCCAAAAGGAACAGGAAACCCGTCAGACCGGCTCGATTTTCCCCGTGGCGGCCGCGGGACCGCCGCGGCCCGCCGCCGCGAGAGCTTCGTGCAGGGTCGCGAATATGCATGTCTCGCCGACCGCCGGCGTGAGGCAATGCCGGTCCATGTCGGCGCGCATGTAGGGGCTCACGCGCGCGAACAGCACCGTGATCTTGCGCCGCGTAAAATCATCGAGCAGATCGCGCATGACCTGCGCCGCGGAGTAGTCGATATCGGTGATCGCGCTGCAATCGATGATGAACCACCGAACCGGTGTGGGCGCGTGCTGCACGAGGGCGCGCGCTTCATCGGTGAAGCGATTTGCGTTCGCGTAGAAGAGGTCCGCGCCGAAACGGTAGACGATCAGGTCGGGCGCGGTGACTTTCCCCGGGGTGGCTGGAAAGGGCAGCCACGTCCCCGCGGCGTCGGGCGCAAGCATCATGGTATGCGGACGGTAGCTGTGACGAACGTGCCGGAACAAGGACAGGACGATCGCCAGCAGGATGCCCTGTTCCACGCCGAGCGCGACCACCGTCGCGGCCGTCGTGACGGCGAGGTAGAACTCGCCCGGACTTTCGCGCCGGATGGCCCGCAGGCGGGTGAGGTCGATCATGCCGACCGCGATCGAAAAGACGACGGCCGCCAAGACGCAGCGCGGCAGATACTCGAGGGGACCGGTGAGGGCGAGGAGCACCGCCAGAACCACGGCCGCCAGGGCCAGTTGGGCGATCTGGCTCCGGGCGCCCATGCGATCCACCATCGCCGTTTGCGTGGGACTGCCGTTGACGACGAAGGCGCCGCTCAGCGAGGCGGCGGCGTTCGCGGCGGCAAGGCCGAGGATATCCGCGTCCGAATCGACGGCTTCCTGATAGCTCATGCCGAAAGCGCGGGACGTCGCCGCGCTCTGGGCAATGATCACCACGACGCATGAAGCCGCAACGGGAAGCAGCGCGAGAATATCGCTCGCGGCCACGTGCGGCAGGCGGAACATCGGGAGTCCGCGCGGAACGGCGCCGATGACCGCGATACCTTGGTGGGCGAAATCGAATTTTGCGCTGGCAGCGATCGCCGCAACCACGGCGACCAACGCGAGAGGTACCCTCGCGGCAAAGCGATTTCCGAGCAGAATGCCGCCGGTCACGACGGCGGACAGCGCCAGGGTGGCCAGATTGGGCTGGTGCATGCCTTGCACGACCTCCCACAGCCGTACGAGCGAGTAACGCGAACTCACCGCGACGCCGGACATGTCGCCGAGCATCGCGGCGGCGACCTGCAGCCCGACGCCGGCGAGGAACCCCACGAGAACCGTGCGTGACAGAAAGTCGGCAAGAAATCCCAGTTTGAAGAGCCGCGCCACCAGCAATAGTCCGGCCGTCAACAGCGTCACCGTTGCGACCAAGGCCATGTAGCGATCGCCGCCCGGCGCCGCCATGTGCGACAGGGCGCCGGAGAAGATCGCTGCGGTCGCCGAGTCGGCGGCCACGATCAGATGTCGGGAGGAGCCGAAGACGGCAAACGCCACGAGCGGAAGTGTCAGCGTGTAGAGGCCGGTGACCACCGGCGCGCCCGCGATCCGGGCGTAGCCGAGCACCTGCGGAATATTGATCGACGCGGCGCTCGCGCCCGCCAATACATCGCGCAACACCCCGCCGCTGCCGGGCGGCCTCAAGCCGCCGAAAAGTCTTATGGACATGGCCTGAGTGTAGCAGCCCGCAGCGTTGGCCCAGCCGGCGCGCGGCCGGCACTTGCTGCGGACGGAGCGCCGCATCAACTATTGTCATTCGAGGGCGTCGAATGAGCGATAGCTCCTAACTCGCGCAAAGTCGCGCCGATGCCCAATACGCTGATCGAGGCGAAGTCGAAAGTCGCGAGGACCGTTCGTTCGCTCGCGGGTGGATCCAATTTAGAGGGCGACGACGAGAACCAGGACGAAATCCCCCTACAGCGACTGGAGAAACCGCAGCGTGCTCACATTTCCCGTTCCCGTCAGCGCGGATTCCCCCGGTACTTATTTTCGAACTGCGCAAACTCCATTTCCAATTTCCATTGTGCGCGGGCGCGATCACTGTCGGCGAGAAAGCTGCTGCAAGGCGCGGAGGGGTTGTCCGGCGCGCCCGCTCTATCCGCGGCGCAGGCGGCGACGAGCTTGAAATCGTCGGGCTCTTTCCACAGGCTCGCGCCCGCGAGGAAGCTGTGTTCGAGGCTCTGGCGAGCCATGCGCTTCAATTCAGAGTAGGGGAAGTCGTAGGTGACGACCGCGCGCAAGTATTCATGCGTCATGTCCGAACGGGAGACACCCTCATCATCGGTGGCCAGCGCGACGGGTACGCGGTGCCGTATGTACGTGGGCAGCGGGTGTTTTGCGCCTTCGATGCCGAGTATCACGTCGTTGCTGGTCAGGCAAATCTCTACCAGCACTTTTTTTCGCGCCATTTCTTTGAGGAGACCCAACGCATCGTCTTCGTTCATGACCGACACCCCGTGGCCGATGCGCTCGGCGTGGCCGAGTTCGATCGATTCCCGAATATGGGAGCGCAGGCCTTCCGGCGGAACCAAGCCCATCGCAAGTTCTCCAGCATGCAGGCTGATGTGGACCTTGGGGTAGAGGGTGTGCATGTAGTCCATCATCTTCATGTGAACATCGAAGTCATGCATCGGAACGTACCAATCCTCCGGCATGACGAGGTTGACACCCACGAAGCGTGAGTCCGCCTGTGCAAGTTCGAATCCCAGGAGAATTTGAGCGAACACCATCGGGCGGGGTAACCCGCGAAGGACCTGATAGAGGTATCGCAGCGTAATTTGACAGCCCGCATCGGGATGATCCGAATCGCACCGGAGAAGCTTGCGTTGGCTCGCTTCGTCCCGGTCAAGTTGCGCGCGCGTTTCAGATAGAACGTCTCTCAAGCCGCCTGTCAGCAGGGCCTCGCGCATTTTCCCGAAATCGTCATCCAAGCGAAGTTTGGCTCCGAGTCCGGCGGCCCGCATGCCGTCCGCGGTGTGCATGAGTTCGAGATACTGCTCGTGATCGGCCGCGGCGCGCGCGGCGACCTCGGCCAGTTGCGCCCCGACGCTATTGACCGAGGCGGGCACGAATTTATCAAAGCTGGCGAAAAAGTGATCGTGTCCGGATTCGGAGCCATTGAAGTTGCGCATCGACCAGGCGTCGACCAGCTGGTTGTAGAGAATTTGATCCTGGTAGGCGCAGCGGACCGCCGGTTTGCCGGCGAGACTGGCGCAGGAGTCATCGCAGGGCGGCGCAACCAGCCCGGAGCTGCTGCGATCGATGCAGAGATTATCCTGAGCCGCGTAGTCGATCCACTTCTCTGCGTAGATGGCCCCGGCGAGGTGAATATGCAAATCGCCGCCCTTTGGCATCATGCGCAGGAAAGGGATGAGCAGGGAAGAGTCTTGATGGATTGCGGCGAGATAGTGCGCGGTTCGCTCCTCGGGGAGTTCCGCTGCCGCGACGGAGGCGGCTCGGATCACGAACGCGATCATCATAGACACGCTCAAAAACCGGTTGCTCAGTTTCACAGACTTGGTTCCACGGTCATTGGACTTTGGGAATTGTATAGGATCCGTCGCGGCAACCGGGTTCGTTTCCATCTACACTACGCGCATGAAAATTCCCAAGGGCTTGCAGCCGCTGATCGATGACGGCATGGTCGACGCCGTCGTTCGCCGCCTCAAGAGCGGCAAGGAGGCGTCCGTCTACATCGTTGCCTGCGGCGGCGAGGTGAGGTGCGCCAAGGTTTACAAGGAGGCCGAACAGCGCGGGTTTCACAAGCTCGCGCAGTACCAGGAGGGGCGCAAGACCCGCAGCAGCCGCGACGCGCGCGCCATGGGAAGACGCGGACGCCACGGCCGCAGGGTCCAGGAGGACGAATGGAAGAACGCCGAGGTGGAGGCCTTGTTCCGTTTGGCCGGAGCCGGGGTGCGTGTCCCCGCCCCCTACCTGGTGCACGAAGGCGTGCTCCTGATGGAACTGGTGCGCGATGTGCACGGCAATCCCGCGCCGCGGCTGAACGACGTGGCGATTACCGCGGGTCAAGCGCGGGAGTGGCACGCCTTCATGATCCTTCAAATCGTGCGGATGCTGTGCGCCGGCTTGATCCACGGGGATCTTTCCGAGTTCAACGTCCTGCTGGACAGCACCGGGCCGGTCATCATCGATCTGCCACAGGCCGTCAACGCCGCCAGCAATAACAACGCCTTCGCGATGCTGGAGCGCGACGTCAATAACATGCGTGCGGCATTCGGCTGCGCGGCGCCGGAATTGCTCGAGACGGAATACGCTCGCGAGATCTGGAAACTGTATGAAGCCGGAGAGCTTGCGCCGGAATCGGTGTTGACGGGACGGTTCGCCCGCGACTTGTCCGCACCCGACGTGGAGGCCGTGCTCAATCAGATCGAAGACGAGCGGCGCGAAGCCGAGGAGAGGCAGCGCCGTCGCGAGGCGGCGGACGCGGCCTAGTTCGCATTATTCATGAACAGTCAGCTTTTTGATGCACGGAGCCCGAATTGGCCAGGTATTTTCCGGACCGCCGTGAATCCATCCCTGGAGGCTGCGGGAAAAACGTCCTGTTTTTCACGCTCCGGAAAACACCTGTCCAATCCGGCCTCCTTTCGAGCTTTCCGTCGTTCATGAACAACCCGGGTTAGGATTTTTCCGTCGAGCGTGAGTCCTCGCAGGGATTCGACCGCGGGCTACCTTGTCGCCAGGAACAAATCGAGGGCAAGGTGACGCTCGTCGCCGAACAGGGTCAGCATACCTTCGGTAAAAAAGAACAGGAACGCGTAAAAGGACGGGGGGTGGATGTCGGCCCACCGCAGAGCCGGCGCCGACAGGCGCGTTCGCAAAGGTTCGAGATTCGCGAGGCATCCGAAAAAAACGCCGATGAACGCACCGGCCAGGATATCGCTGGGATAGTGCAGTCCCAGATAAACCCGCGGGAGCGCGACGAACAGCGCGACGTACAGGGACAGGATCGCGCCCAGCCTGCGCGAGATGAACCATAGCCCGGTGCTGGCCGCGAAGAAAGCCATCGCATGATCGCTCGGAAAGGAGCTCCACCCTCTAAGCCCCTCCTCGGTCGTGCCAAAAGGCAGGACGAAACCGAAGCCAGGAGAGTGGATGGGCCGTACTCGAAACGGCAGGTACAGTGCCATCAATCGCCCGGCGATCACCGCGGCCACCGCGCTCAAGAGCGTGGCGATGACGACCTTTCGATTCCGTTCCGCCGTATCCCCGGGCTTGAACCAAAACCACCACATAGCCGCAACCAACAAGGCTCCCTTGGCCAGGGAGCTGATGACCAATGCCCGGGCCGTAAGATCCAAAACGCGGGAATGCTGGGCAAATTGATTGAGAAATCGCAGGATTTCTGCGTCGAACGCATTCAATTTCACTAACTCCCCCGGGCTGGTCACGAGCTTTAGGGATAATAGTGCCATTGATTCGCACCGCCCGCTTGCTTGATCAAAACGAGCGTGGAGCACGCCCGCGGGGCCACCAACCCCCAAGATTTCCCGCGAAAGGACTCCGTACAAGTCCCAATATGGCCGAACGCGCCACGGTGTTGTAATGCACCTTAGTCTTTGCGAGAGGCCTCCTGCGAACCATGGTGAGCATCACATTCCGTCGATTCGAAAGATCGGGCGCGCTGGAGGCCCGCATTCGCGAAGTGGGAGAGCGGCTGCAACGCTGTGATCCCCGCATCAGCCAATGCCACATCAGCGTCCTCGGGGATGACGGGGACGAGCATTCCGTCTCGGTGAGGATCCACGTGAGCGTGCCGGGAGCGCAGATTCACGCCGACAGCGCCAATGGCGGGCCCGGACACACCGACGCGTTTCTCGCCCTGCAAAAGGCCTACGAGGGCGCGCGCAGCCAGTTGCGCAGCCTGCAGCGCGATGGGGGCAAGGGAGGGGGGCTGCTCAGTGGTGTACGGAGCTGAACGGCCCGACGATCGTCAGCACTCCAAACACCAACAGCAGCCATCCGGCGGCGGCATGCACGCCTCGGGCGACGGAAATGCGGCCTATCTCGGCGCTCAACAGTCCGGCGCCGAACACCGCCGGTATCGTCCCCAGTCCGAAGACGAACATCAAGGCGGCGGCCTGCAGCGCGCCCCCTTTCAGTGCCGCGAAGATCAGCATGGAGTAGACGAAGCCGCAGGGAAGCCACCCCCATAACATTCCCAGCAACAGGGCGCCCGCCGCGCCATGAGGCGGAATGATCCGCGCCAGCGGCGAGAGACGGCTCCACAGCCGGGCCCCCAGCCGCTCCAGCACGAGCGGACGCCACTTGAGCGCGATGCCCGCTCCGATGGCGGCCAAGACCAAGCCCGCCAGGATGCGGGCGATCAGAGCGACATAATCCAGATCGGCCATGCCCTGCATCAGTGCACTGAACACACCCACGATGGCTCCGGCAAGGGCGTAGCTGCAGAGCCGCCCCGTTTGGTGGCACGCCGTCAGCGCGGCGGCGCGCCGCGGAGTCGACGCACCGCGTGCCCGCATTCCCAGCGCCCCGGATATCCCGCCGCACATGGCCAGGCAATGCACGCTGCCGGCCAAACCGACCACGAAGGCGGCCGAGAGCGACAGCGGATCGCCGAGACCGGCATGGTGCATCAGGTATTGCATCAAGCCGATTCGTCCGGCTCGGCATCCGGCGCCGCGTCGCTCCGCTCGTCGATGAGGATCTCCCATCCGGGAACGTCGAGGTCGTCGAACTGTCCGCTGCGGACCGCCCAGAAAAAGGCCCACAGGCCGAATCCGACCAGCAGCATGGTGACGGGAATCAGCACCGAAACGAGGCTCATGGCGCCGGACTCTGCAGGATCGCAGCCGCGCGTGGCGGCATCACGGGGACGAATGAAGGCGGCAGCGGCGCGCGCCCGGGCGAGGACCGCGGGCGGCCGCTGCGAATGAGCCGCAGTGAATTCAATACCACGACGATCGAACTCATCGACATTCCGATGGCCGCCGCCCAAGGCGGTACCCAGCCCATCGCGGCAAGCGGCATGGCGGTGAGGTTGTAACCGGCCGCCCAGAGCAGGTTCTGGCGGATGACCCGCGTCGCACGCCGCGCCACCGAAAAGGCGCCGGGCAAGGCTGTGAGCGAATCGCCGATCAGAATGAGATCGGCGCTCGCCAGGGTCAACGCGGAACCGCGGCTCATTGCGATGGAGACGCCGGCGCCCCCGAGAACCGGCGCGTCATTGACACCATCCCCCACCATCGCCACGAATTCTCCCCGCGAGGCGAGCGCCCGAACCCGCTCGAGTTTCTGGGCGGGGGACCGGCGTGCCGAAAAATTCCGCACCCCGCAATGGTGCGCCACACGGCGCACCGCGACCGCGGAATCTCCGCTCGAGATTTCGATTTCCAATCCCTGGCCGCGCAGTGCGGCGACCATGCCCGCACTCTCCGGCCGAGGCTCATCCGCCACCGCGAAGGTCGCCAGCACGCCTTCCTCGGAACTCAGGAAGATTGCCGCATCGTCGGTCTCTTCGGACGGTGCGGCAGGCACGACGGGTGCGCTGCCCGCGAAGGCCCGCGTGCCGATCTTGAAGCGCTTGCCGTTGATGATTCCGCTCACCCCGCCCCCGGGGACGACTTGAATCTCGCGCGCCTGCAGCCCTTCGCGGTTCGGCTCCGCATCGGTGAACGCGCGGGCTATCGGATGTTCCGAGCCCACCTCGAGGGCCGCGGCGATTTGCAGGCACTCGGCAACTCCATACGCCCCCACCGGGATGCAGCGCGCAAGCGCGACCATGCCATCGGTCAGCGTGCCGGTCTTGTCGAACACGACGTACGTGACCTTGGCGAGACCCTCGATGGCGTCCGGGCTCGCGACCAGTACGCCGCGCCGCGCCAGCGCCGCATTCGCGCTCGCCACGGCCACCAAAGTCGCCAAGGAAAACGCGCAGGGGCATGCCACGACCAGCACCGCGAGCGTGGCATCGAAGGCGCGGGAGGGCTCGGCAATGCTCCAGAATCCACACACCAGGACGGCACCGATCAACACGCGCGCCAGAAAGCGGCTCGAGAACCGGTCGCCGGCCCGGGTGATGCGGGGACGTTCCGACTGGGCGCGGGTGAGCAGCGCCACGATGCTCGCGAGGACCGTCCCTCTTCCCGCCGCCGTGACGCGCATCTGCACCGGCGCGCTCACGTTGATCGTGCCGCCGGTTACGCGATCACCCAGCGTTCGCGCCACGGGCAGAGACTCGCCGGTCAGCATGGATTCATCGAATTCCGTGCTGCCTTGCGTGAGGTCCCCGTCCGCCGGCACCACTTCCCCGGTGCGCACCAGCAGGGTGTCGCCGGCGACGATCTGCGACACGGCCACGTCGGTAAACGGCGCCCCCGGGCCGCCGCCGGACAAGCGGTGCGCCGTCGCCGGAAGCATGCGGCCCAGCGCGTCGCTCACCTGGGTGCTGCGGTGCCGGGCCACCATTTCCACATAGCGGGCCACGGTCAGGAAAAAAATGAACATCGTGACCGAGTCGAAGTAGACTTCGCCGGCATGCCGCCAGGTATTGAATACGCTGGCGGAGTAGGCAAGCACCAATCCCAGCGCCACGGGAACGTCCATGGTGATGGTGCGCCCGGCGAGCGCACGCGCCGCTCCCATGAAATAGGGCCATCCGCCGTACAACATCACGGGCGTGGCGACCAGCATGCTGACGATGCGCAGATACGTGCGAACGTCCGCTTCCATACCCTGCAGATCGCCGGCATACATCGCCACCGCGAACATCATGACCTGCATCATGCCGAGCCCCGCGACGGCGAGCCGTTTCAAGAGGCCGCGCCGTTCGTTCAGACCGCGGGCCGCGTCGTTCTCCGCTGCCGCGATTTGCGGCTGGTATCCGAGGCTCGCAATCACGCCGAGCAGCTCCGACAGCTTGACCGTGGCGCCATCCCACTCGATCTGTGCGCGGCCCGTGGCGGTGTTCACGCTGACGCGCCGCACGCCCGCCATGTGCTCGAGCGACCGGCTGACCAGCCAACTGCAAGCCGCGCAGGTCATCCCGTCGATCATCAGCACGACGCTGCGGCCCTGCGGCCCTTCGCGGGTGCACGCGTCGAGCAGCGCGGGATCATCGTAGGCCGACCAGAGAGAGGCCTCCGTGGGCTTCGGCGACATCACGCTCCGGAATCGATAGAAGTCCTCCAGGCCCAACTCGCCGATGAATTGCACCGCTGCCCGGCATCCGGGACAGCACACTGCGACATCCGCCCCCTGGATGCGGATCAACAGCGGTTCGCGCGCGGGTTTGCCGCTCGACTCGAGGGGCTCACCGCAATGGAAGCAGCCGGCGGCGGTCTGGGCCATGGCCCGTCATTCCGCCGGCGGAACCACCGAATTGGCGGTCCCGCCGCGCAGGACGGCCACGGTGGGGGGCGCCGTTTTGATGACGGGATCGGGATGCTTCAGAATCAACACGAAAGTGATGATTCCGGCGATCACCGAGCCCACGGGCGGGGCGATCACCAGCCACATGATGGGGTGGCGGTACCATGCCTTGGGAGGCTGATCACTTTTCATCGTTGCTCCTCATGATCGTGACCTTGCGGGGCGAAGAATCGCGCGCGGCTGGAAGCCGTCAAGCGAGGGTCATCGAGGGACCGTTCGGTCAGCGTGAAATCCTCCCCGCCGTGTCCTTGGCCGGCGGGGACGCGAACACGTACCACCACCGACTTGACAGCCTCGGCATCCACCGTTTGCGTGGGAGAATCCGCGTCGATGACTGCGTTGGGAAGATGTTCCGTCGCCAGGCGAAACGTGTGGGCGTGCTGATCCTTGTTGATGATGCGCACCGTGAACACGTTCTCGATGCGGCCGTCGTCGAGATCGCGGTACAGCGAGCTGCGGTCGCGCAGAACATCGAGATCGACGGGCATCCGATGCGTTACGGCGTACGCGAAGCCCGCCAGCAGCGAAATCAACAGCAGGGAATAAATGACGATGCGAGGCCTGATGATGCGGGTGCGCTTGCCGTCGATTTCCGCCTGAGTGGCATAGCGCACCAATCCCACCGGGGAGCCGATCTTGGTCATGACGGCGTCGCAGGCGTCGACGCAGGCGGCACATGCAATGCACTCGTATTGCAGGCCATGCCGGATATCGATGCCCATCGGGCATGCCTGCACGCACAAGGTGCAGTCGACGCAGTTGCCCTGACCGGCGGGGCGCGCCGCGGCATCGTGGCTGCGCGCGCCGCGCGGCTCGCCGCGGGCCGCATCATACGAGACGATCAACGTATCGCGGTCGAACATCGCGCTCTGGAAGCGCGCGTAGGGACACATGTACTTGCACACCTGCTCGCGCAGATAGCCTGCGTTGCCATAGGTGGCAAAGCCGTAAAAAATGGTCCAGAACGCTTCCCAGCCGCCCAAGTCGGCCGCGGCGATCCTTCCCAGGAGGCCGTCGATGGGGGAGAAGAAGCCGACGAAGGTCACGCCGGTGAATCCGGCAAAGCTGACCCAAAGGATCTGTTTGGCGGATCTGCGCGCGAACTTCCGTACGGACCACGGGGCCCGCGCCAGCTTCATCTGCTGCGAGCGGCTGCCCTCCGTCAGCCGTTCCATCCAGACGAAGATCTCGGTCCACACCGTTTGCGGGCACGCGAAACCGCACCACAAGCGGCCGGCGAGGGCCGTAAAGAAGAACAGCGACAGGGCGGCGATGATCAGCAGCCATGTCAGCAGCCAGAAATCCTGCGGAAAAAGAGTCAGGCCGAAGATGTAGAACTTGCGCCCCGGCAGGTCGAACAGCACGGCCTGCCTGCCGTTCCACTGGAGCCATGGCAGTCCGTAGAAGATGCCCAATAGCGCGACCACGGACGCGGTCCGCAGCCGCGCGAAGCGGCCGCTCACCTCGCGCGCATAAATCTTTTGGTGCGCGGCATAGAGCGGCGTTCCCGCGAGCGCTTCGGTGCTCATGATTCGGCCCGCGGGTTCGCGGCCGTGGACTCCCCCCGGAGCGAGCCTGCCGCGGGCGGCTTCGCACGCGGACTCGTTTCGATCATGTACGCCGTCAAGCCGGCCGCGATGAAGGCGAACGACCAGAACAGGAAGAATCCACATCCGTAGAGCATCGGCCGCAATGCGCTCAGGGACGGCGACAGACCCTCGAAGCCGAGCGTCACCGGATCGAGAAAGGCGAACACGATCATGGTTTCGATGCACGCGACGAGGAACGACGTCCACAGCGCCACGCCGATGCCCTGGCTGCGGGGCGACCAATCGGGAGCGGCGCGGTCACTCCGCGGCATGAGCGTCGCCCGAAGCGAGCGCCACCGGTGGTGCCGCGGCGGGGCGCGACAGCGAGAGCACATAGGCCGCGAGCAGCCGTACTTTGGTCTCGCCCAGGCGCTCCAGGTGGGCCGGCATGGCATTGCTCCGTCCCTTCGTGATGGTCTCGCGGATGTC